>Ga0247727_10014110_pt1 | contig 13341 bp, 11 predicted proteins | sample WisWelCaveWW1625_FD_202498 | JGI IMG/M metagenome (GOLD analysis project Ga0247727, IMG submission 202498) | Biofilm microbial communities from Wishing Well Cave, Virginia, United States - WW16-25 | ecosystem: Environmental > Aquatic > Deep subsurface > Groundwater > Cave microbial mat | place... | reverse complement strand
GGTCAAACAGTGAACGGATGCAAACCCTTTCGGTTACTAATAATAAAAAGCTACTGCCAACGTCCAAGGCGCCAATTATTCCAACCTAGATTTTCTCAAAAAACCGGTATTTCCGGACGGACACTAACTATTCAGATGTCGCCAAAGAAAGGCAAAACGATTTTGGGCAAAACTATTAAAAAAAAGCTTTCATGGCAGCTTTAAATTTAAAAAATTGTCCACCGGATTAAAAAACGACCAACGGATTTTATTTTCAAATCCGTTGGTCGCTTTTCCGTTGGCAACATAAAATTTTTCAACTTTTGCGGCCTTATGGTTTAATAGGCATTTCTTCCACCTCGTTTATTGAGATCATACAGACGCAGTCAATTGTTTTGCCCAAAATAGTTTTGCCTTGTGATATGTGCCCGAATAGTTACAAATTTTCTTTATTCACCAAGCGCCACTTCCACCATCTCCGCGCTGCCGCGCTCGGTTGGCAAAGTCTCCCCGGCCTGCAGCCTGGCGCGCAAGCGTTGTTTGATCTCGCCGATCAATGCGGTTTTGGCTTCTTCGCGCGTCGGAGCTTCCACCGTGCAGTTCTCAATCGTCGGGCAAACGGCGCGAAAGCCGTTGCTATTCATCGGTTCGAAAAGCGCGAGAAACGTACGCGAGAGCTGCAGTTGTTTGGCTTTGCGTTCTTCCAGACGGTTTCTAAATTTTCGGACGAATAAGGGTGGCTCCGGCTTTTCCACTATTCCAAGCGCGGTGCGCCGGGCTTTTACTTCTTCTATCAAAGCATTAAGCCAAGTTTCATCTTTTAGGCCGAGTATTGGGTTGGGATTGTCCATTTTAAACCTCGCGAAAAAGTTCATTTGTCGTGCCCATGTAAAGGCCAAATCCATATCTCACAGCAAGCGATTTATTTGCTTCCCACACCGCATCGGGTTGCAACTCCGCGCGCGTGCCAAAAAACGAAAGGAATTCTCCTCGGATTTCGAAGAGATCGACATCATCGGATGTGCTCAATGTGCGTACGAGCGCGAAAACAATCTCATCGCTATAAAGCAATGAAAGCCTCTCACGCAATTGAATAGCTGATACAAAATCAGTATCACTAAACGGCATCGGCAGCAAATCATCGGTACGTGGATGCGTGTGAAAAGTTCCAATGAATGCGTCGGGTTCCGTAGTCGCCCAATCGGGCAGCACGTTCGTCGAGTTTCCGGAGACTGCATTGATCAACTTCAAAAAACCATCAGCCCGCTTCACAATCGTGGCGGCATATTCGACGACGATGCCTTCATCCAAGCGTTCAATGCTTTTAATCCACAGCCGTTCCATCTCGTCGGCTAATTCGCTCAAGTCAAGCTCATCGGGCAACTCGTCGATTGGGCAATGGCCGGAAAGAACTTGCAAGGGTACGCGCGAGGGCATAATTTCCACCGGGGTTTAGCTGCGGGTGCTGCGACTTCTTCTGAACTAAGCGATTGGTTACTCTCACAATTCACCGATTGCCACTTCAACCATCTCCGCGCTGCCGCGTTCGATTGGCAAGGTTTCTCCGGCCTGCAGTTTGTCGCGCAAGCGTTGCTTGAGCTCACCGATCAATGCAGCTTTGGCTTCTTCCCGCGTCGGAGCTTCAACAGTGCAGTTCTCCATCGTCGGGCAAACGGCGCGAAAGCCGTTGCTATTCATCGATTCGAAGATTGCAAGAAAAGCCACCTGGAGCATTTGGCGCTGCTCCTGTTTGGCTTTATAGTGTTCATAAATTCTTTGCGCATCTTCGCGATCAAAAGGCGGCTCTTCTTTAATGCCTTTTGCCGCGCGGCGTTTTTTGGCTACTTCCAGCAAACCCCAAAGCCACGAATCGTCTTTGGCGTATTGTATTTTGTCGGGATTCTGCATTTTAGACCTCTCGATAAAGTTCATCAGGGTTGCCCATGTAAAGGCCAAACCCATATTTCTTAGCAAGCCATTTGTTAGCGGCCCAAACTGCGTTTGGCAGAAATCTGGCTTCCATATCCGGATCCATTACAATAGAGAGAAATTCATTTTTAATCGCATAGATGTTGACATAATCTAAAGTTGCTACTGTACGCACAAGCGCACAAACAATATCATCGCTGTACAGCAATGAGAGCTTCTCGCGCAATTGTATAGCCGAAACAAAATCGGTATCGCTGAACGGCATCGGCAAAAACCCATCGGTACGCGGATGCGTATGAAAAGTGCCGATGAATGCGTCGGGTTCCGTAGCGGCCCAATCTGGCACCACGTTAGTCGAGTTGCCGGAAACTTCATTGATTAGCTTCAAAGAACCATCAGCCTGCCTCACAATTGTTGCGGCATATTCGGTGACGATACCTTCATCCAAATGCACAACGCTTTTCATCCACAACCGTTCCATCTCTTTGAACTGAACCGGCCAACAAAATATAATGATCTGTTGCCTGAAGGTCAAGCCATTTTTCCGGCACAAAAATGCGGGGGGAAATAGCGGCACCCCTTCGCATAGCAGTGACCAACCGGGCGGCCACTGCCACGCGAAAAAAAATTTAGTTTTTATAAAAATTGAAAATGGGGATATCAACGGTTAAAAATGCGCCCGCGCGCCACGCGCTCGTCGTGATCTGCGACTTCATCGTTTTCGCATCAACCTTTCGCAGTTCTGGACCATATTGCGCGCCGAGGCCGAGGGCAAACGGGCCATCAAAACCAAACGCAACATATCCACCCGGCGCAACAATATTCTTCACTTCAAACTCCGGAAAATCGCCGCCCTTTTGCAAACGATAACTCGTCAAAGCGCCGAGATCGAGGACGGAAACGAACAGACTGAAAGATTTTCCCGGCAGCCAACGAGAACATTTTGATTCTTTGCCCCAGCTCAAAGCCAGTCCAACTGGCGAGGTGAAGGCAACGACCCAACTTTTTTTATTCACGGCGAGACTATCGGCGCGCAGATACTCACGTGCAAAAGCGCCGCCGGCAAAGGCATTCAATGCCACGCTGAAATTGCTGATCTTTTTAATGCGATGGCTGCCGACCGGCAAGGCCGCAGCCTCAATGACCTGTGCAACTTGCTCCGGGCTTTCCGCCGCAATCATATTTGCCATGAAAGTGCCGTATTTTAAGAGATCGGCACGGAGCGGAGAAGACTCCGGAAACGTCTTCTGCACAATATCCAGCAGACTCGCCAGCACGATCGCATACTCTTTTTTATTCAGCCCCTCCCAGAGGCTCAAAACATCCCGGCTGATCTGAATGTAAGTTTCATTGATCGGCAACGACACCGCGTTTGCAGTTATGCGCTTGACATCAAAAGCCGTTTCGGTTAATGTGATCGCCGTACCGAGATACGAAAAATAATCGTCGAACGTCGGCGGGGTTTCACGATTTCTCAGATCATTCAGCGTCTGCAATGATATTTCCGCATTTCTGATCTTATCGAAAAATTCGTAGTAATAGCTGACGACGTCGTCAAGTTTATTCAGCCCGCGGAGCCAATCTGTTAGCTTTTTTTCTTCAAACTCAATTTTGGCAATCAGAGAATCCTCCAACATCAAGCCGGCAAACACGGCGATGGCCGTCGGCTCAGATAGCATTGCGTTTAAATCCCGCGCCGGAATCCATTTTCCGTCGCTCGATTGCCGCAAGTTGCGCGAGAGGCCGGCCAACAGTTCAACCGAATTTTGAAAATCCGGCGAAGCGCCTTTTATGGCCGAGAAGCGCTTTAAATCTTCTATAACGTCGGCGGGATATTTCGCCGCGCGAACGGATTCAACCAATTCGAGCGCAAATAGAGTCGCGAGGCACGCGTCTTGCCTGGCGTCATCTATCTTGCCGGCTTCTTTTCTGGCCAGGAGCAATTTTTTTAAACCACTCGGCAGCATATCGAAATCGCGCTTAAAGGCCGCGCGCAACAGCGCCAGATACTGGTTGTAATTCCACGGCTCGACCTCGCGATTCGTGAGAAAACCGTAGGTCATCGGAAACAAATGCTGCAGATCGGCATGCTGATCATCCCGCAGGGTTTCTTGAAACTTGCCAAAAAAGCTGACCTGCAGTTCTTGCTTGAAGCGCTCGGCGATAAATATGGCGAGGCCGCCGGCAATTTCGGGAGAAATGATGCCTGCAGCCACCTCGGATATTTTAGAAAGATCTTTTATACTCGCTGCCGTTGGAGGCGTGAATCGATCAATTCTTTGCTCAGCTTTAAGGAGTTTGTTAAAGATTGGATTGTTAACTGAATCTTTGAATGATTTGGTAATTGGTCCATGGTCGCGAAGCTCGAATCCTTTATATTTGCTCAAGATGTTGCTGTATAACGTCCCTTCGCGCAAGCCGGCGGCCAGTTTCATTGCATCACAGAAGGGTAATTTTATCGCATTCGGGCCAACAAGCCTCTTGTCCTCGCAAAAACTTTTTTTCTCATCGTTTGATTTTTTGGGGGACAAATTTCCGGGAGTAATTTGTTCTGCCTTCTTTCCTATTGGCTTGCTAACAACCGAATCCTTTCGGTATACAACCTTGATGGTAAAAGGCGCTTCCAAACGCGCCGTATTATCCTGCAAGTTTTTAACGGCGCCGTTTGAATCAATCTCGAGAACATGCAAATTCGTTGGGTTTTCTCCTCCGATCTTGAACGTTACAAATTTATCCTTGGTCAGCGGTATCTTTTTATTGTTTGGCAACGAAAGCGTTACTTCGATATTTTCGCCGGTTTTGTAACCGTGAAACTCAATATCTAATTGAGGTTTTAACCTGTAATCAGCCGGATCGGGATGATCCGGATAACTAAAAGAAACTCGATCAGGGGTGCCGGCTTTTGGCAAGTCTACGATTATACGTTCGGGATCAACACTTGTTAAGTTTTGTCCCCGGGCCTCAATAAAGCCAGCGCCAAACGACATGACGACAACGTAAAGAATTAGATAAATCTTCATAACTATTTTTCCGGATTGAATGTCGTGCACAAGTTGCCTGTTAAGCAAGTTCCTTCGCCACTAATTTGAGAATTGCCGTCATTGACATCGCGTAGGAATATTTTTCATCAGCGGCCACAATCATGCCAACAACTTCTTCAGTTTCTTTATCGATAACTACTGCGCCGGAATCACCGGGCTGGCTAATGGCTTTACAAACTTCCTTACGTATATTATCGGCAAGAAAAATGAGATTCTCAAGGGTTACGATTTGATCGCCCTGATTTTGGTCACCTTTATAAGTGATTTTTTTTTCTCCAATACTTACGATCACCCCATTTGAAGCAGAGGACTTTGCGCCAAAAAGTTGAATCTCCTTTCCGGAGTCATTTTTTATAACGGACCTTGCTGATTTTAAAGGAATGCCATTAACGACATTTTGAAAACTATTTTCAAGCCGTACCAATGCGACATCAAATTCATTGTTTCTGTAGCCATAAAACCAGGTTCCGAGCCTTTCCGAAGAGCTATTCTCAAATATCAATACCTGTTTACTAACATTATCCTCGGGCAAAAGGCGACCAAGATGGTTAGTGGCACGTCCATCATCTAAAACATGACTGCAGGTGAGTGCATAGCGAAAACCATGACGATCAGGACGATCTTTCAATACACATCCGAAAGTGCCCCCGTAGTCCGGCGTTGCGCTATTTGCAATCGTCGATCCAGGGCCGATGGAAACTCTGGCTTCGCCGACATTCTCGATGATTTCTACCGGCACTTTGATTTTTTTCCCTTCCGGCAGGTCAACGCTCAACTCGTTGGCGATGCCATGAACATTCGTTTCTTTAAGATGCACGTGCAAACTTTTGACTTTGCGCCCGTCGCGCTCGCTCGTGCCGACGGAAAGGCCGGTTACGCCGGGAATACTTTTCAGCGATTTACCGTGTTGCTCAAGGCAGAGCTTCATCACATCATCGGTGGCAGGCGACAAAATATAATCATCGAATTCCTGCCGGCTTTTCTGCCGGTAAGTTTCTTCATCGCGCGCTTTTCCCCACAGGTTTTTGACCTCAAATAAAATATCAAGCAAATCATGCCAGAACTTGGAGCCGAAGCTGATGCCGGCGCCGCTGATCACAATTCCCGCAAACAGGCTCAAATAGGCCCAGAATTGTTGTGAACAATCTGCCCAAGCGGCGAGAATATAGGCGACGATTGCCGGAAGGATGAAGAGTCCCAGCGTTATAAACACATAGCGCTTTTGCTCGATCTTAGCGAACCTTTCTTTGTTACGCATGGCGATACTCATTAAAAAAAGAACAAAAGCCATGGCCAACAAAAAAATGCCACTCCCAAATTTTATTTTTCTACCTATAGCTTCAGCCTTTTTAACTTCCTCTTGCGTACGAACCGAGTCGGTGTCATTCTTTTTAACTCTATCTTGCATATGAAGTGAGCCAAAGTAGCTTTTCGTCATGTTTGAAAGCGTCGTATCAGTGTTTGTTGCAGAAGTCTCGGCAAAGACGAAATCCCAGCCCAGAACTTGCTGTGGCGTCGGCGAGCGCAGAATCTGAATGGCATCAGCTTTAAAAAGAAAGGCAATCAATATGCCCGTCACCAAAGTTGCCGTGCTGATCGACATTTCTCTGGCCTTTTCTTGTTCGCGGGTATTTTGTTTTACCCGCAACTCTGTTTTATGCAGTTTCCAGAAATTGGCCAGCTTCTCAACGATTAAACTGAGAAGCAGCATGGCGATGGCGAACGAGGTTAGTCTTTCCAAAGCTTCCATAAGGCGGCTACCTTTTTGTAAATGATCCGTTGAACCGCAGCCGGTGGGGGCGCGGCGTGAAGGATTGGTCTAAACGCTGCAAACTTCGACTCGAGCTCTGGCGGCCAAAATTCAGCGTCTTCGCAGGGGCTTTATAACCTGAATTTTGCACTAAAAATATATCGCAACGAAAAAAGAACTGCAACGAAAAGAAATTTGTAAATTTTAAAAATTATCCATCCTACCAATTGGGTGGGATAATGTTTTTAGGCGTCGTTGATGAAATCCACGATTTTAAAGGTTTTTTTTGTTGCAGTTCTCTTTTCGTTGCAAAATTAAGGTATAATGAAGCGATGTTTCCAAATCTCTTCGTATATATACAAGATAACTGAAATGGCGAAAAAATCTCACAATAAATTAACAATTTTATAAAAAATTTTATGGCAGTGACCAACCGGGCGGTCACTGCCACGCGAAGGGAGGAGGGTAGAGAGAATGGAAGTTTTCAACAGGAATTCGATCCTACATTGGATTTTCACTGTCTTCTAATTAATAAGACACCAAAAGATGAAAAAAACTCCCACATTAATAAATAAATTTTCAAATACAAAATTACAAGAACGGCTTTACCTGTAAAATAAAAAACCCGGATTTCCCTTCGCACAAAAAGGGAACCCGGGGTTGCCATTTCCACACGAAAGATAAGCGGCCTCGCCCACGAGGGGAATGACAACGTCGAGGCCGCTCTCCGCGTGACCCGCTGCTATTCTGTTCAGCGCAACATGAAGGTTGCGCCACCAGGCCGCTCACTTCAGCCGTTTGAAAATTTGATAACCGTTATCGCTTTTAATCGCGCTGCTGATTTGCCCGACTTTCAAGGCGAGAATGGCGGCTTCAAGCTCTTGGGAAAAATCACCGGGATAAGCGTCGCCGAGATCGCCGCCGCGGGCGCGCGTGGGCGCGAGTGATTTTTGCGCGGCGAGTTTGGCAAAATCACCGCCGGCCTGCAACTCTTTGATCAGTTCCAGCGCTTCGGCTTCGGTTTTCACGAGAATCATCGCGGCGCGATACGGCTGGCCGCGGAAAATGCCGCGCTGGCCGGTGACGGATTCTTTCCAGATAAAACCGCGCATATTGACGAACAGCCATTTATCCACCTCCTGCAAAACCACCATGCTGGCGCCTTTGGAAAGCACACCGATTTTTTCGCCCGTGGGCGACGGCGCCGCGCGCAAATTCTCTTCGGCGGTTTTCACAAAAACGGTTTTGCCCTGATAAAAAGCTTCCTGCCAGGCCTGCACGGCCGAAATCATCGCGGGCGTCAAACTCACCATCAGGACCATCGTGACCACAACACCGGCAATAAAGCCTTGCCAAAATTTCATCTTGTTCTACTCCCTTCCGATAAACCAGTTGAGTTGATTGGCGGTTTAATTAGTATAACAAAATTCGGCACACCTTGCAATGACTTTTTTATTTTCTCCGGAATGCCGAAAAACGTAGCGCCCGGTTCACGGAGCAGACAAGATGTCTGCGCTACTTCCCTTCCGCGCTGGCGCGAAGTGGCTGTATACTAATACTATTGCATGAACTGTGGCTGTTTTTAGGCGAGAAAAATACATTTGGTCAATTTTCGGCTACTTTTAGAAAAACCGCTTGACAAAGAGACCGTAATGTTGTAACTTCAATGTCAAGGTGGACGATTTTCGGCCATTACATGACCCGTTGAAATAATGTGCCATGCTTGAAGCTTTGTTGAGATTCGAGATTATTCATTGGAAACGGCGAAGCCGTCGTTTTGCAGAAAATGACCCTCGGCCGGGAGATGGAAGCCGGCATTGAATGTTGTGCGATTCCTTTTGCTCTTCATCTCCATTTCCTCGTCAAAAAAGATCGCGGCCCAACTCGAAACTCGCCACCGCCTCATGCGCCCGTCGTCTTGGAGTAAATCATGTCGCCGCGCGACAGCACGAACTGATTCAATCGCATGGGTAAAGAATTGTCTATTAAACCGAATTTCAAAGATACTGCTCTCGGAGAGTTGTCCCGCAAGAACAAAATTTTAGTCGTTGATGACGTCGCGGTCAACGTGCAGTTGTTGACGACGTATTTGACTTCGGTGGGTTACGAGGTGTTCACGGCGCGTGACGGGCAGGAAGCGTTGGACAAAGTCATCGAAACGCAGCCGGACTTGATTCTGCTGGACGTGATGATGCCGAAGCTGAACGGCTTTGAAGTTTGCGAGCGCCTCAAAACCGATCCGACGACCAAAATCATTCCGGTCATCATGATCACGGCGCTCAATGAAATCGAAGACAAAATCAAAGCCACGGAAGCCGGCGCCGACGATTTCGTTAGCAAGCCGTTCAACAAGCTGGAATTGCTGACGCGCGTGAAGTCGCTGCTGCGCATCAAACAGCTTCACGACGAGCTGCGCGCGAAAGTGCGCGAGCTGGAGCAGGCGCGCGAACGGTTGCGGCAGTTGGCGATCACCGACGGCTTGACCGGCCTCTACAATCATCGCTATCTCAAAGAGCATCTGGAGCAGGAATTGCTGCGCGCCAATCGGCATCAATCGCGCGTGTCGGTGGTCATGCTGGATATCGATCATTTCAAGAATTTCAACGACGCCTTCGGGCATCCGGCCGGCGACACGATTCTGCGCGCGATTGCGCGCTTGCTGAAAGACAACATTCGCAAAATCGATATCGCCGCGCGTTACGGCGGCGAAGAGTTCTGTCTCGTGCTGATCGAGACCAATAAAGCCGCGGCCGCGGTGGCCGCCGAAAAGGTGCGCCGCCTCGTCGAAGCGCATCAGTTCGATATCGCCAACGACGGCCATCCGGCTTCGAATTTTGCGCCGGGCACGCCGCCGGCCGGCTGGACGCCGAGCGCCGGCGTTGCCGGCGTCGAAACCGATCTTGCCGAAGTGGCAACGGCGACGAGCGTCGATGGCAATTCGCTTTCGGGAAATCATTTTGCTTTCAATCATCATCTCACCATCAGCATGGGCGTTGCCACTTTTCCCGACGATGCAATCGAGTTGAGCCAACTGATCGCCGTGGCCGACCAACGTTTGTACAAAGCCAAGAAACAGGGACGTAATCAGGTCGTTACCGATTAATCGGCTACGCTAAAGCGTGGCACTCCGACCGGTGACGCAGTCGTAAACCTCAGACACATGTTTGACTTTCAATTTTTCATGCGGAAAACGATTTTCCGCAAAACTTTTTTTATTACGCTAACAGCTTCTCTCGTGCCGATGATTGTTCTCTGGGCGTATTTGCTGCAGAGCTCGTATCCGGGAGCGTCTCGCCCCTCCGTGGTTCTCTACTTCTTCGGCCTGGCCATCGTGCTGGCCACCTTTGGCTCGTACTATCTTTCCAGACGCATCAGCCAGCCCATCACCTATTTCACGCGCACGGCCACGGAAATCGCGCGCGGCAATTTCAACGAGCGCGTCAATGTCAAGTCGCAGGACGAGTTGGGCCGCCTCGCGAAAATTTTCAATTACATGACCGAAGAGCTGCACCGTCTGCGCAAGATGGATTTGAATCGCATCATTAATGAGAAGAAAAAGAACGACACCATCATTAAAAACATCGCCGACGGCGTCATCGTCACCGATCCCAACAGTTGCATTCTGGTGATGAACGCGATGATGGAAAACTGGTTCGGCATACAGGAAAAGGAATGCTTCGGCCGGCCGCTGGAGCAATGCATTTCCAACGCCACGCTGCTGCAGTTCATTCGCAACGTGCAAAACGACGCCTCGAAAAAAACGCCGACCACCGAGATCGTCATCAAATCCACCAAAACCTGGCGCGACATTTTTCTGCAGGCGCATGCGGCGCGCGTCGTCAGCGAGCAAAACGAGCTGATCGGCATCGTCACGATTCTGCGCGACGTTACGCGCGAGAAGGAAATCGACCGCATGAAAACCGAGCTGGTGTCGATGGTGGCGCACGAGCTGCGCTCCCCGCTCACCTCGATCTCCGGCTTCAGCGAATTGCTGCTCGATCCGACGGTGAATCGCGAGCAATCGGAAGAGTATGCGACGATTATTTTGAAAGAATCGAACCGGCTCAGCGATTTGATCAACAAATTTCTGGACATTTCCAAAATCGAAGCCGGCAAGAGCCAGGCGAAAAAAGTGCCGATGCAAATTCGCGACGTTGTTGATAAAGTGCTCGACGTCAATTTGCATCAGGCCGAGAAAAAAGGCATCGTCGTCAGCGTTAAAGTCTCGCCCAATTTGCCGCTGGTGATCGGCGACGGCGACATGCTCGAACAGGTGGCGCTCAATCTGTTCACGAACGCCGTCAAATACAGCGCCGAAAACACCGCGATTGAGATTCGCCTCAAAGAGCGCGAGAACGACGTGCTGGTCGAGGTTGAAGACAACGGCTACGGCATCTCCGAAAAAGCGCAGCAGCGCCTGTTTGAAAAATTTTACCGCGTCACCGACAACGAAAAAGTCCGCGAAATCACCGGCACCGGCCTCGGCCTCGCGCTGGTGAAGGAAATCGTCGAGATTCACGGCGGCAACATCACCGTTAAAAGCAAACTTGGCGAAGGTTCCACGTTCTCGTTTACCATCCCGAAATATTCCGGCCGCTATCGCGAAATGGAGCTGGCCGCCGAAGTGGAAGCGGTTGCAAGTTCGTATTAACAGATTATGTGACTCACGGATGAAAAGCGGCCAACTGTTTTGAATCGTCAAAAAGATAAAAGGCAAAACGCCTGCCCTGGCGCCCGCCGCGCCACGCGGTGCCGCAGACCAGGGATTTTGGGCAAAACCATTAAAAAAGCTTTTAAAAATTATTTTGCCATAATCATTCTGTCATCAAAAGCTTTTATCCGTTGGTCGCTTTTCATCCGTTGGAAATTTTTTTTGAGTGTCTGCGTGCAGCTTTTTGATTGCGGCCTGGCCGCGTTATGAAAGGATTCATCACTCATGGAGCCGAGGAAAATTTCGCTCCGGGCTTCACTGTACACGCTGCCGGTACGGCTCAGGAAATTGCTGGCCGCGCCGCGGCGTCACGGCGACAAAAATATTCCGGCTGCCGCCCCGAATCAGGAAACTCTCTCTCCGCCACCGAAACCAAAGCCGAATAAAAAATCCATGTGGAAACGGCGCGGCCGCATGCGCGCCCGTCTTTCCGCCGCCAAGAAACACGCGCAGGAGTTGGAAGAACGCAACCGTTTGCAGACGGAGTTCATTGCCGACATCAGCCATGAGCTGCGCACGCCGCTCAGCGGCATTCTGGGCTACACCGATCTGTTGCGCGACGGGATGTACGGCCCGATGACGCCGGAGCAGCTTGAAGTGCTCACGCACATCCGCGATTGCGGTTATCATCTGCTCGATCTGGTCAACGAAGTGCTCGATCTGTCGCGGCTGAAAAAACATCAGGTGCAGCTCGAACTGGAAAACGTTCCGCCGACGGAATTAATCGATGCCGCGGCGGCCGCGGTGCAGGCGCTGGCGAAACAAAAGCGTCTCGAATTGCTCACCAAGTGCGAAGCGGATTTGCCGAGCTTGCGCATTGATTTTCGCCGCGTCTATCAAGTGTTGTTGAACCTGCTCAGCAACGCCATCAAATTCACCCACGAAGGCAGCGTCGAGCTGGGCGCGCGCCGCGACGGCAAAAATATTCGCTTTCACGTGAAGGACACGGGCATCGGCATCGCGCCGGAATTTGCACGCCATGTCTTCAAAGACTTTCGCCAGATGGACGGCGTCCCGCGCTCCTTCGGCGGCGTCGGCCTCGGACTGAGCCTCTCAAAACGTTTGGTGGAATTGCACGGCGGCAAAATCGGCTACACGACGAGGCAGAATAAGGGCTCGGAGTTTTATTTTTTGATTCCGTGTTAGGCCGCATACGTTTCATAAAAGAGAAGAAGAAATGAGACCCATCTCCCTGGCAGTACTTTCGATACTGCTTCTCTTGAGTTGTCAACCAAAGCCGGATACTCAAGCCGATGCTTTAAAAGTTGAACAAGTACTACGTGACTTCTTTGTCGCAATAACTGAATTTAATTATCAAGGCATTAGAGATTTATGCACGATAGAAATTTTATTTCTAAAAGCAATTTCCAGAAAATCGTAGAATGGCGGGCAGAATTCTGAGTATTCTATATGAAGTACAAAGTCAAATTACAGGGAGATTCACCCATGAATAAAACAAAGTTAGCCTATTTTGAGAAGGAAGATGTTCTGCATCTTGCAATTACTGATGATCCGGAAAGTGGGAGCCTCGAGCTCAGTCCCAATATCACGGTTGAGTTGAATGACAAGGGAGAATTAATCGGCATTGAGATACTGAATGCAAGCGCTTTTATTCGCGATTCGGTTTTGGAATCCGTACGGGCGAAAATGCTGCGATTTGCCAACTTCCAAACCGTCTGATTAGGATTGAGATGGATAATTTTATCAACGTCCAATATGAATCCTTTTTCACGCAACCACATCGCAGTTTCAACATTTCAACACGGTGATGAGACTCTGATGGCACGCTCTGAGGCGAAGCGATTATTGGAGAGCGTTGAGCAGTCGACGGAAATCATCTTGGATTTCAAAGGCGTTGCGACGATCGGCCCCTCTTTTGCCGATGAGATTTTTCGCGTGTTTGCGAGAGCGCATCCCGATATCCATTTGAC
>Ga0247727_10014109_pt1 | contig 13341 bp, 8 predicted proteins | sample WisWelCaveWW1625_FD_202498 | JGI IMG/M metagenome (GOLD analysis project Ga0247727, IMG submission 202498) | Biofilm microbial communities from Wishing Well Cave, Virginia, United States - WW16-25 | ecosystem: Environmental > Aquatic > Deep subsurface > Groundwater > Cave microbial mat | place... | reverse complement strand
TTGCGCACGTCTATGGGCACTGCGACTTTTTCAAAAACAATTTGTGGTTTTCCAAGACCAATCGCAAAATGATGGACGAGATGGCGAACCACTCGACGCGAGTTCGCCGCTACATGGAGAAATACGGCGAGGAAGAGGTCGAAAATTTTGTCGATGTTTGTCTGTCTTTGGAAAACCTGATCGACCCGCACGCGCCCTTCATGGAGAAAAAAGAAAGCAGGAACGGAGAGAAGGAAGAAGACGCCAAGCCACTCGAGTTGAAATTCAAGAGCAAAGATTACCTCGACCCGTTCGTCAATCCTCCGGAGGTTATTGCCGCACAGCGCAAGAAGAAGGAAGCAAAGACCAAGATTCAGCTTCACAAATATCCCGAAATTCCCGAGCGCGACGTTCTGCAATTTCTAATCGACAATGCGCCGCTCGAAAAATGGCAGCGCGACATTTTGTCGATCATCCGCGAAGAGGCGTATTACTTTGTGCCGCAAGGCCAGACGAAAATTATGAACGAAGGCTGGGCCACATATTGGCATTCAAAAATCATGACCAGCCGCGTTCTCACCGACGCCGAAATCATCGATTACGCCGATCATCACAGCGGCACGCTACAAACCGGCGGCGGACGATTGAACCCGTACAAGCTCGGGGTTGAATTGTTGCGCGATATTGAGGAGCGCTGGAACCACGGCAAGTTTGGCAAGGAATGGGAGGAATGCGACGATCTGACGGTCAAGAGGAACTGGAATAAGAATCTTGGCCTGGGGCGGCAAAAGATTTTCGAAGTGCGCAAGATGTATAATGATGTGATGTTCATCGACGCATTTTTAACGCCGGAGTTTTGCCGTGAGCATAAACTGTTCGAGTTCAATTACAACGACCGCTCCGGCATGTATGAAATTTCCGACCGCGAGTTTGCCGCCATCAAGCGCAAATTGCTTTTTCAGTTAACCAATTTTGGCCAGCCCATCATCGTTGTAGAGGAGGCGAATTATCTGAATCGTGGCGAGCTGTATCTGCGACATAAGCACGAAGGTATTGATTTGAAGATCGATGAAGCGCACGACACGCTACGCGGGCTTTCCAAAGTCTGGTCGCGGCCCGTGCATCTGGAAACGATGATCGATGAAACAAAGATGCTGTTGACTTTTGACGGCGAAGAACACAGGGAAACCGAGATCGATTAGGCCTCACATCACAGTTCACAACACGGTATGGAGGATTCTATGAAGACCTTTGGCGAAAGATTACTCTCGCGCATGCTCGCTATTCCACAGGCAAGGAATCACCGCGAGGGCGGCCACCACTCGCGCGTCGAAGAAGAGCGCGACGGCGTTCGCGTGTTCGTGGAGTTCGACGACGTCGATAAAATCGGCGTGCGGCTGCGACGGCTGCATGTTGAAAGTGTAAAGCCGTTTGTCGATGCGGCGCTTGACGCCGACCGCCTGCGCCGCCAGGCCGACGAAATCGTGCGGCGCGTTTCTTATTTAACCGAACAAATCGAACTGATCGAGCTTGATAAACGCACCGGCAAGGCGCAACTGCGCAGCAAACTCCCACAGCGCGAAAACGAGCGCGCTAGTTTTTATGAAATTCTCTTGGATGGAAATTACAAGCTCTCGCTTCGCAGATATGAATTTTCAGCCGAAGCCCCGGCATCTCGACGCATTGGCATCGCGTTTGAAATGACCCATGACATCTTCAATCGCCTGGTGAGTGATTTGGTGGCGGTGTTGGAAATTGGCTAAGCGACAACAGCAATACTTTGGATTTTCACAAATAAAGATTTCGGATGAATGTTTTGTGAGAGAAGATTTCTAACAAATCGGCTGGCGATCCTGTGTAAACGGGGCGACAAAGCCACATGGTTGTGTACCGCTGCATTTCATTTAAAGGAAGGACAAAGCGGTGAACATTTACGTCGGTAATTTGTCTCCGGAAGTTTCCGAAGACGAGCTGAAAGCCGAATTCCAAAGCTTCGGCGAGGTGAGCACAGTCACCATCGTGAAGGACAGGATGACGGGCCAGCCGCGCGGTTTTGCTTTTGTCGAAATGCCCGGCAAAAACGAAGGCCAAGCAGCGATGGAAAGCCTCAATGGCAAACCGTTGAAAGGTCGCAATCTCACCGTGAACGAGGCGCGCCCGAAGACCGACGCTCCCCGCCGTAGTGGCGGCGGTGGCGGCCGCGGCGGACCGCGGGGCGGCGGCGGTGGTGGCCGCGGTGGATTCGGCGGCAGCGGTGGTGGCGGTCGCGGCAGTGGCCGGCGCTTCTAGTGGTTGTCGCGAAATTTTTTCCAAGCCGCACCACATCGTCCGCTCATGTTGTTTGACGACAACATGAGCGTGATTTGCGAGGGAAACGGAAAGGGTGGTTCCGAGAAAACGGAATTGCCCTTTTTCTTTCGCAATGACAAAAATTTTATTTAATCTTGTTCGGGTTCAATTCCCCGACGCTTGCGTCGTTTACAATAGACAATACACCACTTGATACCCCGACGCTTGCGTCGGGGAGCTTCATTCGGGGACTTTTCTTTTGCGCAACTTTGTGGAACTGCTTATATTCCACAAATGTAAAAATACCGCCGCCAAATCATCTTAGACGAGCTGACTGTTTTCAGGCGTTATCTTATGTCCCCCTCTCTTAAAAAGTTGTTCGTTTTCCCCGTCTTCATCCTACTTGCGTCCAGCCTAAAGGCCAAGTCACCGGCCACCGACCTTGAAAAAGGCCGCGAGCAATTCATGCACGGCGATTATGCGGCGGCGGCAAAATCTTTTGATGCGGCGCTGCCAACCTCGTCGTTGCGTGTCCAGGCAGCTGCCTGGCGCAGCCGGTGTCTCGAAGAGAGCGGCGAGTATGCCCGCGCCCGCGAATTTCTCAGGGCGCAAATTGCGGCGGGAACGTCGGCGTTGTTGTTCAATCGCCTCGGCGAGATGGAGTTGCGGCTGGGAAATTTCCAAGAGGCCAAAAAAAATCTTCTCGATGCGTATCAACTCGATCCGAGGGATTTGTCGACGCGGCTCAATCTTGCCGTCGTGCAGTGGCATGGCGGCGAGCGCACCGCCGCCCGCGGAAAATTTCTGACGATCCTTGATGACTATCGCCGCGCGGCGAGCTTTAGTCCCGAACAGTTGATGATTGCCGCCCGCGCCGCGATTTATTTGGAGCGCGAGGAAGATGCGAATCGCCTCTTTCAACAAGCCACGCGCCTGGAACCGGCAAACTGGACGCTCTACATTCCCTGGGGCGAGCTTTTTTTAGAAAAATACAACACCGCCGATGCGCGCTCGGTTTTCAACGATGCATTGAAAGTCAATCGTCGTGCGGCCCCGGCATTGTTGGGATTAGCACGCTGCACCGCCGAGCAGGATGTCAGCGCCGCGATCGGTCTCGTGCATCAAGCCTCGGGCGTCAATCCGCATTCACCTGCAGCGATGGCTCTGCTTGGGGAGTTGTTGCTCGCCGCCGGCGATGAAAAATCCGCGGCGGCGCACATTGACCGTTTGCGCCGCGAGCATCCTTTATATGTGTCGGGAATCGCGCTCAGCGCCATGCTTGCCGATCGCAACAACGACACTGCGAAGCGCGACCAACTTTGCCACGAGGCATTGGCGAGCAATCGGTATGATGGCGAGGTTTATCTGCGGCTGGGTGAAGACAGCGCGCGGCGTTATCTCTTTCGCGAGGCGGTTGCGCATTTTCGCCGGGCAATAGAAATTGACCCTGAGAGCTGGCCGGCGCACGCAGGCCTGGGCATCAGCCTCAGCCGGCTTGCCGACGAAAAAGGCGCACGCGAACATCTCGAAACCGCGTTTAAGCACAATCCCTTCAATGTGCTCGTCGGCAATATGCTTAATCTCTTCGACGAGATGGCATCTTACGACACCATGCGCACGGCGCATTTTATCCTCCGCATGACGCCGGCCGATAAAGCGGTGATTGGCCGAACCGCCGCGGCTTTGAGCGAACGCGCCTACGCCGCGATGGCGCCGCGCTACAAAGTCACGATCACGCAGCCGGTGGTTGTGGAAATTTTTCCGAGCCACGATGATTTTGCCGTGCGCTGCTTCGGTCTCCCCGGCGCGCAATTCTTTCTTGGAATTTGTTTCGGGCCGTTGATCACCATGAATTCGCCGCGCGCCAGAGAGCGTGGCAGTTTCAATTGGCAGGAGACGCTTTGGCACGAGATCGCGCACGTCTTGCATTTGCAGCTTACAGAAAATCGTTTGCCGCGTTGGCTGGCGGAGGGCATCTCCGGTTATGAAGCCGCGCGAGCCAATCCAGCGTGGGACATGAACATGGAATTGCCGATGGCCCAGGCCTTCTCCGGAAAGGGCCGGCCGCTGCTGCCTTTGCGCGACCTTGATGGCGGGTTTACCAAAGATCCGCAGACCGCCATTCTTGCTTATTATCAAGCCTCACAAATCATTTGGTTCCTCGAAGAAAAGCATGGTTTTCAAAAAGTGTTGGACCTGCTCGCGCAATTTCGTCGCGGCGAAAAAACTCCCGACGTGATGCAAAGCGTTTTGAGCCAGACGCCCGAAGCCTTCGATGCGGACCTTCATAAATTTCTAAGTCAAAAATTTGCCAAGCCCGAGGTCGATTTTTCTCGAAAGAGTAATACCTCAACCGACGACGCGACGCGATTGACTGAACTTCGCCGAGTCGCAGTGGAAAATCCCAAGAATTTTTTTGCGCAACTTCAATACGGCAGCGCCCTGCTCGACGCCGGGAAACTCTCAGAAGCAGAGCGCTATCTTCTTCAAGCGCGAAAACTATTTCCTGCATACGTCGAAGAAGGCAGCCCTTACACAAAGCTCGCGGCGCTGTATGAAAAACAAAATCGTCGCGCCGAGGCGATAGCCCAGCTCGAGGCCATGCTGGCCCTCGCCGCCAAAGACGTCGATGCCGCGATAAAGCTCGCCGGCTGGCATCTTGAAGCAAAAAACTATCAACGCGCCGCTGCTGCGCTGGACGTGGCGATCAGCATTTTTCCATATGACGTGGAAACGCAGCGCAAGCGCGGCATGGTGAGCATGGCGATGAAAAAACCCGTTGAAGCCTCGCGCGCTTTTGCCGCGCTGCTGGCTTTGGATCCGCCGGATCGCGCCGAAGCGCATTGCCTCCTCGCCGAAGCCTACTTGCGCTCCGGCCATCGCAAGCAGGCAAAGAGCGAAGCGGTCGCGGCTCTTGAAATTGCCCCGCAATACGACAAGGCTTTGGAAATTCTCATGCAGGCCGTTGAATGAAACTCCTAAATCGTTTGAATCGAAACCAAAAAATCGAAACACACGCAAAGACGCAGAGCCGCAGAGATACCGCAAAGGAAAAGCACTCAAAGATTTCTCTGCGCATCCTTTGCGGTTTGCTACATCTGCGTGAAGTTCTTTGCTTTTTGTGCAAAGCCCTCACATGTAATGGGTCGCAGCAACCCATTCTTCTGTGCTGCTTTATTGCAATGATACCGTTTGTTGCGGCTGCTCAGGAATTTACTTTCGTTCGAGTCCAATGGGAGAGCGACCGGCAATCTTATGGCTTTGCCTTTCGCGGCGATGGCCCGCTGTGGGCGCACGACTATCCCATCGCCGAACAAAATCTTCATACCGCAGTTACGGCTTTGACTTCCGTGCCAATGAATGAAGAGAGCAAGATTCTTCGCCTCGATGAAGAAGAATTGTTCGAATATCCCTTTCTTTATATTTGTGAAGTCGGCTACTGGACGCTGGGCGATCGCGAAGCCGAGATCTTGCGCGAGTACCTCCTGCGCGGCGGTTTTCTTTTGGTCGATGATTTTCGCAGCACGTTTGAATGGAGCAATTTTGAAGAACAAATTCGCCGCATCTTGCCGGACAGCCCGCTGCAACGCCTGACCATCGAACATCCCATCTTTCATTGCTTTTTTGATTTCGAACATCTCCTGGAATACGCCCCTTATGGCGGCCTCGAACCGCGTTATTACGCGATTCTCGACAAGGCCGGCCGCATCATGGTTTTGGTAAATTATAACAACGACATCGGCGACGGTTGGGAATGGCCGGAGTCGGATAGAACTTTTTCCACCGAAGCGTTTCGTTTGGCAATCAACTACATTATTTATGCGATGACGCACTGATGAAGAAAAATCTGCTTTTCTTACTGATACTGCTTTTGGGCATTGCAGCCGAACAGGCGCATGCGCAAACCCTGCGCGACGATGTTTTTACATTCGTGCGGGTCAAGTATGGTTCCGGCCAGTATGCCTACGGTTTTCGCATCAGGTACGGAACGGCAAGTTGGCAAGTGGACTTTCCGACCGCCGAGGAAAATTTTGTGCGCGTCCTGCAAACCGTGACGCAACTGTCAACCTCGGAGAATTCGTTGGCCATCAGCCTGGCCGATCCGGAGTTTTTTGAGTTTCCCTTTGCCTACATGGTCGAGCCGGGATATTTGCAGCTTGCCGCCGGCGAAGCCGACACGTTGCGCGAGTGGTGCTTGCGCGGCGGCTTTTTGATGGTCGATGATTTTCACGGCGAGGCCGAGTGGCAAAATTTTCTTTCGGAGTTTGCCAAGGTTTTTCCCGACCGCGCCCCGAAGGACATTCCAATCGACCACCCGATTTTTCATTGCTATCATGATTTTGACAAATTTCCGCAAGTGCCCGGCCTCGGTCCTATCGTTTATTACGGCGTGACTTACGAGAAGGGCGGAAAGATTCCCAAGTGCGCAGGCTTTTTCGATGACGACCAGCGTCTCATGGTATTGATCAATCACAACCTCGATATTGGCGACAGTTGGGAGCACGCCGCCGATCCGCGATACCCCTCGCACTACTCGCGTTTGGGATATATGCTTGGAATCAACTATGTGATTTATGCGATGACGCACTGACAGCAACCAGTGACCAGTAAACAGTATTCAGTAAACAGTTTTCAGTAGATAACTGAATACTAGACACTGAATACTGGACACTTTACAGAGAGAGCCACTCATGACTCCGTACACTCACGAACAACCCCTCGACCACAACCTTCTCATCGACCGTCTGCAGCGTGGGCGTGAAGCTCTTTTGCTGGAGCTGCGCAAAATCATTGTCGGGCAGGACGACGTCATCGAGCAGGTGATGATTGCGTTGTTCACCGGCGGCCATGTGTTGATCACCGGCGTGCCGGGTCTCGCCAAGACGCTGCTCATTCGCACCATCGCGCACATTCTCGATCTCGATTTCAAACGCATCCAGTTCACGCCGGACTTGATGCCGGCGGACATCACCGGCATCGACGTGATCGAAGAAGACCGCACCACCGGCAAACGCTTCATGAAATTCATCAAAGGCCCGCTGTTCGCCAACATCATTCTCGCCGACGAGATCAATCGCACGCCGCCGAAGACGCAAGCGGCATTGCTCGAAGCCATGCAAGAGCATCGCATTACCGCCGGCGGGCAGACTTATGAACTCGAAGAACCGTTTTTTGTTTTGGCGACGCAGAATCCCATCGAGTTGGAGGGCACTTACCCGCTGCCCGAGGCCCAGCTCGATCGCTTCATGTTCAACATCGTGATGGATTATCTGCCGGAAGATCAGGAAGTGCAAGTGGTCACTTCGACGACCAGCAATCTCAGCCCGGACATTCGCCGCGTGATTAGCGGCGCGGACGTCCGCGCGTTTCACAGCTTGGTGCGCAATGTTCTGATTGCAGAGGAAGTGGCGCGTTATGCCGTGCGTTTGACTCGCGCCACGCGACCCAGCGATCCGACGGCTCCGGATTTTGTGAAGAGGCTGGTCAGTTGGGGCGCAGGATTGCGCGCGGCGCAGTATCTTACCCTCGGCGGCAAAGCGCGCGCCTTGCTGCGCGGACGCGTCAATGTTTCGGTGAAAGATATTCAAGCGCTCGCGCTTCCGGTAATGCGCCATCGCGTGTTGACGAATTTTTACGCCGAGTCGGAAAAAGTGAATTCAGAGATTATCATTCGGCGATTGCTGGAAACTGTTTCTGCGCCGAAGTCGGGGTTGTGAGAAAGCCTTTTAACAGAACTCACGCAAAGTCGCAGAGTCGCAAAGAAAACGCAAAGAGAAGATAAGAAAATGCTTGAAGGTTATCGAGCATCGATAACGCGAACAGAGCTAGTTTTGTTTTCTCAAAGATGAGAGCATTCCGTTGGGGGTCAGAATTTTTCTTTGCGATACCTTGGCGGCTTTGCGACTTTGCGTGAGCTTTTAGTTATTGTTTCGATGATAATCGACCCATAGAGAACCAGGATGAATTCCACATTGCGCTTTCTAGATCCCGAAATCCTCTCCAAAATTTCCGGCATGGAGCTTCGCGCCCGAACTGTTGTCGAGGGATTTCTGTCAGGCTTGCATCGGAGTCCATACAAGGGATTTAGCGTAGAGTTTGCCGAATATCGCCAGTACACGCCGGGCGACGATCCGCGCCACATCGATTGGAAAGTGTATGCCCGCTCCGACCGATATTATGTAAAAGAGTTCGAAGAAGAAACCAATCTCAATTGCCACATACTTCTCGATCTGTCTCGCTCGATGAGTTATGCTTCGAAAAAAATCAGCAAACGCGAGTATGCGACGTATCTTGCCGCGGCGCTGGCTTTTTTTATTTTTCATCAACGCGACGCTATCGGGTTGATCGCATTCGATAGCGCCATTCGCACGCATGTGCCGGCGAAAGTTCGCCCCGGCCATCTGCATGCGATTCTCACCGAGCTGGAGAGCCTGCCGCCCGGCGAGAGAACCACGAGCATCACCGCGCCGCTGCATGAAATTGCCGAGCGCTTGCAGAAGAAAGGCATGAGCATTTTGATTTCCGATTTGCTCGACGACCCAGCCGATATTTTGCACGGGCTTGAGCATACGCGCTTCAAGGGCCATGACGTTATTGTCTTTCAAATTCTCGATCCGGCGGAAATCGATTTTTCGTTCGATCATCTCACGCGCTTCGAAGGACTCGAAGGCGAAGCGCCGGCGGTGGCCATGCCGATGGAAATGCGCGCGGCATATCTGGCGCGGAAGGAAGAACACCTGGCAGCTTTGCGCGAGGGATGCGGCGTCCAACACATTGACTACTGCCTCTTGAGCACCACGCAGCCGCTGGATTTTGCGCTGTACTCGTATCTTGCGGCGCGCAGTAACCGCCAGTGATCAGTAATCAGTGAACAGTGATCAGTGGTCAGTAGTTTACTGATAACTGAACACTGGTTACTGATCACTATTCACTGATTACTGAATACCGATCACTGAATACTGATAAACATGACTTTCCTCACTACACCCTATCTCTGGCTCGGCCTCGCCGCGGCGGCGGTGCCGGTGATCATTCATCTCATCCGTCGCACGAAAGTGCAGGTCGTGCAATTCGCCGCCATGCGGTTTTTGCAAGCGACACCGCAGAGAATGATTCGCCGCCAACACCTGAAGCAAATCGCGCTGCTTATATTGCGCATACTTGCCTTGTTGTTGTTGGGATTGGCTTTCGCACGACCGTTTCTGCCGGACAGCGCGCCGTTGGCGATTCTCTCGAAACAACAAAAGTCGATTGCCATCGTCGTCGATGCTTCGGCGAGCATGCTGGCGGGAACGAAGAGCGAAAAGCTAAAAGAAGCTGCTGAAGAGATCATCAGTCGAGCAGGAAGTGGAAGTCGTTTTTCTATTATATCGACCGACGCCACGCCGCAGATCGTGCTCGATGACGGCGACGCCGGCCAGGCCCGCGCCGCGCTGGCGACGATTCGTCCAACGCTCTTTGCTGGCGATGTGCGCGAAGCCGTGCTTGCCGCCGACAATCTTCTGCGTTTGCAGGCGACACGGCGGGCGGCGCAACCCCAGTTGCACGTAGTTTCCGACTTGCAGCTCACCAATGCGCCGGAAGGCGTGATCACCTTGAGCAGCGATGCTGAAAGTTTTGCCAGTGAAAAGATTCCATCATGGCAAAACGTCGCCGTGCTCGATGGAACGATAGAAGAGGTGCCGGCATGCCGCGTGAAAAATTTTGCAACCGTTGAACAACTGACGGACGTGACGCTGCATTTGGGACAATACGCTTACACCAGGCAGCGAGTTGTATTGCAGGTTGGCGAGGAGAAAGTCCTTCAATTTCCCGAAGCGCGCGATAAGATGCAAAGCGCGAGCGCAGGCTACTTCGAGGTTCGCGCCGGCATCGATGATTTTACGGAGGACGATCGGTTTTACTGTTCCAAGGCGACTGCATCGGACGAGGCGCGAAGGATTCTATCGATAACGAATAACAGCGCGGCGATCTTTTTTGTGCGCCAGGCTTTTTCTATTGCCGGCGCGCCGTTTCGGCTCTATGAGATTTCGCCGAATCAAGTTTCGGATCACCCGCTCTCCGATTTTGAATGTGCTCTGCTTTCCTCTGGTTCGGGATTGAATAGAAATGGGGCAGCGGCTCTCAAAAAGTATGTCGAAGCTGGCGGTGGATTGTTGGTTACCCCATCTTCAAGCGCCGCCGGCGGCCAGGATGCTTCGACGTTTAATTTGATGCTCTCCGATCTGATGCCGGCGAAATTGCTGCCGCCGGTTTTCACAACCGTTGATCGCAATCGCAGCCGGCGCCTGACCGACGTGGATTATTCGCATCCGATCTTCAAGCTCTTTGCCGAACCGGCGAACGGCGATCCGGGCAGCGCCAGGTTCTTTCAATACTTCGGCGTTGATGCCGCATCGCGCCAGAGCGCGACCACCCTCGGGTCGTTTGATGACAACCGCGCGGCGTTAATCGAAGCGACATTTGGAAAAGGCAAAGTCCTGTTGTGGACGGCAGGCCTCGATGCGCAATGGAGCGACTTGCCGCTCAAGCCCATCTTCCTGCCGCTGATTCATCAAATCGCCGGTTATCTCGCGCGGCCAGAATTAAAAAAGGAATCTTTGGCAATCGGCCAGCCGATCTTTCTTGATGGGTTCAATTCGTCGCAAGAAATGAAAGTTGTTTTGCCAGACGGCGCAGAGCGGGAACTGCCGCCGCGCACGGCTTCCTTCAATGAAACCAATCAAGCCGGCATCTATCGCTTTTTTCAACAAGGAGGAGAAGCGAGCTTTGCGGTGAATCTCGACCGCCGCGAATCCGATCCGCAGGCGCTTTCGCCGGCTGACTTTCTGGCGCGATTGAGCCACAACGGAGAAGATGTGCAAGTCGCCGGTGTGTTTGGCGGCGCCGAAGTCTCGGAAGTCGAGCGCGAACGAACGCAAAAATTTTGGCGACTGGCGCTTTTTGTGTTATTGCTTCTTTTGATTGCGGAAGGTTGGCTTGCGAAGCGAACACCGCGGTAAGTATTATGCCATAAGGCGCTCAAACTGAGAATATAATTCCAAGAGTATTACGTTGCCAACGGATGCAAAAGCGACCAACTGAATCGAAAATAAAATCCGTTGGTCGTTTGTTAATCCGTTGGGCAATTTTTTTTCGTGTGTTTAGCGTGTTTTGCGGGGTGAAACATTTAAACTATCTTAACGGACGCTTGTAAAAATCATGCACCCTCAATACCAACGACTCGAACAACAAATTCGCCAAGCGATAGCCTCCCATCGGCGTGACGTGTTGTTGCGCGGCGCGAGCATTTTTTTGCTTACGCTGTTGGGCGGCGTTGGCTTGTTGCTGCTCATGACGCGCTTCGAGGCGTCAGGGCCGATTCTTCGATGGCTGGCGATCTGCATCTCGTTAGGCGCAGCGGCTTATGTTTTTGCCGTCTGCCTTTTGCGGCCGTTACGACGAACGCCAACCCCGCAACAGGTGGCGCGACACATTGAAGAGCGACATCCCGATCTCGAAGATCGATTGGCGACCGCGGTTGAATTTGGCGATCAGCCCGCGCCGCCGCTCGTTGAGGGAATGGTGCGACGACTGCTGACCGAAGTGACGATGCAAACTTCGCAGTTGAATTTTGCCCGCCAGGTGGCCGCGCCCTACGCTCGTATGTGGACGATTCTTTCAGCGGTTGGAACCGTGACCCTGCTGATGATGCTGATTGTTTTTTTTCAACCGCTGCGCCGAAACTTGAACGACCTTTTTGCCTCAGGCTCGCAATCGATGGCAGGCTCGCTGACGGTTTCGCCTGGAGATGTATCTGTTCGCCGCGGCGCTGCGGTCACCGTCGAAGCGAAAATTTTGGAGTCACCGATCGATCCGGCCGTTCTCTATTTTTCAGGCAGCGACACAAGTTGGTCGAGCGAGAGTATGATTGCCGCTGAACCGGGGCGTTTTAATTATGAGCTTTTTGATTTGCAAGACACCGTGCGTTATTATGTTCGCGCTGGAGACGAGCTTTCTTCGATTTTTCAAATTACCCCGCTCGATGCGCCCGAGTTGCGATCGATTCGCCTGGCTTATCGTTATCCGGAGTCGATTGGGTTGCCGAAAAAAAGTACAAGCGGCAGCGGCGACATTTATGGCCCGGCAGGAACGAAGGTAGTCGTTACCGCCGAGTTTTCAGATGCTTTGAGCACGGCGTCTGTTCAAATAGGCGAGAGCCCCACTCGTCCCGCTCGACTCGTGAGAGATTCCCTTCTTGTCGCTGACATTGAAATAAAAGAAGATGGTTTCTATCGGCTGCTTGTCAGCGGCGCAAACGGTATTGAGGGCGAACAGCTCGAGTATTTTATTCGATTGCTTCCCGATGAGCCTCCGGTGATCACATTGCGGCGACCGGGCCGCGATGGCCGGGTAACCATGCTCGAAGAGGTGACGATCGAAGCCGGCGTTTTCGAAGATTTTGAATTGCAGAAATTCGACGTCGTCTATGCCATCAACAACGGCTCACAACAGCGAGTGAATCTGTTGCCGCAGGCACGCCGGGTAAAAGTCGATGATGATGAGTCGATGCAACGCAACGAGTTTGCTTCTTCCACAGTTCTCTATCTTGAAGACTTCAAAGTTGCGCCGGGAGATTTTATTTCTTATTACATCGAAGCGGCAGACCGCAAACAGAGCGAGGCGAGCGATATTTATTTTCTCGAAGTGCGCCCATTTGAAGTGGAGTTCTACATGGCGGTCAGTCAGGGTGGCGCCGGCTCGATGCCGAATAGTTTGTCGATCTCCCAGAAAGAAATCATCGTCGCCACCTGGAAACTGGAACGCGAGCGCAGCCGCATCGGCGCAGACGAGTTGCCCAGCAAATCTCGAGCGATTGCCGAAGCGCAACGCGGCGTCCGCGATACCATCGAACAACTGCGCATGATGCTGAGTGCTCAAGGCGACGAGGGTCAAATGGGCGAGTATTTTGAGCACGCCATTGACGCGATGAATCGCGCCGAAGAAGAGCTTGAAGCGGCGCGACTTGCCGAAGCTCTTCCTTTGGAGCGCGAGGCGTACAACTATCTTCTCAAAGCTGATGCGGAAGTTCGC
>Ga0247727_10014108_pt1 | contig 13342 bp, 6 predicted proteins | sample WisWelCaveWW1625_FD_202498 | JGI IMG/M metagenome (GOLD analysis project Ga0247727, IMG submission 202498) | Biofilm microbial communities from Wishing Well Cave, Virginia, United States - WW16-25 | ecosystem: Environmental > Aquatic > Deep subsurface > Groundwater > Cave microbial mat | place... | reverse complement strand
TCATCGAGCATATCAAATGAATCAGCGGTGATGAGGAGCTTGAGAACAGGCGCAGCAGTTTCTCGCTCGTCACTTTGGAAAGGCGCATTCGTGCTGATGATATGCAACGCCGTATCCAATAGCGTAAGTGTGCGCAAGGACTCATCCATCGTTTCATCGTTCAAGGAATGAATAAGCACGACCGGTTGCGAGGGCTGCCGGTCTGAGGATCGAATATCCGTTGATATTTTTTTCAAGGACGTTGCTGCCATCTCTACTAACTCATTCGGTGTATCGGCAACCGCAATCAAGCCGTCATCGAAGCGGCGGAGACGGCGCGTACGCGAGCGCAGGTCGTTAAACAGCCTGTGCACAAGCTCGTTGTCATCAGCCGGCGGCGAAGAATCGTTGAGCAGAGGAAGCGGTGTCTGCGCCGCCATGAGCATAATTGCCATCGTTCGCCGATTTGCGGAATACTCATCGATGCCGCCGGTCAATTCATCACCTGTGTTGAGGCTTCTGTCTTCATCATCGTCGTCAGCGCCAACAAAAAAATCGGAAAAGCGCGGCGCATTCTCTGTTGGCGCCGTTTTCTCGCGATGATGTTTGAAGTAGCGACCAGAATGCTCGGTCTGTAAATTTTCCGCGGCAGCAGGTTCGGTAAAATCCGGCTGCGGTCGTTCACTGCGCGCCACCGCAAGTCTTAGAAGGCAATACTCGCGCGCCTGCGCCAGCGTCGAGGTTGGCGGCAAGTGAGATATCACATTCCTGACCACTCGAAGCTCTTTGGAGGTAAGCGCCGCGTCGTTGTTAAAAGCCCGGTAGGCCAGGGTCAAGGCGATGTAATGTCTGACTTCGACGGTAAGCGCCGGCTGCTCGGTGAGCATCATCAACTCTTGCAGAAGCTCGTCGAAGCGCTTTTGCCGCCAGCTTAACGAAACCAATTTACGGACAGCCAACACCTCGCTCCCCGGCAAAAGCGCTGCGCTGCGCGCCACCTGCAAAGCAAGCGAAAGATCGCCGCGCGCTTCCAGCGCCTCGAGCACGACGAGATGAAGCTCACGTTCAAAGGGAGGATGAAAAGCGAGGGCGCAGCGGTAAATGTGCAAAGTTTCTTCGCTACGCACGCGGGAGGCAAGCAGCAGCTCGGCGATGTTCGATATCAACTCGCCGTCTTCGGGGAACAGATCGCAAAACCGGCGATAGGCGTCGATCGCCTCCGGAGTCGTTTGTTTCAATCCAAGAAATGCGCCGGCAAGGCCGAGGCACGTAGACGGCTCCTCATCACCAAGCGCTTTGAGTTGTAAAAATTTCTCAACGGCATTTTCGTACTGGCGGTTCGCCAGGTAGGCGGCGGCCAGACTCTGCAGGATGTTGGTGACTTTCTTTTTTTGCCAGGAAGATTCGGCCATGGTTTTCTAAGAATGCGTACGCTTGGCGGTTTGTTCGAGTTTGCGCATTTCGATAAGCAGCGCATCCTCCATGATATTGATTGCATCGTGATCCTTGCGGCCCTCCGACAGAAACCGCTGCGCAACAATGGCGTTGATGTCATCGCGCCGGTGCGTCAGCAGATTGAGCTGCAAGATCATCTTGAATACTTTGATGGCCTGTTCGTCGGTCCGGCCTTCCAACAGGTAAATATTTGCCAACACCGGATAAAGTTTTAGTCGCGTCGGCCTTCTGTTAAGGAGTCGCTCATAAATCTCGGCGGCTTTCGAGTAGTCTCCCTGCAACAGCAGAATACGCGCCCGCGCTGCCGGCGAAAAAGCATAAAGCCCGACGACCGGCAAAATGATCGTCAGCGCAACAGCGCCGGCGAGCAGAACATCGCCGAGCAGCGTTCGTCCTTGCGCCCGAGGCACGTTATCAGAAAGCTGTTTCTTAGCCTCTTCGAGTTTCTTCGAAATGTCCTTGTAAGTCGGCGCGACAATCTCGATGCTCTTGAAATTCACAAAGGCGTTGATGTAATCGCCGGTTTCCAGCGCCGCGAGACCGTCTTGATAAAACTGTTCGATGTCCGGGCCGAATCGCGCATGCACTTCGTCGGAAACTGATCGCTCCAGCGCCTTGCGCGCATCAGCAAAACGCGCGGAGACGTCGAGATATTTTGGGTTCATTTCAAAAACATGTTGAAAGGCGTTGATGGCCATCGGATAATCTTTTCTTTGCATGGCAACCAAACCATCCGTGTAGTAGCGACTCGTCAACGATTCCTGGCTCTCGGATTGCAAACGGCGCGCGATTTCTGCGATGCGCTGCCGAACATCGCGGTAACTTGCATCGACGTTCGCCGCGGCTTCGAACGCCGTCATCGCCTGGGTCAAATTTCCTCGCCGCTGATTGGCTACGCCTTCATTGTAATAATACTCGAGCCTGTCTTTTTTTTGCACAAGCGTAATCTGGTCGGTAATCTCGTCGATGCGCTCATTCACGTCTCTAAAAGATGGAGCGATCGTTCGCAATCTGTCAAACGAGTTAAGCGCGCCATACAAATCTCCGCCGGCGAAACGTTTTGAGGCATCTTCGTATAGCGAATCGGCTTGCGCAGATTGTGATCGAGATTGGCAGAGAGCATTGCCGCCGCAAAACGACAACATAAAAAGCGAACAGCACAACGCGCGTTTCAACAGAAGAAAATTTCGCATCAGATCAACGAGTTAATTCAACAGCCTTCACTTCGCCCTTCAGTATTTCCACATTTGCTTTTTGCAAAACCGTCCGGCCTGCCGTATCCTTGACGGCCAAATGATAATTTCCCGGCTTCAGGCTGAAGCCGGCATTGATCACCTGGCGAACGGTTCCCACCCGCTCATTGTTGGCGAAAATCACTGCATCGCTTGAAACGACGCCATCAAGCCCGACCAGATAGAGCCGACCGTTGTCTTTAAGATTGCCTTCATTGGGCGCGGATTTTTTTTTCTCGCTGCTCTTCGAAGTCTTGGCAACTTGACCTATCGCGAGCTTGTTTTGCCGATAGACGACTCGCTCCATCGCATCAACGAGTATCAGAGAATAATTCGCTTGTCCTGCAGATTCATCATTTCGAGAAATGGTAAAAGAGTCGAGAATCTTGACGCCCGGAACCGCGGACAGCTCCTTCAACTTGGCAGCCGAGGAGAATTGCACAAGCGCGAGATTTCCAGTGATGGGCGTCGCGCGCCCATCTGTCGCAGGTGTTGCAACCTCTTGTTGAACCAGCGCTGCCGGATCGACCGCCTCCGCCGTTTGCTCAGGCGCTTTTGGTCCGCGCAAAACTAAATACGAGATAAAAGCGAGAAGCAGCACAAAGGCTGCGACCGCCCCACTCCAATATGCTTTTCGGCGATCAGTGACGCCGGCTGTGGCTTGCGCCTGAAGGGCATAGCGCTCGCGCAAAAAGCGATCTTCGAGCACGAACAAGCGCGGCTCTTCTTCCGGCAACACAACAGTAAGAGGTTTTTGTTTTGATTCGGTTACCGGCTTTCCCGTCACGCTAACGACCACGGCGGTGATATTGTCGCTGCCATCCGCATTCTTCGCCGATTGGACAAGTGCATCCGCCGCTGTCTGAAGATTTGCGCCGTGCTCCAGCAAGGTAGTCAATATCTGCTCTTCGTTCAGCGCGTTGAATAAACCATCGGAGCAAATGAGCAGACTGTCTTTCGGCTGCAACGACAGGCTCTGCAAATCGATCTTTGTCGCCGGATGCGTGCCGAGAGCGCGGGTCAAAACATTTTTCTTGCGAAATTGCTCGACTTCATCTTGTTTGATTTCGCGATCCTCAAGCAGCTCGTTGATCCACGAGTGATCCTGGGTTAATTGTATGAGCATGCTGTCGCGCAAAAGATAAACGCGGCTGTCGCCGACGTGCGCGAGGTAAATCATGTTATCGGAGACGGCGAGCGCGGCGATGGTCGTGCCCATGCCCTTTAAGCTGCGATCATCGAGGCCGGAAAGATAGACGCGGCGGTTTGCGAGGCGAACGCCAACCGCCATTTTGAGCAAAGGTGTGGGCAGTTTTTCTTTTACATCGTCGCAGAGGCGGGCGAGCATGGCGAGATCGGAGATGCCGAAGGCGTCGCGAAAAGTTTTGCCGGCCATGCGGCTAGCGGTGGCGCCGCCTTGCAAGCCGCCCATGCCATCACAGACCAGGGCGAGCTGCAGGTTATCCGAGAAATAAAAAAAATCTTCATTGACCGTGCGGGTTTTGCCAACGTCGGTCGCAGCGGCAAAACTCAAGGTGCAAGGAGAATTTTTTTTCTTGGTGGTGGTCGTTGGAGATGTCGTTACCACGGATGGTTGATCCATATCCAGAAATTTCCGCGATATGAACTGCCCGGTCCCGCCTCACGGCTGCGGCGCAGTCAGGTTAAGATCCAAAACGCACAGATAGATTGAGAGCGAAATCCTCCTTGAAGATGCTCCCGTGCATTTAGTTTGCCGAAAATCCTTTTCGCTTGCGGCGCGCCAACAAATTTCCCACCACGGCGCCAAGAGGTATTGCAAGAGAGATCGCCAGAACCGTCAAGTGTTTTCCGCTGTTCGTCGCCTCGGGCAGAGCTATGGAGGCGTTGCCTGCCGTTGCATGGCGCTGGCCCCACATGACCGTTGCGGTTTTTACGCGACGGTTGGTCGAGAACAAATGTGCACCGCCCTCGCGATCAAAAACCATAACATCCAGATAACCATTCTTCGCAAAATCAGCGATGAGAGGCGTCATGTGCTCGACAAAAACAGTTGGCTCATGGCTGCTCTCCCACAGCATTTCTCCGGCAAGACCATTAATGATTTGTACTCTGCCGTCTCGAACACGAACTGCATCGACAGCGCCGTCGCGATCAAAATCCACCGCAACGATTTGCGTCAAAGTAGCTGGCGCTCCGTCGTCGATTTTTTCCCAGAAGGCTTGCTCTTGTTGAGCGTTACGACTCGCGGCGCGAAAAGCGTATATGCCGTTTCCATAAGTGACCAGAACATCGGGGAGATCGTCTTTATCGAGATCGCCGAGAATCAAACTTGCGGAAGCATCGTCAGGCGTGGTTGGCCCACCGGCGCCGGCTTCTGCCCACCACAAGGCGCGATGCGTCGCGCCATCGATCGCCAATACCTCGCCTCGCACTGTCACCACCGCGAGATCCAGCGTCCCATCGCCCGACATATCGGCGGTGGCTACCGGATGGCGGACTTCGTAGACTTGCGCAAAACTTCCTCGCGCCTTGTTGAGCGTTTCATTGATGTCGATGGTTTCTGTGATGCGGCGTTCCATGCCATTGTAAATGAGAATCAAACCGTTCTCTGTGACAATCAAAACTTCCTCGGAACCGTCGCCATTCAGATCAGCCACCGAGGGCGCAACGCGGCTGCTGATGCCGAGATCGATCTCCACCCAATCGAGATTGTTGACTCGCGAATAACCGACTTCAAGTTTATCGTTCTGAGTGATAACAGCTACGTCCTTTTGGCCGTCACGATCAAGATCACCGACGGCAGCAGAAGAAACAATACTATTTTCGAAAATCGGGCTTGTCCATATCTCAGCTCCAAACAGTCCATCGATGCCGGAAAGCCTGCCATCGCTGGTCACTGCCACAAGATCATCCAAACCGTTATTGTTCAAATCAACGACAGTCAATGGCTTGGTAGCATCAACGACGATTCCGGAAGCCTGCCACAAGCGCCGGCGCGCTTTTCCATCCACGGCGATGAGAACACCGTTGGAGTATGCATAAGCATAATCGACGTAGCGGTCGCCGTTGAAATCACGCGCGATCGGCTCGCCAATACCGCCCTTAGCGCCATCCGGTGCGGTATTGCCGTCAGCAGTGTTCACGCCGCTGGGTTGGAGTTTTTCATGCACAACTTTAAACGGTTGCGGTTTCTGCGTCGTCATCAGCCAATCGCCGAGCGCCTGATAGCCGAAAACGACGCCGAGCACGAGCAGCGCCAGTGTGCCGAGGTCCATCGCCAAACGGCGATGACGGATGTACCATTCACCGGCCTTGCGGGGAGAATTAAAATCCCAATTGCCTTCCGCGACAAATCTAAAAATCGTGCTCTGCTGATCACTCACAATTTCTATTTCGTCGCCGGGAGCGAGCTGCATCTCTTCGGTTTCCGAGAGACAATGATCGTTGACAAACGTGCGGCTTTGGCTGCGCTTGTCGGTGACGTAAAATCCGCCGTCGCGAAAGCTGATAGTCGCATGCCGTCGAGAAACACTGGGATCGACTTCGCCTTTTTTATTCTGGCGAATGACAATGTCATTGAGCTTGACGTCGCGGCCAACTTTGGTTTCGCCAAAATTGAGCTGATACTTTTTGCCGAGATAGGGTCCATGAATCGCCAGCAGGTAATACGGCGACTTCTCGAGAACGTCGATCTCAGGAGTTTTGAGGTGATCCGGCTGGACGCCGGCTCTCGCAGAAGGCTTCGCCGTCGCGCTCTTTCCCCTGACGAGCGGTTGAGGTTCATCAATGATGCCCTCTTCGTCCTCAACGGTCGCGCCGTTCTCGGAGATTTGACCATTGAGCATGGTGTCTTTTATATCGCCCCAAAATTCTTCAATCGCCTGACGCGGCTTCGCCTTTGTATCGGGCTTTTGATTCTCCAGGGGATTCTTGAAAACAAGCGTGTGCTCGCCGAGCTGAATAATGTCGCCATCGCGAACTTCGACTTTTGAAGAAATCTTGTCGCCGTTCACAAGCGTGCCAAAGGCGCTTTTCAAATCGCGAACAAAATATTGATTGCCCTGGCGCTCCACATAAAAGTGAGTCATCGACACCATTTTATCGTTGATGACCACGTCGTTTCCCTGATCGGAACCGATGCTATAGGTCGCGTTGCCGCTGCGCAAAGGAAATTCCGCAAGGACTTCGGCTTTGCGTTTGAGTATCAGTTTGGGCATTTTATTTTTCTCCCAACCATAGAGACAAGTCCGTTTGTCGCCGCCCGTTACCGATTGACGGCTTCAAGGGGGGACATTTTGAAAATAATTCGATTTTTGCTGTTCAATGAGGCGCTGAGATCGCGCGTTTGCTCGCGATAGCCTGGCTTCTTGATGCGGACGCGATACTGCCCGACCGGCAGATCGGCAATCGCGACGCCGGTGCTGTCCGTTTCTTTGAATAATTTCTCGCTGCTGCCTTTTGCCGCCAACGATTGATGGGTGATCTGCACACCCGAAAGCGGTTGGCTCGTGGCCTCGTCAAACACCACGACTTCAACCGAAGTGATGTGAGGCTTCATTCGCGCCACGGCGACGTTTCCGCTGGGTGGAATGCTGAGAATAAAATTGTCGTAGCCGTCTCGCGTCAAAATCGCCGTGTAGGCATTGGGCAATAAAGTAAATTGCGCCGGTGTCGTGGCGCGAACCCGGGTCGACCCGCGCTCGGAATCAAGCTGCACGATACGCGCGCCGATATCGTTGTCGCTTCCACTCGCGGCCTCGACGGCGACGATGCGCACGATGCGCTGCAAGACTTCAGAATACTTGTCCGGAGAATTTTCATCCACGCGCACGGAAAAACTTTTCGAAAGGAATCCGCTCTTTTTGAGAGTAATGTTATGCGCGCCGACGTTCAGCAGGAGGCGGTCATTATAGCCGCTCACTCCGACCGGACGGCTTCCGTTATCCAAATAAATTTCTGCTTTACTCGGCGCCGAAGAGATCGTGACCGCTTTGGCAAACATGCCCATCACGGCGTAGTATTCACGCTGATCTTCAATGCGCTGAAACCGCCACAAGCGCCGGTCTTCGACGGTCTCCGTTCCCTCGACCGTGTTGAGGGTCATGCCGGTCAATCGCTGGAAGCCGGTCTTCTCCATTTCGATTTGCAGCGGGTCGCCCACTTCCCACACGACACGGCACGGCGTGGTTTGCGTATAACGAATGCCGTTCAAGAAAACGCCTGCGCCCGAAGGATTGCTGGAAAGCTCCAGATGAATCTTGAAACGGAAAATATAAGGTTGATTGCTCAACGGCACGTCCTGTCCGGCAACTTTGACCTTGCCCTTCGGCGGCACTTGAATGGATTTGACCACCGGATCGAATCCCGGCAAGGTCAAGGTGAGCTTATGCACGCCGGGAGAAATTTTTTCGATGGCCACCGGCGTCGGCTGGGAAATCTCTTTATCATCGAGAAATACCTGCGCCCCGGCTGGATAAGAGACGATGCGAATCGCCGGCGGGAAGAGTGTATCATAAATGCCGCTGCCATAACTCGTCCACAGAAATGCGGTATCGAGACCGGTGAAGAGAATGAACGCCGCGGCAAGAATCGCTAACGTGGTGAGAATCGCTTTACGATGCGAGCGCGCCGACAACCGCACCACATCGATGATCGTGCGAACCTCCCCCTCGTCTTCATCTTCGACGACGTTGTAAAACGGATTTTGAACGCGCGCCGATTTCTTCGCAGCTTGGGCCGCGGGCTTTTTATCAACTTTAGTCAAGCTCGCGTCCAATTCTGCAGCAATAGAAGCAAAGTCATTCGATATGTTCTCTTCAATCGGGCGCTCGTAGCCGTTGTTCTCGGCATGGTGAGTCGGCGCGTCACTGAGCAGCTCATTGATGCTCGCAATGTTGTCGGCTGGCTCGCCGTTATTTTCATGAGTGTCGACATACTTTCCCAGGCCATCGTGTTTCGCATACTGATGCAACCTTGTCGAAGCCACGTCCTCTTCTTCAGTTTCGAGAGCGGGTAACTCCACATTTTTCATTTGATCTGGAATCAGCAGAGGCAGGTCCACCAAAAATGCTTCGAACTCCAATGCAAAGTCATCGGAGGTGTTCGTCTTTGCCTGGTAGTTCATCAAATCGAGAAAAAGCTGGTTCATGCTCTGATAGCGATTATCAGGGCGATGCTGGAGCGACTTCGTCGCGGCGGCAACCAGCGCGTCGGGAATCGCCAAATCATCGAGGGCGTTTACACTCCATCGTCCGGCGCGAAGGATCTCCACCGCTTCGACGGGGTCTTCGGTATTGATGAAACGATCGCCGGTGAGCAGCTCATAAAGTACGATGCCCAAGGCAAAAATATCGGTGCGGCGATCCACTTCTCCCGAGCCATCAACCTGCTCAGGCGCCAGATAACCGATCTTTCCCTGCACCAAAACTTCACGAACATTCTTCGAGCGGCGCTGGCGCACTCCTGACATGCCGAAGTCGATCAGCTTCACCTCACCGGTACGACTGATCATGATGTTCGAGGGAGAAACATCCTGATGCACGATATTCAGCGCTTCGTGCGTTTCGGGATCGCGCCGGGAATGCGCATATTCCAAACCGCTGCACGCCTCGGTAACGATGTAAAGCGCAAGATGGCGAGGCAGGGTGCGGCCTTCTCTTCGACACACGGCAACGAGCTGGTTCAAATCGACGCCGTCGATGTATTCCATGATCAGATAGAACTGGCCGTTATCGGTGCGCTTCACGTCGTAGAGCCGCACGATATTGTGATGGCTCAAGCGCGCGATGTGCAGCGCTTCGGCCTGGAACATGTCGATGTACCTGGCTTCGCCCAACAGGCTGGGAGAAATCGCTTTGATCGCGACCGGTTTGCCGAAGAGATTGTCGCGGCCATAGTAGACGACGCCAAATCCGCCGCTCTTAATCTCGCGCAGAATCTCGTAATTTCCGTCGATGACTTTCAGGACGTCCATATTTTATCCTTTTTTTCTACGCTGCGGTGATGGCCTCCAGCCATTCGGTATCCGCTGATGCGTTTAGCAACAGAGAGTGTTGATGCATGCGGAAGAAATGCGTAATGAGGTAAAATGAGCGAGGGGAAATCGCCTGCAATCCACAGGCCAGCATCAGACTCGAATGAAATCTGCGTTTTCCACCCTCGACTCTTGATAATTCAGATGATTAAATACCGACAACAGCGGGTTTTACGGAAAAGTATTTTGGGAGGAAATATGTATGATTGGCGAGTTCTTATTCAATATACTTACAAATGAAAACGGCCATCTGTGAGACGGCCGATTTCAAAAAGGAATTTTGCAGAGTTATTCGAAAACGCTACTCTCGAATTTCCCTCACTGCCGCCGTCAGCGCCGGAACCACTTCGAACAAATCTCCAACGATGCCATAGTCGGCAATATCGAAAATTGGTGCGCGCTCGTCTTTGTTGATCGCCACGATGCAGCGCGAGCCTTTCATGCCAACGAGGTGCTGAATCGCGCCGGAGATGCCGACCGCGAGATACAACTTCGGCGCAACGGTTTGGCCTGAAGAGCCGATCTGCCGATCCAATGGCAACCAACCGTCATCACACACCGGTCGCGACGCCGCGATTTCCGCCCCCAGCGCCTTGGCCAACTCTTCGATGATTGGCAGCTTGTCCTTCTCTTTAATTCCACGGCCAACCGAGACAATAATATCGGCTTTGGTTAAATCTACTTTTCCTTTCACGCCTTCAAAAATTTCCAAAACATTCGTGCGAATTATTGTCTTGGAAAGATCAATGCCAGCATCGGCAATTGTCGGCCTGCCACCTTTCTGCACTTTCTCGCTGCTTATCGCTCCGGCTTGAAAACTGGCAAAGTACGGGGCGCTGCCGCTGAAAGTAAAATCCGCATTCACCTTGCCTTGAAAAGCTTGGCGAACGAAAATAACCGTTCCGCCTTCTACGCGATAACCCACGCAATCGCTCATCAGCGCGCGGCTGCATGAGGTGGCCAGTTTTGGAAAATAGTCGCGTGCTTGGTAGGAATGCCCGGCCAAAATATATTGCGGAGAAGTTTTGTCAATAACCATCTTGCATGCCGAGGCAAAGCCGTCCGGCGTATAGTTTGCCAACTCGGCATTCTCCGCGAACCAATTTTTTTGCGATTTACAATCAGCTAGAGATTTTGCCGCCGCCCCTGCATTCTTGCCGAGCACAAGTGCGTTCACTTCTTGATTCAATGCAGCGCCAATTTCCTGCGCCGCGGCCAATGCTTCCCAGCCGATGCGGCTGACCTTGCCGTCGCTCTGTTCAACAATAACCAAAATTCCCGATGGCATTTTTATCTCCACTTTCAAATTTCGTGAGAATTGAGTCAATTGAAGACCTCGCCCACAGAAATCAAAATCTCACAGGAAAGGCTTTTTGTTTTTGATTCAGTGGGAGTTCGGATTCTGTGGGCGCATTTTCTTTTGACTTCTCACTTCTAAGTTCTCACCTCTCACTCAAATCACCTTCGCTTCGTTCTTCAACTTCTCTGCAAGCTGTTTCGCCACCGACTTCGCATCGCCGGTTAGCATCTGCGTCTTTTTGGATTTCACCGGAACGTACATTTTGTGCAGCTTCATGTGTCCGGCAGCAAGGTCAACGCCCAACGAAGAAACAGGAACCTCCTTCAATGGTTTCTTCTTCGCTTCCATGATGCCTTTGATGGTCGCGTAACGAATTTGCGCCAGGCCGGATTGGATGGTGAGCACAGCAGGCATCGGCAGCTCGATGTATTGGAACCAGCCGCTTTCCAGCTCACGTTTGAGCTTCAGCTTGCCGTTCTCTGCATTGATTTCCATCACCAACGTTGCGTGCGGCAAACCAAGCAACTCGGCGAGCACGACGCCGGTTTGGCCAAAGCCGCCGTCATCGCTTTGCAAACCGGTGAGAATCAAATCAGGGCTCTCTGGCTTGATGGCCGCGGCAAGTAGTTGCGCGGTGAGAAACGGATCCATGATCGGCTGATCGTGCACGATGTGAATCGCCCGGTCGGCGCCTTTTGCCAGAGCTTGCGACAAAGCTTGCTTGGCGCGCGCCGGGCCGATCGTTAGCAACACGACTTCGCCCCCTCCCTGTTTCTCTTTCAAGCGCAGGGCCGCTTCCAAGCCGTAATGATCGCTTTCGTTAATCTCGAAATTCAAATTCTGTTCATCAATCCAACAGCCATTAGCCGCAATCTTCACTTGCGAATCTTTCAGCGGCACTTGTTTCATGCAGAGAACAATTTTCACGATACGCTCCCGTAGTCCCAACCCCTTGCCCCGCCCCCGCTCTGCATCCATAAACTTTAAGGCTGCGGGGCGGAGTCCGTCTCCATAGTTTTGTATGGAAACGGGACGGAGTGGGCGGCTGTTAAAACGAATATGCTGATTCCTCGAATATCGTCCCACAAGGGACACGACTAAAACAAGAATTTCAACGGTGCAAGTATAGCAACGCAACTACAAAAGAGCAAGTCAAATTATGGCAAAGCATCTCGATGGATTACACTCGTACTCTTACTCCTACTTATACTCTTACTCGCTTTTTTTGTTAATCTAAAAACCAACAGCGAGTAAGAGTAAGAGAACGAGTAGGAGTAAGAGCAAAAAGCGTACTGGCTTACACATTCACTTTGAACGGATATCCTCCGCGCTCATAAACCATTTCGCAAATTTTCTTGCGCTCTTTATCGATGTTATCATCGAACTGCCTCGCATTCCGGCGAATCCGCCGCCACGCCTCTTCGATGAAGGCCTTGCCGACCGTCAGATCGTACTCGGCCTGCGCTCCAGACTTCAGAAGCGTGTCCAATCGTGAGATGACCGCTACCATCGCATAGAGGTCGATGGCCATGTCCGCCAAACGGCGCTGGGCAAATTGCTTCGTAATTACTTCTTTGCCGAATTTCATCAAGACGTTTTCCGTGGCGCTGCGCAGCTCTGTTGCATATTCGTTGAACTTGTCCGCTTCGTCACTCAACTTTGCGTGCACGTTTTCCAACTTGTCGGCGGCAACGGTGTCCTTCACTTTGCGCGCGGCGTAGCCGGTCAAAAGACCAAAGCCCTTGATTGGATCGCGCAGTGCCTTGCCGATCTTCTTCAAATATTCGCCCGGCCCTTGCATGCCGGCAAGCGCGATGAAGGCACGAAGAATTTCATTCGTGCCCTCGAAGATCAGATCGATTCGCACATCGCGCAGCGCTCGCTCGTATGGATAATCCTTCGAGTATCCTATGCCGCCGGCAATCTGCATTGCCTCATTGACCACGCGCCAAGCCGTCTCACTCGCAAAGATTTTGCTCGCCGCCGATTCCAGAGAAAAATCCGCTTTGCTATCCGCTAGCGCTGTCGTCAAATAAACCATGCTCTCGGCCGCATAAGTCTCCACCACCATGCGCGAGATTTTTTCCTGAATCATCTCGAATTGCGCAAGGGTCTTGTTGAACTGTTTACGATTCTTCGCGTGTTCGATGGCCATCTTCGACATGACTTTCGCGCCGCCGACGCAGCCGCTGGCAAGCCCGAGGCGGCCAACGTTCAAAACTTCCATCGCGACTTTGAAGCCCTTGCCCATCGGCCCGAGCATATTTTCGACCGGCACTTTGATGTTGTCGAAATTTAGGCTCGTTGTGTTCGAGCCATGAATGCCAAGTTTTTCCTCCGCCTTCCCGGAGCTAAATCCGG
>Ga0247727_10014107_pt1 | contig 13342 bp, 14 predicted proteins | sample WisWelCaveWW1625_FD_202498 | JGI IMG/M metagenome (GOLD analysis project Ga0247727, IMG submission 202498) | Biofilm microbial communities from Wishing Well Cave, Virginia, United States - WW16-25 | ecosystem: Environmental > Aquatic > Deep subsurface > Groundwater > Cave microbial mat | place... | reverse complement strand
CGGCGTGAATTGGGATAACCTGAATGAACAGCAACGCGAAAAATTGATTGACGAAATTCTGCACGAGGCGTGATGGCGGAGCGCGTCGTCTTTGATACGAACGTTCTCATCTCAGGGCTTTTGTGGAGGGGCAAGCCTTATCACTGCTTGTTGCTGGCGCGTTCCAAGATTATCCAATCTGTGTATTGTGATCCCATGCTGGGGGAACTCTCGGAAAAATTACGCGAAAAGTTCAAGTATTCAGAGAATCACATCCATGCGGTTGTCGCCGATATTCGCAAATATGCGGAACGCGTTGAAATCACAAGCGCCTTGAATGTAGTCGCCGCGGATCCAGACGACGATAAATTTGTTGAGTGCGCCGTCTCGGGAAAAGCGGAGTTCATTATTTCCAGCGACCATCATCTTCTTGATCTTGGCGGGTATCAAGGGATCAAGATTCTTTCCCCCGAAGAATATCTGTTACGTTTTGCGCGCTGATCCAGGAACAAACGCGGCGTCGCGCCGTGGGATAATCCATCATGAAGGAGTCAACCATGAATCAGCGTCTCCATATCATCACATTGGGCGTGAGGGATTTTGAAGCCTCCAAAAAGTTCTATGCGGAAACATTGGGTTGGAAAATATCGAGACCGCAGGAAGGAATTGCCTTCTTTCAGGCAGGCGGAGTTGTGTTCGCAATTTACCCGCGCGAAAAGTTGGCTGAGGACGCGTTAACTTCTCCTGAAGGAAGTGGGTTTTCAGGAATCACTTTGGCTTACAATGCGCGCAGTGAATCCGAAGTGGATGAGATCATCGTGGATTTGAAATCAAAAGGCATGACGATCATCAAAGAGCCGCAGAAAGTATTTTGGGGCGGATACAGTTCCTACTTCTCCGATCCTGATGATTACCGTTGGGAAGTCGCCTACAATCCATTTTTCCCGTTCGATGAAAATGGAAATTTGAAATTGGAATAACCAACCATCATGTCATACTGAGCCGCTTTACGGCGAAGCATCTCCACCTCGATGAGCGAGACTCTTCGGTCGCTCCGCTCCCTCAGAGTGACATGTTAAAAGTGAGAAGTTTGGGAAGGCTTTTTCGTCTTAACTTCAAAGTCAAATATCAAAAGGAGTTTGAGATGAAAAAGAATCCCTGGATCGCGGCTGTGTTGAATTTCTTCTTTATGGGGCTGGGGACGCTCTACATCGGCCGCCGCAAGTTGACGGGGCTGGGACTCACGCTCGGCGCCATCGCGCTGACCTACGTTGAGTTGCAGTTGCAGACCGCCGCGCCCGCGCTATACCCGATCATGTTCGGGGCGGTGTTCGTGGCAAATACCGTGCTTGCGATTGATGGATACAACGAGGCAAAGAGCATGTAGCGCGTTCCGTTATTGCAAGGGCGCGCTTTCCCGCCCGGAGCAATTCCCCATTGAAATGGAGTTTGCTTCGTCGCTTCGCTCTTCGCGCTGACCGATTACAGTTTTTCCGGCAACCCAAACCGCGCAACCAATCGCGGAGATAAAAATGCGGTGACTTCGATAATCTCTTCGCCTGCAAAGATGGGCAGGAGCAAACCGGAGGCGTGATAGTTCTCCCCCTCCAGGCGATAAATGCCGAAGGCGGGACCTCCGTTCGCGGAAGCAGGAACCAATTTCCATTTCGCGCCCGGCATAAAAACCAAATTCTGAAGCGCGCGTTGAATCGATGCGCGTCCCGCGTACCAGACTCCCATGGGCGGCATGGCGAAGGTCGCTTTTTGGTGGAGGAGACGGATCAACGAAGGGACATCGCCCGACTCCCACGCGGCGACGAATTGATTCAAATAGCGTTTGGGCGCGGGAGTTTCTTCAAACGGAGAAGCCTCCAGATTTTTCCGCGCGCGATACAAAAGGTTGTTGACCGAGTCCACGGTGAGATCGAGGGCGGCGGCTGTTTCTTCGGCGCTCCAATTGAAAACCTCGCGCAGAATCAAAACGACGCGCTGGCGCGGGTTGAGTTTTTGAAGCGCGACCATGAACGCAAGGGAAATCGTCTCGCGGCGTTCGTAGGAAAATTCGGGGGTTGGGTCGGCGCTGGTCAACCAGGAATCAGGCAGAGGGTCAAGAAATGAAGCGGAGAGGTTGGGTTGGGGGGGAACATCGGGATCGGACGGGTCGCCGTCAATCGGGAGCAGAATCCGCTTTTTGCGTTTGCGGAATTCATCCAGCCAGAGACGCATCGCGATCACATACAACCAGTTGCGGAACGAACCTTGTCCGTCAAAGGATTTGAGTTTGCCCCAGGCGCGCAGGAAAGTTTCCTGCACGAGGTCTTCGGCGTCGTCGAGCGAGCCGCTCAGCCGATGGCAATGGACGAGCAGAGGCTTGCGATGCGGTTCGACCAGCGCGGTGAAGGCTTCGTTGTCGCCCGCGCGGGCGGATGCGAAACGCTCGGATTCGGCCGGGGTGAAGATTTGCATATCGGTTCCCAGACTATAACACGTTAATCATTGAGTGCTTGGGGTCAGGCGACTCTTACTTCGCGAGCAACATCCATCATGTCAGCATGACGCGCGGGTTCGACCCGATTTCCCGAGGAATTTGTCCAAGGCGCCGACGGTGGATTAGATGAACTAGACATCGGAAGTCTCTTAGGCTTCCGATGTCTTTTTAGTACGATGGACAGTATATAGCCAAATTATTATTGGAATAATCTGGCTGATTAGGCATAATTTTCCACCACTCGTCTTACCAAATAATTATTATCGATTTTTGCTTTTCCAACTATGTAGTTATAAGTAAGTTCACTAATCTTCTTTATCATAGACGCTTGATATAAAATAGCCCACCTAACCTTGTGATCATCATCATCCATCATTTTTGACAACCTATTAACTACAAAATCTGCATATTGTGATTCTATCAACAGGTATAGAGCTTGCACTGTATGATATCTAACATCATGACTTCCATGGAAACAAAAAGCCGATATGTATTGAACTAATATAGGCATTACAGGCTTTCCAACCAGGTTATTTACTTCAAGGCTCAGGAAATCTTTTAGAGCGATTAGTGAAGATATTATTTCATATTCCTCACTGCTGTTAATTAAAGCCAGTATCTCTAGAAGTTCTTGCAGGCAATCTATATTGAAGGTTATTCGGATAAATATTAGGTGTAACCGCAATGAAAGTGACTCATCTTTCATAAAGAAACCAGAGTGCCCTTTTTCTATTTCCGAAAAGTGTTGCTCAAGTTTTGAGTAGTAATTATCCCAATTGTAACTATATGATAATTCCTGTCTCTTTAGGGTCATCATTAATTCAATTGCGTCGATTTTTTCTGCGTGAGTTTGCGTTTCAAGAAGCAGGGTGTTCAAAATTGTTTCGAGTAAATCATCAAGAAGTTCTTCTGACAGTGAAGGTTTTTCAAGTTCGATGATCCTTCTTATTGTGTAGTATGGACGGTCTACAAAACCAATAAATCTGCCACCTTTACCTTGTGTTTCATTTCTAACTCTGATGCTATCAATATATCTTTGAATATGCGTATCTCGTTTTTCTGGAAAAACTTCTAAGTTGTAATCTTTTTTATAAAACTCGGGATAATATTTCTCTACAATTTCATCTATTTCAATGTTGAAATTATCTTGTCCTTTTCTCATCCTAATAAGAAGACCCTCTACATGCTGGTAATGCTGCTTTTTGTCCTCGTTGCCTAGCACAATATTAATTTGTGATAACAATCTTTTGGTAAGTTCTTTGGATAGTTTTGAAAAATCTAAATCTGATAATATTTCAAAAACCGAATCAAAAAATCGATAATATTTTTTGTCTAGAATTTCCATTGCGAAGCTAACAATTTTTTCTTGTGAAAGCCTCCTGATATTAGATTTTAGAGCCTTAAAAAGCTTTTCACCTAAGAAGATGTTTATGTTATCTTCACGTATCCATCCACGTGAGAAACCAAATAGTTCATTTGAAACAATTTCATAATCGGCATCAGAAAAATAGTACCCAAGTTCCCTAAATAGGATTATTTTCCATTTTGCTTTTTCATATTGTAACGGCTTTGTGTTGGAAAGCTCATATAGCTCAAGAATTTCTCTTGCTGTACTATGAGACAGCGAAGCTCCATATTTACTCAAGATATTATCAAAGCTTGATTCATCACCACGTAATATGTTGATCCTCATCAACTGAATTTTATGCAGTAGATTGTTTTCTTTTTGCACTACATCAAACAACGCCTTCTGAATTTCCTTCAGAGTAAGCACAATGTGTGTATATGATCCATAATAAATTGCCGCAAACAAATAATTCGAAATATACCCAAAAAGATGCTCCAGATTATAGAATGTAGTCGAGTAAGGAGAGCCTGTGAATATCTTGAAATTTCTGTCCCAAATGTCCTCGCTTACGTTTGTACTAAATCTGTCAACCAAAGGGAAGAAAATCAATGAATTCTGTTGATTGATTTTCTCTTGAACAGAAAAATCATAAACGTTTCTGATTTGGTCGTCGATAGTTTTTAAATTACGCCAATCTATCAGAATATCATTTACCAACCATTTTGGAATGGGTACATCTTCTGAAAATGTGTTGTATGCAGCCTCAATAATTGACAACGCGGATTCTAAATCTCCATTGTAGAAACTTGCGATAGCATCCCATCTTCGGCTAACCGTTTCATGTAATTGGGGAGATTGAATTGCGCTCAGTGTTCTTGATAAAGTTTCTAAATCAATATCCTTAAATTTCTTTTCGCCAAGAAGAAAATCCAAAACACTTAAACACAATTTGTCTAGGTCGGATGTTTGAATATCTTTTTCATCGTGGCGATAAACCAAGTTGACAATTTTATTCTTTGTTAATCCCAAGTTTTTGAATATTTGTTTATCAATATCTGTTGTGTCTGTAGGAAAACTCCCCGCAGTTATTTCAACAGAAGACGTTTCTTTTTTATTTTCGCTAAGATATCCTCTGCAATATTTTTGATATGTCTCTATTATGTCATTTTTTACTGCTTCATAACCCGCATCAATAAATTCTCTAATATCGTATATTTCATGATAGTGTCCCCCCTCTGGACCTGTAAGGTTTTTCTGAAGGTCTGTTTCTTCGTAATTACGATCTTTGAGAAACAAGTAGATTGATTTCTTGTTGGTTTGTTTTGCTCGTTCAACTTCGACTAGAATACCTTTCGATATATCTTTGTCAAAATTGTCAATGAGAAACAAACAAATGTCGCTTTGATCAAGCTTGAATAGATAATCCTCCCTCGATGTTGCTGTTGATGCCGTGTCATCCTCAAAAATGTAGGTTTCAATAAATCCTGTGTTCTCAAGAGCAACCTTCAATGCTCTTCTCACGAGGTCATAATTAGTCCTAACAGCTATATCCGCGATGGCTTTTTTGTCACTTGACTCTGCCTTGACTAACTCGTCGAAATTTATTCGCTCGCCGCCACATTTTGAGCTGATGAATACTTTGATTTTCTCTTCATTTCTCATTTTTTCACCCAGAAACAATTATCCATATGTTTTTGTCCATTGTTTGTATTGTACTCTTATTTCTCCTATAACTAATAATTAGTCTTCATAAATTTCAAACCTTTTACCTTTCTAAAGCATCTATCTAACCCGCCTTACGAAAGAAAAATTGAGGCGTACCCCTTTATACCATCGACCGCACCCAGATTGGGACGAATGATCGGCGGGAGAGTTGGGACCTCACCCTGGTGAGCATGAGTAATCAGCGTGTCCGTTTGTCCCTCTCCTAAAGGAGAGGGGATAGAGTTGATTCCTTTTCTGCGTTGATAGGCAAGTTGGGTTTCCAAAGCAAGCTTTGTTTGAAGATGATCTTAGCACCTCCCCTAAAGGGGAGGCGGGGGTGGGTCGGTAATTAATCACGGATCAATTCCGTCTATGCCTAAAACACGCAAGGAGACGAGTTATGAAGCTTTCGCCAAGACGTTTCGGAATTATCATCTGCAGTCTCGCCACAGCCTACCTGCATATTTCGCTGTACCCGGACTTCGGCTACTTAGACTGGGTCGTATTAAATGGTTTCGGGACCATTGCCTTGTTGCTGGCATATTTCCTGCCCATTCCATTTTTTCAAAGCAGACATCTTACCGTTTTTTGGGCGATGTTTGGATACGTCTGGCTCACGATTTCGCTGTGGGCGTTATTTGGCGACAAGACTTTCCTGCTTGAAACGACCGCCGCCATTGGTTATTACGCCAAGACCGCGGAATTTTTCCTGCTGGTCTTTATGTGGGCTGACCGGCCGGAAGCGCCATAGACCGCCGGTATGGGGGGAGGAGATGAGGAGATGCGGCGCGAGGCGGGCAAAATCACTTAATTCCCCATTGACAGGATATTTTTTTCGAGTATTCTATATATGTCCGCTTGCCTTTCAGTCTGTTAATTCGTCAAAATACCAAACAGAGGAGATTGCCATGACCAAGAGAATCATCCCATGGATCGTTGTTGTCGCAATTCTGGTTGCCTCTTTTGCCTCGCCGGGCGGCGCGTCGGCGTGGTCCAATTGCGCCAGCTACATCACCGTGCAATGGGGCGATACCCTGAGCGGGATCGCGCTATACTGCGGCACGACCGTTGACGCCATCCGCGCCGCCAACCCCGGGCTCGGCTGGTGGCTGTACGCGGGGCAGGCGTTGTACATCCCGACAGGATATACGCCTCCCCCGGCTCCCCCGCCGTCGTACGGCTCCTACACGGTGCAATGGGGAGACACGCTTGGGAAAATCGCGAAGAGGATCGGAGTCCGGTTGAGCGACCTCCTGGCTGTCAACCCACAGATACAGAATCCCAGCCTGATCTATGCCGGTCAGGCGATCAACCTGCCCGCCGGCGCTCCTCCTCCATACAAGCCGCCGCCGACGCATCCCAACTATCCCCCTCCTACCGACGGCTATTCATCCTTGAAAATTGCCTATAAACCCGGAATGTTTATCCGAACCGAGCCTAACGGAAAAATTATCGCATCCGCCATGAATAAGACAACGTGGAAATACAGGCAAAATTCCGTCTTCGTGGATAAAAAATGGAGGGTATGGGTGGAAGTCCGCATCTCCCCGCCTATCAAGGGATGCTCCGTAGGCTGGCTTCTGGTCAAGGATAACCTGGGCGCGTACTTCACCGAGCCGCAGATCAATTAATGGAGGTTCATTGGGAATCGCCGTGATAGACCAGCATATCTGACGGTTCGGCGTAAGTCGGATTGCCAATCCGACCTACATTTGGCGACGCATCACGGCAAATCTAGGACCCTTAATGGGCGCGTCCGATACAGTAGCGAATATCGAGCCTGCCAACCTGTCAAAAAAGCCCCGAAGCAATTCGGGGTTTTTTTGCTCACGCGCCGCGCGTCTGACAATCAAGACTTGTCATATAATTCGACGCGGAGAAATTCCAACTTTCAATGAAACCTGATGGGAGAGTCGAATGAAAAGTATTGTCGTCACGGGCGTTTCAACAGGCATCGGTTGGGGCGCCGTCAAAGTTTTGATCCAGAAAGGATTTCGCGTTTTTGGCAGCGTGCGAAAGACGGAGGATGCGGATCGACTCTCCAAAGAGTTTGGCGAAAATTTCATCCCGTTGATTTTTGACGTGACGGACGAAGCCGCCGTTCAGACCGGCGCGCGGCAGGTCGGCGAACGACTCAACGGGGAAACCTTGTTCGGGCTGGTCAACAACGCCGGGGTCGCCGTGCCGGCGCCGTTGATCCACATCCCCACCGCTGACTTTCGGCGTCAACTCGAAGTGAACCTGGTCAGCGTTCTGATCGTCACCAAAGCGTTCGTCCCGTTGCTGGGCAGCGATCATGCGCGGCGCGGCGATCCGGGTCGGATCGTCAATATCAGTTCGGTCGGCGGCAAGCGCGGCGGTCCGTTTCTCGGCGCGTACGCCGCGTCCAAACATGGCTTGGAGGGATTCTCGGAAAGCCTGCGGCGTGAATTGATGCTATATGGAATTGACGTGATTATCATTGGTCCCGGCGCAATTGCCACCCCCATTTGGGACAAGGGCGACCAAACCGACTTCTCCATCTATGAGAATACCGAATATTACGCGTCCGCCAGGCGCATACAGAAGTACATGGTTGAAAGCGGCAGAAACGGGTATCCGCCCGAAAAAGTGGGCGAAACGATCTGGCATGCGTTGACCGCGCCGAAGCCGCGCGTGCGTTATGCGGTTGTGCCGGGCAACCCGATCAGGAACCTCATCCAATCGTTATTGCCCAGCCGCGTCCTGGATAATATGATCGCGAAGAGATTGGGCTTCAAGTGAATTGGAAGATAATTGGGAAGCGCTGCGACAAAAAGGAATCGAGTTCGAGATTCAGGATCATAAGATTGTGCTTTCCATTTACTTTTATGATCCAGACGGTCACTTGATCGAACTGACGACCTACAAGCCATCCGGTTAAGTAGTCGCCTGAAAGTATTTATAAGACTTCAGATTGCTCGAGCCGCCGTCCTCGGCGGCGAGGCTTGTACTGAGCCTGTCGAAGTGACGCCGCCGAGAGCATAAAGTTGTTTAATTTATTTCGAACGACTACTTAGACCCTCTCAAAACGATGTAAGGATTTTTAGAAATGACCATTCGAGCCATCGTTTTCGATATCGGCGGAGCGCTGGAGATTACGCCCAGCCTTGGAGTTGATGAAAAGTGGGAGCAAAGACTCAGCCTGAAACCGGGCGAATTGAATCAACGCCTCGGCGACGTTTGGAGAGGCGGCAGCATCGGAACGATTTCGATAGAGCAGGTCCATAAGAGCATCGGCGAGATTATGGGTATGAGCCAAACGCAAGTCAGTGAATTTATGGCGGATGTATGGAAGGAATATCTTGGAACGCTCAACGTGGAACTTGCCGAATACTTCCGCAGTCTGCGCCCCAGGTATCAGACCGCCATCATCAGCAATAGTTTCGTCGGCGCGCGGGAGAAAGAGGCGGAGCGCCATCAGTTTGACACGATCTGCGACTTCATCATTTACTCGCATGAGGTCGGCTTGTCCAAGCCCGATCCGCGCATCTTTACCCTGGCGTGTGAAAGACTCGGACTCCAGCCTAATGAGGTCGTCTTTGTAGACGACCACGAAGATGTGATGGTCTCCGCGCGCGAACTGGGAATCCATTGCATCGAACACAAGACCAACGCCCAAACCATCGCGGAGATTGAGGCGTGCATCAAAAGAAACGCGTCGTGATTGCAGTGGATTTGATAATTCCGATTTCCTGAGGAATTTGTCCAAGGCCCTGACGGTGGACTAACGCGGAAAAACTTACAAAATCTTTCTACAGCTACAGTCATGTAATTCTTTCAGTCAAAGGCTTCTACGCTCAAAAACAGTTATCTCTTTCATCCCCTTTTGCGCCCTTGCCTGTTATCTCAAATTGAGATACAATCTCTTCATGCACGTCGTCACCCGCAAAACGCTGATCCAGTTTTGGGGAAAACATCCCGACAGCCAAACGGCATTAATGCGTTGGTTCAAGATCGTGCAAAAAACCGAATTCAATAGTCTGGCCGAATTGAGGCAGGCTTTCCCGTCCGCCGATAAATTGGATCGCTGGATCATCTTCAACATCGGCGGCAACAAATACAGACTCATCGCATCCATTCACTTCAATCGCGGCAAAGTATATATCCGTCATGTTCTTACACATGCAGAATATGACCGAGGAGATTGGAAAAATGACCCTCGTAAATGAAGAACTTCAAGCCCATTGGATGAACATCGCGCCCCTGCTCACCATCCGCAACGAACGCGAATACAACGCGGCGGTAAAACGGCTCAACGAATTGCTGGATGAAATTGGAGATAACGAGAAACATCCACTGTACAGTTTGCTGGATACGCTTGGCACGCTCATCCATGCTTACGAAGAAGCGCGCTATCCCATTCCCGAAGCCACGGGCGCAGAGGTATTACGATTTCTCATGGAGGAGCACGGCTTGACTCAGTCCGATTTGCCCGAAGTGGGGTCGCAGGGCGTCGTCTCTGAAGTATTGAATGGCAAACGCGAGTTGAACGTTCGTCAAGTTAGGTTGCTGGCGCAAAAGTTCAAAGTCTCCAGCGCGGTGTTTGTGTAATCTTAAACTCCAATCGGAGTTTTGCTACCCCACCACCAACTGCGTCTTCTTCCCCGCCAGATTGATCGTGGCTGTCGCGCCTGAGTTGAACGGTAGAAAATCCGCTTCGACGCCGTCGCTGAAAATGACGCCGCCCTCCGCCATCTCTGATTCGATCACCAGCGGAGACTTCGGAGTCACCAGTCCGCTGACAATCTCCGCGCCGGATGTCTTGCTGATAAACGGCTCGCGCACCACAAAGACGAGTTGATCCGATTCCCATTTCATTTTCACGGGCGGCAATTCCATATCCTTATCATCGCGCGCAAAGACCTCATACATCCCATTCGCCATGTTGAACAAACTGCTCAACCAACCCGTCGCGCCGACGCCCGTCGAGACGATGATCCCGCTGGAGGAATGATGCTCCTCCCGATCCTGCAATTTGATCTTATAACGCGCCGAGACATGCGTCTTCGCGCCCACGAACAAATCATTGAACGCGAGAAGCGACTGCCCATCGTTCAACGCCGCTTCCGCCATGCTGATCTGGCGGACTTTCATTTGTCCCTTCAAAACGTTTTGCAAAGCGGGTATCGCGCTTTGAACGTTGAAGGGCAGCAGGATTCCGTCAATGTGCGCGGGGTCGGGGTTCACCGCAACGATGAGTTGACCGTTGAGATATTTCGCGGCGTTCACCACCAAGCCGTCAATCCCAATCGTCACGACTACGTCCTCGGGCGCGAAGAGAAAGTTCGGCAAAAAACTTCTTTCGATCTCGTGCAGTTTCGCCAGCCGTTGCAAAGACGCGCGCAAGCGTTTGAGCGCGTTCACATACACAGTATGTTCGCGCTCGTACAGCGAAAAATCTCCGCCGCTGTGTTCGATGTAAAACTTTGCCTGACCCAGCGTATTGAAGCGCTCGATCAACCCCTCCAGCCGCGTCTTGCGCGTGACGAGCACGATCTTCTCGTAGTCCACGCTGCCTCTACTTTTGTTCGCGCTTTTCCCGCATCAACAATTCAAACAGTTCAGGCGAGATATTCAAATTCCCGATCTTTGCCGCGTTCTGCGCCAGCTCTTTGAGCGCCAGACTCGCCATCAAACGCGGATCGGTGTTCTGCACCGCCAGCGCCTGCAACACCGCCGGATCAAGATTCTGCAACGGCTTGAGCGAGGCTTCGATGGAGTAAGCCTGCACATCCGCCTCGGCTTTGGCGTTTTCGATCTGCGCCGCGACCAACTGCTTGCGATCGTTTTCAATCGCGATCTCGCCGTCCAGTTTCGCCTTGCGGACTTGCTGCTCCTTCGCCTCGACCGCCAGATCAGCCTCGACTTTCGTCTCGCGGATTTGACGTTTCTTCTCTTCGACGGCGATCTCGGTATTCAACTCATTCTCCTTGATCTTGCGCTCCTGTTCGACCGCGGAGTTGCGCCTGTCGTAAATAGCCTGATCAGCCCGACGCAGAAGATCCTCGCGCGTTTCGGCTTCCATCGCCCGCGCCATCTCAGGGACAGGTCTGATCGCCTGGATCGCCAACCCCAACACTTCCACGCCCAAAGCGTTCAATTCGTTGACCTGACTCAACCTGGACATCACCGCCGTCGCCACCGCGTCCGTGGCGTGGATCGCGTCCTTCAGCGGGAGTTTCTGCGCCTCCGCGCGCACCAACACTTGCAAAAGGTTGATCAAACGCTGGGGCAATTTATCCGGGTCGTCGGAAGCGTATTGCATGGCGCGCCCGTCCACAGTGTAGTTGAGCAGGGACGCGATGCGCTGGGCATCCTGCACGCGATAGGTCAACTGTCCCTGAATCGTGATCGCCTGAAAGTCCGCGCTGATCTCGTTGAAGATGAACGGCGCGTCCGCGCTCCCGACCGGCACAATGACGATGGAAGACGAAGGCTTGAAGTAAAAGAACGCCAGTCCCGCGCCTGATCGTCTCAGTTTGCCGCCGCGATAATGCAGGACGAATTGCGTGGGCGCGACCTTGATGTATTGAAATCCGAACATGGAAACCTCCTTTGGCGATACAGGTTGGTCTCAGGAAAACGATCTCTACTTTATTTACGAAGAGCGCCGCAACAGGTTTTCTATTTTGGCTCAGACCCGTTGTTTTGCAAGGTTTGGAGATGGTTGGGCGTTCACGGCTGAAGTATACATTCAGTTGATAAAATTTGGATGGCAGGTGTAGTAAAATATCCAGGAGTTAGCGGCGAGTGAAAAGAGTCAACAAAATGACCACAGTCATCATTCACGACAAATTTACGGAAATCCTTGCCTCTTTCGGCGACCTGCAAGAGTCGGTCAATGCCGCCTTGCAACGCTACACCATCGAACAGATCACGACCAGGGTCAATGAACTGCGCCGCAAAGACGAGGGATATCAAAAGAAATACGGGATGGAATATTCCGCTTTTGCCGAGCGCGCGGGCGAGGCTGAGGAATTTGTCAAAAATGTGGAAGCCAATATCAGCAAGACGTGGGAAGCGGATCTGGCTGACTGGGAATTTTGCCATAAGGGGGTTGAGGATTGGACGAAAAAACTTCAAGACATTTTACTGAAATAATAGAACTCGCCCAATCTGTTTTTGCGAATGTCGTCTATGAGATTGACGTTACGCCAGAAAGGGCAATTCTCCGTATTAACACTGAGTATGGAAAATACCAAATCCTTGTGACGGAACTGTTCAGCGACGGGCTGCGAAAATATCGTTACTATGTAATGCGCGGAACCTGGGTTGAAGCGGGATTCGATAACGCTCCCGACCCGCGCGCGATTCGCCTCAGGTATGGGGAAATTGGGGAGGAACACGCGGGCGAATTAGTCCCGCATTTGCACCTGGAAGATAAAACACGCCTGTCGCTTACCGAAGAAATGACGTTTACGGAATTTGCTCAGTGGATAAAGAGTAATTTGCGATCAAATGCTCTGAACTCATCACCCGCCCTCTTTCAATAGAATATTCAGCAGTTTTATCTCTTCCTCCTCCGACCCCACCTCCCCATCCAGCCAGGCGTCGCGGAGGCGGGTGATAATCTCCTTGTAGCGCGGACCGGGTTCGAGTCCGCGTCCTTGCAGGGTGTAGCCGGTGGTGTAGGGCTTGACGCTCCGCCAGTCGGTGAGATATTCGTACAACGCCCGTTCCCTGCCTACAAGGTATACGGCGTACACCGCCAGCGCGGGGAATTCATCGAGACGGGACGCCCATTGACTCGGCTTCAATCCTTTGAATGAGGAAATATTTTTGTTCAAGGACAACGCGCCGCG
>Ga0247727_10014106_pt1 | contig 13343 bp, 7 predicted proteins | sample WisWelCaveWW1625_FD_202498 | JGI IMG/M metagenome (GOLD analysis project Ga0247727, IMG submission 202498) | Biofilm microbial communities from Wishing Well Cave, Virginia, United States - WW16-25 | ecosystem: Environmental > Aquatic > Deep subsurface > Groundwater > Cave microbial mat | place... | reverse complement strand
TGCTTTCACCTGGAGATGACGGGCGGGATCGGATATTGGTGGTGGGTGGTTTTGATGGGACGAATACGGCGCAGGACACGATTCGGCTGATTGTGACAGACGGTACTGCTGCGAACACGGAGGAGATTCTGTTTTGTGGCGCGAAATTGGGGGTAGCTCGGACCGCCCCTTCTGCCACGGCGCTCTATGATGGATCGGCTTTGATTTGCGGCGGAGCAAATGGGGGAACAGTTTATGATAGCTGCGAGTTGGTCGTGGTTGATAGCGATAATACCCAACTACGTGTTTACTCGAATGATACGAATGAACGTTGTCTACCTGTAATGGCTCAATCGAAGTTTTTTCCCACTGCAACATTATTGCCCGACAACACCATCTTATTGGTCGGTTCGACGAGTTTTACGGATGCTCCGAATGCGCAGACCCATATTGAACGGTTTAATCCGCCCTTGGCGTTGGATATGGAAATACTTGCCGGCGTTCAAACGGAATGTGCTCCAGCTGAATTTGAACCTCCGAACCCTGGCCCAGATTGTCCTCCCTAATCGACGGGTTTGTTGATCGGAAGTGCGTTGACCGCAAATTGCGAAGTCGGTACGCTAATTTCGAATGGCAATAGTTGTGTTGAAGCCTTAGCGTGGTTCAAACCAAGCCGTGATTCAGCAACATTTTTCAACCCTGATGCTGTTAGGCGGTCTAACGATATTCCTCTATGGAATGAAAACAGCTCGCGTCAACCTCCAGCATCTCGCGGGAGAGCGTATCCGAAAGAGCGTCGCTCTATTAACGAGCAATCGAATCGTCGGGGTTACGGCCGGTGCCGTTGCAACGGTGATTATGCAATCGTCCGGGGCACTGATTGCCATGCTGGTTGGCCTCGCCTCGGCTGGGACACTTGCCCTGCGGCAGGCGATCGTTCTGATTCTAGGGGCTGATATCGGCACGACCTTTACGGTTTTTCTCATTTCCACTCGGATCACCGATTACGCATTACTGTTTATCACGATTGGTTATGCTTTGCCGCTAATTATGCGGTCAAAACGAGCGCACTATGTTGGCGAAACGTTGATCGCATTTGGAATGGTATTCCTGGGGATGATCCTGATGAAGCAGGCGGTTACTCCGCTCAAGGATTCTCCTCTCGCCTCGCAAATCTTATTGAGTTTTTCGGATAATCCAGGTTGGGGGATTTTCATCTCCGCACTCTTTACCGCGATGATCATGTCGAGTTCGGCTGCTATCGGACTCATTCTCTCTTTTGCGCTTGCTGGGGCGGTTGACCTAAAGGCGGCGATCCCGCTGATTCTGGGCGCCAATATCGGAACAACGATGCCCGCATTGTTGGCGGCATCGTCTGCAGAATTGGAGGGGAAGCGCGTTGCCGCAGCGCACTTGCTGATGAAGGTGATGGGTGTGAGCGCCTTCTTTTTTTTGATGAAACCTTTTGCGGCACTGGTTGAGAGCACCTCTTCGAATTTGGGTTATCAGATCGTTATGGCGCACGTTTATTTTAATCTTTGTCTCAATTTGATTTTTTTCTTTCTCGTGTCTATCGTGGCGCGTGTTGTCTGTCACCTCCTTCCCGAGGTCGCCAGTCAAAGACTGGAGGTGTTTCGATCGAAGTACCTCGATGACCATGCTTTAGAAACACCGGTACTTGCTTTCGCCGGAGCCACTCGAGAGATCTTACGAATGGCGGATATCGCCTACGATATGTTCTGGGCATGCATCGATGTACTTCGCTCAAACGACCGCGCCCTTTTGGAAGAGATCGAGGCGAAAGATGATCAGATCGACCTTCTCAATCGTGACGTGAAACTTTACCTTGCAAAATTGACCGAGACGACACTTAGTGAACGTGATGCCTCTCGCGTTATGGAGCTGATCAACCTCTCGACTATTCTGGAAGCGCTTGGAGACGTCATTAACAAACAGATTCTTGAGCTCGCTGAAAAAAAGATCTCAAAAGGACTTGGCTTTTCAGCGGAGGGTTTTAAGGAATTGAATGACTATCACCGACGCGTGATGGAAACGTTCCGTCTAGCGATCTCGGCTTACACGACATCGAATGAAGAGTTGGCAAGACAGGTGGTGCGCCAGAAAGAAAAGCTAAAGGGTTTGGAGCACGACTATCGTCAGACCCATATCGAGCGGTTAAGAGACCGCCGTCCAGAGTCGATTGAAACCACCTCAATTCATATCGACCTGATCGCCAGTTTTCGCCGAATCAATTCACTTTATACGGCACTCGCCTATGAGGTCTTGAAAGCACCGGGAACCGGTATTTCAATTGCTGCCGATGTTAATGAGAGCCTCTGAGGCGGATTTTCGCAAACGAAGAAAAGTTTTCGGTGTTTGCTAGTGGGGTGTGGCTGGTGGAGAGGCGGGAGCGTCGGGAGTAGATTCTTTCGCGACTGTTGGTGCAGCGGGTGGCACAGCGGGAGCCGGCGGCCAGTTTCTGAGTCGTGTCGAAAATGCCTCCGCTTGATCAGTTGCGAGCGCATGGCGCAAAACCTCGTCCATATGCTCGACTGTGATAAATTGGACACGGCTTTTTATCGCAGCGGGTATCTCTTTGAGGTCTTTTTCGTTTTCTTTAGGGACAATGATCTGTTTGAGACCAGCCCGATGTGCAGCGATCGATTTTTCTTTAAGTCCGCCGATCGGCAAGATACGACCTCGGAGCGTAATCTCGCCGGTCATCGCCAGGTCTTTTCGTATCGGAATTCGGGTGAGCGCAGAGATAATTGAGGTGGTAATTGTAATCCCCGCGCTTGGCCCATCTTTTGGTATTGCTCCCTCGGGGACATGGACATGAATGTCGATATTTTGGTAAAAATTCTTATCAAGACCCAGCAATTCTGCCCGCGATCGCACATAACTCATCGCGGCTTGCGCCGACTCTTGCATCACTTCGCCCAATTTGCCAGTGATGAGCAGTTTGCCTTTCCCCGGCATGGTTGTGACCTCGGTGAGCAGTAGCTCGCCGCCAGATTCGGTCCAAGCCAGTCCGCAGGTAATGCCAATTTCGTCTTTTTCCTCGGCGCGGCCGTAACGAAACCTAGGGACTCCGAGCAGTGATCCGACCTGTTTGACTCCAACGTTATGTTGAATGGATGGCGTTTTCTCGTTTCGCTCACGGACAACTTCTTTGGCTATCTTGCGGCAGATACTCGCGACTTCGCGCTCGAGGTTTCTTACGCCCGCCTCTCGGGTATAGCGTCGAATCACATGCTTAAGCGCCAGGTCGCTGATACGGATGTTTTCCGCGGATAAGCCATTCTCTTCCGTCTGCTTCGGAACAATAAAATTGCGCGCGATTTCGAGTTTTTCGATTTCCGTGTAACCAGCGATGCGAATGATTTCCATTCGATCCAATAACGGCGCAGGAATTGCCGGCAACGTATTGGCAGTTGTAATAAACATGATATCGCTCAAGTCGTAGTCGATATCGAGATAATGGTCCAGAAACGTCTCGTTTTGCTCCGGATCGAGGACCTCGAGCAAGGCGGCAGACGGATCGCCACGGAAATCGACGCTCATTTTGTCAACCTCGTCCAGCAAGAATACGGGGTTGTTCGATTTGGCTTTCTTGAGCATCTGAATGATTTTACCGGGCATGGCACCGATATAGGTTCTTCGATGCCCACGGATTTCCGCTTCGTCCCGAACACCTCCTAAGGACAGGCGCACAAAGTGCCGTGCAGTCGCTCGGGCGATCGACTTTGCCAGCGATGTCTTTCCCACACCGGGAGGGCCGACAAAGCAGAGAATCGGACCACGCAGCTTTTTTACGAGCGATTGTACGGCAAGATACTCGAGGATTCGCTGTTTCGGATCTTTAAGGCCAAAATGATCCTCCTCCAAGATACGCTCGGCTTCGGTAATATCAAGTTTGTCATCGGTATGGTCGTACCAAGGGAGCGAAATAACCCATTCGATATAATTGCGGACGACGGTCGCTTCTGCCATCATTGGCGACATGGTCTTTAGGCGCTTAAACTCTTTCTCCACCTTCTCCGTCGCTTCCGGCGACATTTTTTTGGCTTTGATCTGTTCTTCAAGCTCTTTTAAATCTGTCTTGTCATCGCCGCCAAGTTCTTTCTCAATCGCCGATTTTTGCTCTTGCAAATAATATTCGCGCTGGGTCTTTTCCATTTGCTGCTTGACACGCGTCTTGATCTTCTTCTCCATGCGCAGAATTTCCATCTCGGCATTGATTAGGCCAAGCAGAACCTCAAGCCGCTCGTGGGGGTCGATGGTTTCCAACACCTTTTGCTTGTCATAAAGCTTCAGGTTGATATATGTCACAATGGTATCAGCCAGACGACCGGCCTCTTCTATCGAGGAAACAGTGGTAATCACTTCGGGTAATATCTTTTTGTCGAGTTTTACATACTGCTCGAAGCTATTTTTGACACTGCGGATGAGTGCTTCCGTTTCTATTGATGGGTTTGGCTGTTCTTCAACTAAGAACAGATCGTCATTGGGGATGTAGCGCTTAATGATGGCGCGTTTCTTCCCCTCCATTAACACCTTGACGGTATCTTGCTTGAGTTTCAGCAACTGAATGATCGAACCGACGGTGCCGACGCGAAAAATATCATCAGCCGTTGGTTCGCTAACCGTCGGATCCTTTTGCGCCGACAAGAGAATATCTTTTTCCTGGGACATAGCCTGATCGAGGGCATTAACGCTCTTCTTCCTCCCGACATAAAGAGGCACGACGTGGTGGGGAAAGACAATAATATCACGAAGGGGTAAGAGTGGAACGATTCGGGTCTTTGCCGTCGATTCGTCAGTCATTGATTAATACTCCCACAGCCTAAGTGTATAAGAGGAGATTCCACGCTACAAAGTCAATAGCTCATACCTCCGATTAATCGATTTTACGTGTTTTAGAGTGGGCACGCGCAGTACAAACAGTCAACGTCCTCTATTTGAATAATCACCTCAAGGACACAGGAACCATTCAGGCAGATTCCGCTTCGTTCGTGAAGACCAACAGCGGTTTTTCATGCTTGGAAATCGTATCTTCGTTTACCACACATTCTTTGACATTTGGGATCGAGGGGATCTCATACATAATGTCCAACATTGCGCTTTCAAGAATCGCCCGGAGTCCTCGAGCACCGGTTTTTTGCTTGATGGCCTTGTGTGCAATGGCCCGCATCGCACCTTCCGTAAAACTCAATTTGACATTTTCGAACTCGAACAACTTCTTAAATTGTGCGGTAATCGCGTTTTTAGGTTGGGTAAGGATATCCAACAGCGCGCGCTCGTCCAATTCATGCAATGTCGCGATCACCGGAAGCCGTCCAACAAATTCCGGGATCAGGCCAAACTTAATCAGGTCTTCTGGTTGAATTTGTGCGAGCAGTTCCCCCACTTTTGAATCGTCACGCTTGCGAACCACGGCACCAAAGCCAATCCCTGTTTTATTGACACGTTGCTCGATAACCTTTTCTAGCCCGCAGAAGGCGCCTCCGCAGATGAACAAGATATCTGTCGTGTTGATCTGGAGGAATTCCTGCTGTGGATGCTTCCGACCTCCTTTGGGCGGGACATTGGCCATCGTCCCTTCAATGATTTTCAGCAACGCCTGTTGGACACCCTCGCCTGAAACATCGCGGGTGATAGACGGGGAGTCGGACTTGCGGGAAATCTTGTCGATCTCGTCAATGTAAACGATACCCCGTTCACATCTTTCTTTGTCATAATCCGCCGCCTGAAGGAGACTGAGAATAATGTTCTCAACATCTTCGCCGACATATCCGGCCTCTGTAAGGGTTGTGGCGTCGACGATCGTAAACGGTACATTGAGAAACTTCGCAAGTGTCTGTGCCAAAAGCGTCTTACCGCTCCCAGAAGGGCCCAGTAGCAAGATGTTGCTCTTCTGAAGTTCAACATCATCGAGCGCAGAGCGACTTTCGATCCGCTTATAGTGATTGTGGACCGCGACCGACAATATTTTTTTTGCATGCTCTTGGCCGACCACATACTCATCCAACACGGCCTTAATCTCGACTGGCTTAGGAACCGACGTGTGACTGGCGTAATCGTAGGTTTTTTCACCCTCTTCAGCGATGATGTCGTTGCAAAGTTCGATACATTCGTCGCAAATATAAACGGTTGGGCCGGCGATAAGCTTCTTAACTTCTTTCTGGCTTTTTCCACAAAAGCTACAGCTGAGATTATTCGAGCTGTCGGTTGGCTTTTTTGTCATCCGGCGCGGTACCCTTTCCCATTCTTCGTCGCCCTGAGGCTTGAGGGTGACGCCAGCGGTGAGAGCATTGACGATATTTTGTTATCGTATCATACGCCTGTTACGTTTTTCAAACGGGACTTCTCGACAATTTCATCGATAATTCCATAAGTTATCGCCTCTTTGGGGCCCATAAAATAGTCGCGGTCCGTATCCCTTTGAACCTTTTCCAGCGGCTGCCCAGTGTGCCTCATGAGAATGTGGTTGAGTTCGTCTTTGACACGTAGAATCTCACGGGCGTGGATGTCGATGTCGGTTGCTTGCCCTTGAAAACCACCCAGCGGTTGATGAATGAGTATACGCGCATGGTTAAGCGCCGACCGCTTCCCCTTTTTCCCGGCTGCCAGCAACAGGGCACCCATCGATGCGGCCTGACCCATACAAAGTGTTGCGACGTCGGGTCGAACATACTGCATCGTGTCATAAATGGCCATGCCCGCGGTGACGGAACCACCCGGCGAGTTGATATAAAGATGTATATCTTTTTCGGGATCCTCGGCTTCCAAAAAAACAAGCTGCGCAACGATGATATTTGCGACTTCATCAGTTACCGGAGTCCCAAGAAAAATAATTCGCTCTTTTAAGAGCCGAGAATAGATATCAAACGCTCGCTCTCCGCGATGGGTTTGCTCGACGACCATCGGAATCAGGAACGACATGACAATCTCCTTTTACAGACAGTAGCCGTCTCTTAAAGCGGGGACGTACACCAACAATCATCGTGGCTTGTTTTACCCCAAAAGAGAGGGTGTTTTAAAGCGTCATCTGTCGATCAGAATCGGCTAGGAGCCAGATGGGGCTGTCACAAATCGAACAGCCGACCTCTCAGTAATCCAGGCGAGGACTTTTTCGAGCTGAACATGTGAGGTCAGTGCCTCTTTCGCCGATTCATCGGTCTGATAGGCATGTTGTACGCGGTGCAAATCATCTCCAGTTTCCTCAGTAATTCTTGCCAGTTCCTTTTCGATGTCAGATTCCACCACGTCAATTTGTTCCTGTTTGGCGATGGCTTCGATAATCAATCGAGCAGCTACGTCTCGAGCCGCGTCTTCTTTAAGATTCCGACGCAACTGATCCGTTTGGCGAGAAGAGACATTCATCGGAATTCCACGCGTAACAGCCAGGTGACGACGAGTTTGCTCAACCATCCCATCAAGTCGACGACTCAAGAGAGAAGGAGGAATTTCGACATGATGAATATCCGTTAACCGTTTAAATATTGCTTCTCGGAGATTTTCCCGGGTAGTCGACTCCGCTGCCGTCAGCAAACGCTTCCGTACCTGTTTGGATAGATCGATCATAGAGTCATACCCCAAATCCTTCGCAAATTCGTCATTGATCAAGGGCAAGGATCGCTCCTTGATCGCGTGCAGGGCCAGCTTGACGTCTGCCTGCTTGCCACGCAGCGCGGCCACTGAAAAAACCTCGGGGTAGGCTATATGTATGGTTTTCGTCTGCCCGGGGCTCATACCCGTCAGCGCTCGATCGAATTCCTCGAACGTTGTCTCCTTTCCTAACTCGAGCGTGGCACCAGCGCCACTCGCCTCCGAGACCGCTTCACCGGAAACAACGGTTTCATAGTCAAAGGTAACAAAGTCGCCTTTTTTTGCCGCACGTTCGGTCTCGGGTGAGGCTAGTTGTGCTTGAGACGCGCGCAGTTGATCGATCTGCTGCTGCACGTCTTGGTCAGATACCTCGGGTCGAATCACCTCGAACGAAAATCCGGTTACGGTTTTCAGGTCAATCGGTGGTGTGACTTCAATCGTCGCGTGATACCGAAACGCGGATCCGCGTACTATGGCCCCCTCGTCAATAACGGGTTGGGTTAACGGGCTAATCCCGTTCTGGTCCAGAGCTGCAGGATAACTGTCGTTGATCAACTGGCCAATGACCGATCCTTCGATCTCACTCTTGAACATTTGTTCTAGCAGACGACGAGGGGCTTTGCCTTTGCGGAAGCCGCGTAAGTTGGCATGCTGCTGAACGTCGTTAAACATCTTTTCAATCGCTTGGTCGACAACATCTGCGGCTATTTCGACCGTAATTCGTTTTTGAAACGGGCTTAATGTTTCGACCTCGATTTTCATAATCAGACCTCACAGCATGTTCGACTATTATTTATGATAAGAGCTAGCGCTTTGAAAATCTTCTCAACACCGGCGGTTGGTGCGAGGAGGGGGATTCGAACCCCCACACCGTTAAGGCACCAGATCCTAAGTCTGGCGCGTCTGCCAATTCCGCCATCCTCGCGTTGCCGTGGCCTTTCCGCTGTGTTGTGGGAGCACGAGGGTTCGAACCTCGGACCCGCTGATTAAGAGTCAGCTGCTCTGCCAACTGAGCTATACTCCCTTAATGAACAGTCGCTTTAGAAAAACGGGATGATCCCACCGCTAAAAAATGTTGTCAAGAAACCACCAACTAGGGCAGATTTCTTCAGTTCACCCCATACGCGAACAGCACTGCCGACTGCAGTTCGATCGGTCGGCTCTGCTCGGAATGACTTTTAAGGCAACTCATGCATATCCTGGAAATCCGCCGCGGTGAGATGGAATTGGTCCGTTTTCGCCTGCAGCTCGGTGAAACGGTCATCGGCTCTGATCCCGGGTGCGATATTACGTTGACCGACGACGGAATTACGGGCACCCACGCCGCATTAACCTGCTTTCCCGAAGGGTGTTTTTTTCGGGAATACGGGAAGGCGGAGGACGAACATGCGGCTGAACCGTTGCAGCCTGGTGCTCAGTTTAAGATTGGTCCGTGGGCTTGTGTCTATCGCCATGAGACAAATCGAGTAGCCGGAGCGTCGGATGGACTGGGCGATGGGACCACGGTTGTTGCATTAGGGGCTATGGGCGAGTCGATCCGGATTCGTAAAGTACGACTGGTCATTATCTCACCCTCGGGGGAGGAGCGGCGTATTGCGCTGAAAAGCGACATTTCTATTGGCAAGCGATCAGACAACGATTTGATGCTCGATGATGACACGGTCTCTGGCCGACATTGCCGTCTGTTCTTTCGAGGTGGTCGTGTGATGGTTCGTGATGTTGGATCAACGAATGGCACCTTCATCGACCGAATTCGAGTTGTTGAGGGGGAGCTGCCGGGAGGCACCGAGCTCTTGATCGGTAAGACGCGGCTTAAACTCGAGTATAAAGAAGAAGTCGAAGAATTGCGCGATATCGATGGTGAAGAAATTGAGGGATTGGTTGGCAATTCGTCGGTGATGCGCCAAGCCGCCGGCCTCTTGAGGCGAATCGCCCCATCCGATCTCCCGGTTTTATTGTTGGGGGAGACAGGTACTGGGAAGGAGATCATGGCGCGGGCAATCCATCGCCTTGGGCGAGCTTCGGAGGCGCCGTTTGTCGCGGTCAACTGTGGCGCGATCTCTAAAGAATTGGTTGAGAGTGAGCTGTTTGGCCATGAACGAGGAGCCTTTACCGGAGCTCAGCAGCGCCGAGCCGGTGCATTTGAGATGGCGAACGGTGGAACGTTATTCTTGGATGAGATTGGGGAGTTACCGTTTTCGCTACAGCCGAATCTGTTGCGTGTGTTGGAACAGGGGGACGTGGTTCGCGTCGGATCGACCACGCCGATCAAAGTTTCGGTTCGGATAATTGCGGCGACACACCGCAATCTTTTACATGCCGTCGAGGAGCAACGGTTCCGCGAAGATCTGTTTTACCGACTCCATGTGCTACCAATCCATATCGCCCCATTGCGCGCGAGAGAAGGTGATGTTGTGCGGCTCGCCAGGCATTTTTTGCGGGAGTCGTCCGAGGGAAGAGAATTGGAATTTTCGGTGTCGGCGCTGGAAAAACTAAAACAGCATGACTGGCCTGGGAACGTTAGGGAGCTTAAGAATTGTATCGCACGTGCTATTATCTTTTGTCGTGGTGACCGAATTACGGCTGATGATATTCAATTGGTGCATCGTGGTGTCGTGGGTCAGTCAATTTCGCTTGAGGATTCCGAACGGCAACGAATCGAACAAGTGCTGAAGGAATGTGAATGGAATAAGAGTATGGCCGCCCGAAAACTGGGAATCGCGAAAAGTACCTTGCATATTAAGATCAGTAAGTACGAGCTTGAGCCCCTTGAACCGGACGATGCTGAGTCAGCTACTGGAGTCAGGATGAGATGAAGCCGTTCGAACGGATCGTCATCATCGGCTTAGGGTTAATCGGCGGATCGATCGCCCTGAGTTTGCGGCGAACCGGATTCAAGGGAAAGATTGTCGGAATTGATGACCATGCCACGATTTCCCGTGCGCGTGAGGCCAATGCGATCGACGAAGGATTGCTTTGTGATCGCCTCGAAGTCGGGTTTCAGGCTCCGGCTTTGGTCATGCTGTGTACACCGATCTCGACAATCATTGAGTTGCTGCGGAAAATTGCACCACTTGTTCTGCCGGGCAGCTTGGTTACCGATGTAGGGAGTACCAAACGTCGGATTGTTGAGTTTGCGGACCAGCAACTTCCGCCGCACTGCGATTTTATCGGTGGGCATCCACTCGCAGGTGCCGAAACGAGCGGATTCCAGTCTGCCGATCCATTTTTATTTGAAAATGCGACCTACGTCTTGACACCCAGTCGACTCTCGGATGAACAGAGACGCGTTGCGTTGGGGCGGTTGCTTGAGTCGATCGGAGCAAATGTTTTGCTGCTGTCGCCAAATGCCCATGATCGAATCGCAGCCCATGTCAGTCATTTGCCACAAATGGCGGCGGTTGCGTTGATGAATATGGTCGCGGCGCTTCAAGTGGACAATCCCTATCTACTGAAGATCGCTGCCGGCGGATTCCGCGACATGACCCGCGTTGCGGCTAGTCCCTATCGTATTTGGGCAGACATTTGTGCGACGAATCGAGACGAAATCAATCTTGCGATTGACCGATATGTCGATGCTTTGCGGGCGATACAAAACGATTTAAACGCGGATGGATTGGCGGCGCGATTCTTAGCGGCGGCCCAGCATCGCCAGACCATACCCAAAGATAGTCGTGGGTTACTGACGCCTCAGTTTGATATTCTGGTGGCGGTTAATGATCGACCCGGGATGTTGGCGAAGATCGCGACGGCGCTTGCAGCGAAGCAGATTAATATCCGCGATATTGAAGTGTTGAAAGCGAGGGAAAATGAAGGTGGTACTTTTCGTCTTGCGTTTTCATCGGCCGCCGATCGATCGATGGCAATTTCAACGCTCGAAGCCGATGGCTTTATCTGTCGGGTACGACGGTAGGGTCGGCAACCATGAAGCGGTTGTCATTGAAGGGGAAACATGACGTGGAACAACTGAACAAAATCAGGAAGAGACTCGATAAAATTGATACTGAGCTTGTCGAACTATTGGCAAAACGAAAAGCGGCAATCTCCGAAGTGATTCAACAAAAGGTCGGCGAAAATCTTGCGCTTCGGGATAAGAATCGCGAAGCGGAATTGATCGCGAATCGAATTCGTGAGGGGCAAGCGCAGGGCCTCGACTCCTATTTCGTTACGCGCATTTTTCATGAGATCATCGATTATTCACTGCGTATCCAGCAGGATGTATTGCTAGAGCGCGGGAATCGTGACACGCAAACCGATCGAATGGTCATTACGTTTCAGGGGATTGAAGGTGCCTTTAGCCATCTCGCGGGTATGAAGTTTTTCTCCACCAAACTTGACCGCAGCACATTTCGAGGTGAGCGAACATTCCGCGCGATGTTGGCCTTAGTGGAAGAGGGTACAGCTGACTACGCGATGTTGCCGATTGAAAATACCACGGCTGGAAGCATCAACGAGAGTTACGACCTCTTGCGCCAAACCAAGCTGTCGATCATTGGCGAGGAGATTTTTCCGATTCAGCATTGTCTGATGGCAATCGATGACATTCCGCTGTCTCGACTACGCCGTATTTTTTCTCATCCGGTTGCGCTTGAACAATGCACTGAATTTTTAGCGACGCTTGATCAATGCAGCGTCGAGCCATTTATCGATACGGCGATGGCGATCAAGAAAGTGAAAGATGATCAAGATCCGCTGGCCGCGGCGATCGGCAGTCACGAAGCCGGAGAGCTCTATGGGTTAACGATACTCCGTGAAGGAATCGCTAATAATCGACAAAACTACACGCGTTTTTTCGTGGTGGGGCGGAAACCGGTTGATGTTGACTTGCGGATCCCATGCAAGACGTCGATTATTGTTACGACGAAGCATGTTGAAGGTGCCCTGGTCAATTGTTTGAATGTATTAGCGCGACATCATCTTAGTTTAACAAAATTGGAGTCTCGACCGCAGCCAAACGTTCCGTGGGAATATCTGTTTTATATCGACTTTGAAGGGAATATCGCAAGTGAGGGTGTGAAAGTAGCACTAGAGGAGTTGGCGAGCGAAGTTAGTTTCTTGAAAATATTGGGTAGCTACCCGGCTAAGACGGTAGCCGGGGCACAGCCGGTTGATCAGCAATCGATCACAAAGAAGGCGGCAAATATACCGACTCCGAGGCAATCTGACGGGACAAGGCTCGAATCCGTTCGAGATGAGTTGGAAAAAAAACCGTACAAGCTGGCGAGTCGGCTCACCCATCCGCAAGACACCAAGATTCGTGTGGGAACTCTCGTCATTGGAGGCGCTGATTTCGTCGTGTTTGCAGGTCCCTGTTCCGTTGAATCGGCGATGCAGATCCAGCAATGTGCGAAGGCAGTCAAAGATTTGGGTGGGGACGTCCTACGGGGGGGGGTATTTAAGCCGAGGACCTCACCTTATAGCTTTCAAGGGCTTGGGCTTGAAGGATTATCATTGTTGGTCGCCGCGGGACGAGAGGTCGGGTTGCCGACGATTACGGAAGTCACCCATCCGCGAGAACTCGAACCGGTTACGCGCGAAGCCGATATTATTCAGATCGGTGCCCGCAACATGCAGAACTTTGCGCTATTGAGGGAAGTGGGGCAGGTCAATAAGCCGGTCTTCTTAAAACGAGGGATGATGGCATCGATCGACGAGCTGCTGGCAGCGGCGGAATATATCCTCTCGCAAGGGAACCAACAAGTGATGCTCTGTGAGCGCGGGATTCGAACGTTTGAGACCGCGACTCGAAACAC
>Ga0247727_10014105_pt1 | contig 13343 bp, 12 predicted proteins | sample WisWelCaveWW1625_FD_202498 | JGI IMG/M metagenome (GOLD analysis project Ga0247727, IMG submission 202498) | Biofilm microbial communities from Wishing Well Cave, Virginia, United States - WW16-25 | ecosystem: Environmental > Aquatic > Deep subsurface > Groundwater > Cave microbial mat | place... | reverse complement strand
CCACCTGAAATCAAGTCGGGCCTCGGCAACAAGCGCGGCGAGATCGTTGCAGACCGAGCGCAAGCTTTACCGCTCGCGCCAGGTTTCCTTTACCCCTTGACGCGCCGGGGCCTCATAGGTGTTAGACCAGTCTCTATCCATAGTGTGGATCGGACTTTGCAGTTGCGATCAGATACTTCAGGAATTCGCGGCCAGCCACAGTGATATGAACTCGTACGTCCTGTGCCCGGAGTAGATTCATGTGCACCAAAAAGCCCAACCACCGCTCAAATGGATAGTCAGTGTAGAAGTTCGGAAAGGCCTGCTTTGCGGCTTCGTACGCGGGCCTCAGTTCATCCAGAGCTGCGCCAGAGTCGCGGGGATTGAGGAATCGCAAGCAAGTAAGCTGACTAAGCCAGATGTTTCCATACACCCGCTCGAAGTGCTGCAACAGATTCGCAGAAGCGAGCGCTCGCACGAGAGTCTTCTCTCTATCGCTCGGCGCTTCAATCCTTCTGTCTTTGAGATCCCGGTGAATGGTCTGTTCTGCTTCGAGCAGTAACGCGTTGTCGAAAGTCTTGAAGAACTCATCAACGCCTTTCTTTTCCTCCGATGGTGGCGCCGGGAGATTTTCATACGCTTCTAACCCATCTTTTCCAACTTTTTTCGTGCGTGCGATCAGCGCTGCGATCGGCGCGCGAAACAGGAGCAGCGCGATAATTCCGAAGATAAGGGCGGTTGCTGGCCAAACGAGGATCTCCATCAAATCTCCCTACAGTGGTCTATCGCGAACCAGGAGCCTTAGAAGGCGGAACGCATTCCGCCTGCTTGTGTGCCGGTACGTTAACCCTTCGTACAATTTGGGCGCTACCGGTATTGTCTGGATAGGCAATGTCTTGTTCAATGGGATTCAACGGAGCGCTCATGTCCGACAATCGTATCTCCGCGCCGCGCGGTCTGCTAGGTCAGGTGCACAGCACCATCCAGTGGCAGCATTGCAGCCATCGCACGGACCAGACCTCCGCGCCCCAAGTGACCGCTTCGGCTCGGCAGCAGACGTTCAGCCGGAGCGGTGCCGCAGTCGCTGGGGGCGCCAAACCGGAAGCGGTCTCCAACTTCTCTTCGCCGCCGATCTGCAGAAGTTCGTGGCAGCATAGAGGCCATGTCCGGCTACGCCAGGCCATCCCGACTCAGTGAAGCGCTGCGGATCCTCGCGCGCGCACCGAGACCCGTGCTGGCGGGCGGCACCGATTTCTACCCTTCCCGCGTGGCGCAAGCCCTGCCGGCCGAAGTCCTCGACATCACCGCACTGCGCGAGCTGCGCGGCATCTCGACCAGGCGCAGCCATTGGCGCATCGGCGCCGCCACCACCTGGTCCGAGATCATCGAAGCAAAGCTGCCTCCCCTGTTCGACGGCCTGAAGCTCGCCGCGCGCGAAGTCGGCGGCGTGCAAATCCAGAACACGGGCTCCGTCGCCGGCAATCTGTGCAACGCCTCCCCCGCCGCGGACGGCGTCCCGGCACTGTTGGCCATGGACGCTTCAGTGGAGCTGGGCAGCACCAAGGGCGCGCGCCAGCTGCCGCTGCACGAGTTCATCCTCGGCCCGCGCAGGACGGCGCTGCGCCCGGGCGAACTGGTGACCGCCGTGCTGGTGCCCAAGCCGGACACAGCCGCCGCCAGCCATTTCCTGAAGCTCGGCGCGCGCAAGTACCTGGTGATCTCGATCGTCATGGCCAGCGCCGTGATCGAGCACCGCTCCGGCAAGGTCGTGAACGCCCGTGTTGCGGTCGGCTCCTGCTCGCCGGTGGCGCTGCGCCTTCCCGCGCTCGAAGCGGAGCTGAAGGGCAAGCGCTTCGACGCTTCGCTGGCCGACTGGGTCAATCCATCGCAGTTGGCCGTGCTGCAACCGATCGCCGATGTGCGCGCAAGCGCCGAGTACCGCAGTCAGGCCGCGCTGGAGCTGGTGCGGCGCCTGCTGCGGGAGATGGCATGAACCGCCCGCGCGCCGAGTTCCTCGCCGGCACCGAGACCACGGAGTTCAGGGTCAACGGGCGCAAGGTGGCGAGCCGCGCGCCGCGCATCGCGCGCCTTGCCGACGTGCTGCGCGACGAATTTGGCCTGACCGGCACCAAGATCGGCTGCAACGCCGGGGATTGCGGCGCCTGCACCGTGCTGCTCGACGGCCGCCAGGTTTGCGCCTGCCTGACCGCAGTAGGACAGGTCGAAGAGCGCAGCGTCGTCACGGTCGAGGGCTTGGCAAGAAACGGCAAGCTCGCCCCGCTCCAGGTGGCGTTCCAGAACCACGGCGCGGCCCAATGCGGCATCTGCACGCCTGGCATGTTGATGGCCGCAGCAGACCTGCTCGCGCGCAAGCGCAAGCCGGGCGAAGGTGAGATCAGGGATGCGCTCGCCGGCGTGCTGTGCCGTTGCACCGGTTACCAGAAGATCATCGAGGCAGTTCTCGACGTGGCGAACCGTCCGACGCTGGCCCCCTCGCCCGCTGCCGGCAAAGCCCTGGGCGCGCGCGCGGGCAAGGTGGACGGCATCGCCAAACTCACCGGCGCAGAGAAGTTTGGGGCCGACGCAGTTCCCGTCGACGCCCTGTGGCTGCGCGTGATCCGCTCGCCGCACCACCTCGCACGGTTCGCCTTCGGCGATCTCGCCGCTTTTGCGCAACAGGCCGGCGTGGTTCGCATCCTCACCGCGAAGGACGTGCCCTCCAATGGTTTCGGCATTTATCCCCACATCAAGGACCAACCGGTGCTGGCCGATGGCGAAGCGCGATTCCGCGGCGAAGCCGTCGCCGCCGTGATCGGTGCACGCGCCACCATCGAAGCCCTGGACGAAGCGCGTTTCCCGGTGAGCTGGGAGCCGCTGCCGCCGTTGCTGGGACTGGATGCGGCGATGATGGAAGGCGCGCAGCTGGTGCAGCCGGACAAGGCCGGCAACCTGCTGCTCGACGGCGGTGTGATGCGCGGCAACGTCAGCGCGATTTTTCCGGGATGCGCCGCGGTCGCGGCAGCGACCTTCGAAACCACCTTCGTGGAACACGCCTACATCGAACCCGAAGCCGGTTGGGCGCGCGTGGTGGATGGGCGGCTGGAGGTCTACGTCACGACGCAGACACCCTACATGGACCGCGATGAAGTGGCGCTGGTGATGAAGTTCGACCCGCAGCAGGTGCGCATCGTGCCAACTGCCTGCGGCGGCGGCTTCGGCGGCAAGCTCGACCTGTCGGTACAGCCGTTGATTGCGCTCGGCGCGTGGCTCACCGGCCGGTCAGTGGCCTGCGTGTACCACCGTCCCGAGAGCATGGCCTCGACTACCAAACGCCACCCGGCACGCATCAGCGCGCGCTTCGGCTGCGCTGCCGACGGCAAGCTGCAGGCGGTCGAGGTGGATGCATTGTTCGACACCGGTGCCTACGCGAGCTGGGGCCCGACCGTAGCGACACGCGTGCCGATCCACGCCACCGGCCCCTACTCGGTGCGCAACGTGCGCACTCGCGGACGCGCCTACTTCACCAACTGCCATCCTTCAGGGGCGTTCCGCGGCTTCGGCGTGCCGCAAGGCGCGATCGCCCATGAAGCCCTGATGGATGAGCTTGCCGACAAGCTCGGCATGGACCGGTTGGCGTTCCGCAGCGTGAACGCGCTCAAGGTCGGCGACACCACCGCCACCGGGCAGCTGCTGGAGCATTCGGCGGGCTTGGGCCAGTGCCTCGACCAGCTCAAGCCGCATTGGCGGCGCTTGCGCGCGGATGCCGAGACGTTCAATGCCAGGGCAAGGAACAGCGGCAGCAGCCTGCGTCGCGGCGTTGGCGTGGGCTGCATGTGGTACGGCATCGGCAATACCGCGATAGCCAATCCCTCCACCTTGCGCATCGTGATCTCCTCGCGTGGCCGGCTGGTGTTCTACAACGGCGCCGTGGACATCGGCCAGGGCTCCAATACCACGCTGACGCAGGTCGCCGCCGACGCGCTCGGCCTGCCGATGGCGCAGTTCGAGCTGGTGATGGGCGACACGGACCGCACGGCGGATGCCGGCAAGTCCTCCGCCTCGCGCCAGGCGTTCATCTCGGGCAAGGCGGCGGAACTCGCGGGCTTCGACCTGAGGCGCATGATCTTCACCGCGGCAGGCGCGCCGTCCGGCGAGTTTCTCGACCGGGGTTATCGGCTGCAGCTGCAGGGCGGCAGCGTCATCTTCAGGAAAGGCGGCATCACGCATCGATGGACAATCGATCGCGAGCTCGCAGGCGAAGGCCGCTTCGATCCGCCGACCACTGCCCTCGACCCCAACGGCCAGGGCAAGCCCTACGCCACCTACGCCTTCGCGGCGCAGCTGGCCCAGGTAGAGGTGGATCAGGCGCTCGGCACCGTGAAAGTCCTGCGCATCGTCGCCGCGCACGACGTGGGCAAGGCGCTGAACCCGATCCAGGTCGAAGGTCAGATCCAGGGCGGCGCGGTGCAGGGCCTCGGTTTCGCGCTGATGGAGGAGTACGTGCCGGGCAGGACCGAGAACCTGCATGACTACCTGATTCCCACCATCGGCGATGCGCCGCGGATGGATTGCATCCTGGTCGAGGACCCCGAGCCGCTCGGCCCTTCCGGTGCCAAGGGCGTGGGCGAGCCCGGACTGATCCCTACAGCCCCGGCGATCCTCGGCGCGATCGACCATGCCACCGGCGTGCGTATGCGCCAGGTCCCCGTGTTGCCGCACCGCCTGAAGGCGGAACTCGATGCGAGACCCGGAAGACGCGCCTGAGAGCACGGCGCCGCTGACCGGCGAGGTGATCCGCTGCGACGCCTGCCCGGTGCTGTGCCGCATCCGCAAGGGGCAAACGGGCGCCTGCGACCGCTACGCCAACCACGACGGCAAGCTGGTGCGGCTCGATCCGCTGCTGGTGCTGGAGCGCGGCGGCAAGGCAGTTCCCTTCCTCGAGCCCGGCAAGCCCTGGGACGGAAAACTCGTGGCGCCGTTCGTCACCGGAATCGGCGCCACGACCACCTATCCCGACTACAAGCCCGCGCCGTTCATCGTCTCCTCCAAGGTCGAGGGCGTGGACATGGTGACGGTGGTGACCGAAGGCATCTTCAGCTATTGCGGCCTGAAGGTGAAGATCGACACCGACCGTTTTCTCGGCCCGGAGCAGGCGGCGGTACGCGTCGACGGCGAGCAGGTCGGCCACGTCACCACCGCCGAGTACGGTTCGCAGATGCTCTCCTTGGGCGGCGTGCGCCACCTGACCGGAGGCTCGAAGAAGGAAGGCAACGTCACCTGCGAGGCGATGCTCACGCTCTCCAACAAGGAAGCCGTCGAGGTGAAGATCGACGGCGGTTCGACCGTGGTGCTCCAGGCGGGCGCCGCGCCGGTGGTGAACGGCGAGCGCGAGGAGCGCATGCGCGTGGGCTGCGGCTCCGCGACCATCGGCATCTTCGCGCAGCAGTGGCAGGGACATTGCGATGAGGTCATCGTGGTGGACGACCACATCACCGGGGTGCTGACCGAGCACCAGGCCGGGCGCTTCCTGGACATGCGCCCGGGCGGCATCCGAGTCCGCGGACGCAAGTCCACGCCCGGACGCTACTTCAAGGTGGCGGAGCCGGGCTTGGGCTGGGGCGGCACCGATATCACCGACCCGCTCTCCATCATCGAGAAAATCAACCCGAAGACCGCCTGGCCCGGCATGCGCCTGCTGATGGTTTCGACCACCGGCGAGGACGCGGAATGGTTCGTGCTGGATGAGGACCTGAAGCCGCAGAAGGCCGGGATGCCCGAGCCGGTGCGTGCGGTGGTGGAGCGCATCGCCGAAAACTGCGAACCGGCGCTGTGCACGGTGCTGTTCATGGGCGGCGCGGGGGGCAGCCTGCGCGCGGGAGTCACCGAGAACCCGGTGCGCCTCACGCGGTCGGTGAAGGACCTGATCACGCGCGTCACCTGCGGCGGCGCGCCGGTCTATGTCTGGCCGGGCGGCGGCATCACGCTGATGGTGGATGTGCTCACCATGCCGGACAAATCCTTCGGCTACGTGCCCACGCCGGCGCTGGTGCTGCCGATTGAATTCACGCTGCCGCTCGCGCAGTACGCCGCGATCGGCGGGCACATGGACCGGGTGGTGCCGGTCGAAAAAGCGCTTGCCGACTTGAATATTCGAGTGGAACCATGGGCCCGGTAGCGAGCCTGTTGCCCGGCTGCAGGCTGCATCTTGAGCACGGGCCGATCGACCTCGTGATCGAAGCCTGGGGCGAGCGCGTCGAGATCGAGCGCGCCTACGCGCAGGCCTGGGACAGGTTCCAGGATGTTCTCGAAGTGCTCGTCGGCGAACTGGAGTTGCTCCGTTCGCCGATCGCGGATCCCTGCCCGCCCGCGCGCGGGCCGGTGGCGCGACGAATGCTCGCTGCGGTCTGGCCGCATCGTGCGCAGTTCGTCACGCCCATGGCTGCCGTGGCCGGGGCCGTTGCCGATGAATTGATGGAGTCGATGCTGGCTGCAAGCCGTCTCAAGAGAGCTTACGTCAACGACGGCGGCGACATCGCGATCCACGTCGCGCAGGGCGAAACCTTTACGGCCGGAATCGTCGACAATCCATTTGTCCGGCAGATAAACGGCAGGATCAGGATCGATGCTCCCTGCGGCGTTGCGACTTCCGGCTGGCGCGGGCGCTCGCAGTCGCTCGGGATCGCGGACGCGGTGACCGTGCTCGCGAGAAATGCCTCCGCGGCCGACGCCGCGGCAACGCTGATCGCGAACGCGGTGAACGTGGATCATCCGTCCATCCGGCGGCTGCCGGCACGCGAATTGAAGCACGACAGCGATCTCGGGGATCTTCCAGTCACCGTCGCAGTCGGCGACTTGCCATGGGAGAAGAAAAGGCAAGCTCTTGAGAACGGACTGGCGGTCGCAGCACGGATGCGGTCCAGCGGATTGATCGAGGCCGCGGTTCTCGCCCTGCAGGACGAAACCGCGGTTGCGGCGTGACATGCCGAAAAAGCTGAAACCCGGCGCCCGCTCGGTGTTGATTGTCGTCGACGTGCAGAACGGTTTCGTCACTGGCGGCAAGCTGCCGGTAAAGGACGGCGAGAAGGTCGTCCCGGTGATCAACAGGCTCGCCAGGGCGTTCCAGAACGTGGTCGTGACGCAGGACTGGCACACGCCCGGCCACGCTTCGTTCGCCTCGAGCCATCCGGGCAAGAAGCCGTTCGAGACCACTCGGCTGCGCTACGGCACCCAGGTCCTGTGGCCCGAGCATTGCGTACAGGGTTCCGCCGACGCGGAATTGCACGCAGATCTCGATCTGCCGCACGCACAACTCGTCATCCGCAAGGGCTTCCACAAGGACATCGACAGCTACTCCGCGTTCATGGAAGCCGACCGCAAGACGACCACCGGTCTCGCGGCGTATCTCGAGGCGCGCGGCATCAGGGAATGCTACGTCGCAGGCCTGGCGACCGATTTTTGCGTCGCCTGGACCGCGATCGACGCGCGCGAGGCCGGCTTCAAGTGCGCGGTCGTCGAGGACGCCTGCCGGGCCATCGATCTCGACGGCTCGCTGGCGAAGGCCTGGGCCGCGATGCAGACCGCCGGGGTGAAGCGCGTGCAATCGTCCGCAATCCTGGCTTAGTCGAGCAGCTGGAGATCCGCGCTCGTTTCCTTGCAGGGCTCGTCGCCGGCGGGGCGGGCGCGGGCTTTGCGCTCGCCGCGCTCGCGCATACCGGCGCGCGCGCGTTCGTCATGCTGCTGCCGACGGGCCTCTACATCCTCGGCGGGGCGCTCGCGGTCGCGCTGTCCTTCGCCGTGATGGCCTTCCTCCCCTCGCGGCTCTTTTCCGCGGTCGCGGCGTTCAGCCGCCCGCTCTGGCGCTTGCCGCGCGGCACGGGCATTGCGCCGGGCGCAGCGACGCTCGTCCTGCTCGCGGCGCTGCTCGGCGCCGGCTTCGGTGCCAGCCGCGACCCGCTCGACAACCCGCTCCCGCTCGTCGTCTGGACACTGTGGTGGGTGGGTTTCACCTTCCTCACGGCGCTCGCCGGCAACCTCTGGCAACTGCTCAATCCATGGCGCGCGGCCTACCATCTGGCGACACTGCTGCCCGGCCTCGCGAGCTGGCGCGCCGCGCCGCCCCTGCCTTACCCCGCGTGGCTGGAGTACTGGCCGGCCGCATTGCTGCTGCTTGCCTTCGCATGGTTCGAGCTCGTCTACCCGGCGCCGCAGGATCCCGCCATCCTTGCGACCGCGGTCATCGTCTACGTGGCGATCACCCTGGCCGGGATGCTCCTCTTCGGCGGCGAAGCGTGGCTCGCCCGCGGCGAAGCGTTCTCGGTGTTCTTCCGCATGGTCGGCTGGCTCTCGCCGTTCACGCCGCAGGCGGGCGAGCGCGCCGCGCCGCGCCTCACGGTCGGGCTGCCGTGCCGCGGCCTGCTCGAGGCGGGCAAGCTTCCCGCGAGCGGCGTCGCCTTCGTGCTGCTCGCCCTTTCCTCGGTCTCGTTCGACGGGCTGTCGCGCACCTTCTGGTTCCTCGGGCTGATCGGCGAAAACCCGCTCGAGTATCCCGGACGCTCGGCGCTGGTCGCGGTCAACACCCTCGGCCTCGCCGGCACCGCGCTGGCGCTCGCCGCCGTGTACCTGCTCGCGGTGTTGCTCGGCCAGGCGCTCGCCGCGCGCGGCCGCGGCGGCGACGCGGGCTACGGGCGCTACGTGGTGGCGATCGTGCCGATCGCGTTCGCCTACCACTTCTCGCACTACCTGCCGACCTTCCTCGTCGACGCCCAGCACGCGCTGCGCGCGCTCGGCGATCCCTTCGCGCTCGGCTGGGACCTTCTCGGGTTGCGCGGCATCCACGTCAGCGGCGCGTTTCTGGCGAACCACGACCTGGTGCACGCGTTGTGGAACGTCCAGGTCGCCGTGATCGTCGCCGCCCACGTCGCCGCGGTGTTCGTCGCGCACCTGCTCGCCCTGCGCCAGCACGGCGCGCTGCGCGCCGCGCTCGCCAGCCAGCTGCCGATGACCGCGCTTATGGTCGGGTACACCATCTTCGGCCTGTGGCTCCTTTCGACTCCGGTCGCCGGGTAGCGGCGCCGCCTTGAACTCACGCGCCGCCCCGTGCTATAGGTGTCGCCGCGCCAACCAAAGGAGATCGACTCATGTCAGAGGAACGTAAGGGACAGGGATTTTCCAGGCGACGCACGCTGGGGACGCTTGGCAGCCTCGCGGGTGCAGCCCTGCTGCCGGGCTCACCCGCCTTCGCGCAGGCGCCCAAGGGACGCCCGATCCGGATCGGATTCCAGGTGCACCGCACCGGCATCGGCGCCGTCTATGGGCGCTGGTACGAGCGCACGACGACCGCGGCGGCGAAGCTCATCAACGAGATGGGCGGCATCGCCGGCAGGCCGGTCGAGATCGTCGCCGAGGACGACGGCACCGACCCCAAGCGCGGGCCCGAAGTGGTCGAGAAGCTCGCCCGCCAGCACAAGGTGGATTTCGTCTACGGCACGCTGTTCTCGCACGTCGTGATCGCCTCCGCGCCGCGCGCGGGCGAGCTGAAGATCCCCTACTTCGTGGTGAGCGAGGGCTACCACGTCGCCTCGGGCAAGCTCAACCGCTACGTGTTCCAGCCCGGCATCACCGACGTGCGCGCGCAGGTCACCGCGATGTCCTCCTGGATCACCGGCAAGCTCGGCAAGAAGGTGACGATGATCTTCCCCGACTACGCGTTCGGCTACGACCACCGCGATTTCTTCAGCCAGGCGGTGGCCAAGCGCGGCGGCACGGTGCTCGAGAAGCTGGCGATCCCGCCCACCGAGAGCTCGTTCACCAAGTACTTCGCACGCGTGCCCGCGGAGACGGAGGTGCTGTACCACGTCATGGTCGGCCCTGGCGTGCTTACCTTCGTCAAGGAGATGGGCGAGCACTTCGGCAAGAAACGGCCGCAGATCTTCGGCTTCATCGACTCGCTCGAGGGCGTGGATATCGCGAGCCCCGGGCTCGATTTTCTCGATGGGACGTACTTCTGGGAGGCGTTCCCGCGCTATGCGGAGGGCGCTCAATCGGCGCACGCGAAGAACTACCGCAAGCTCGTCGGCGTGAACGATGCCGGCGTGAGCCTGGCGGATCCGAAGGACGTGTCGACCTTCTCCCACATGTTCGGCTGCTGGGAGACGCTTTACGTCATCAAGCAGGCGGTCGAGAAGAGCGGCTACAAGGATCCTTCGCCGAAAGACTACCGCGCGCTGATCGAGTATCTGGAGTCGGTCAAGTCGTTCCCGGAGAGCGCCGAGCATCCGCAGGGCGCGAAGATGTTCAACGGCCGGCTGCACCAGTGCTACGGCCACCAGTACGTCTCCAAGGTGGAGAACCGCAGGCTCAAGGTCGTGCACCGCACGAAGATCGAAGACAGCCTGTACGACCCCGAGGCGGACTACACGAAGCAGGCGCTCTGATCCGCGCAACCGCGGCCCGTTGGCCATGAGTTTCGGGCCGCATCTGTTCCTCGCGCTGCTCGAGGGGACGGTGAGCGCGTTCGTGCTGGCGCTCACCGCGCTCGGGCTGTCGCTCGTCTTCGGCGTGATGCGCATCGTCAACGTCGCGCACGGCGAGTTCTTCATGCTGGGCGCGGTGCTCGCCTGGTTCTGCGCGAGCCTGGTGGGGACGCCGGTCGCCGGATTTCTTTTCGCGCTGATCGCAGCGCCGCTCATCGTAGGCGCGCTGGCGCTCGCCGCCGACCGTCTGGTCCTGCGTCGCATTGACTACCACCCCGAGGGCACGATCGTGGCGACGATCGGCCTGCTCTACATCATCCAGCAGGCCGTGCTGACGCTCTACGGGCCGGAAGCGCGACCGGTCACCCCTCCGGTGTACTTCATCCTCAGCTTCCCCTGGTTCGGCTACTCGGGCTACAAGCTGGTCGTCGCCGCAATCTCCGCGTGCCTGCTCGCCGCGACCTGGTGGCTGCTCGCGCGCACCAAGCTTGGACTGTATATGCGTGCCGCCCAGCAGGACCTGGAAATGGCGCAGGCGTTCGGCGTTCCGGCGCGGCGCGTCTACGCGATGGTGTTCGCCCTCGGTGCGATGCTCGCGGCGGTCGCAGGCGTGCTGGTCGTGCCGATCCAGCAGGCGCACTACCTGATGGGGCTCGACCCGCTGCTGCTTTCCTTCATCGTGGTGATCCTCGGCGGCCTCGGCAGCGTGAAGGGGACGGTGGTGGCTGCTTTCGTGGTCGGCATCAGCGATGGCGTGGTATCGGTGTTCTTCTCGCCGACACTGGCGAAGATCGTGGCCACGCTGCTGGTCGCCGCGGTCCTCGTGGTCAGGCCTGGCGGCCTGTTCGGTGAGGACCGAGCGTGAACGATCTCGCTACGCACCGGGTGCTTGCACTGCACCTCGGGGTCCTCGCGCTGCTGTTCCTCGCCCAGTTCGCGCTGCCCGAGTACCACCACACCAACGTGGCGCGCATCATGGTGCTCGCCGCCTACGCTCTGGGCTACAACCTCCTGCTCGGATATACCGGCCTGATGAGCCTCGGCCACGCCATGTTCTTCGCCGCCGGGATGTACGGCGCGGGACTCCCGGTGTACTACCTCGGCTTTGGCGCCGCGGGAGCGCTGGGCGCGGGCATCGCCACAGGGATGCTCCTCGCTGCGGCCTTCGGCCTGATGGCGCTGCGCACCAGCGGCGTATCGTTTCTCATCGTGAGTCTCATGTTCGCCCAGGCGTTCTACCTCGCGAGCCTGTACTTCAACGAGATCACGCTCGGGGACCAGGGGTTCATCCTTTCCGGGAAGCTCGCGCCGCTCCAGCTCGGCGGCACCCCGCTCGGCTTTCACGAGCCTGCGGTGAAGTACAACGCGGCGCTGCTGCTCTTCGCGGCGTGCTTCCTGCTCAGCCTGGGATTGCGACTCTCGCCGATCGGGCGCGTGCTGATCGCGATCCGCGAAAACGAGGAACGCACGCGCCTGTTCGGCTACGACAGCTTCCGCTACAAGCTGCTCGCGCTCGTCCTTTCGGGAGGCCTCGCGGCAGCGGCGGGCGCGAGCTACGCGCTGCTCTTTTCCTATGTCGGATCGACCTTCGCCTCCATCCTGTTCTCGATCTATCCGCTGCTCTGGACCCTGCTGGGCGGCGTCGGCACCATTCTCGGCCCGCTCGTCGGCACCGGCCTGATGTTCTACCTGGTCGACATCGCGAGCGGCATCACCTCGGCCTATCTGCTGGTCGTCGGCGTCGTTCTCGTCGCGCTGATCCTGTGGTTTCCGCAGGGCATCATGGGCACAGTGCGCGCGAAATGGCTACCGTGGCTGCCGTAGCGCCGTTGCTCGAGACCGAGGCGCTGTGCAAGCGCTTCGGCGGCCTCGCGGCGGTGAACGATGTCGATCTGCGCGTCGCCCCTGGAGAAATTCGCGCCGTCATCGGCCCCAACGGCGCGGGCAAGACCACGCTCGTCGGGATGATCTGCGGCCGGCTCGTCCCGAGCTCCGGCCGGGTGCTGTACAGGGGGCGGGACATCACGGCGATGCGCCCCTGGGAGCGCCTGATGCAGGGCATCGTGTACACCTTCCAGGTAACGAGCCTGTTCAAGAGCCTCAGCTGCTACGAGAACGTCGCGCTGCCCGCGCAGCGCAGGCTGATGCGCGGTTTCGCCGCGCGGCTCGCGCTGCGCGAAAAAGCGGTCGCCGAGCGCGTGTGCGCGGCGCTCGCCTCGGTCGGGCTCGCCGGAATCGCCGAGCAACGCGCCGACTCGCTCGCCTACGGCCACCAGCGGCTGCTCGAGCTGGCGATGGCGCTGGCCGCGGAACCGCAGCTGCTGATCCTCGATGAGCCCACGCAGGGCCTCGCGCAGGCGGAGATCGAACAACTCTGCGACCTCGTGCGCGCGATCGCGCGCAGCGCCACGGTGCTGCTGATCGAGCACAACATGCCGGTGGTGCTCGCGCTCGCCGGGCACGTGACCGTGATGGACTCCGGCCGGATCATCGCCGAGGGCACGCCCGGCGAAATCGAACGCGACGCCGGCGTGCAGAAGGCCTACCTGGGAAGGTGATGCTCCGGATTTCCGGCATTCACTGCTATTACGGCGCCGTGCGCGTGCTCAAAGGCGTGAGCCTGCACGTTGCCGCCGGAGAGATCCTCGCGCTGCTCGGCCGCAATGGCGCCGGCAAGACCACGACCCTGAAAGCGATCATGGGCCTCGTCGCGTGCCGCGAAGGCAGCATCCGGTTCGACGGCGAGGAACTGACGCGGCGCCCGGCGCACGCGATTCCGCGCCTCGGCATCGCCTACGTGCCGCAGGGCCGGCGCCTGTTTGCGCAGATGACGGTGGAGGAAAACCTGCGCATGGGACTCCTCGCGGGCACCGGCGGCCGCGAGACCGTCGA
>Ga0247727_10014104_pt1 | contig 13343 bp, 11 predicted proteins | sample WisWelCaveWW1625_FD_202498 | JGI IMG/M metagenome (GOLD analysis project Ga0247727, IMG submission 202498) | Biofilm microbial communities from Wishing Well Cave, Virginia, United States - WW16-25 | ecosystem: Environmental > Aquatic > Deep subsurface > Groundwater > Cave microbial mat | place... | reverse complement strand
TCACGGGCAACGACGCATGACTCGGGGCCAGTGTGGCTGGCTCCGCCTTCACTGCTTAGGACTTTCACCCTTTCACCTCGCCGGCTTTAACCGGCGCACAGGAGCCTCGCATGCCCGCCTACGTCCTTCCGCCGCTCGGCAGCAACCCGTCTTCGCACGCGCAGGGAACGAATCCGGGGAGCTTCGCAAAGGCGCCCGACCTGGGCGGTCCGCAGAGCTTCAGCTCCCCCGATTCGGTCGGCATGCCCGCGCCGTCGGACAAGACGGCGTGGGACTTCCTACCGACGGACTGGCGCCGCGACTCGACCACGGGCTTCGCGAGCGCACCGCCCGGCTTCGAACCGGTCACGCAGCTCGAGCACGCGCGGCTCGGACGCATCACGCCCGAGATGCGGCGCGTGGCCGAGCGCGAGGGACACCTCTCGCCCGAGCAGGTGCGTAGCGAGGTCGCGGCCGGGCGGCTCGTGATCCCGGCCAACAAGGCACACCTCGCGCACGGGCTCGACCCGATGGGCATCGGCCGCGCCTTGCTCACCAAGGTGAACGCCAACATGGGCGCCTCGCCGATCTCGAGCGGCACCGACGAAGAGGTGGAGAAGCTCCACTGGGCCGAGCGCTGGCGAGCCGACACCGTGATGGACCTGTCGACGGGCGGCGATCTCGACATGACCCGCGAGGCCATCATCGCGAACGCCAGCGTGCCGGTCGGAACGGTACCGATCTACTCGATGATCATCGGCCGCCGCATCGAGGACCTCGACGACCACATGATCCTCGGCGGCATCGAGCACCAGGCGAAGCAAGGCGTCGACTACATGACGGTGCATGCGGGCGTGCTCTTCGAGCACCTGCCCTTCGTGCGGCGCCGGTTGATCGGCATCGTCTCGCGCGGCGGCTCGCTGCTCGCCAAGTGGATGATCCACCACGGCAAGCAGAATCCGATGTACACGCTGTGGGACGACATCTGCCAGATCATGCGTCGCTTCGACGTGACCTTTTCGATCGGCGACGGCCTGCGGCCCGGCGGCCTCGCCGACGCCACCGACGCCGCGCAGCTCGCGGAGCTCGAGACGCTCGGCGAGCTGACCGAGCGCGCCTGGCGGCACGGCGTACAGGTGATGGTCGAGGGGCCGGGGCACGTCCCCTTCGACCAGATCGAGTACAACATGAAGCTGCAGCGCCGGCTCTGCCACGGCGCGCCCTTCTACGTGCTGGGCCCGCTCGTGACCGACATCTTCCCGGGCTACGACCACATTACGAGCGCGATCGGCGCCACCGCGGCCGCGTACCACGGCGCGGCGATGCTCTGCTACGTGACGCCGAAGGAGCACCTCGGCCTGCCCAAGAAGGACGACGTGAAGCAAGGCTGCATCGCGTACAAGATCGCAGCGCACGCGGCCGACGTGGCGCTCGGCATCCCCGGCGCGCGCGACCGCGACGACGAGCTGACCAAGGCCCGTGCCGCGCTCAACTGGGAGAAGCACTTCGAGCTCTCCTTCGACCCGGACACCGCGCGCGCCTACCACGACGAAGACCTCGATGTGGACACCGACTTCTGCGCAATGTGTGGGCACGACTGGTGCTCCGTGCGCATCAGCAAGGAGATCACGCAGTTCCTGAGCGGGAAGGATGCGGGCTACGCGTGGGACGCCCCGAAGCTGTCGGCCGCACTCACGCCCGCGCAGCGCGCGATCCTGGAGCAGCGTGGCGTGCTCGCGCCCGCGGACATCCACCGGCTCGCGACCAAGACGCGCGAGCGCGTGGGCGCCACGCCGGGTCACAAGGCCGACTGCCACAGCGACGTCGCGGGCGACGACGAGGCAAGGCGACTGCAGGGGGAGTAGCCGCAGGCGAAGCAGAGAGCCCCGAGAGCCTTGCGGCTCCCGGGGCTCCGAGGTCCGAACCTCACCCCCCCAGATGACGAGCGGACCCTCATCGTTTCGGCAGGTCGGCTGGACACTTGAGGCTTTTTTCTGCCGCAGAGGTGCGCGCCCATGGATGCGCAGCGAGCGCTGAGTGAAGCCAGCCTGCCCGAGTATCTGCGCAGCCTCGGGCTGGCTCGGGGGGGCGAGCCGGTGCGTATCGAGCCGGCCGGCGACGGCAACATCAACTGGGTACGAAGAGCCACGGTCGGGGGCTCCTGGCCGCGCTCGTACATCGTGAAGCAAGCCCGGCCGGCGCTCGAGCGCTTTCCCCAGTACCAGGCCCCGACCGAACGCATGCTGTGCGAGGCCCGGTATCTGGAGCAGGTCGCGGCGTTCGACAGCGAGGGCGTTTGCCCGCGTGTGCATCACTTCGACGAGGCGAACCGGGTGCTCGTGCTCGAAGACCTCGGCGCAGCCGAGCGGCTCGACCACGCGCTCGCGCGCGGAGCCGACGCGAGCGCTGCGCTTCTGACCCTCTGCCGCTTCCTCGCGCGCGTTCATCGCGAGACGCGCGGCGATACCAGCCTGATCGAACGCTTCGCCAACGAGCCGATGCAGCGCCTACACGGCGATCACATCTTCGCCCTGCCCTACCAGGAGAACGACTTCGCGTTGCCGCCGCGAACTGCCGCACGCGCCGCTCTCCTCAGAGCCGACGGCGCACTGCACGCCCATGCCCAGCGCTTCTACAGGCGCTACCTGACGCCGACCGGCGCCTTGATCCATGGGGACGTGCAGGCGGGCAACATCCTGCTGCCGGCCGGCGGCGTGAAGCTGCTCGACGCCGAGATCTCGCACGTCGGCGACCCCGCTTTCGATATCGGCATGCTGCTCGCGCACGCCTTGATCCCTGCCGCCGCGGCCGGCCGCGCGGCGAGCGCAACGAGCGTGCTGGTTGGTTGCTGGCGGGCTTACGCTGAAGCGCACGGTGCGAAGGCGCTGCCCAGCCAGGCGGAGGCGCTCGGCTACGCAGGCCTCGAGCTGCTCCGGCGGACGATCGGCGCCGCACGAGTAGCGGCAGTTGCCGAAGACGAGGCCGGGCTGCGCGTGATCGACGTGGGCCTCACGCTGGTGCGCGAAGGCTCGATCGCAGAGCTCTAGCCCGCAATTCTCACCACACCGCTACTGCGGCGGCCGATAGCGCCGCATCTTCGCGACCTTCTCCCTCCGGGCCCCTCGACGTACCGCCAAGTACGCCGTCGGGGCCCTCCGGTCCGAGGGCCGCGAATCTGCAGCGCTCTCGACCGCCTCGCGACGCGGCGTGGTGAGAAATGCGGGCTAGCCCGACGCCTTCTGCGGGAGCTGCGCTCCGTACGGACGCGGGAACGGGCCGTCCTCCTGGAGCTCCGCCCATTGGATGCGCTGGTAGTCGAAGGTGCCGTCGGCCACCACGTTGAACTTCACGATCTCGAAATAGGGCGAGAGGTCGAAGTCGCGCGGGGTGAGCAAGGTCGGATGCCGCATGCGGAAGATGCCCGTGTAGCCGTCGCTCTGGTAGCCGAAGATGCGCCGCAGCAGGGTCCCCCGAACAGACTCCGGCGCGTCGAACCCATCCGGATACTCGATCTGCGGCAGGATCGGGAAGCGCACCTTCGCAAACAGCTTCCCGAGCAGGCTCGAGCACATCACCTCGGTGGGCTGGCGTGTGCCGAAGTGCAGCGCCGTGCGGCGCAGCCGATGCGGCACGATGTGGACGGGAATCAGGTAGCGAGCGAGGTCGAGCACGTTGCGCATGTCGTAGCGCCACCCGATCGCTGCGAGCGCGTCCTCGATGATCAGCTTCAGGTGCTCGGGCCGCAGCCGGTGGGGCCGTGCGATGCGGATGTTGTAGTCGATGTACTTGGTGAGCGGAGACGCGATCACACCGTGGGGCAGCGCTTCCACCAACAGCTGCTCTGCGCCCTCGCCGAAGGCCTCGCGCGCGCGGTCTGCTGCCGCGCCGCCGCGCCGCAGCAGCTCGTCCCCCACGTAGAGTGCGGCGTGGGACCAGCAGCTCTGGGTCAGGTACTTGATCACCTGGGAGACACGGTTGTCGCCATCGACCAGGAGCACATCACCCTTTCGGATGTGGCGAAGCAGCGCCTGAGGGTCGTTCCACACGGAGCGCTGATAGTGGGGCAGCGGCTCCGAGAGAAAGTCGATGATCTGGCGCGTAATCCAGCGGCGGATGTCCAAGGGGCCCCTTGGGTTGTTTCGGATTCTCCGAACGGCCGATTGATCGGATCCCCTCGGGTGGGTGACCAGAAACCTTTGAAATTGCTCGAAAAATCTTGGCCCGATCGAGCCGGTGATGTATTCTAAGGCCCCTCGGAAACCGGTTTGTGTATTGTTTTCGAGTACTTACGGGCCTTTCGGCGAGCGCAGCTTCGACGGATTCCGCTCGATCCGACTCGGCTGGGGAGCAGACCCGTTCGATGGATGTGCGGATCAAGGCCACGGTCTCCTTCTCGATCACGGGCAGCGCGCTCGAAGACTCGCTCGCCGAATTCGACGAGCTCACGGTCTCCGGCCTGCTGCGCGAGATCCTCGACAAGGCCATCGCCGTCGACGGCATCCAGGTCGAGGTCACCGAGGGTCCGAACACGCTCGAGGACTACGACTCGCAGGCCCAGGGCGCCTAGGAGACCGACCCAAGATGGTCGGTCTCCTGGCGTTCGGTAGCGCTCAGCCGAAGAGCGTGAGCTGCTGCGGCATCGGCGGGGCAAGCGGCGTGCGCGGAGAGAGTTGCGGCGGCAGTCGCGGCGCAGGCGTCGGCCTTCGCTCCGCGGCAGGCCGGTAGATACCCGCTCGTCGCGCCCACTCGAGAATGCGCTGGCTGAAGCTGCGGAAGCGCACGCCGTGGTTGAAGTAGCGCAGGTGCGCAAGCTCGTGGCAGAGCGTCGCCACCAGGCTCGAGTAGCGCAGCGGCTTGCCGCTGACGACGTGAGTGAGGCGGATGCGAATGGTGCCGTCGCGGTAGCAGACGCCGTAGCGGCGTTTCACACGGGGCGATTCCGGCTCTATGGCTCGGTATCGCAGCCCGAAGTGCCCCGCGATGACGACGGCGTCGCGCTCGAGGCGCGCCATCAGCTCGGCCCGCAGCAGCGGATCCACGGCGCCGCAGGATCCCGGCGGGGGCGGTAGCCGTCAACTATCGTTGCGAAGTGCCGCCTCGGATCCCGCTCTTTCCGCTCGAGAACGTGGTGCTGCTGCCGGAAGGGCTCGTCCCTCTCCACATCTTCGAGCCCCGCTACCGGCAAATGACGGAAGCTGCGCTCGCAGGAGACCGGTGCATCGGAATGGTCGCGGTGCGAGCGGAGCGCGCAGGTGAGATGACCGGCGACCCTCCGATCTACGCAACCGGTTGTGCCGGCTTCATCGCTGAGCACCAACGCCTCGCCGACGGTCGATTCCATCTCTTGTTGCGAGCCACCCATCGCTTCCGGATCGTGCGGGAGCTCCCGCGGGAGCCCGGCCGGCTCTACCGCGTCGCCGAGGTCGAGCCGCTCGGCGAGGAAGTTGGCGACCGGGAGTCCGCGCACCGTGCGCGAGACCGGGTCATCGAGCTGCTCGCGCAGATCGCCGAGCGCAGCCTCGGGCGGGGGCACGGGGTCGACCGCGAACAGCTCGCCGCGCTCGATCTCGCGCATTTCGCGAGCGGCGTCGCAGGGGCCGTCGCGTTGCCGACGCGCGAGAAGCAGTCGCTGCTCGAAGCTGCCACGCTGGCCGAGCGGCTCGAGCGGCTCGCCGGCGCCCTCGATTTTCACCTCGCCGTGCTCGCAGGCCACTCGGCGAGGGGGCCGGAAACGGTCCACTGAGCCTCGCCAGGCTCTCTCCCTGACGATTTCTTCCGGTCTCGATCATCGTCGAAATCTCTAGAAAATCGACGGAAATCTGAGATTTCATTTCCGAGTCTTCGGCTGGGGTGACACCTCGGCGCACCGCGCGAGACGATCTCAAGGGTGACCGCGAACCCCCCGGAAGCGTGGCGACTTCTCGACTCCAGAACACCGACCTCCGACGTGAATTCGGGCGCTTTCAGCTGAACCGACGCGGTGTAGGGGCGTGGCGCGCTTCGGACGCGATGAGGTTTGCAGGGGACTCACTCGAGTGCTCTAATCCGCCCGCTCCGGGGGGTGCAGAGGGCGAAAACGCTTTCGATTCCCTCGGATTTCCTCCCGAAATCACCCGAAAGCATCCCCAGCCGGATGACCTCCCCCCCCAAGCTCTGGGACGGCGTTCTGCGCCGGCTCGGCACCGAGACATCCTCCGTCAGCGTCGAGGCCTGGATCCGACCGCTAGCCGTGCGGGAGGAGCCGGGGCGTCTCGTGCTGCTGGCCCCGAACCCCTTCCACCGCGACCGCGTGCAGAGCCACTTCGCTCCCCTGCTCGAGCGCCTGGCCAGCGAGGTGGGAGGACGGCCGCTCGCGGTCAGCATCGAGATCGCGCCGAGGGGCGAGCCGGCTCCGCGGGCGTCCTCCGACGCTCCGCAGCGCGTGCTGCCCAGCGCAGAGGCTGCTTCGAGCCCAGCCCATTCGCTGGCACCGGTGGCGACGAGCCCCCTCGCACAGCTCGTTCTGCCCTGCACCTTCGACACCTTCGTGACCGGGCCCTCCAATGCACTCGCGCGCGAGGCCTCGCTCGCCGTCGCCCAGGGTCGCCAGCCTGGCGTGTTCCCTCTCTTCCTGGTCGGAGACTCGGGCATCGGGAAGTCGCATCTCGCGCGGGCTGTGATCGCGGAGGCCCGGCGCAGCGGCTGCGTGCGCAGCGTCTACGCCTCCGCCGAGCGCTTCACCAGCGAGTTCACCTCGGCCATCCGCGCCCGCCATGGCAACGCCTTCCGGCGTCGCTACCGACAGGACTGCGACCTGCTGGTGCTGGATGACGTGCAGTTCTTCGCCGGCAAGGAGGCGACCCAGCTCGAGCTGCTGCACATCGTCGAGCATCTGCGTCTGGCCGGCGCGCGCGTGGTGCTGACGGGCGATCGGCTGCCGCGTCGCATCGCCGGGCTCTCGTCCCGCTTGGCGTCGCAGATGGCCGGTGGCCTGGTGGCCGAGATGGAGCTGCCGGACCGCGCCCTGCGCCGGGCGATCCTCAGCGACAAGGCCTCGCGCGGCGGCGTCGCGTTACCCCCCGACTGCCTCGCGCTGCTGGTGGATGGCGTGCGCGGGAGCGTGCGCGACCTCGAGGGCGCGCTCACCCAGCTCGTCGCGACGGCGGCGCTGCTCGGAAAGGAGATCGACCGCGCGTTGACCGAGACCGCGCTGCACAAGCTCGGCGAGCCCGCGCGCGAGCCGCACAGCATCGACGCGGTGCTGACCTGTGTCGGAGGCTTCTTCGGAGTGAGCCGCTCTCAGCTCGCCTCCCGCTCGCGCTCCGCGCGGGTGAGCCTGCCGCGGCAGCTCGCGATGTACCTGTGCCGCCGCTACACGGATGCCAGCCTCTCCGAGATCGGCCGCGTGTTCGCCCGCAGCCACCCCTCGGTGGCCAACGCGATCCAGAAGGTCGAGCGCGCGATCCTCGAGCGTGCGCCGTTGCGCTACCAGGTCGAGGAGCTCGCAGCCCGGCTCGAGGGTCGTAGCAACGAGCGGCGGATCAAACCGAAGGCGCCGCCGGAGGAGCCTGTAGCCGTGCGCGCCCGTGCTCGCCGCGAAAACGACGAGGGCCGCTGAGCTCGCGCTGCTGGCTCGGCTCGAGCGAGGGCGGATCGAGAGCCGGGTCGTCGAAGCGGCGCAGCACACGGTAGGTGGTGCTGCGCTCGATCGGCACGCGGCCCATCTCTCGGATCAGCCGGCGCATATCCTCGGCCGGGAGGTTCTCGCCGTGATCCGAGCCCGATTCGCGGCTGATCGACTCTTCCATCAGCGTGCCGCCGAAGTCGTTGGCGCCGGCGTTCAGGGAGAGCTGGGAGAGCTTTCGACCCATCTTCACCCACGACATCTGCACGTTGCGGATCCCGGGCCGCAGGAACAGGCGAGCCACGGCGATCAGCCGCAGGTCATCCGCGGCCGACGGACCCGGCCGCGAGAAGCCGATGTTGCCGAGCAGGTTCCTCTCGTGGATGAAGCCGAGCGGCACGAACTCGGTGAAGCCGCCAGTCTGCTTCTGCAGCTCTCGGATCAGCCCCATGTGGGCTGCCACGTGCTCCGGCCTCTCGATGTGGCCGTACATGATGGTGGCGCTCGAACGCAGGCCGACGGAGTGTGCGGCGCTCACGATCTCGACCCAGCGCGCCACCCCGAGCTTGCGGGGCGAGAGCACGTCGCGCACCGCGTCGTCGAGGATCTCGGCCGCGGTGCCGGGGATCGTGCCGAGGCCCGCATCCTTCAGCCAGAGCAGGTACTCGCGCAGCGGCATCCCGCTCTTCTTGTGGCCGAAGTCGATCTCCTCGGGCGAGTAGGCGTGGATGTGCAGCTCCGGGAACTCGGCCTTGATCGTCTCGAGGATCAGCCGGTAGTGGAGGTGGTCCTTCTTCGGGTCGATGCCGCCCTGGATGCAGACCTCGCTGGCGCCGCGCGCGATCGCGTCGCGGCACTTCTCGAGAATCTCCTCCATCGTGCGGTCGTAGGCGTCGGGGTCGTCCGCGTGCCGCGCGAAGCCGCAGAAGCTGCAGCCGACGTAGCAGACGTTCGTGAAGTTGATGTTGCGGTTGATCACGAAGGACACGTCGTCGCCGTTGTCGTCGTGACGGGCGACGTCGGCCGCTCGCACAAGGGCCTGCAGATCGGGACCGTCCGCGCGCAGCAGTCGGTGCGCGTCGGCCTGCGACAGCTCTCGCCCCGACAGCGCTCCATCGAGCAGCCGCGCCACCTCGGGTGTCACGTCGGCGAGCAATCGTTCCAGCATCAGGCGGCCTCCAGGCTCGCGCGCGTGCGCGCGTAGCCGTCCTCGTCTGCGAAGCCGAGTGCGACCTCGCGCAGCTCGGGCGCAAAGAAGTTCGCGCGCGCGAGGTGCTTGGGATACACGGGCAGCCGCTCGACGAGGCGCTGCCCGGTTGCTTCCGTGCGCTCCCGCAGCGCACGCAGCGTGGGCCACGGCGCCTCGGGGTTGATGAAATCCACCGTGACGGGCGAGACGCCGCCCCAGTCGCTCACGCCGGCCCGCAGCAGCAGCTCGAGCAGTCCCGGCGCGAGGTTCGGCGGGGCCTGCACGTCGATCTCGGGGCCGAGCACGAGCCGCGCCAGCGCCACGAAGCCCGTCACTTCGCGATCGGGCACGGGCGAGGCCCAGCGCATCGGTGTGCCCGGCTTCGGATGGAAGGGCTGGATGATGGCTTCTTGGATGTGACCGTGCTTGTCGTGCAGCGCGCGGATCGCGAGCAGGGTCTCGACGCGTTCGGCGATCGTCTCCCCGATGCCGAGCAGCATGCCGGTCGTGAACGGAATCTGGAGCTCGCCGGCTTCCTCGTGCATGCGCAGGCGCACGGCGGGATCCTTGTCGGGTGCGTACTGATGCGCCATGCCCTTCCCGCGCAGGCGCGGGCTGGTCGACTCGAGCATCAGGCCCATCGAAGCGTTCCAGCGCTTGAGCGCCGCCATCTCGGCCTGCGTCAGGATGCCCGCGTTCGTGTGCGGCAGCATTCCCCCTTCGACGGCGATGCGGCAGCCCTCGACCAGATACTCGGCGGTGCTGCGGAAGCCCTGGCCGGCGAGCCACTCGCGGTAGGCCCGATAGGCGATCTCGGGCTTGTCGCCGAGGCAGAACAGTGCCTCGATGCAGCCGGTGGCGACACCGCCGCGCACCACCGCCGCCACCTCGTCGAGCGTGTAGGTGTGCGCCTCGGCAGAATCGGGCGTCTTCGCGAAGGTGCAGTAGGAGCAGCGGTCTCGACACAGATTGGTGAGGGGGATGAAGATGTTGCGGGAGACGGTGACGACGTCTCCGCGCGCGAGGCGCTTGCTCTCGGCCGCGGCCTCGAGCAGCGGCTCGAAGACCTCCGCGTCGGCGAGGCGCTCGGCGAGCCAGACCGCGTCCGGCCCGGCGAGGCGCCCCTGCTGCTGGGCGGCGCGCGCGATGCGCTCGGCTTCTCGGGAGGCGAGGGTCACGCAGGGCATCCTAGCGCCGCGCCCGAACGCCGCGCTCAGGCCCCGTCCTCGACGCCGGCCCAGCGACGCAGCTCGGCGGGGTCGGCCCGGTGCAGGAAGTCGCCGGTCGGCAGCTTCTCGACATTCCGCTCGCGGATGGCTCGGAGCACGCCCATCAGGGCCGGCACCATCTTCTCCTCGGAGATCCGCGAGTAGAGCACGTGCGCCAGCCGGTCGCCGTTGCGCGAGCCGCCCACCAGCACCACGTGGTCGTTCTTGCCGTAGCCGTAGATGCCGATCTCCGCGGAGGGCGGCCGCGCGCAGTTGTTCGGGCAGCCCGTCATGCGAATCACGACGTCGATGTCGCCGAGCCCGGCCTGCTCGATTGCGTTGATGTAGCCCGGCAGCACGTTCTCGGCGTCGGTCATGGCCAGCCCGCAGGTCGGCTTGGCAGGACAGGCCATCGCATTGGCGCGGGTCAGAGAGATCTGCTCCGCACGTGCGACGCCGTGTGCGTCGAGGATCGCCTCGAGCGCCGCCCGATCGGCGACGTCGCACAGGATCAGATCCTGCTGCGGCGTGAGGACGACCGAGAGGCCGAGCTTCGCAACGGCCCCGCGCACGGCGCGGCGCTGTGCGCCCTTGAGCCTGCCGTTCTCCACCGACACGCCGTAGTAGGAGCGCCCGCCGCGCTGCGCGTGCCAGCCGAGGTGAAGCTGCATCGGCGGCAGCGTCACCGGCTCGGCGTCCTCGAGCGCAATCCCGTACTGCCCCTTCAGCGCGGTGCGCACCGACTCGATGCCGAGCCGGCGCAGCGTGTACTTCCAGCGCGCCTGCCTGCGCTCGCCACGCTCACCGTGCTCCCTCTGGAGCAGCACGATCGCTCGCGTCACGTCCACCACCTGCGCCCGCGACACGCGCCCGATGTACTCGGCGAGCAGCGCCGCGGTCCGCGGATTGTTGTGCGTGAGCCCGAGCCCGCCGCCGGTCCAGACGTCCCAGCGCGCGCCCTGTGCGTCGGCCGGAACCAGACCGATGTCGTTGGTGCGCACGTCGACGGAGTTGTCGCTGGCATGAGCGATCCCGATCTTGAACTTGCGCGGCAGATACTGGTCGCCGTAGAGTGGCTCGCTCGGGTTCATCGGCACGAGGCTCCTGCCGTCTCCGTCGGAGAGGAACACCTCGAAGTAGGCGCTGGTGCGGGGAGCGAGCTCCTCGGCGATCACGTGCGCCAGCTCGATGCCGCCGCTGGCGCGCTCCGGGTCGAGGCCGTCGATGGGCGAGCACATCACGTTGCGGTTGACGTCGCCGCAGGCGCCGAGGGTCGCCGAGCCGCGGTAGCCGCGGTTCAGATGCCGGATGAGCGGCGCGAGCGTCGGCCCCGTGACGCCGTGGTACTGAATACCCTGGCGCGAGGTGATGCGCAGCGTCCCGTCTGCGAAGCGATCGGAGGCTTCATCGAGCGCGATCCACTGCTCGGCGGAGAGCCGGCCGCCCGCCGGGTTCTTGATGCGCACCATGAAGATGTAGTCGTGCGTCTTCTTGCCGCGGGCGCCCCGCACCTGCTGCTTGTAGATGCCGTAGAACTTCGAGAGCTCCTTGGCCGTGTTCGAGAGCGTGGGCGCCGTGCCGCGCTCGAGCGCCTCGATCTCCTCCCGGAAGCCGTGGACGGACTTCCCGTCCGAGACCACGAACAGGCCCCGGCTCTCGCGCTTGATGCGCTCGTTCCCGGACATCTCGGTCAGGCTGGAGAGCGCGAGCGTGACCGGCGCGTCGGAGGGGCGATCGGCGGACATGAGGCCTCGGCGGGCGGCGGGCGGCGCGCCTGCGCGGGACAGGGCGCAGCCCTCTCCACACGGAAAGGCGCAAGCTATCGGATGCACCCGGAGGGGCCAACACGCCGCCGGCTGGGGAGCTGTGGCACTCAAGCCCCCTAGGGGGAGATTCCGATGAAGTGGGGCCACTTACCCCCTGCAAGGATGAGTCTGCCCCGAGGACGGAAGGTCGTTGTGAGGACGCTGGGCCGCATTGTCAGGCGTAGCCACCGAGGTCGCTGGGTCGCGAGCGGCCTTGCGGCTCGGATCGGGCTCTGCGCCCTGGCCGCGTCGGTCACCGTCTCGACCGCGTTGACCCTGCTCGCGCTTCGCAGCCTTTCGGGGAGCGGGGCCGCTTCTGGACTCGACCTCGCCGGGCTTTCGCGCTGGGCCTGGACCACCAACTTCGTGATCGTGCTCGGCACGGGCGGCATCACCTACGCGCTCGCGGTCTGGCGCCTCTTGCCGCTCCTCGACCTGGCAGAGGGCGCGCGCCGCCTGGCTGCCGGCGAGGCCGGCGTGCGGGTCGATCAGGACGCGCCGATCGGCGAGGTGCGCACGCTCGCCGAGTCGTTCAATCACATGGCCCGCCGCCTCGACGAGAGCTACCAGGAGCTCGAACGTCGCCACCGCGAGCTGACCCGCGCCAACGAGGTGCTGGAGCAGCTTTCGGCGACCGACGGCCTCACCCAGCTCTTCAACCACCGCCACTTCCAGGTGCAGTTCTCGCGCGAAGCCAAGCGCGCCGAGCGCAGCGGCAGCACGCTCTGCCTGGTGCTGGTGGACGTGGACGACTTCAAGCTCCTGAACGACCGCCTCGGCCACAGCGCCGGTGACCGCGTGCTGCAGGAGATCGCGAAGGCGATGCAGGGGCAGATCCGCCAGACGGACTACCTGGCCCGCTACGGCGGCGAGGAGTTCGCGCTGCTGCTGCCGCAGACCAGCCTCGAGGGCGGCACTGCCCTCGCCGAGAAGGTGCGCGGCGCGGTCGAGGCGCTCGACGCGCCCGTGATCGGGCCGGAAGGTCGTGCCCAGGTGACGGTGTCGGTCGGGGTCGCGCTCTACGCGAAGGGGCCCGAGGCCAGCTTCGACGCCGCCGATCGCGCCCTCTACGAGGCCAAGGCCGCGGGCAAGAACCGCGTCGTGGTCGCGCCGAGCTGAGCGCCGGCCGGGCGCTAGGTCCTCGACGGCCGGCGCGTCACGACAAAGGGGATCCATCCTCTCAGCACCCGGCACAGGCGAGAGGGCGTCTGTGGCGGCGGGTGCCCGGGCCGGGTGGACCGATCCTCGCTCCCGGCGCCGGCTCCCTCGGCACCACGCAGGGGGTACGTGCCACCGCTGTGCGTACCGCTGCCCCAGCGCGCTACTCGGGTTGCTACCGCTCGCGCGCCTCCGCGAGGACCGGCTCCACCCGGCCTCGCGACTCGGTCGGCGTGCGGGCGCCCAGCACTCGACCCCTGCATTGCCGGCGACGGGGCGCAGCGTGTTTTCGGTCTTCGTGCACCGACCGAGAATCGGGGACGGGTGGAGCCGGTCGCTGCGGAGGCGCGCGTGCGGACGCCGGCCGGAGCCGCGCACTTGCACAGCCGTGCGCCGAGCGA
>Ga0247727_10014103_pt1 | contig 13346 bp, 11 predicted proteins | sample WisWelCaveWW1625_FD_202498 | JGI IMG/M metagenome (GOLD analysis project Ga0247727, IMG submission 202498) | Biofilm microbial communities from Wishing Well Cave, Virginia, United States - WW16-25 | ecosystem: Environmental > Aquatic > Deep subsurface > Groundwater > Cave microbial mat | place... | reverse complement strand
ACCCGGCAGAAATGGCCTCAGACCTCGGTTAACCGCGATTGGCCGCTCGCAACAAACGGTCCCCGTTCGCGTGAGTCAATTAGCAACAATTGTCGTGATGGGTTCGAAGGCTATCGGGGAAAATGACGTACCTGGTAGTCATGCATTAACACGGGTCATAGATCGTTTTCACCCCGTATTCCGCATACCGGCAGCGACACCATTGATCGTCATCAACAGCGCATCCAATAGCCGCGGATCGGGTTCACCCACACGGTAACGGCGTAGCAGTTCGACCTGCACGAGATTGATCGGGTCGACATACGGATTCCGCACATCGATCGAGCGTCGCAAGACCGGATTGTTGTCGATCAATTGCCGGTGCCCGGTAATGGCCAAAATGGCCTGCACGGCATGCTGAAACTCCTCTCGCAACCGATCCCCCATCGGTCGAAGCTCATCTCGAACCAATCGCTCCTCATACCGCTTAGCAATTCGGATATCGGTTTTGGCCAACACCATCTCGATCAGGTCAATCGTTGCCTGGAAGAAGGGCCACTCCTGATAGATTTGCACAAGCTCCTCGCGGAGGTCTGCGTCTAAGCAGGCCTTCAACGCTTGCCCTACCCCCAACCAAGACTGCACCATCATTCGATTTTGAGTCCACGCAAAAACCCACGGGATCGCCCTTAAGGCGTTCAGATTGCCCCCACTCGGTCGGCGTGCGGGACGGCTTCCGATATTTAAGAGCCCCAATTCTCGTTCAGGCGTCACGGCCTGAAAATAGTCGACGAACGACGGATCGTCGCGGACGACGGCTTGGAATTGCTGTCGAGAATCCTCAGCCAGCGCGTTCATCCGTTGCCGCCACTCCGGTTTTGGTGCAATCGTCGGATAAAGCGTCGCACGCAATGTCGCCGCTACATAGAGCGTTAAGGATCGCAAGGCGATCCCAGGAAATCCAAATTTCGACTGAATCATCTCCCCCTGCTCGGTGACACGAAGGCGACCCGACACCGAACCAGGCGGTTGCGACAAAATGCCAAGGGCGGTCGGCCCTCCCCCGCGACTGATGGTTCCACCGCGCCCATGAAATAGGCTCACGACAACCCCGTTCTCATTCCCAACGGCAACCAACTCCTCTTGCGCCTGATAGAGTTCCCACGCAGCTGAGAGCTGCCCGCCATCCTTGGCCGAATCGGAATACCCTATCATCACCTCCTGGTGCCCTTGGATGCGCTCTCGATACCAGGGAAGTTGTAGCAACTGTCCCATTGTTGCGCGGGCATGTTTCAGGTCGGTCACCGTCTCAAACAACGGAACGACCGGCAATGGATCCTGAACTCCTGCATCGCGCTGCAGGAGTTCGACCGCCAAAACATCGGAGGGCGCATGTGCCATCGAGATGATGTAGCTACCGAGTTGATCGCGCGGCAGCCGCGCAATCAACGCCATCGTGTCGAGCAGATCAACGACCCGGTCGTTTGCGGCAAATTGTTTCGGCGTCAGCGGTCGTTGACTAGCGAGCTCATTTAGTAAAAAACTCTGCCGCCGCGGTTCATCCCAATCGCGATAGTCCCCCAGGCCCAAAAAGCTGGTCAGTGTGGTTAACACCTCGGTATGTCGATCCGCTTCCTGGCGAATATCGATCCGCCACAGATTGACACTGAAACAGGCGATCCGTCGCAGGGTATCGGTCAATCGGCCATCCGCGATCAATCCCAACCCGCTTTCTTGAAGTGATCGATAACAAGCCAGCAGCGGTTCTCGCAACTCTTCCACCTTCGTGATCACAGGCGCTACCGAAGGTTGCCGATTCATAAGCAAATCTGCATAGACCTGACGTGTCACCTGCAAATCGTGCTGGAGCTTAGACAAAATTGCCCGATAAGGCGCGAAGCTCCGACCAGCCAATTGCTGCAAAGTTGCATTCGCGGGTTCCACGCTCAATTCGTCTCGCAATTGCTCAAGGTCACGAAGATAAAGATCGCAGGCCGTCCACCGGGCCATCCAACAGGCCTGTTGCGTGGCTTCGGGTTTTACATTGGGATTTCCATCCCGATCCCCTCCCATCCAAGAACCAAAGCGGATCGGCGCAACATCGAGCGGCAATGATTTACCGGTATACTGAACTAAACAGTGATCTAGCTGACGCAAAAATTTGGGAACAATCTCCCATAACGACTGCTCGAAAATCAGAAGGCCGCTCCGCACCTCATCTTCCGGCGTGGGCTTTCGTCGACGAAGTTCATCGGTCCGCCAAATCGAGGTAATATCGCGCTTCAGCGCGCCTACCCACTCTTCCTCCTCTCGTGGTGTCAATCTACCGAGATCCCGTTGTTGTAATAATCGTGAAATATGCAGATGCTTGCGCAGCAACGTCCGGCGAATAACCTCGGTGGGATGGGCCGTGAGAACCAATTCGATCGACTGTTGGCAGATCGCCTCAAACATCCGATCGCGGTCAACCCCTGCGGTCAGCAAGAGCTGAAAAACCTCATCCAACGACCCAGCCTGTGGTCGATTGGTCGGATCAAATTCATAGTCTCGACTTCTTCGCACCCGATGGTGCTGTTCAGCGATATTGGCGAGTGTCAAGAAAAGGGCAAACGCTCGAGAAATCTCACGGGCGGTTTCGATCGGGAGATCTGCGACCATGGTCGATAATTGGTCGAGACGTGCATGGTCATCGGATCGACTGCTCTTCGATAATGTTCTTATTCGCTCAACCGACTCATAGAGCGCTTGACCAGACTGCTCACGCAATGTTTCACCGAGCAGCGCACCCAGCAGCCGCACGTCATCTCGAAGAGGTGCGTGACGATCCATTTCGCCTCAACGGGGATTATGGCGAGGCAAATACTCGCAACGTACCGTTACAGGTTCCGCCGCCAAACAGGAATTCGTTATTGAGTATCGCGGCCTGAAGCTTCAACTGAAAGGGGGAATAATCCAGTCCCGTGTCGTTTGAAAAGAGAATGGCGCCCGATCCATCAGGCGGTTGGTCTCCCGTTCGAGGCTGAACGGGTTGACCGCCGTCCCACGCCAATTCGTAACGATCGATATTCCCCAGCCCAATGTTCAGGTCGCCGATAACGCTAATGGTAGGGATCCAAAAACGAAAGTAGCTATTCGATTGACTAGATGCCAATTCGATTTCCAATTCCAAGCGGTTATTATTTTCCGAATAGATCGCCCGGCACCATTCGAGGCGCTGCTCCTGCCCCAAATGGTCGACAAGAATACCAACCGCAGATGAATGCTCCCCGCCACAACCAATCGCCACAAAGATTCCGAGCCAATAGTGTTGGATCTTCATCTGTTTACCTCGCGCCTATCTGCTACTTAACATAGCTCGTCGGAGAGTGTCATCCTAACAGGTCGTTCGGGGGTTCGATTGGGAGCATCGATGAGGCTTGTCGAATCAAGAGTCATCGCGCTAAGGAACAATGGTTAGGCGACCGCAGCAGAATCGGCGTCCGAGGAGGCGAGTCGAAAAATCAGCCCAAACAGCGCGATCACCTGTTCCTTACGCCGCTGAATCGCCTCTGGCGAAAGCGTCGGCTGGCCGATCATCGCATCGAGTGATGAGGGATAGCCAAAATAGTAGGTCACCGCGCCAACAAAACTGATAATGAGATGTGTCGGATCGAGCTGTTTCGGAATGATGCCTTGCCCAATGGCGATCGACAGCAGTTGCCTCGCCTGTGTGTACAGCGGCCCACGCACATCTTTCCAGATTTCTTTCGAAATGATCCCCCCTTCTAAACCTTCCCACATCATCAGTCGCATAAAGGATTGATGTTCTGCGATATAGTCATGCAGCGTCTCCAGCACGCTGGTCGACATCTGCAACAGATCTAGCTTCCCAGAAAACGATTGCTGTAGACGACCCTGAATGCTCGTCTCAAGATCCTTCCACCCCGCCAAAAACACCTCGCGGTAAATGCCTTCTTTATCGCCAAAATAATGATACAGCATTCGTTTGGTTACACCGCTAGCCGTAACGATATCATCGACGGAAGTCCCCGCGTACCCATTTTTAGAAAACCGCTCATGTGCGACGGCCAAAATGCGCGCCCGCGTCCGGACCGCGTCACGAATTTTTGGCCGATCACCAGCCGGAATCCGTTTTTTGTTGCGGCGAACCGCTGTTCGTACCCCCCTTTTTTTCATCTGCTTTTTCAAAAAACTCCCCCCTCCCCTCTAGCCCGGCACCCGCCTACGGGGCGCCAAATGCCCGTTGCGTAACACCGACGAATCGTTTCGTCCGAATCGGTTCAATGCCCACCGTGGCATTAGCTTCCTGAATCACTTTTTCGACGGCCGCAGCTCTTTCGGCCGGTGATCCATGGGTGGTCGTGTCGCCTTCGATTCGCTTCAATACATCGACTAAAGCACGCGGTGAATAACCGGACTGCTGTAACAAATCGACTGCCAATCGATCGGCATCTCCCTCTTTGTCCTGGGAATAGCCGTTCGCGACGGCCTTCATCACATCCCCGACAACCGCATCGAATACGCCAGTTAAAGCCTTCACCTCTCTGCTTTCCTGACCAGCCGTCTTTAACCCTAACCTCGCCATTTTCGCGATCGCGTCTCGCTGGTGGGAGGCCGATATCGCTCCCATCGGATGATCGAGCCCCACATGGGCAATTTCATGTGCAAAAACCGCGGCTAATTCATCCTCTGACTGCAACGTTTTGAGTAGTCCGCTCGTCATGAATACAAAACCACCCGGTGTTGAAAAGGCATTCCGTTGATCATTTGCATCAAGCACCACAAACCGCCAACCACGAAATGTTTCAGGAATCGGAGAGACCGAGACAATCGTCGATCCGATCGCATTGACATAGTTCACGAGCAGCGGGTATCGGACCGGCTGAGATCGCGCCAATAAATTAGCGGCAACCGTACGACCGACATAATATTTTTCCTCTTCCGTAAATTCTCGCGTCGCCTGCTGAATGCTTTTACCTGCCGCCGCTAGCTCCGCACTCCCACTCGTCTCTCCCGCCATCATCATCGCTGTGCCAGCCGCACGACAACCGCTGACCACAATCCAGCTGATCACCAGATATCGTAAGATCGATCGCTTGATCATTCGATGCCCCCCGTGTCCGCGGACTCACCCGTCTCCTCGACAGATGAGGTGGGTTCGTCCGATGATGCGTCAGGTGATGATGATGCCGGTTCTGGAGGCAACGGAATCGGCAAATATTCACCGAGCTTACCGACCCGGCGGAACCTTGCGAAGCGCTTGACCGGATCGAGAATATCGACCTTGGCCTCGACGTCATCAACGAGGTCAAACCGCAGATCTGGATGGTCCTCGCGATAGCTCGCCTCAACCTGAGCATTAAATCCTTTTGTCGCCATCGCAACCTCCTCGCTAGACGCAGCCGCGTCAGCTGTTTTTTGCACCATCACCAGACGCTGTCGTGTCACAACCGCGACATGTAGGTAGCCTTCCCCCTTGGCGGTCGACACACGATAGTAAGCGCCCGTCTTGCCGCGCGGTTCGATTTCCGTCCCATACTTAAGGAATGCCTTCGCCGGACTAAACGCACTCGGTCGCGTTAACAACCTTGCCCGCTCAATCTGTACGCGCATCACATCTGCAGATGCAATCTCAGGAAAACTTGCGCTAAACCCCATCACCATGATCCATCGTTTCCACATGGCTTTCGTTCTCCATTTCGCTGTCAACAGGCCGGCGGTTTCAAGTTGGGGGTAGTCTGCCAAACCAATCTGCTCTTGGCAAATCATGCTTGATGACACTTTCACCAAATTCGATCTCCGAGATTCGGCAGACTCAAAATCATCGGTTAAGGAATATCCCCTTCGGGGGTATTTGGCGACAGACCGTTGATATCCGACGGCGAAGAATTGCCGCGCTTCATCGCATAACGGCGTTTCATTTCGTTTTCATCTCCCAAACACCATCCCAGTCGCCCGACGGTGGCGCGAAGAGGTATTTCGTACAACGCTCGAGATAGCACAGGCTGGGTCCGTCGGTCGGATCGACGTGCAACGCCTCCTCAAACTTCTTGCCCGCAGATGTAAAATCGCGCACCCAATATAGGGCCAACCCCTCTTCAAATAAATCGATGCAACGGAGTTTCGGCTCGTCAAGATCCGCGCGCCGACCGATAATTTCATAAAGCGTTGTCGGTGTTGTCTTACCCTTGACGCGAACACGATCTAACGTTCGCCGCGCGATTGATTGGGTCAACGCCGAAACGGTTACCTCACTCGCGATAATCGTCGTTCCATAAACCTTATTAATCGATTCAAGCCGCGCGGCTAGATTCACACTATCACCAATAACCGTATAGTTGAGCTTCGTGGGAGACCCCATCATTCCGACAATCGCATCCCCCGTGTGAATTCCAATCCGCATCGATAACGCGCAATCGATTCCGCGTGCGGCTAGCTCCCGCCGAACTCTGGGTAACCGTGAAACATTATCGATCGCGGCCAACACCGCGGCCATGGCATGGTGCCGATCCTCCACGGGCGCTCCCCAAATCGCCATCACGGCGTCTCCGATGAATTTGTCGACATAACCGCGATGTGCCACAACGATGCTATCGACCATTTCAGCAAAATAGATATTGAGCGCGGCGACCAATTGCTCTGGCGCAAGACGTTCCGACAACCCCGTAAACCCAACGAGATCGGAAAAATAGACCGTCAAGTGCCGCGTCGTTCCACCGGCAGTCAACAGCGATGGATCCGTGAGAATCTGCTCCAAGATCACCGGAGACAATGTTTGTGCGAAGGCTCCTTCGACAAACTGCTTTCGCTTTCGTTCGCGACCGTAGCTCACACCGAGACTCGTGACTGCTGCCAACACAAGTGCAATCGTCGGTGCCAACAAATCGATCACGATGCCGGGACCGAGATAGAGGTAACTCGCCATCGCAGCATAGAACCCGGTTACGCCAACTGTGCCGAGAAGTCCGCGAGACGCGCTTAATGTGCCGATCCAAGCCCCGATCAGCGCCAAACTGCCGATCGATAGCCAACCCACCCACCGTTCGTATCGAAGGTTCAGCACTTCTCCACGCCTAACACTACGCAAAACCGAGGCGTTGACAAAAACTCTGGGGACATTCGATCCGCTCGGAACCTGACTCAGATCGTAGAGTCCAGCCGCCGTTGATCCGATAAAGACGATCTTGTCTTTAAATGTCTTGGGATCGACGACCGGCACCTGCTGCTCTCGCAGCAGAAGCTCCGATTGGATCAGATCGATCATGCTGAAATGGGGATACGCGGTCCAAGGCGCACCATACCGCAAGACCAGCCGCCCCTCGTGATCGAGAGGCAGCCGTTTACCGTCAACCTCCAGCCGATCCGCAAACAACCGGCTGTTCAACAAACCGCCCGTGACCTGAATCGTTACCGAAAGCCCAAACTGCGGTAGCAATCGGCCGCGTGTGACCACAAACGGATCAACGCGCCTTAAGACGCCATCGGGATCTGGGGTATAGCGCACATCTCCAATTCCCTTCGCAGCCGCCAATAGCTCGGGTAGCGGCAAATTGCTGACGGCTGCCGCTTCAGGCAATACCAGATTCGGCTCTAGTAGGGCGCTGGGGATCAGATGTCGATCGAAGTCGGTGCTGGGGCTTGGGGGTTGCTGCAGGTCGTTCGATGACCCCGATCGGTCGATCGTCGACATCACCGGGAAATAGACCAGTTGCGCCGCCTTGACCGCGTCGACCAGCAGCTGATCATCTTCAACGCCTCGCGACGACTTTTCAGAAAAAATGAAATCAAACAAAATCGCCTTGGCATTGGCGCGATGTAAAAAAGCCAGCAGCGGCTCATACCCCTCTCTGAGCCAGGGCCAAGTCATATCAAAATTTTTCTCTGCGAGATTGAGGCTCTTTTGATCCAACACGACAAACTGCAGTTCCGGATCTGGCACAAGCCACGCCGATCGCCAGCGCTCCAACGAATCTTCGATCAGCCATTCCGCAGCTTGCAACAACCGCTGATGATGCAGCAGCCCACCGACAAGCAGTGCGCCGAATAGACAGCCGAGCCAAGACCGTGGATCCCGTTGGCGAGACAACCCGCGTCGACTCACGATAATCCCCTTGTCAATCGCCAGGTGAACATGATCATTTTCAGCTGTAGGCGGACAGATCTACCGCAATCGATCATCTGCCCGCAAGGAGTAGGCTGATGCAACTCGTCGTCGTGGATCAAATCGCCACCCTTACCATGTCTAATCCGAAAGGCAATGCGATCAATCCGTCATTCCTTGCGACGCTTGAGGGCTTGATCAACGCTCTCGAAGCAAGTACTGCCAATGCCTGCATCATCACGGGACAGGGGCGTTTCTTTTCGGTTGGCCTTGATCTACCTCTGCTCGGTCGCTTGCCGCGCGCAGAGTTGAGAGATTTTATGCGCGACTTCTCCCGCGTGATGACCAACCTGTTTGCGACAACGATCCCGTTGGTCGCCGCAATCAATGGTCATGCGATTGCGGGTGGTTGTGTCATTGCCCAGCAAGCTGATATTCGCATCATGGCGGATGGTCCCTATCAGATCGGGTTGAAAGAGGCTCAAATCGGTATCGGGCTTCCGATTGTCGTTACCGAAACACTCCGCGCCTTCCTGCCGTCTGGCGCACTCGTCGACGTCGCTTATCGCGGAAAACTTTTTTCGCCGGAAGACGCGTTGTCGATCGGCTTGATCGAACAGACGATCCGGTCTGATCAATTGATGGAGAAAAGTTTAGCCGTTGCCGAAGATTTTGGGAAAACAAGCGCCGCGATTCGCCAGATCAAATGGGCCGTTCGTCAGCCGATTATCGACCGTATCAGACGCCATGAGGCCGCATCGCTCGAGCAATGGCTCGACACCTGGTTCAACCCCGAATCCCAACAGCTCATTGCGGAGATCGTGCAAACCATTCGATAAGTAGCCGTTATGAGGAGGTACCCCCTTAAGATGCGTTCTTCTCGCTTTGAACCCCGCTTAATTTCTATCCTGCGATCGGGCTATTCGTTAAAAACTTTCTACGGCGATCTCACGGCCGGATTAACTGTTGGAATCGTCGCGCTTCCGCTTGCAATTGCCTTCGCCATCGCCAGTGGGGTGAAGCCGGAGCAAGGAATCTATACGGCCATCATTGCCGGCGGCCTAGTCTCTGCGCTGGGCGGAAGCCATGTCCAGGTCGGCGGTCCGACCGGAGCGTTTATCGTCATCATTTATGGCGTTGTCACAACGCACGGATTGAGCGGCTTGGCAACCGCTACCCTGATGGCTGGAATTATTCTCGTCATCCTGGGAGCGAGTCGGCTCGGAACGATTATCAAATTCATCCCCTACCCGGTCACGGTTGGGTTTACCTTCGGTATCGCGTTGATTATCGCCACCTCGCAGATCCGAGATCTGCTCGGTCTAACGATGACCTCGTTGCCTGCCGATTTTTTTTCCAAATGGCGTGTCTATATGACCCACGTCGACACGATGAATCCTTACAGTTTAGGCCTGGGTCTGTTGACGATCGCGACGATCCTGATCCTGCGCCGCGTCTCTCCACGGATTCCTGGATCGCTCATCGCGCTTGTCGGAACCACACTGATTGTCGCGTTGGTTCAGTTGCCGGTGGAAACGATCGGTCAACGATTTGGATCGGTTCCAAACCGTTTCCCGATTCCCGCGCTGCCCGCGACCGACCTCTCAACCATCCGTTCGCTTTTTTCACCGGCCATTGCGATTGCGCTCTTAGCTGGAATCGAATCGCTGCTGTCGGCCGTTGTTGCCGATGGGATGACTGGCAAACAGCACGATTCAAACATTGAGCTAGTGGCACAAGGAATCGCCAATATCGCGTCGCCGATTTTTGGCGGTATTCCGGCAACCGGCGCGATCGCCCGAACCGCGACGAATATCCGGAGTGGTGCCCAAACGCCGATTGCCGGAATCATCCATGCACTAACCTTGTTGCTGATTTTGCTTTTTTTGGGCCCGCTCGCGGCAAAAATTCCACTGGCTGCGCTGGCCGGCATTCTACTCGTCGTCGCCTACAACATGAGCGAGTGGCACATGGTGCTCAAACTATTCCGCAGCCCCAAGAGCGATATTTTGGTCTTGATCACCACATTTACTTTAACCGTGGTGATTGATCTGGTCGTTGCCATCGAAGTCGGCGTCATTCTGGCCGCTCTGCTGTTCATGAAACGGATGACCGACGTCAGCCAGGCGAGTTACATCACACCGTTTGTGCGAAACCCAGACGGAACACCCCGTGATGATCCTGGGAGCATCGCCATGCGAACGGTCCCACCGGATGTGGAAGTGTTTGAGGTCAGCGGACCTTTCTTTTTTGGCGCAGCCGACAAATTCAAAAACGCGATGTCGTTTCTGGAAAAGCCACCCAAAGTTTTCATCTTGCGGATGCGTTTTGTTCCAGCGATCGACGCCACGGGGTTACGAACCCTTGAGGAAGTCTTCTCCCGTGCACAACATGATGACACAACGCTTGTTCTCTCTGGGATCATGCAACAGCCGTACAACGTGCTAAAACGGGCGGGACTAGCTGACAAGATCGGAGAGAAGAATATCGTTTCCGGCATCGATGCGGCGCTTCGTCGTGCAGAAGAGCTGCTCAACGATCGCGTCAAAACAAGCGCTTAAGCCATGAACTGCGCTTGGGTCGAAATTCCTGGACGGATTGTTCACGGACATCGCGTGGCGTCGGGACTGGCCGACCATCAGCCTTACGGAAAAGGGACTCTAGTCCTACAAAAACCGATTTTTGCCGCCCTCGGACTTGATCTATCGAACACGCATGACGGCACACTCAATGTATCGATTCGACCCTATCGTTACACCGGCGCGCACCCCGATCATCGCTTCCGCCAGGTCGAGTGGACCCCCTTTCATCCCCCCGAAAATTTCTCATTTTCGCGCTGTGTGGTGATTGTTGGTGAGCTACGGCATAACGGCTGGATTTACAGTCCCGATCCCGAAACCAAAAAAGCGCAATTCCAAGATCGCTGTACGGTGGAAATCATCGCCTCGTTTATTTCGGGCGTCCGGTATGGCGATGCGGTGATCGTCTCGTTAAGCCCGAGCAACCTCGCTCGGGATGAGCATTCGACCGAAACAACGTCATAGCCCAAGTGGCCCTCGCAACGGAATCAGCTGTCCCCCCAGGGCAACGCTGATTTCATGTGCGATATACGTCGCGCACATCTCCACCATGTCATCGAAACGCGATTTCGGCTGGGCAAAAAGTCGTCCGACAAAGCCCCCAGGGATCGGGAATCGTTTGATGATCTCTCCGAGGCTCTTAGACGTCGCGGCTTGTTGCAATACCCAGTCCCGCAGGGGAAGACCCGCAACCGTCACCAAGGTACGGTCGGGATTATAAAATTGATCATCCGCCGTATAACCAAAGGGTGTATGAAAACGATTTTGATTTTGTTGCCTAATGTCGAATAGAACTTTGGCATTGACCGGTCGCCCATCGTACGCTCGACCGACCAGACGAAATCTGGCGCCTTCCATTTCAACTAACTGTTCCAGGTGATTGAGCGCCGAGTTTGCATTGGGAGCACGGGTATAGACAAATACCCGACACTCCACCTTTAGGCTGCTATCGTAAACCCACCTAACCTCCCCTGGAACGGTTTGCAGACGACGCCATTCGCTTTTCGGACTAGCCCCCAAACCCAACACCTCTTGGGATTTTTGACGACAATCGGGTTCACCCCATACCCTCTAGCCAGCACCTTCTTTGGGCCTCTCAAACTGCTCGGCGGGCTGACACCGCTTGCAGCGCCACTAAGCGGTATCGGCCTGTTGGGGCTGACGGATCGGACCAGGAGGCGGGGCGCACAAGACCTAAAAACTCCAGTCACTTAAGGAATGTCTATCAGCACATGGGGTGAGGGGCCTGCCTTCCCTACTAGCTCAAGAGCCTTTCCACCGGTTATCGTCTTGACCTGCTGATCAACGTTGTACGCCACAAACGCCGAAAACCGATCCTGACCATTTTCCGTCCAACGGAACTCAAGGGCCATGTCGTCAACGTGCGTGTCTTTGTCTGCATCGACCTTACTAAATTTTAAGAGCGGCGTGAGCGACAATTTGGAGGCGAGATCAGCAGCCAATGGACCACTAAAACGGATCACCTGCAGCTGCCCGGCCATTGTAATCGCGAGACTGGGCGCGGCCCCCTTTGGAACCGACCAAACCAAGCGCGCCGTTTTGACAGCCTGTGCATTCCATGCCCGTAGCCCGTCCGCACGCAACTGCTTAAGGTTGACGAACGATTTTCCCTTAGCATTCCAATAGCCGATTTCAAAGGTAGCCCCTTTTGCAGGATTATCCGATCCGTCTGTAGCCACCGTTCCATTGAACGAATCATAGCCCCCGGCAGCCGCGGCAATCTGAAGGTCGTAAAGTTTCTGCAGATCAATTGCGTCTGTTGGCAACGTCTGGCGATGGACCATTATCTTGTTTGCTTGCATCGTCACTCCTTCTCATCTGATCCGCTACTTGATTTAACAACCGACAAGTAACCGTGCCGTGTAGCGGCGGATTGTACATAGCGATTCGTGAGACGAGTTGCAAGAGGTATCCCGATCGCCCATTCAATTCGAACAACAAATGGCTGCTTAAACCTCTATGAAAATTGTCCAGAAAACCCTGGACAGATCACTCCCATGATATCGCTGCCCCACAACGGGCGGCTGGCCAAACAGGTTAACGCCTGCCCGCCTGTTCGACCTCCGAGAAGATCTGCATCACCCAACGCGAATCCGCATAAGCGGCCTCCGCCGCCACGGCAACCATAGGAGAAGACTGCGGCGCGAACTGTGTGACGTTCATTACCTGTCGTTCCTGCTCACACTCTTCCGGCTTCATCCGATACAGGTCCCATAAGAGCTGCTGCAATTTTTTTTGCAAGCTTTCTAAGACCTGTTTGATCACCCAGGCCGCACGGCCTTGGATATAGACGCGCCTCGATGCCAACTGTTGGTATTTCTCGATGACGGCCGGCAAGGCCTTAAGCAGCGCGCAGATCTGCTCAGAGGTTAGACTATCAAGCCAACGAGCATCCCCACGCGGTTTTTCCGCCAGCTTGATAAGCCGTTCGAGGAGACCGTCCGATAGGCTGTTTTTGACGATCTTGATGCTCTGGTCGAGAGCTCGTTGTTGCTGCTCCAATTTGTTGAGCAGCTCACGAATCTGAGCCGCCTCATCGGCGATCTGTTGGTTCACCTCCGCATTAATTTTTTCTACGGGATCGGTTTGCACCAAGAGGACGATGCCTAAAATATCGAGGCCCAACAGCAACCCGAGTATCCCGATCATCGCATTTTTTGTCTTCG
>Ga0247727_10014102_pt1 | contig 13346 bp, 8 predicted proteins | sample WisWelCaveWW1625_FD_202498 | JGI IMG/M metagenome (GOLD analysis project Ga0247727, IMG submission 202498) | Biofilm microbial communities from Wishing Well Cave, Virginia, United States - WW16-25 | ecosystem: Environmental > Aquatic > Deep subsurface > Groundwater > Cave microbial mat | place... | reverse complement strand
TGATGCTCGCATCGTGCGTCACGATCACGACCGTCGCACCGTCGGCGTGGATGCCCTCGAGCAGCGCCAGGATCTCGTTCCCGTGCCCGCTGTCGAGATTGCCGGTGGGCTCGTCGGCCAGCAGCAGCGACGGGCGGTTCACGAGCGCGCGCGCGATCGCGGCACGCTGGCGCTCGCCGCCCGAGGCCTCGCCGGGGCGGTGTGCCGCGCGATGCTCCAGCGAGACACGCGCCAGCGCGGCGAGCGCACGTTGGTGGCGCACGCTGCGCGGCACGCCGCGATAGAGCAGCGGCAGCCCCACGTTCTCGAGCAGCGTCATGCGCGGCAGCAGGTTGAAGGCCTGGAACACGAAGCCGATCGCCTCGCCGCGCAGCTTCGCCAGACCGTCGGCGTCGACCTCGTCCACCGCGACGCCGTTCAGCCAGTAGCGCCCCGCGCTCGGGCGCGAGAGACAGCCGAGAATTTCGAGCAGGGTGGACTTGCCCGAGCCTGACGGCCCCATCACGCTCACGTACTCGCCGCGCGCGATCTCGAGGTCGAGGCCGCGCAGCGCATGCACCTCGCTGCTGCCGATCGCGTAGCGCTTGTGCACGTCGGCCAGGCGGATAGCGGGAGCGGGAGCGGGAGCGGCGGCGCCCGTGGTCATTGGAGCGCGACCTCGTCGCTCATCGAAGCGCGACCTCGTCGCCCTCCGCGAGGCCGTCCGCCACCTGCACGCGCGTCCCGTCGACGATGCCGATGCGCACGTCGCGCGGCGCGAAGCCCGCTCCGTTCGCGACTTCCACGTAGATCTGCTCGCCGCGGTAGCGCAGCGCGCTCTCGGGCAAGAGCAGCGCGTCCTCGATCACCTCGGTCACGATCTCCGCGTCGCCGCTCATGCGCGGGCGCAGCTTCTCGCCGGCGGGGTCGGTCACCTCCACTTCGACCTCGAAGTAGGTGACGTTCTGTACGCGCTGGCCGACCGGCGAGATCTTGCGCACGCGTCCCGTGAAGCTCTGCTCGCCGAAGGCCTCGGTACGCAAGCGCGCGGGCTGCCCGACCGCGACGCGCGCCACCTCGTTCTCGTCCACCAGACCCTCGAGGTGCTGGGTGCTGGTCGCGGCGAGCGAGAGCAGCAGCGTACCGCCGGTCACCGCGGTGACGGGCGAGACCGCGCTGCCCTCCTCCACCTCTACTTCGAGCACGCGCCCCGCGAGCGGCGAGGTGACGCGCGCATAGCCGAGCTGCGTGGTGAGCGTCTCGAGCTTCGCTGCGGCGGCGGCCACGCGCGCGGCCGCGGCATCGCTGCGCGAGCGCATGTCGTCGAGGTGCTGTACGGAGCGCGCGCCGTTCTTCACCAGCTGCTCGGCGCGCCCGAGCTCGCTCGCGGCGAAACGCAGCGCCACCTTCGCCTCGACCAGCGCCGCCGCGGCCTCGGCCGCCTGCGAGGCGAGCAGCTCGCGATCGATCTCGACCAGCAGCTGCCCGGGCTCGACCCTGTCGCCGGGCTCGACGTGGATGTGCTCGATGATGCCGGGGATGCGCGGCCGCACCTCCACTTCTTTCGCAGGCTCGATCGTGCCCGTCGCGACCACGATGCGCTCGATGCGCCCCCGTTCGACCTTCGCCGTGGCAGGCGGCGGTGCAGCGTCCCCGCCACAGGCGAAGACGAGCAGCAGAGCCACAGCCAGGCGAAGGCGCAGAGCGGCCAAGGGAGGACACCTCGGGCGGGCGCGTGAGGGGTCAGCCTATCGAACGTCGCTCGGGAACGTCCACCCCTGCCTGTTACCCGCCACCTTCGTCCTCGACCCAGTTGCCGTGGAAGCCGAAGGGTACGCGCTGCGGCAGCGGCACCTCCGCGATCGGCGGTTTCCCGAAATCCTGCGCGTCGAGGATCACGAACTTGCTGCCGTTCGTGCCGCCGTCGTAGACGAAGGAGAGCACATAGCCTTCGTCCTCGCCGGCCTTCGCACCCGCCGCCACGAACACGCCCTCGCCGGTGGCGGAGCCCGGGCCGAAGTCGTGCTCGACGCTGCCGCCCTTCACGAAGTCGTACTTGAGCAGGCCGCGGAAGCCCTCGTCGGGGCCGGCTACGGCCGCGACCGTATAGCCATAGCGGTGGCGCGAGCCCCCGAGCCGCTCGTCGATGCGCGGGAACTCGATCGGGCGCTCGTCGAGGCGCTCCTCCTTCACGCTGCCGCCCTTCGGGTCGAGCGTGAAGCGGTGCGCGGAGGCGGTCTCGAACTCGTTCGCGGTGTCGCGCCAAAGCTCGGGGTAGCGCGCCACGTCGAGCACGATGCGGCCGTCGGTCGTCTCGTAGGCGTTCCAGGGATGGAAGACGTAGCAGGGCTCGATCTCGTACCAGCGCAGATCGGCGACACCGCCGCTCCTCGGCATCACGCCGATGCGCGCGCCGTAGCTGTCCTGCCAGCGAAAGGGGAAGCCGCCGCCCGAGAGCGCCAGCTCGAGGTCGAACACCACCGGTAGATCCATGAACAGCACATACCGCTCGCTGATCGCGAAGTCGTGCATCATGGTCGGGCCGGGCACGGGGATCTCGAGGCTGCGCACGAGATTCCCGGCCTTGTCCAGCACGTGGTACGTGAGGAACGGCGGGAAGAAGCCGTAGCCGAAGAAGTGCAGCTCGCCGGTCTTCGGGCAGCGCTTCGGATGCGCGGTGAACGCAGACTGGAGCTTGCCGCCGAAGTCTCGGATGCCGAGTGTGTCGAGCTCGCGCGACAGCTCGGTCGGAAAGCCGTTCTCGACCAGCGCGAGGATCTTGCCCGCGTGACCGATCACGTTGGTGTTGGCCACCACGATGGTGCGGTCGGCGACGCCTTCGGGGCTGATGAAGGGCAGCTCGGGATTCTCGAGCAGCTTCGTGCGCACCCAACGGTTGCGATACCAGGCCGCGCGGCCGTGCTCGAGCCGGATGCCGTGCACCATGCCGTCACCCGCGAACCAGTGCGGCGACGTCCCGCTCTTCGGGTTCGGGCCGTTGCGCAGGTACAGCCCGCGCAGATCCCGAGGGATCGCGCCCTTCACGGGCAGGTCGAACGCGGTGACCTCCTGCTGGACGGGCGCGTAGTTGCCGCGCAGGTGGAAGGGAAGCTCGACTTCGGCTGCCGCCATCACGTCTCTCCTCGGGTCGCGCACCGCTAGCATACGCGCTCTTTCGGGAAGGAGCCCCCGCGTGGGAGCGAATCCGGCAGGTCCCGTGAGCATCGGTCCCGTGAGCATCGGAGAGGCGCGCGAGCTGCCCGGCCTGCGGCTGCTCGTGCTCCAGGGCGTGCCGAGCCCGTGGTCGCAGGCGGCCAAGGCCATCCTGCGCGTAAAGCAGCTCCCATACACGCTGGTGCACCGCAGTGCGGAGGATGCACCCGGCGCGCTCGAGGCCTGGACCGGGCAGGCGAGCTTCCCCGCCGCGATGTTCGAGCGCGAGCGGCCGCGCAGCGGCTGGGCCGAGATCCTGCTGCTGGCCGAGCGGCTCGCCCCGGCGCCCGCGCTCGTGCCCGCCGACCCCGAGCAGCGCGCGCTCTGCTTCGGCCTCGCGCACGAGATCTGCGGCGAAATGGGGCTCGGCTGGTGTCGCCGGCTCGAGAGCGTCGCCGCCGGCATGCAGCGTACGCCGCCCGACCCGATCGCGGTGTGGCTCGGCGGCAAGTACGGCTACAGCCCCGAGAGCGCGGCGCTCGCCCCCGGCCGCGTGTACGACGTGCTGGGCCTGCTCGCCGAGCTGCTCGCGCAGTCCCAGGCGCGGGGCGGGAGCGGGTTGCTCGGCAGCGAGCTGAGCGCGCTCGACCTCTACTGGGCGACCTTCTGCAACCTGGTCTCGCCGCTGCCTTCGGAGCTGCTGCCGCTGCCGCCGCGCCTGCGACCGATGTTCACCTCGCCCGACCCGGCCGTGCACGAGCTGCTCGCGAAGAGCGGGCTGCTCGCGCTGCGGGATCGGATCTATCGCGAGCACCTCGAGCTGCCGGTGGTGTTATAGAAAGCGAGAACGCCCGTTAACGATTGCGACCGTCGCTCCCGACGTTACAACCAGCCGAGTGCCTTCGAAGTCGCTTTGCACCTGGCTGGGACCACGTGCTGCCAAGCTCGACGAGATCGAGGCGGCTCACCTGGCAGTCAGCGGTTCGGGACCCGGGCGCCGTCGGGCCACCGAACAGGTGAACCACGCCTACGCCGTCCTGCTCAGCTCGCAGTTTCAGGGCTTCTGCCGAGACCTTCACTCGGAGTGCATCCACACACTCCTGCGAACAGTCTCGAATCAGCCGATGGCCCACATCTTGCGCGTTGAATTCCTGTTCGCTCGTAGGCTCGACCGCGGCAACCCGACGCCAACAAACATCGGCGCCGACTTTACGCGACTCGGCGTAGGGCTCTGGCCGCAGGTCGGCGCATCGACGTGCGCAACTCCTCGAGAGGACTCCGGCTCGAGCAGCTCTCGAGCTGGCGCAACGCGATCGCCCATCAGGATTTCGAGCGCACAGAGCTCGTCCCTGCCAGGATCCAGCTCCGCACCGTCCGGGGGTGGCGCCGGACGTGCGACGCTGTCGCTCGTGCTTTCGATCGCGTGATGAACGGCTACCTTGCTTCGGTCACCGGATCGAAACCCTGGTAGGAAGGGACAGCATGGCGGCTGCGCGTCGCTCCAAGCGCGAGAAGAAAGCTCGGCTGCGCGTCGGCGACAGGGTGAGATTTCATTTTGTCGATCGCTGGCTGGTGGGTACGATCATCGAGGACCGCGGCCTGCTCGCCGCCGGGCGTCGGCTGCTGCGGGTCCGGGTGCGGCGCAGGGACGCAGACGACCTGATCACCGAGCTGCCCGCCGACGACCTGAGGGTGGCCTAGGGAGGCCCGCCTCTACGCTCTCGTGTCGCCCGGAGCTGCCTCGCGATTCGCCGCCTTCACCGTTTCGAAGATCTCCCGCGCAAGGATCGGGAACGCCGAGGCCTGGAAGTCCCGGTCGCCCATATAGCGCGTCACGATCCCGTCGTTCTCGGCCAAGCGCTCGATCATCAGGTTCTCGATCAGCTTCTGGATGCCGAGTTCGAACTTTTCGAGCGGATTCGCGAGGGCAGTCTGGATCACCTGCGGATCCTTGCACGCCTTCTCCTTGATCTGCTGGAAGAACAGCCTGTCCTCCTCGCTGAACTGCGTGCCGAAGCGCTCGTTGAGCACCTCGATGATCTCGGAGAGCGGCGCCTTCTCCTCCTTGGCCTTGCTCGTGCCCACGTCGGTGGGGCTCTTCACGGCCTGAGGATCGCCCTCCCCGACCGCGATCGCCCCGGAGTACACGCGCTCGAGGCGGTAGTACTGAAGCTCTACCTCGCTCCCTACCTTCACGATGCTGGTGTCGCGGCCGAGCGGCAGGTGCGGGAGCAGGAAGCGCCCGTAGCTGTAGAGCATCTCCAGCTCGCGATCGCCGTAGGGGATGATCTGGCTCAAGAACGAGTACACCTGCACATAGCCAGCGAGCTTGTCGTGGAAGGCACTCCGCTGGTCCTCGTCCTCGATAGCCTTGAAGCGATCGACCGCGGGCTGGAGGTGACGCTGCATGTGAGCGTGATCGGCGGGGCTCTGCTGCTCCGTCGGCTTGTAAAAGACCCGCGCGAACGCCTCGACCTCGCTCCAGTGGTAGACCTGCAGCTGGTCGAGCTCGTGCTTCAGGGCCTCGAGCTTCGACGGATCGGAGACCTCCTGGAGGCTGGTGGCGTCGTAGAAGGGCTTGAAGGCCCGGTAGATGTTCTCGGCGTCGTTCACGAAGTCGAGCACGAACGGGGCGTCCTTGCCGGGGATCATCCGGTTCAGGCGCGAGAGCGTCTGCACGGCCTGCACGCCGTCGAGACGCTTGTCCACGTACATGGTATGGAGGAGCGGCTGGTCGTAACCGGTCTGGTACTTGTTGGCGACGAGCAGGATCTGGTAGTCCGGCGATTCGAAGCGATCCGGAAGCTGTGCCTCACCGATCGGCTTGCCCGTCACGACGTCCACGTTCATGCCCGGCTCCGTGTAGTCGAGCCCAGTCTCGGGGTCGTGGACCGTGCCGCTGAAGGCCACGAGCGGTCGAACGTCGGTATAGCCCTGCTCCGCGATGTAGCCCTGGAAGGCGCGCATGTAGCGGACGGCGTGCAGGCGTGACGAGGTCACCACCATCGCCTTCGCCCGACTTCCGAGCCGGTGGCGCACATGGTCGCGGAAGTGCTCGACCATCACCTCCGTCTTCTGCTCGATATTGTACGGGTGGAGGCTCATGAACTTGGCGAGCGCGCGCGTCGCCTTTTTCTTCGGGAGCTCGGGATCGTCATCCGCGGCCTTGAGCAGCCGGTAGTAGACGGCGTAGGTGGTGTAGTTCTGGAGCACGTCGAGGATGAAGCGCTCCTCGATCGCCTGTCGCATGCTGTAGAGGTGGAAGGCCTCGGGCAGACCACCCGCACCGGGCCGCCCGAACAGCTCCAGCGTCTTGCCCTTCGGTGTGGCCGTGAATGCGAAGAAGCTCAGGTTCGGCTGCTTCCCGCGCGACTGCATGATCTCGTTGAGGCGATCCTCCCAGTCGGTCTCGCCGTCGTCGCCAGGTTGCAGATGCTCCAGATGAAGCTAGCGAGCTGGGAGTGGGTCTCGGGGCTCATGCGTTCCTTGTTCGGCTCCCCTTGGGTCGTGGAGCTTACGGGGCTTGCTCGCTCGGTCCAGATGGAGCCCGCGGTGTGTACCCCACGCCCGCCGAACCGAACGAAACCCGGCACCTACGCGTCCCATCTGGCCAACGCGCCCGCTTGCGCTCCACGGTGCCCGGCTATACGTCCTGCCGGGATCGGCCCGGACGATCGCGCCGCCTCACACGGAGGATCGGGATGACCGAAACGAAGCTCATGCCGCGCCTCGTTCTCGCCGTCGCCTGCGCTCTCCTCGCCACCTCTGCCTCCGCCGCCCCGCTCGCGCGCGAGGCCGTGCCCGAACCGCTGCGGCCCTGGGTCGACTGGGTGCTGCGCGGCCACGAGGCCGAGAGCTGCCCCTTCCTGCACGCGCAGGGCGAGCGCCACTGCGTGTGGCCGGGGCGGCTCGAGCTCGGGCTCGACGCGCGCGGCGGGCGCTTCGCGCAGGAGCTGTTCGTCGCGGCTGAGAGCGAGGTGCTGCTGCCCGGCTCGGCCGAGAGCTGGCCCGAGGACGTGCGCTTGGACGGCGCCGTCGCGCCCGTGTTCGAGCGCGATGGGCGGCCCGCGTTGCGACTCGCGCGCGGCGTGCGCCAGGTGGCGGGGCGTTTCGTGTGGAGCTCACTGCCGCCGGTGCTGCTGATCCCCGCGGAGACGGGCGTGGTCGCGCTGCGCGTCAATGGCGCGGCCGTCGCCTTCCCGCGCCGCGACAACGAGGGCCGGCTCTGGCTGCGCGACGCGGAGGCCGCGCCCGAGCTGCGCGAGGCCGAGGACCAGGTCGAGATCGAGGTGCACCGGCGCGTCGCCGACGAGATCCCGCTCGTGCTCGAGACGCGCGTGAGCCTGCGCGTGTCGGGTGCGGCGCGCGACGAGCAGCTCGGACGCGCGCTGCCGGACGGCTTCGTGCCGACGGCGCTGTTCGGGCCGCTGCCGGCGCGGCTCGAACCCGACGGGCGGCTGCGCGTGCAGGTGCGGCCCGGCCACTGGCTGTTCTCGCTGGTCGCGCGCTACGAGGGGCCGGCCGCAGCGCTCACGCTGCCCGCGCAGCCAGAAGGAGCGCGCTGGGATGCCTCCGAGGTGTGGTCCTTCGAGGCGCGGCCGGCGTTGCGCCTGGTCGAGGTGGAGGGCGCGCCGGCGGTCGACCCGACCCAGACCGAGCTGCCCGAGGAGTGGCGGGCGCTGCCGTCCTATCGCGTCGAGCCGGGCGGCGCGCTGCGGCTGGTCGAGAAGCGCCGCGGCAACGACGGCGCCAGTGCGGATCAGCTGCGCCTCACCCGCCGCTGGCATCTCGACTTCGACGGGGGCGGCGCCACCGTCGTCGATCGGCTCGAGGGCGAGCTGCGCACGGCCACGCGGCTCGAGATGAGCCAGGCCACGACGCTCGGCCGCGCAGCGGTGAACGGCGTGGACCAGCCGGTGACGAGGCGCGCGGGAATGACACTATCAGGTGTCGAGCTGCCGCTCGGTCCGCTCGCGCTCGATGCCGACAGCCGCGTCGAAGGCGGCGCGCGAAGGCTCCCCGCCGTCAGCTGGGACGCCGACGTCGACGCACTCGCGGCCACGCTCGAGCTGCCGCCGGGCTGGCGGCTGCTGCACGTCTCTGGCGTGGACCAGGCCGATCCGACCTGGATCGGGCGCTGGACACTGCTCGATCTGTTCGTGGTGATGGTGGTGGCGATGGCAACGCTGCGGCTGTTCGGCGCCCGCGCGGGCGGCCTCGCGCTCGCGACGCTCGTGCTCACCTACACCGAGCCGGGCGCACCGCGCTGGATCTGGCTCTTCGTGCTGGCCGCCGAGGCGCTGCGCAGCGTGGTGCCGGAGGGGTGGCTCGCGCGTGCGGTGCGCGGGCTGCGGCTCGCCGCGCTCGCGAGCTTGATCCTGATCGCGCTGCCCTTCGCCGTGTCGCAGCTGCGCGCGGGCCTGTTCCCTGCGCTCGAGCGGCCGTGGCAGATGGCCGAGGTGCCGGCGAGTGCGCCGGCGGATCAATTGATGACCGGCAGGGGCGCAGGGGCCGGCGCAGCCCAACTCGCCCCGGAGGCGCTCGCCGAGGGTGCGGTCGAGTTGGAGACGCGCTCGGATCGGCCGCTCTACCCCAGCAAGGTGCGCAGGCAGCTGCGTGCCCTGGGCTACGCGAACGTCTACGCGCCCGACCCCGAGGCGCGTGTGCAGACGGGACCTGGCCGCCCCGACTGGAGCTGGCAGCGCGTCGGTCTGAGCTGGAGCGGCCCGGTCGAGCGCGAGCAGGAACTTTGGCTCTGGCTGCTGCCGCCCTGGCTCGCGGGTGTGCTCGCCATGCTGCGCGTCGGGTTGCTCGCGGCGCTGCTGCTGCTGCTGCTCGGCCGCCTGCCGAAACGGGCACCGCGCCGCTGGGACCTGCCGACGATCGGCCGGGCAGGTGCGCTGGTCCTGGCGTTCGGATTCACGCCCGGCGCGGCGCGCGCCGACCTGCCGACGCCCGAGCTGCTGGAGGAGCTGCGCCAGCGCCTGCTCGAAGCGCCGAGCTGCTTGCCCCAGTGCGCGACGGCTTCGCGCCTCGCGCTCGCGGTTGCGCCGGAGCGGCTCGATCTGCGGCTGGCCGTGGACGTCGCGGCCGAGTCGGCCGTGCCGCTGCCGAGCGGAGGCACGGGCGACGCGGCGGGCTTCGCGCCCGACACGATCGTAGTGGACGGCCGCCCGGCCGAGGCCGTGCGCCGCGACGCCGCCGGCCAGCTCTGGCTGCGGCTCGCGCCGGGCAGTCACGTGATCGGACTGGCGGGGCCGCTGCCGCCGCTCGCGAGCGTCGAGATTCCCCTGCCGCTGCGCCCGCAGCGCGTCGAGCTGATCGGTGCCGCACGCGGTTGGACGCTGCTCGGCCTCGGCGAGACGGGGCGTGTGTCGGGCGCGCTCCAGCTCGTGCGTGACGCTGCACCGACTGCCACGGCCGCGGGCGGAACGCCCGAGGCACAGCAGCTCGAGCCGAGCGCGATCCCGCCCTTCGTGAGCATCGAGCGCACGCTCGGCTTCGGTCTGCGCTGGCAGGTGATCACCCAGATCGCGCGCATCGCGCCACCGGAAGGCGCGCTGGTGCTCGAAGTGCCCCTGCTTCCCGGCGAGTCGGTCACGACGCCGGGCGTGCGCGTGCAAGAGGGACGCGCGCTCGTGACGCTCGCTCCCGGCGAGGCCAGCGTGGCGTGGAGCAGCGTGCTGGCCGTGACGCCGACGCTCGCGCTCGAAGCGCCGCGCAACGTGGCGTGGACGGAGGTCTGGCGGCTCGACTCGAGCCCGCTCTGGCATGTCAGCGCCGCAGGCATCCCGGCCGTCGACGCGCTGGCCGCCGGCACGCGTCAACGGGAGTGGCGGCCCTGGCCCGGCGAGAAGCTCGCGCTCACGCTGGAGCGACCCGAAGGCGCGGGCGGCGAGACGCTCACCGTCGACCGCAGCCGGCTCACGCTGAGCCCGGGCCTGCGCGCCACCGATGCAACGCTCGCTCTGAGCCTGCGCAGCAGCCAGGGCGGGCAGCATTTCGTGACGCTGCCGGAGGCTGCGGAGCTCACGGAGCTGACGCTCGACGGCGCGCAGCAGCCGCTCCGCCAGGAAGGCCAGCGCGTCGCGATCCCGCTCGCGCCGGGTGCACACGAAGCAACGCTGCAATGGCGCGAGCCGAACGGCATCAGCGCCTGGTTCCGCGCCGCCGCCGTCGATCTCGGCGCGCCGTCGGTGAACGCACACGTCGAGCTGAACGTGCCCGAGAGCCGCTGGGTGCTGTTCGTAGGCGGTCCGCGGCTCGGCCCCTCGGTGCTGTTCTGGCCCGTCCTGCTCGTGGTGGCGGCCCTCGCCGTCGCACTCGGCCGCGTGCAGTGGACGCCGCTGCGAACGCGCCACTGGCTCGGTCTCGGCGTCGGCCTCACGCAGGCGCCGCTGCCGGCAGCCGCGCTCGTGGTCGCCTGGCTGCTCGCGCTCGGCTGGCGCGGCCGGCTCTCGGAGACCGAGCGCACGCGTTCGGTGCTCGCCTTCGATGCGCTCCAGGTCGTGCTCGCTCTGCTCAGCGTGGTAGCGCTCGGCGCGCTCTTCATCGCGATCCAGATGGGCCTGCTCGGCACGCCCGTGATGCAGATCGCAGGGAACGGCTCCGAGTACTTCGTGCTGCGCTGGTACCAGGATCGCGCGAGCGCCGTGCTGCCGCGGCCGTGGCTGCTCTCGCTCTCACTCTGGTTCTATCGTGGCGTGATGCTGGTCTGGGCGCTCTGGGTCGCGCAGGCCCTCGTCGGCTGGCTGCGCTGGGGCTGGCGGCAGTGGACCGCCGGCGGCTACTGGCTGCGCCGGCAGCCGCGCGGCGCACGCCCCACCGACCCGCCGCTGCCGCAGTCGCGCTGACCTCACTTCCTACCCGGGAGCGTCACCTCGAACACGCTGCCGCCGCCCTCACGCGGGCGAGCACAGGCGTCGCCGCCGTGGTACCGGGCGATCTGGCGCACGATCGCGAGGCCGAGCCCGACGCCGAGGTCGCCAGCGCCCGCGCTGCCCGAGCCCTTCGCGAAGGGCTCGAAGATGCGCTCGCGCTCGGATTCGGGGATCCCCGGGCCGCGGTCCGAGACGCGGAGGAGCGCGCCGCCACTCGCGCGCGCAGCGTCGAGTGGGGAAACCGACACCTCGAGGTCGCCCGCGGCATGGCGCCGGGCGTTGTCGAGCAGGTTGCGCAGCAGGTGGCGCAGGCTGCGGGCGTCGCCGAGCAGCTCGGCCGGCGCGCCCGTCACTTCGGCTCCGGCGCGCGCGCCCTCCTCGGCCGCGAGCGCGAGCACATCCACCGGCGACGGCGAAGCGCCGCCCAGCTCGAGCCGGCTCACCGCGAGCAGCTCCTCGACGGCGGCGTCGAGCGAGCTCACCTCACGGGCCAGCTGCTCGCGCAGCTCGCTGGCGCGCTCCGCGGGACGGCCGTCCGCCAGCAGCTCGGCCGCCACGCGCAGGCGCGCGAGCGGCGAGCGCAGCGCATGGGAGGCGCTCGCCAGCAGGGTGCGCTGGGTCGCGACCAGCGCCTCGATGCGTGACGCCGCCTGATTGAAGCTGGCCGCGAGCTTGGCCACTTCGTCGCGGCCGGCGACCTCGGCGCGCGCCGAGAGGTCGCCTCCGCCGAAGGCGTCGACGCGCGCGCCGAGTGCCTCGATGCGACGCACGAGGCCCCGCGCCACGGGATAGGCGGCGGCGGCGATCAGCGTCGCGAGCAGCGCGAGGCCGGCGAGCAGACCCACGTGGCGATGAGGCGCCGCGGGCGCGCGCACGGCCAGCCAGCGTCCGTCCGCGAGGCGCAAGGCCACGCCGCGCCGACTCGGCGGGCCCGGCAGCCCGTGACTGACGCCGCGCTCGATGCGCGGCAGCGGCACGAAGCCACCAGCCTCGGCGAGGCGGCGTCCCTCGGAGTCGAAGAGCGCGACACCCGAGCCGATCGCTTCCGCGATGCGCTCGACGGCCGCGGCCTGTGCCGCGCCCTCGGCCGCGGGCGGCGGGAGCAGCAGCGCAACCAGCGCAGAGGTCGCCGCGATCGCGTCCTGCTCGGGGCCATCGCCGCGGTGCCAGAGCAACAGCGCGGCGCTCGCGAAGAACGCCACGATCACCGCGAGCAACGCGACGTACACGCGTAGATACAGCCGGCTCACCGCTCCTCGTCCTGGCGCTGCGCGAACACGTAGCCGACGCCTCGCACCGTCAGGATCCGGCGCGGCTGCGTCGCGTCGTCCTCGAGCGCGGCGCGCAGGCGCGACACGTGCACGTCGATGCTGCGATCGAAGGCCTCGAGGTCGCGGCCGCGCAGCCGGTTCATCAGCGCCTCGCGCGAGAGCACGCGGCCCGCACTCTCGGCGAGCGCGACCAGCAGATCGAACTGGTGGCCGGTGAGCGGGCGCTCCTCGCCGTCCACGCGGGCGACACGTGCGGCGCGGTCGATCTCGAGCCGCCCGAAGCGCAGCGGCGCCACGCTGCCGGGCGCCCCACGCGCACCGCGGCGCAGCACCGCGCGCAGCCGCGCCAGCAGCTCACGGGGATGGAAGGGCTTGCCGAGGTAGTCGTCCGCGCCGAGCTCGAGGCCCACGATGCGGTCGGCCTCGTCTCCGCGCGCCGTGAGCATCACGATCGGCAGCGCAGCGAGCGCGGGGTCGGCCTCGCCGCGCAGCTTGCGACACAGCTCGAGCCCGTCTGCGTCCGGGAGCATCAGGTCGAGGATCAGGAGGTCGAAGCCGCGACCCGTAGCGCCGGCCCGTCGCAACGCCGCCATACCCGCTGCTGCGTCCGCGCTGTGCTCGACGACGAAGCCTGCGCCCGCGAGGTACTCCTTCACCAGGCGCGCGAGCGCGGCGTCGTCGTCGATCAGCAGCACGCGTTGCGACATGCAGACGACTGTACTCGCCCTCGGGCCGGCAGAGGAACCTGCCTCGCGCACAGAGCCCATCTCACGAATCACTCCCGTCGCCGGGCACGCGTCTTCGACCGTCTGGAAAACTCGTTCGCTCCCGCGCCCTTCGGGCTTGGGCCCGTGCGCCGTAGCTCTCGCTACGGCTCTGTCGCGCGCCTTGCCAGCCGGCCGAATCCAAGCAAAGGGCTCTGGTCCGGATTCATGAGATGCGCTCTACTCGTGCTCGTGATGGCGCGCATGCGCCTCGGCCAGCTGTTGGCGCTGCTCGGGCGTGAGCACCTCGGCCGCATCGGCGAGCGCCAGGACGATGCGCTGCGAGGCCTGCTCGGCGG
>Ga0247727_10014101_pt1 | contig 13347 bp, 11 predicted proteins | sample WisWelCaveWW1625_FD_202498 | JGI IMG/M metagenome (GOLD analysis project Ga0247727, IMG submission 202498) | Biofilm microbial communities from Wishing Well Cave, Virginia, United States - WW16-25 | ecosystem: Environmental > Aquatic > Deep subsurface > Groundwater > Cave microbial mat | place... | reverse complement strand
CATCAAATCCACATCGCTGTATTGGTCGGGCGCCCCCCAGGCATGAGAACCGAACAGAATCACCTGCTCTGGTTGAAACTGCTCAACCAGCCGTCGTGTCATTTCTTGAAGTAAATCGCCGCCTATCGTTTTCATATGCGCCTCATTGGAGCTACATACTACAAAAGCCCGATGAAGATGCAAAACGCTGCGCCTGATGCGGGCGCCGGACCGACGCGACGCGCAGCGCGAACCCTCTTCTACTTTGATCCTGCGGTCGGCCACACAGTCCCCTGATCCTGCTTCGTCACCGGCGCGAGGCCTTTGTAGACGAACTTCTGCAACCGCCTCCCCTCGTAGGTCTCGGTCGTGTAGATGTTGCCCTTCGAATCGGTGGCGATGCTGTGCACCCCGTAGAACTGACCGGGCTGGCGCCCGCCGTCGCCGAAGCTGGTCAGGATTTCCATCGTCTCGCGCAGCAGGATGTAGACCTTCTGGTTGCGGCCATCGGCGACGTAGAGGTACTTCTGCTGCGGGTCTTTCGAGAAGGCGATGTCCCACACCGACCCGTCAGCCAGAGAGCGTTTCGCGATGAACTGTTCCTTGACGAACTTGCCGTCCCGCTGGAAGACCTGAACGCGGTTGTTCGCGCGGTCGCAAGCGTACAAGAGGCCGTCCGTCGAGAGATCGGCGCAGTGCACCGGAGTGCGGAATTGCTGGGCGGGCGGCGCGTCCGGGTTGTAGCGACCGAGGTTGGTATCGTCGGGCTTGTTGCCGTAAGCGCCCCAGTAGCGTTTGAACTTGCCGGTATCGGCGTCAATCACCGCCACACGTTTGTTGAGGTAGCCATCGGCGATGTAGGCTTCGTTGGTCTTCGGGTCAACAAAGATTTTGGCCACTCTGCCAAAGGTCTCCGTGTCGTTGCTGCCGGCGGTCTTGCCCTTATGGCCGAACTGCGCCAGGAACTTGCCGTCCTGAGTGAACTTCAGGATGTGGGCGTCGTTCGTGCCGTTGCCGCCGATCCAGACGTTGCCTTTGTGATCAATGGTGACGCCGTGGTTCGAGTCCGGCCATTCGTAGCCCTGCCCCGGACCGCCCCAGTGCCCGATCAGGTTGCCGGCCTGATCGAATTCGAGAACCGGCGGGGCCTTCGAGCAGCATGCGCCAGTCTTCTGGTCTGCGGCGGCTTCGTTCGCAGAGAGCGAGTCGGGCCGATGAACGATCCAGACGTGGTCTTGCGCGTCAACACCTACGCCGATGGTCATCCCGATGTACCAGTTGTTCGGCAGCGGCTTCGGCCACAGCGGGTCTACCTCGAACCTCGGCGCCATGACCTTTCCCTGCGCGGCCGTCATCTTCTCCAACACGCTCTGACCGATGAAAAGCGCGACCAGGAGTGCGAGAAAGGCCGCGCCGACGTAGACATTGCGCTTTGTTTTCATATCGCTTCCCTCCGAGTCAGTACCGCGAGCGGTAGCGAGCGTGGCTCCATCAGTCGGTCCTCTGATGGAGCCACGCTCGCTACCGCTCGCGGTACTGACTCAGTCTTCATCATCCCATTCATCTAAAGTTGGGCAACTCATCGCCCTGACCATTGATCACGTAGTCAATCGCGCGGGCGACGCTTTTTTCCGTCCACAAGTAGCGCGTGCTGCCATGCCGCGACCAGGGTTTGATCCCACGCCGCCAGACGCCGGCCTCAACCATCTTCCTCGTGGCGTTAGCTTTGAACGCGATCATCACCGGTTCCGGTTTGCCTGCGGCTGTCACAACAGTATGGACGTGATTGGTGCGCGCGTTGATCGCCCGCAACACCCACCCGCGTTCATTACAGTTCTCGCGCACGCCTTCTTCCGCCGCTGCTTTGCGCGTGGCGGTCAATTCAACCGGATCGCGCTTCATGCGCGAGCGCATTTCGTTTCGCCTCTGCTCGTCAGGCGGAAGCATCGGCGTTCCGTAAATGTTGTGCGAACGATCGACCGAGCCTCGTTCATCTCCGTGCAGCCACGTGCCGTAACAGCGAAACGAGATGAAATAAGCCAGTGGGATGCCGCTTTCGTTGAACTCTGACTCTCGATTCTTCATGACATCCTCTGAGCAGCACAACGTGGGGAGTCAGGCCGAGTCAGTACCGCGAGCGGTAGCGAGCGTGGCTCCATCAGTCGGTCCTCTGATGGAGCCACGCTCGCTACCGCTCGCGGTACTGACTCGGAGCCATCCCCAGGCCTTTGTAAACAAACTTCTGCACGCGCTTCCCTTCGTAAGTCTCGCCGGTGTAGACGTTGCCCTTCGAATCCACAGCGATGCTGCCCACGCCGTAGAACTGCCCCGGCATGCGCCCGCCATCGCCGAAGCTCGACACGACTTCGAGCGTATCGCGCCGCAGGATGAAGACCTTTTTGTCGTGACCATCGGCGACGTAGAGGAACCGCTGCTGTGGATCGTGCGAGAAGGCGATGTCCCAGACCGACCCGTCGCCGAGCGTCGTCTTCGAGACGAAGGCTTCTTTGACGAACTTGCCGTCTTTCCGGAAGACCTGGATGCGGTCGTTCTGGCGGTCGCAGACATAGACCAAACCATCTTTCGCGACTGCGACACAACTCACCGTTCGAAACTGTTTCGCCGCCGGCGCATTCGGATCGTAGGAGCCAAGACTGGCGTCATCCGGCTTCTCGCCGTAAGCGCCCCAGTGTCGCTTGTAGGCGCCGGTGTCGGCGTCGAAGATGACGACGCGGCGATTGCCGAATCCGTCGGCGACGTAGACTTCATTCGTTGCGGGATCAACTTTGACGCCGGCTGGCCGGTTCAGTCCGGTCTTGCTTTCGCTGCCTTCGACCTTGCCCGCGTGTCCGATCTGCGACAGGAATTGGCCAGTGCGCGAGAACTTGATCACATGAGCGTCCTGAGGACGGGGAGCCGCTGGGGCCGCGCCGCGCCCGCCTGCGGCGGCTGGCGCTACCGCGGCTCGACCAGCGACAGGCTCGGACTGGCCGGCAGCCGCGATCCACATGTTCCCCTTGTGATCAATGGTGATCCCACCAGTAGACTGCGGCCAATCGAAGCCCTGACCGGGGCCGCCCCAGTGACTCACGAGGTTACCCGCCTGATCGAATTCGAGGACTTGCGGGGCCGGGACGCAGCAGCCGGTGGGTGGGTTGAGTATTGCGCCCTTTTCGTTGTTGCCGAGCGAATCGGCGCCTCGATGCGTGATCCAGATGTGGTCCTGGCCGTCAACGGCCACGCCGGTCACCGAACCGAGAACCCAGTGGTTCGGCAGCGGCTTCGGCCACAGCGGGTCTACTTTGAACGTGGGCGCCCGGACTCCGCCCCGTCCTTGAGCGGACGTCGTCGTCTTCAGCAGGCTCTGACCGGCTCCGAGCGCGACGAGGAGTGCGACGAAGGCGGCGCCAATATAAAGACTGCGCTTCATATTGCTCATCTGTGGCCTCTCTTTTCGGATGCAAGCTCTGCGTGGTCACGGGCGCTGTGGGCTAGCGTTCCACAGGCCCTGATTCTGATTGGTACAACTCAGGATTTCTTTCGGCGGGGCGCAGTATACACGATCCGTTTCAAATACACGATTCGTTCCAACCCCAGCTCAAGTTTTTTCTCGATAGTCTCAACAGTTCGCTTGTCAGCCGCCACGCTCTCCAATTACCATACAGATTCAGACTTTCAAGCCAGCCATACTGCGGGGAAATTCAGGGGGAAGAAGTCGTGCTGAGAAGCGACCGCACAATCGTCACACCGCGCGCCACGCTCCGGTTGGTGGCAGCGATGGTTTTCGCGCTGCAATTCGGCACGTCCGGCGCGGCCGCTCACGACATCCCGAACGACGTGACGGTGCAGGCGTTTGTCAAGCCAGCCGGCGAGCGGCTGCATCTGCTCGTTCGGGTGCCGCTCCGGGCCTGTCGTGACGTGGATTTTCCGAAACGCGGGCCGGGCTACCTGGATCTGGCGCGAGCCGGCGACGCGCTCCGCGACGCGGCGACGCTGTGGATCTCTGACACGATTCAGCTTTACGAAGGCGACCGCTTGCTGCCGGACCCGAGAGTGGTCGAGGCCCGCGTGTCGCTGGAGTCTGACCGCTCCTTCGTCTCATATGAAGAGGCGTTGGCGCACGTCAGGGGCGAGCCGCTGCCCGGCGACACGGAAATCTATTGGAACCAGGGGCTGCTCGACGTGTTGTTCGAGTACCCGATTCACTCGGATCAATCCAGCTTTTCGATCCAGCCCAGGCTGGCGCGGTTGGGATTGCGAGTGGTCACGGCGCTTCGCTTCCTGCCAACCAGTGGGGTGGTTCGCGCCTTCGAGTTCACTGGCGATCCGGGACTGGTGAGGCTCGATCCACGGTGGCATCAGGCAGCCCTGCGGTTCATCGGGGCGGGGTTCTTCCACATCCTGGACGGAACCGACCATTTGCTGTTCCTGTTTTGCCTGGTGATCCCACTGCGGCGCTTGCGCCCGCTCATCGTGGTCGTCACCGCGTTCACCGTCGCGCACTCGATTACGCTGATCGCGTCCGCCTACAACCTCGCGCCGGATGCGTTATGGTTTCCGCCTCTGATTGAAACGCTGATTGCGGCCTCGATCGTTTATATGGCGCTGGAGAACATCGTCGGGAGCAATGTCCAGGGCCGGCTCCAGTACCGCCTCCGGCACAGATGGATGATCGCTTTCGGGTTCGGACTGGTTCACGGGTTCGGCTTCTCGTTCGCGTTGCGCGAGACGCTGCAATTCGCCGGGTCTCACCTGCTCACTTCGCTCGTGTCGTTCAATGTCGGCGTCGAGCTGGGGCAGTTGCTCGTGCTCGCGCTGCTCATCCCCGCGCTGGCGGCGCTGTTCCGGTTTGTCGTCGCCGAACGGATTGGGACCATCATCCTGTCGGCGCTGGTCGTCCACACCGGCTGGCATTGGATGATCGAGCGTGGAGGACGCTTAAGTCAGTTCCGGTGGCCGAAGCTCGATGCCGCGTTGCTCGCGAGTGCCATGCGCTGGCTGATGCTGATGCTGATCCTGGCGGGCCTGGTTTGGCTGGCGAGAGGGGTGCTCCGGCGCCGGGCGGAGCGAAAGAGCAAGGCCGCTGCACGCGGGAGTTCGGATACGGCGAACGACACAGCGTTTGTGAGGCCGGCCACCGACAATCCACAGCCGGATTGAGCGGCAGGTTCGAGCGTTCGGCACGTGTCTCGTAAGACAAATTCTTCTTCTAAGGGAGGGACTGCAATGTTGCATTTAGGCCGAGTGAGATTCACGTTGGTGGTAGCCATCGTCGCGGTGATGACGCTGTCTGGATGGAGGGCACACACCCAGAGCGATGTCCAACCCGTCAATGACCTGCCCAATCCGTACCTAACGATCGAGAACTGGGCGAAGATGCCGGAGAGGAGGACGTGGGGGGCGACGAGCGCGGTGGAGATTGATCGCGACGGCAAATCCATCTGGGTCGGCGAACGATGCGGCGCCAACACCTGCGTCGGTTCAAACCTGCCGGCCATTCTCAAATTCGATGCGTCGGGCAAACTGGTCAAGAGCTTTGGCGCGGGGATGTTCATCTTCCCGCACGGCATCCACGTGGACAGGCAGGGAAACATTTGGGTGACCGATGGCATCCCGCCTGGCGCGGCGCCAGCGCCGGCCGGGAAGGGTCACATCGTCGTCAAGTTCAGTCCGGCAGGTAAGGTACTGCTGACGCTCGGCAAGGTGGGAGTCACGGGCGACGGGCCGGACACGTTCAATCAGCCATCCGATGTCGTCACCGCTCCGAATGGCGACATCTTCGTCGCCGACGGACACGGCGGGAACTCAAACGCGCGGATCGTGAAGTTCACCAAGGATGGGAAGTTCATCAAGACGTGGGGGAAGAAAGGGCCGGCCCCCGGCGAGTTCGACACGCCCCACGGCCTGGCCTTCGACTCCCGTGGACGGCTGTTCGTCGCCGACCGGAATAACAACCGGCTCCAGATTTTCGACCAGGAGGGAAAGTTCCTCGAAGAGTGGAAGCAGTTCAGCCGGCTGAGCGGGATCTACATTGACCGTAATGATGTCCTTTATGGGACCGACTCGGAGTCGAATTCGAGACGGAATGCCGGGTGGAAGCGCGGCATCCGTATCGGGAGCGCCAGGGACGGCAAGGTCACGGCCTTCATTCCCGACCCGAACCCGAACCCCGACACAGCCGCTACCAGCGCGGCGGAAGGCGTGGCGGCGGATAGCCAGGGCAACGTCTACGGAGCGGAGGTCGGCCCCCGGGCGTTGAAGAGATACGTCAAGAAATAGGGCGGGACATATGAATCAATCCAAATTCCACGAAACCGGCCGCCTGCCGGATCTCTTCAACCTGAACCGTCCATCCTCCAGTCGCGCGCAGTGGGTGGTCATGTCTGTCCTGCTGGTGGTGGCCAGTGTGGCCGGTATATTTATGCCGGTCCGCCAGCCAGCCAAAGTGGGAGGCCCAATCAACCCCGGCGACACGGCGTGGATGCTGACGGCGACGGCGCTCGTCCTGCTCATGACTCCTGGGTTGTCGTTCTTCTATGGCGGCATGGTGCGCGACAAGAACGTCATTTCGACCATGTTGCAGAGCTTCATCTCGATGGGCGTGATCTCTCTGCTGTGGATCGTCGTGGGTTTCAGCCTCGCCTTCGGCGACAGCCTGGGCGGGATCATCGGCAATCCGCGCACCTTCTTCATGTTCAGCCGCGTGGGCGGCGCGACCGATCCCAATCTGGCGCCCACCATCCCGCTGCTGCTCTTCGCCCTCTTCCAGTTGAAGTTCGCCATCATCACGCCGGCGCTCGTCACCGGATCGTTCGCGGAGCGCGTGCGGTTTTCGAGCTACCTGCTGTTTATGACGCTCTTCTCCATCTTGATCTATTGCCCGCTGGCTCATTGGACATGGCATCCCGAAGGCATGCTGCGCAAGTGGGGCGTCCTGGACTTTGCCGGCGGGACGGTGGTGCATATGGCGGCGGGCACGGCGGCGCTGGTCGGCGCCATGGTCTTTGGCCGTCGTAAGGATTACCAGCCGGGGAGCGCGCATGCGCCCGCGAATATTCCTTTCGTCCTGCTCGGCACGGGGATGCTCTGGTTTGGCTGGTTCGGCTTCAACGCGGGATCGGCCCTCGGCGCCAATGCCACTGCCGCGCTGGCTTTCCTCACCACCAACACGGCTTCGGGCGCGGCCATGCTGGCCTGGATCACGTTCGACCGGTTGCGCGGTCGACCGGCTTCGGCGCTCGGCGCCTGCATCGGCGCCGTGGTCGGACTGGTGGCCATCACGCCAGCGGCCGGTTACGTCACGGTGGGATCGAGCATCGCCATCGGTGTGGCCGCCTCCATCATCTGCAACATCGCCGCGCATTGGCGAACGCAGTCTCAACTGGACGATACGCTGGACGTCTTTCCCTGCCACGGGGTGGGCGGCATGGTCGGCATGATTGCGACCGGCGCGCTCGCCAGCGCCGCCATCAATCCGGCCGGAGGCAATGGCCTCATCCATGGCGGCTACCGGCTCTTCGCGATCCATCTGGGCGCGCTGGCGCTCGTGTTCGCCTTCGTTTTCATAGGCTCGTACTTGCTCTACAAATTGACCGACCTGCTGCTGCCGATGCGCGTTCCGCCCGAGCAGGAAGCGGTTGGTCTGGACCTCAGCCAACACGGAGAATCCATCTTCCCGGAGCGAAGCGGGTAGCGATTCTCAAATGATGATGCCGTCCATTGATTTATGGACAAGCCTGACCGGCGGTGCTATGCTGCCGGCCATCGCAATCACTTTCATCGTTCATTGGCAGCCTGGTGAAAACCAAGCCATTGCAGCCCAAGAACCGCAATTCCAGTGCGATGAGTTCCACCGGAATTGCCGCCCAAGGAGGCGAATATGAACAAGACGTGGAAGCTCGCTGTTGCCGTGGTGCTGGCGATCATCACTGCCAGCATCTTCCTGCCCGCGGTCATCGCAGATGATTCTAAAGCGGGCGCCGTCCCGGCCAAGCCGACCTTCACTAAAGACATCCTTCCGATCCTCCAGAAATCCTGTCAGGAGTGCCATCGGCCAGGCACGATGGCCCCGATGTCGCTGCTGACTTATGAGCAAGCTCGCCCGTGGGCGCGCTCGATCAAGGAGAAGGTCGTCACGCGCTACATGCCGCCGTGGCACATTGACCGCACGGTGGGCGAGTACGACCCCGACCCGTCGCTGAGCGACGCGCAGATTGCGACCATCGCCAGGTGGGTGGACAGCGGCGCGCCGAAAGGCAATCCCTCCGATGCGCCTCCGCCGCGCGCCTTCCCGCCGGCCAACTCCTGGGTCTTCGGCGAGGAGCCGGACCTGGTGGTGGCGAGTTCGGGATTCATCGTGCCTGCAGTGGCGGCGGATCAGTATCCCAAGATAGATGTCCCAACGGGATTGACCGAAGACCGCTACATCAAGTGGATGCAGGTCATCCCGGAGGACCCGAAGGTTCTTCATCACGTCCTGATCTATGCGCTCCAGGGCGAACCTGCCACCGGCGCTGTGCTCGGCGAACAGCGGAGAAGCACAAGCGGCGCGCGACCGAACTCGCTCCTCACCGAATACGCGAGGGGTAACGACGGCGACATCTTCACCGACGGCACGGCCAAGCTACTCAAGGCCGGCTCGAAGCTCCGTTTCAGCTTCCATTACCACCCGAATGGCGAAAAGGCGGTCAACGAGCACGCGAAGATCGGCTTCAAGTTCTTCCCGAAGGGCTACACGCCGAAGTACTTGATCTCGACCAAAGGCATCTCGTCCCCGACGACGTTGGCCATTCCTCCGGGGGAAGCGAACGCCCGGAGCGATGCCTATTTTCGGCTCGAAGAGCCGGCCAGGCTCGTCAGCTTCCAGCCGCACATGCACTATCGCGGCAAGCGGCAGACGCTCGAAGCCATTCTGCCCAACGGCGAGGTGGAGATGCTAACTGATGTCGCACACTTCGTGTGGACCTGGCAGATCACGTATCCGTACAAAAACCCGCCGGCGTTTCCCAAGGGCACCGTCCTGCACATGACGGCCTATCACGACAACTCGCGCGGCAACAAGGAGAACCCTGACCCGACAGCCTTCGTCGGCTGGGGCGACCGGACGGTGGATGAGATGAACATCGGCTGGCTTGATTTCTACTATATCAGTGAGCAGGAGTATGCAGAGCTGCAGAAGCAGAAGAGCGCCAAGTCGAGGTCGGTAGCAAGCGCAAACCAGCAGTAACACACGGCGCAGCCCGCTAGCAGCGAGGCCCGATTATAGAGTTAGCCGTCACAATTCTTAACGTTTAAGGAGACATGGCTCATGCAATTGCAACGGCTCGACAAGCTCGTCGTGGTGTGCTGCCACGGAATCCTTCTCGACGACGACGCTACGTTTGAGGATGCTCGCAATCACGAACGCTGGACTCCAACGCGTCCCGATCAAGCTCAGTTCTACGTCAAACACATCGAGAAAGGTGTTGAGATTGCAAAAGCCGATCCGGGTGTGCTTCTTGTGTTCTCTGGTGGTAAGACCCGAGAAAAGGCTGGCAACAGAAGCGAGGCTGAGGGTTACAAACGGCTTGCCGAGCAACTGCCGGATTGGGATGATGTGAAAGCAAGAACTGAGACCGAGGAATACGCCCGTGATTCATTTGAGAATATCCTTTTTAGTCTTTGCATCCACAAACGTGTTACCAGCGACTTTCCAAGGCACGTCACCGTCGTCAGCTTCGGTGTGAAGTACAACCGTTTTGATCTTCATCGCGCCGATTTGGGCATTCCCGACGAAGCGTATACCTTTGCCCCTGTGGACGATCCTTTGAACATTGACGACGCAATGGCTCGCGAAAAGGAAGCGATCGAAGAATACAAGGTGAACCCGTACTCCATCGGTGGATTGCCAGCCCAAAAAAGATCACGCCGAAACCCATTCAAACAGAAAGCACCTTACTTCGCGTCGGCAAAAGAGCCACCCGAGTGGTTTCTTGAGAGTCCCGCCTTGTGGCAAATGCTTTTGACACGATGATGGCTAACTTGGTCTTAGGCTGCGCGCGCCTCAGTTGCTACGATTGGAGCCGCGCGTCCGAAGGAGGAGGAATCCAATGCCTCAGAACCCACCGGAGAACATGCCGCGCATCACTCCCTACCTGTACTACGAAGACGTGGCGAGCGCCCTCGATTGGCTGGCGCGGGCCTTCGGCTTCCGCGAGCGCATGCGGATGGCAGGCGCGGAAGGCAAGATCATGCACGCCGCGATGGAGTTCGCCGACGGCGTGATCATGATGGGGTACCCGGGGCCGGACTATCGGAACCCCAAGCGGCTCGGCCATGTAACTCAAACCTTATACGTCAATGTTGACGATGTGGACAAGCACTTCAAGCAGGCCAGGGAAGCTGGCGCGAAGATCATCGAGGAGCCGGAGGACCAGTTCTACGGTGACCGCCGCTACGGAGCTGAGGATCCCGAAGGGCACCACTGGTACTTCGCCCAGCACGTGCGCGATGTGGCGCCTGAGGACATGAAACCGCCGGCGTAGCGACGGCGATGACGACATGCCTATGGGTTGACCGTCACTTTGATCTTCACGCTGCTGGTGTGCTCCATGTCGGTGGCGGACAACTCAAGCTCGTAAACGCCCGCCGCGCTGAAACGGACGCGTGTGACCGGCTGGCTCTGGTCGGAAAAGGCGACCGTTCCAGGCCCGCTGTTCTTCTTCCAGGAGACCGTCAGCTTACCGCCTCTCGGCAGCCCATCGTCCTCGACATTACCGTTTAGCGAAAGCTCCTGATCCACGCGTGTGGCGAAGGAGGTGGCCGCCAGCGTGTCAGCGCCGGCATTGATGTCCGCAAGTGGATTGATCACCTGAACTGCCGGCGCACGGTTGACGCAGACACCTCTGGGCGCCTTCGCCAGGTCGAGGCCGCTGGTGGCCCGCCTCTCGCTGTTCAGCTCGAGTTCGTAGAGCGGATCGAGAGTTTTGGCCGTCGTCGTGGAAGTCTTTCCGGCGATACGCACCGTCCACTGGAGCTTGCCGTCGAAGTCCGCCGGAACCACGATGCTGCACGCGAAGCGATGCCGGCCTTTCTCAAAGAGTACCGGCTGGTTTCGATCGGCGGGACCGGGCACGAAGGCGTTGTCCTCGCCTGGCTGGAGGCTGACGGCTATGTGGTTCAGGTTGAAATATCCGAACGACAGTGTGTACGTGCCGTCTTTGTTCTTCACATATCCGTCGTACTGAAGATAGATCGGTTGCGTTGCCTGGGCTGCCGCGTCAGGCCCGAACGAACCGGACGGCATCAAGATCGCGGCACCCAGGAAAAACAGGCCGGCCAGCATCGAGATCGCGGCCCGCAAGAAAAATGTTCGTGACAGAGGCGTCATACTTCGCGGCTCCTTCTTTCTGATGGCTAAACGTTGTTCAGGATCGCCAGCGCCGTCCCCTCAAATATCCTCTGCTTCTCACTCTGCGGAATATTCATGCTTTCAATCGAAGAGACCGCCCGGTCAATCGAACCCAGCAGGTGTGGATAATCGCTGCCCATCACCAGATGATCTGCGCCCACCAGGTCCCGCGCCAGATTCAATGTGTAAGGACTGAAGGTGACAGTGTCGTAGTAGAGCCGCTTCAAATAGGTGCTCGGCAGTTGGTCAATCTTCACGCGGCATTCGGCGAAGTCGCGGAAGCCGTTATCCATGCGCTCCATCAAATACGGCACAGCGCCGCCGAGGTGCGCGATGATCCAGCGGATGTCGGGGAAGTCGCGCAGCAGCCCGTCGTAACACATCCGCGCCACGGCCAGCGTGGTGTCGAAAGGGAAGCCGATGATCGGGCCTAAGACATACTCGCGGAAAGGCTCGGAGTTGGCGGGGATCATCGGGTGCAGCAGGATGCACAGCTTCATGCGGTTGGCCTCTTCGAAGAAGGGGCGGTAAGTGGGCGAGGTCAGCGCGTTGCCACGGATGTTGCTGAGCAGGATCACTCCGTTCAGCTTCAGCTCGTCAATCGCGCGGTGCAGTTCCGTTCGCGCGGCGTCGGGCGCGTCCATTGGGATGGAGGCGAAGCCTTTGAAGCGGCGCGGATGTTTGGCGACCAGTTCGGCGTAAGCGTCGTTGACTATGCGGGCGATCTCCGGCTGGCGCTTTTCATCGGCAAAGAAGACGTTCGGCGTCGAGAGCGAGACGACTTCCACGTCAATGCCCACGCGATCCATGTCTTCGATCCGTTTGGCGACATCGGTCATCGGCGGCGTGATGCCGAAGAAGCGCGCGCCGCGATATTTGATGATCGTGCGCCCGGTCGGGTCTTTGTCGAAGGAGAACTCCGATGGTGTTTCGCGGATCTTCTGGAAGAAGGACTCCGGGTAATAGTGCGTGTGCAGGTCCAGCTTTCGACCGGGCGTGGGCCGGGTTGTCTGCGCTTCTCCGGCGGTTTCGTACAGCGCGCCGGCGCCTGCTATCCCAGCCGTTTTCAGGAAATCTCTTCTGATCATTGGCTCCTCCGCAAATGTGGAACAGACTTTAGTCTGTTCGCATTCTGAACAGACTAAAGTCTGTTCCACATTTGCATCGTTTCAGAGCGTCACAACGCGACATAGAAGGCTCCTCCGAAAATGTCGAGTGAACAGCCAGAGGTACTGCCGGGCCACGGCCGCCCGCTCCACGGATACTGCCGCAAAGCTCCGCTAGTGACGGAGAGTTTGGATGGAGCCAATCATAGGTCAAACAATGAGAATTGAGAATGGACAATTGACAATTGACAATAGCGGTTCGTTAAGGCGAGCATCTTCTACAAGTCAGGGATGGCGACACCTCGGCCACGCAGCTTATGCGCAGAAAGTGAATGGTTGGAATGGTCGGGGTTAATTTGCCGACCAGCCGGTAAGTGTGGTAGATTCCGGTTCCGTCAGCTACCTACCAGTCGGTAAGTTTGGTAGCAGCTTTTCCCGTTAGCGCCATGCCTGTTCAGCCGCGCCGGATTTGAAGCCGAACTGGCGGGCGAGCGGCTGATGGAGGCTTGAAGCTTTGCCAGGATGAGGGGAGCCGGAGTTGCGTTGCTCGAACTCTCCTCCGTCTCCATTGAGCAACGGTGTTCTGGAGGGTGAGCGTCTCGACCCTCACCCTCTCTCGGTTGGTTTGCAGGCGGGCGTCCGCCTGTGACTCAAATATCATCGCAACGATGGAGGCTAATCTATGCGTGCTGGAATACAGAAGACTTTATTTGTAGCCATCCTGACACTCTGCTGCGCCCTATTCTGTCCCGTGTTGGCCTTGGCGCAAGCTACCAGCGGTCTCCGCGGGCTGGTCACTGACCCGACCGGCGCGGTGCTGCCCAACGCCAGCGTCTTGGTCAAGCACGTCGAGACAAACGTCGAGCGCAAGCT
>Ga0247727_10014100_pt1 | contig 13347 bp, 11 predicted proteins | sample WisWelCaveWW1625_FD_202498 | JGI IMG/M metagenome (GOLD analysis project Ga0247727, IMG submission 202498) | Biofilm microbial communities from Wishing Well Cave, Virginia, United States - WW16-25 | ecosystem: Environmental > Aquatic > Deep subsurface > Groundwater > Cave microbial mat | place... | reverse complement strand
TGTTGCTCCTGGCTCTGGCCGATCGCGGGCTGCTCCACCTGGTAGCCGGAGCGGCCGCATCGGAAGATGTCGGCCGCATCATGTTCAATGCGGTCTCGCTGTTGCTGCCGCTCAACCTCCTGGCCCTGTCGTTGATCACCGAGCGGAGCCTCCTGATCTCACGGGAAGTCATGCGGCTGATTCTGGTGTTCCTGCAGGTCTTCCTGGTGTCATGGATCGGCCTTCCTGAGAACGTCGACGTCGCGGCCGCGCTCGAGTCTTCGTTCATCGCTCCCCAGTACACCGCCTGGACCCCCGTCGCACAAGCGCCGCTGTTGGCATTCGGAGCGGCGCTGGCGTTGCAGGCGGCGCGGTTCGTGTCCTATCGGAACCCCGTGGACAAGGGGTTTTTCTGGGCATTGGTCTCGGCCTTCCTCGCGTTGCACGGCACCCGCGCGGGATGGTCGCCCACGAATTTTCTGGCCACGGCCGGACTGATCTTGATCATCGCCGCGTATGCGGAGATTTACCAATCAACCTACTACGACGAATTGACCGGCATGCGCGGCCGGCCCTATTGGAACCAGGCCGTGGCCAACCTGGGCAGCCGGTATGCACTCGCCGTAATTGATATTGACGGCATGAAGCATCTCAACGAGACGCAGGGGTATGCGGTGGGTGATCAAATCCTGCGCATCGTCGCCAGGAAGATTGCGCGCCTGACGGGTGACGGCAAAGCCTTCCGCTACGACGGCAATCGCTTCGCCGTGATCTTCCATGACAAATCGGTGGTGGACGTGCTGCCTAACCTGGAGGACTTGAGGAAAGCCTTCGACGCATCGCCCGTGACGCTGCCTGCCCGCAGACGTCTCTTCAGAAAACTGGAGCCGCCGACGCAGGTTCCTGTCACGGTCAGCATCGGAGCCGCTGAACGGGACGAGCGCAGGGCCACGCCGGATCAGGTGATGAAAGCCGTCGAAACCGCGCTCGCCCGCGCCAAGCACGATGGACGCAATCAAGTCAAAGCGCAGACGCCGGTGAAGGAGCACGCAAGGCGAGAGGCGACGTAGCTATCCGCCGCAGCAAAACACTTGAGGCACTTATCCGTCGGCCTCAATTACGATAAGCCGATAAAGAGGCCGACGGCACACGCCAAGCGAGGGACTCAAGAGAAGAGAATCAAATTGAGGTGTCTCGCGGATCGCCTCAATGGAAGAAGGAGGCTCCCGCCAAGCAAGCTCGGCGTGGTGGTCCCAACGGGATTTGAACCCGTGTCTGAGCCTTGAGAGGACGTGCGAATCTGAAGAAAATCAACAGGATGATGATTCAGTGGCATCCGATGAGTAACAAGCATTTACAAGCACTTACAAAAAGGACGTCCGATATAGGACAACCATCGAGCCATCGTCGACGACAGCCCCCAACGAAACCAGAAACCTACTCCCCAGCACTACTCATCTCCGCGCTGATACGGGCGAAGGGCATGATCTCCGTTGCGGCGCGACTCATCGGCTGCAGTCGACAAACGATCTACGATTCACTCAAGCGGCATCCAAAAATCATGGAAGTCGTCAGTGAGGAGCGGGAGCTGATGATGGACATGGCGGAGCTCAAGTTGTTGGATGCCGTGGTCATGGGCCAGCCGTGGGCGATCCTGTTCTATCTCAAGACGCAGGGCAAGGATCGCGGCTACGTGGAGCGGTCCGAGCAGTTGCAGGCCCAGACGAGCCTCGAAGAGCTGGTTATGACGTCCCACATTCCGGCGAACGGGAAAGGGCGCATGAGCCTACTGGATGCGGCACAGGATTAGATCGATGGGTGCCCTTCGACTTCTGTTAGGGGCTGGGGGGGGTGTCCAGTTTGTCCAGTTGGGGAGGAGGCATGGGATCACCCCGCTGGGGCATTTGCATGGCGGGTGGTGGGAGAGTGTCAATTGCGGTACGGTTCAGATTACCGAGTCCTGGCGTGGTCTGCCTGTCGGAGAGTTCCACCCATACGCCCCCACGTACTTCGAGGCTTCAACAATCAGTTGCAGCCCTTCGTACTCCCGTTGTGCCATCATCCGAATACCGGGAATGTGTGGATATTCTTGAAGCAACTGCCGAAACGACTTTACCGACCGAATAGGATTCTCCTCGGCCTCGTCCAGCATCTTCGACAGTTCGATCCAATTGTCTTGATCGTCCATGCTTTCACAATACCCCTCCTCGTCACGCTTGGCAAACTCGCCGTAGAGCTTAAGGTTTGGGGAAATCGCTCTTTTCTGCTATAGTTTTGGTGTAACAGGAGGGTTGATCGTTGCGTTTTTGTGCTCAACTGTTGATCGTCATGCTGGTCATGTCGCTGGGCCTCCAGCTCTCCGGGCTGAGTTGCCTGGAGGACTGGCGCTCGAACACCTCTGCTGAGTTAATACTCCAGGGGACTGATCACTCTGCTAGTTCCTCAGCCGAACTTGGAGCGGATGGTTGTCCTTGCCATCTTCTCTTCTTTTCCTCTCCGCAATCCGGTCTTGGTGCGGTAGAGCAAAGCCGCTCGATGAATACTATGGCTCCTACTGGTTGGCTCCCCACGCTCGCCTCAGTGTTGTTCCACCCCCCTCTCGTCTGATCCGTTACAGAGTCTCATTCCGTGCTTTCGCTGCCCCGCGTCGCGATAGTGTCGCGGCGGTTCCGGTATCGGTAGCGAGAGGGACTACTGTGGATCAGGTTCAACGTGGGAGGGAACCATGTACTCGAAAACGCTTCAGTTCATTATTATTTTGATAGTGTTGAGTCTTGTCACTAACTCGAATCTGAGTGTCGCTGCCGACGAGTCCGAGTCCGCCTACGCTCTTGACCAGATTATCGCGATGGCGCTGGAGAGGAATCCACGGGTAGCCGGGGCCGAAGGTGTAGTGCGACAGAGCCGAGGCCAGCAAGTGGCGGCCGGCGCCTATCTCAATCCATCTATCACCGGCTCGGCGGGTCGCGGGTCGATTCGCGACCCCAGCACGGGTGTGTCGATTACCGAACGGACCGTCACGGTGGAACAGCCGCTGGAATGGCCTGCGCTGCGGGCTGCCCGGCAGCGGGCTGCGGACGCGGGACTCGCGAGTGCGATGGCTGGTCTGGATGAGACACGCCTTGCCCTGGTGGCGGATGTCAAAGTGGCCTTTTTTCAGTTGCTGCTGGCGCAGCGAGATAGGCAATTGGCGGGTCAAAATCTCACAACAGTCGAAGCTGTCACTGAAGCGGTCAAAGTCAGGGTGAAGTCCGGGGAAGGGGCCCGATTTGAGATCATCAAGGCGACGGTCGAAGTGCAGAAGGCTCGCAAGGAAGTGTCCCGGACTCAGAATGCCCTGCAGGTGGCCCGGACACGACTCGATATGCTCGCCGGGAATGGTCTTGGGAAGGACGCTCGCGTTCGAGGAGAGTTTCAGTCCACACGGCCTCGACAGTCGCTGAGCGAACTGATCACCCGTGCGATAGGCCAGAACCCTACCCTACGACGCCAACATCATCTGGTCGAGCAGGCTGATCATTTGATCGTCAAGGAACAGGCTTCCAAAATCCCGGGCTTCACCATGCAAGGCACCTATCATCGAGAGGCCGGCGACGAAGCGATCACCGCGGGGATCAGCATGCCCATTCCTCTCTGGTATCGGCGCCAGGGAGAAATCGAAAGCGCGCTGGGAGCCAAACGGCAGACTGAAGCGGAGTGGCTTCGTCTTCGCAACGAAATCGAGCAAACGGTCACCCAGCATTTCCAGGATGCGCAAACCGCCAGCGAGCAACTCGCAGTCTTTGAGGAGGGGCTGTTGAAGCAGGCAGAAGAAGCCTTGGAGATCGCCAAGTTCAGCTTCCAGCAAGGGGCGGCGAGTCTCTTAGATGTGCTGGACGCGCAACGCGTCTACCGACAAACGCTGTGGGAGTACGCGCAGGCGCGGGCCGATCTGTCCATCTCCTTGGCGAAATTGGAACGGTGGACGGGAGGCGCATCATGACATTCATGAAGTGGCGTGTCGTTGCTCGGGGACTCCTGTGTTTTGTCCTTGGAGTCGTGCTCTCGGCCTGCCCTTCTCGCGAAGAGGCTGAGCGCAAACCTGCGCCTCCATCCGCGAGTCCGTTCGTGGAACTGCCCGAAGGTACCCCGATTCTGACGACGCTCAGGACGGAGCGCGTTGCCATCCGTTCGATGAAACAGGTGGTCGCGGCTCAGGCCGGCAAGATTCTGGCCAATGAGAATCGGCTGGCCCATCTGAGTCCCAGGGTACCGGGGCGCATCGTCACCGTCTACGCGAATCTGGGCGATCATGTGAAACCGGGAGACCGACTGCTGCTGTTGGACAGTCCCGCATTGGGCGCGGCCCAGCTCGACTATCGGAAAGCCAACGCACGGCTGTCGGTGGCGCAAAAGGCGTTCGAGCGGGCGAAGCAATTACTCGACAAAGGCGTGATCGGTACCGCTGAGTATCAGCGACGGGAAGAAGACTACCTGAATAGCCAGGCGGAACTGCAACAAGCGGACGAGCATCTCCACCTGCTCGGTATGACAGAGGAAGACATCGCCAAGCTAACCAGGGGGGAGCTGCCCCACGCTCAGGCAGCCCAAGTGCCGCTCAGGTCGTCGATCGGGGGCGTAGTCATCGAGCGTAACGCCACGGTCGGCGAAGTCGTCGATCCGTCCAAGAGCGTGTTCACGGTGGCCGACCTGTCCACGGTGTGGGTCGGAGCGGATTTTCCAGAACAACAGGCGGCGTTGCTGAAGGTCGGATTGCCGATCGAGGTCCGCGTCCAAGCATACCCTGGAGAGATATTTACCGGCCGCGTGACTTACGTGAGTTCCGTGGTTGATTCGGCGACCCGGACGGTCATGGTGAGATCCGATGTACAGAATTCCGACAGACGGCTTCGTCCGGAAATGTTCGCCGAGGTTGCCTTAATCACCGATGAGCGTCCTACGCTCACGGTCCCGAAGGCGGCCGTACAGCATGACGGCGAGCGGACCACCGTGTTCGTGGTCCGCGGTCCGCGCAAGTTCGAGCGGCGGGAGGTGACGTTGGGACAGGCGTCCGGCGGGTGGGTCGCCGTGCGAACGGGTCTTTTGGAGGGCGACATCGTGGTCACGGAGGGCAGCTATGCGCTCAAGTCCGAAAGCTTGCGCGGGCGCATGCAGGAGGGCGCGCCATGATTGAGCGCCTGATCGGTTTGGCGCTTGCGCAGCGTCTGTTGGTCCTGCTCTTGACTTTTGTGCTGGCAGTCGCCGGCTGGCTGGCGTTTTTGAGTCTGCCGATCGACGCCTTTCCTGATGTCACGCCCGTCCAGGTCCAAGTGATCACGCGAGTCCCTGCGCTGGCTCCGCTGGAAGTGGAGCGGCTGATCACGGTGCCCCTGGAGATCGAGTTGCTCAATCTGCCGGGCAAGACGGTGACGCGATCGCTCTCGCGATTCGGGCTCTCGGTCATCACCGTGTTCTTCCGGGACGACGTGAACGTGTATTTCGCCCGGCAGCTCGTCATTGAGAAAGTCATTCAGGCGAAAGAGCGGCTGCCGAAGGGCGCCGATCCTGTGCTGGGGCCGGTGAGCACCGGATTGAGCGAGGTGTACATGTACCTGGTCGAAGGACCTGGGCGAAGTCTGATGGAGTTGAGGACGCTTCAGGACTGGGTGATCCGGCCCCTCCTCCGGGGAGTGCCCGGCCTGGCCGATGTGGACACGCTGGGTGGCCACGCGAAGCAGTACCAGATTCTGGTCGATCCGCTGCGGCTGACCGGGTTCAACCTGACGTTGGAAGATGTGACGACCGCCGTGACGAACAATAACCAGAATGCCGGCGGCGGGTACATCGTTCAGGGAGGCGACAAGCTGGTGCTCTATGGCGCGGGATTGGTGCGGGCGATCCCGGATCTCGAGCGCATCGTGTTGGCCTCGCACAAGGGGACACCCATCTATCTCAGAGATGTGGCTCAGATCCGCGAGGGCCCGACCCTTCGTCTGGGCGGTGTGACGCACAATGGAACCGGCGAAGCGGTCGAAGGCATCGCCGTGATGCTCAGAGGGGGTAACAGTCGGGAGGTTGTCGGCCGGGTTCGGGAACAGGTGGCGTTGATCAATGGCGTATTGCCGCCGGGAGTGACCGTGCGCCCATTTTACGACCGACTGGAGCTCGTGGCGCGGGCGCTTACCACGATTGAACGGGCGTTGCTCGAGGGCGGCGCCATTGTCGTGCTCGTCCTCTATCTGTTCCTGCGCAACCTCCGAAGCGCGGCCGTGGTCGCCCTCACCCTTCCGCTTGCCACCCTCGCAACCTTTCTCATCATGCAGGCTGTCGGGCTCTCGGCCAATTTAATGTCGCTGGGCGGGCTGGCCATTTCACTCGGCATGGTCGTGGATGCCGCGATCGTCCAGGTGGAGAACGTGGAGCGATATTTGAGGTTACACTCCCGTGAAGACGAGAGCCTTGTCACACGGCTTCCGTTAGTGCTCAAGGCCGTACTGGAAGTCCGGCGGCCCAGCCTGTTCGGCGAATTGATCATCGCCTTGACGTTTATCCCTCTCCTGACCCTGGTCGGCATGGAAGGTAAAATGTTTACCCCGCTCGCGATGACGGTCGTCATGGCCTTGCTCAGCTCGCTCTTGCTGTCCATGACGGTCGTGCCTGTGCTCGCCGCGCTGTTGATTCGCCCGCACCAGGAGAGTGGCGAGGGACGTTGGCTGGAGCGTCTGCGCGACGGCTACGGTCGCGTGCTTCAGTGGGCCCTCAGTCACAGCAGGACCGTGGTCAGCGGCGCCGTGATGGTCTTGTTCTTGGGCGGCGCTCTGGTTCCATTCCTTGGACGCGAGTTTCTGCCGACCATGCTTGAAGGGACCATCGTGGTCAATCTATTGCGGCTGCCCAGCATTAGCCTGGAACAGTCACTCAAGGTAAGCGGAGAAGTCGAACGGTTATTGCTTGAGATTCCAGAAGTCGCCGAAGTCGTCTCGCGTACCGGGGCCAACGAATTAGGAACCGACCCGATGGGCATGGAGCTAAGCGACATGTATGTGCTCCTGAAGCCGCGGAAGGTCTGGTCGGTGCGAACCCAGGAGGAGATCGAGGAGCGCATTCGCCGCAGCCTTGCGGCTGTGTCCGGTGTGGCCTTCGGACTCTCGCAGCCTATTGAGATGCGGGTGGACGAGTTGGCCTCCGGCGTCCGGTCGGCGGTCGCGGTCAAGCTATTTGGGGACGATCTGGAAGTGCTTCAGCACAAGGCGGAAGAGATCGCTCAGGCGCTGCGTCGTGTGCGGGGCGTGACCGATCTACGAGTGGAACCACTCTCGGGGCTATATATGCTCACGGTCAATATGGACCGGGCGCGCCTGGCGCGGTATGGCATCAATGTGTCCCGTATCACGGAGCTGATCGAAGCGACGGGCAGCGGGATTCCGGCAGGCGAACTCTTCGAGGGGCAGCGACGCTTCCCGATCGTGGTCCGGCTTCCCGAGGAGCGGCGCACGGACGTTGAGGCGATCAAGGCTCTCTGGGCGGCGGCGCCGGATGGCTCCCGCATTCCGCTCAGGGAACTGGCGGATGTGCGCGTTGTGGAAGGACCGTCTCAGATCAGCCGGGAGCAGGCCAGCCGGCGGATCGTGATCGAGTTTAACGTCGAGGGTCGTGATCTGGTCGGCACGGTCGAGGATGCCCAAGCGACAATGATTTCCGAGGTTCATCTCCCGTCTGGCTACTATGTGACCTGGGGCGGGCAATTCGAGAACCAGCAACGGGCCATGCGGCGGCTTGCCGTCGTCGTGCCGGTGGTAATCGGTCTGATCTTTCTCCTGCTGTTTGTGACGTTCGGAACGCTCCGTCAGGCGGCACTCATCCTGCTCGCCATTCCCTTTGCCATGGTGGGCGGTGTTTCGGCGTTGTTCATGACAGGGATCTATCTCTCCGTGCCGGCCTCAGTCGGATTTATCGCCCTGTTCGGAGTCGCGGTGCTTAACGGGATCGTGTTGGTGTCCCACATCAATCAACTCCGTGAAAACGGGCTTCCGCTGGAAGAAGCCATAGTGAAAGGTGCGGTCGTGCGGTTGCGACCGGTCCTGATGACTGCTCTGGTGGCGATGGTGGGCCTGATTCCGTTGTTGTTGGCAACCGGTCCGGGTTCGGAGATTCAACGTCCGCTGGCGACGGTCGTGATCGGCGGCCTGTTCTCCTCGACAGTCCTGACTTTGGTAGTCCTGCCGGTGCTGTATCGATGGATGGAAGAACGGATAGGCCGAAAGTAGAGAATATAAGAACCTGGGGGGACGAACATGACACAGCATCCATCGGAGACAAAGACAGATTCGAGAGCCCAGCAGCGACATAGGCTGGTGGTCGCCTTAGGTCTGACCGTCTCATTCATGATCGTGGAGGTGATCGGCGGACTTCTGACCGGGAGCCTTGCGCTGATCGCCGACGCCGGGCACATGTTGACGGATGCGGCAGGACTTATCTTTAGCCTGCTTGCCATTTGGTTTGCCGCCAAACCGCCCACACCTCAGAATACTTATGGATACGTCCGCCTGGAAATTCTGGCCGCACTCGCCAACGGCGCGCTATTGTTCAGTATGGCAGTGTTCATTCTCTATGAAGCCTATCAGCGAATATGGTCGCCGCCGGACATTTTGGCCGGCCCCATGTTGGCTATCGCAGTGATCGGTCTGTTGATCAATCTCGCGAGCGCGTGGTTCCTTCATGCGAAAGCTGATGAGAGCCTCAACCTTCGAGGCGCCTACCTCGAAGTGCTCGGGGATGCCATCGCCTCGCTCGGCGTGATTCTCGCTGCGCTCATCATCCAAACGACCGGATGGTTGCTTGCCGATCCGTTGATGAGCGGAGCGATCGGCGTTTTGATTCTCCCACGAACGTGGAATCTGATGAAACAGGCCGTTCAGGTTCTCATGGAAGGCGTTCCGGCGCATTTGGACGTCACGGAGATCGAGGACGCCATTCGCGCATCCCATGGGGTGCAGGACGTGCACGATCTCCATGTCTGGACGCTGACCTCGGGGAAGGAAGCCTTGAGCGCGCATGTACTCGTGGGGGATTTGTCCGATGGGCGGCACATTCTTGCGGACCTTCAAGGGTATCTCCGCGACCGCTTTGCCATCGAACACACGACCATTCAATTAGAAAGCGATCGTTCGCCAGTCTTTCAGATTACGGCCACACAGAAATAGGCTTGAATGGCGTGACGCAGGAGAGCATTCATGAGCATTGATCATGTACTTTCGTTTATTTGTAATATGGTAGACTTTCTCATGCGTCTTCGATGGGTCCTCACAGCCGCGCTTGTCGCACTAATACCGTTTACGTCTATCGGTTGCGTTGAGACGACACCACAATCCTCTGATTCGAGGCAGACACTGATCGGCAAATCCGAGGCGGAGGTCATAGCCTGCGCGGGTCAACCACAGACAGTTTCCTCACGAGACGCGGTAAAGCTTTTGACCTATGACAACGAGAGCGGACTGCTTGAAGGATCGTTCCCCGGAACCAAAGGCAGCCGTCCAGAGGGAGCGAGGCACCGGTGTACGGCAGTCATAACTCTGGAGAATGATCGAGTCACACACGTGAACTATCGGATGACCCCTGAGTCGAGCGACATCCATGAACATTGCCCGGAGATCTTTGCCGGCTGCGGACACTAAGTTGGTCACGGTTCCAGATCCAACTTCATCACCCTCCATCGCAACCAGTATTGGCAACCGATATAGAGCAGGTAATCCACGACCCCGAACCCGGGCTTCATCGAAGACACTTGGGCCCTTTTAAGGGGGGGCTGCCGAGTGTGCCGAGTCTTACAAAGAGCACGGCACCCCGACATTCGCATAGCTTGCAAAGACGGAAAGGATTTGACTAGGCTTCCCTGGGGGGCAAACGGCTGGCCTCATGAACCAGCCGGCGGCGTGATCCTGGTCGCCGTGCCTCCCTTCTCCTACCAGGATTCCTGACCAGGAGGGGAACATGGCACTTCCAGAACAAGAACGATTCACCGTCGAAGATGTCGCCGCCATTTGGAAAAAGTCACCGGCGTATGTCGATGAGCTCCTTCGTACCCGCCAATTCACGCATATCATCATCGTCGGCGAACTGATCGGTGGGTTGCCGCTTACTCGCCACCTGTACTTCGACCGAGCCCACTGGATCAAGGATTTCGGAAATAAAATCGCAAGCGATCGCGCACACCAGGATCAGGTATTGGAAGAGCTGGAAAAGGCAGGAAAGAAGATCAAACGGGATAGGGAGCCGCCATTCGAGGAGAAGGACCGCGACACCGCCTACAATATCGGCCCCAATGAAGTCGCGAACCTCTGGAATCCATTTCCATCTCAAAATGAATGGAAGCGGCCGAAAGATAGCGTGCAGGTGTACATCCCTCGATTAGCTGTGGAAGCCTTTGAGCGAAAGCATGGCCTTCAGCGAGAGGCGAATGTACATACGGAGGAGAAGATCAACAAAGGCTCGATATCGGACGTTTCACAAATTGATCCTCTGAAATGGTATTCCACTTCTCACACCGCACGATTTCTGGGTGTTACTCAGAAACATGTGCAGAACAGACTCATCCGCAAACTGCGCGCAGAAAAAACAGGAGGGAGGTGGCGGATCCAAGGCCAAAGGATTCGTGAATACGGGAAGGAGCACAGTCCAGACTCCTAATCAGGGTCCTCCTTCCTAAATTTTCATTCCACGTTCTTCCACGTCTTTCCACGTCTTTCCACGTCGTTTACCCCAATCTCCCCTCAACATCGTATATGTTGCGGACATCATGATTGATGCGCCGCACGCAACGACACCATTAACCGCTGCAGATCTTCGCGCCGAGGTGGCGCGAGCTAGAGTGAGATCGTATTGCGTCGCTGCCCGACTACGAATGCACCCCACCACACTTAGTCTGATCTTGAGCGGGCGTCGAGCATTTGACCAGGCGCTGGCAGGGCGCATTGTTGCCGCGCTCAAATTAGAGCAACATCACAGTGAACTACTGGAAAATCAGAAGGTGAAAGGCGTGCGATGACTCGATCCCCTGCATTTCAGTTTTACGCTGGTGATTACTTGCGTGACGCGAAAGTCCTCCGCGTTTCCCTTGCCGCACGCGGTCTCTGGGTTTCCATGCTGTGCTTGATGCACATGGAAGGCGAGCCCTACGGACATCTCCGAGTCGGCACGAAAGACCTCACACCAAAGGAGCTGGCGCGCATCGTCGGCGAGCGTGAACGCATCGTCAATCGCCTCTTATTGGAGCTGGAAACTGCACAAGTTTTCTCAAAAAACGAGACCAATACGATTTTCTCTCGGCGCATGATGCGAGATGAAGAAATTCGCCGGAAGCGCGCAGAGGGCGGCATCAAGTCCCTTGAAAACCCAATGGTTCCACGACCCAGGCCACATGAGAAAGGATCAGGAGAAGGATATCCTTCCAACGATCCTCCAAGTCATCCTTCCCCTCCATCCTTCGGTGGATCCCCTTCTTCTTCATCTTCGTCTTCATCTTCTATGAAGAATAAGAAACCCTCTTTATCTCCCTTAAAACGTGAAGGGACTGCAGATAAGCCGAAGGATCCGGTGCCGATGTCAGAAGAACTCAGTGCGTTCTTTAAACGCATAGAGAATACTCTTCCAGAGATGTAGTTGAAGATGCCAGTCCATGAAGCTATTTACGCTCGCTGAAGCCGCTCAATTTCTGCGGATGTCCCGCTCGACCCTATACCAGCGGAAGGACATCCCTCGGTATCGCCGACCAGGATCCCGCGTGATGCTGTTCGATGAGGACGAACTCGAAGCCTGGTTGAAACGAGGACACCTTAGCATCATGGGTAAGTCACCTGTTGAGAGGTCGCAGACCACGCATCAACACGCTCCAGAAGACATATCTAATATCGTGGATATGTCGCTGCAGCCTGTATATCATCGTAACGCTCGCTATCGGTAGGTATCATGAACTACACCGTTACCACGCGGCAGACGAAAACAGGGATCGCCTTCGACCTGTACGTCCGCTGGAAAGGGAAACGGTACCGCCCCCTCCTTGGCTACAACCTCACCAAAGAAGAAGCTGACCGGCGGGCCATCGCTCTGATCGCCAAGATTCAGCAAGGTGAGCTGCAGCAGACTTCGGGACCTTCTCATTCCCTCACTTTCAAAGAATTTCTGCCTCTGTTCTGGCAGACCATGCACGTCAAGAAGAGATTCGACCTGCGCCGCCCAGAATCCATTCTTGAGACGCACTTACTTCCCCGCTTCGGCAATTGCCGGCTGGATTCCCTGACTGCTGAAGATGGATTGTCCTACATCACCGCTCGCCTGAATGCGAAGGCCGCGCCGTGGACCATCCACCGGGAGTGGACCGTGCTCATGCGAATCCTCAATCTTGCCGTCGACTTTGACAAGCTCGACAAGAACCGCCTGAAGCGAGTCGCGCTCCCCGATGTAGCAAACCGAGAACGAGTGGCCAGGATGGTCGAACTGAGGGCAATCAAGCAGGAAGCCGACAAGCGCCGGCTGAAGCAAATCGGGCAGCATCAATACGACCCCAACGAGTTCTGGCGGATCGTGACCGTTGCGCTCAATACCGGACTCAGGGAAGCCAAGATTTTAGAGATTGATCGATCCTGGATGCGCAAACAGGATGACGGCTGGTGGCTGATCCTGCCTCCCTCACGGAGCCGTTTGAAGCAGACACCACGTGAAATTCCCCTCAACCACGCCGCCTACGAGGCCCTCAGAAGCGAGATCGCCCACGTGGACGGGAGAATCTTCAGGCGTTGGAATGCTGGCGCGTTTGGGACATTCTGGCGGCGAATGTGCGTGGATGCGAAGGTTCATGATCTCCACTTCCATGATCTGCGCCACACCTTTACCACCTGGCTACAGAATCTCGGCGTCCCTCTCGAGGTGCGCGCTGCGCTGCTCGGACATCGACTGCGGGGAGCCTCCGGGGACTCGCTGGGAAGCGAAACCATGACGGCCCGCTACTCTCACGGCGGCTACGGCTGGAATCAGCAGCTACGACAGGCTGCGACCCTCCTCCACACCGCTCTCGTGTCCTATGGAGTGTCCAATGGAAAACCTCCCGATGAAGCGACTCGCGAGAGAAAAGTCGCCAACTCACCGAAAGGTCAGGGGAATGGTTGGTGGTCCCAACGGGATTTGAACCCGTGTCTGAGCCTTGAGAGGGCTCCGTCCTAGGCCAGGCTAGACGATGGGACCGGCCACGCAATCACCAGCCAAACGATCCTCGATGAAGCGGGACAGACTGTAGCATAGGGTTATCACGTTTTTAAAGCGAGGCTGCTGTTTTCTTCTCACCGCTCCCCGTCTGTGATAGATTCCCCGCAACATGACGACGCCTGAATCATCCAC
>Ga0247727_10014099_pt1 | contig 13347 bp, 10 predicted proteins | sample WisWelCaveWW1625_FD_202498 | JGI IMG/M metagenome (GOLD analysis project Ga0247727, IMG submission 202498) | Biofilm microbial communities from Wishing Well Cave, Virginia, United States - WW16-25 | ecosystem: Environmental > Aquatic > Deep subsurface > Groundwater > Cave microbial mat | place... | reverse complement strand
TCGCCATTGGTGAGATAAGGCGAACCCAGCGGCATAAGCTGACCGTAGTTGGGATGATCATTATAAAAATGATTCTGGTTGCTGGCATCGATCTTTTCCCAGATGTAACTCTGCTGCAAGCCGGCAAAACCGCCGGAAGGGCTGACGCGCAAAAGACCGTCCGCCGCCGCAGCGCTGTTTTTGGGAGGCGCTGCCACCAAATTGTCGTACGCGACATCCTGCGTCAGCACCAAGCCCGATTGCGTCGCGAAAGATGTCCCGGCGCTATGGCAGCTTATGCAGTTTCGATTAAAAATGTCTTGTTGAATTCTTTGCCACGTAGAAGTTTGTTGCGCATGAGCGGCGGTCAGACAACTTCCCACAAACAGCCAAGCCAAAAGTAGTCGAAGCTTCATGATGCACCTTTTTATTGAAGGGTTCGCTGGCGGCGAACAATGTTTTCATATCTCAACAGCAACTCACCCCCGGTCCCTCTCTCTCCGCCCCGCTTCATAAAAAGCTTAAGGAAGCGGAGCGGGGTAAGAAGAGAGGGGAGAAAAGCAAAACATCGAACCAGCTCCCCTTCTCTTCCTAAGAGAAGGGGGCAGGGGGATGAGTTGGAAAGCCTCATTCACCCCTCAATCTCTTTGGCAGCCTGGTCATCACACTGCCAAGATCATTTTCGATTTCCTCGTTGCGGAATCGCAGGACTTCAATGCCCATCATGTTGATGATGAATGTCCTGAGTCGATCGTGATCCTTTCGATAGTCATGAATCTTGCCATCAATCTCCACAACCAGGCGTTGCTCATGACAAAAGAAATCAGCGATGAAAAAAGTTTCCTTGCCCAAATAGTCGAAAAAAAGCGGGTACTGTCTGTAGAATTTCAATCCTGAAAACTTTCGATCTCTCACGGCTTGCCAGAAAATCTTTTCAGCATTGGTTTGGCGCTTGCGCAGGTCCCGGCAAAGCTGCGTGGCAATTTTTCGTAATCGAGGATCGAAGGAAAGGCTCATCACGCATCCTATCTTCTTGGGATCCTTTGTGAAGCCATCTCTCAAAGCAACTCACCCCCTAAATCCCCTTCTCTTAAAAAAGAGAAGGGGACTTCAAAACCTCGAACTAGCGCTCCCCCTTCTCTTCTTAAGAGAAGGGGGGCCGGGGGGATGAGTTGGAAAACCAACCTATTCCTCATACTCCAACAACACCCTCTGCAAATTCTCTCTCAACAACTCCTCAAAATTCTTCATGGTGTTGAACGATTGATACAACGCGGGGTGATCACTCTTGTGAGGATCAAGCTGCGCGAAAAAATCTTGTACGCGCTTGAATTGATCAGCGTCGAGCGCATTCGGCGGAATGGATCGTGTGCAGCGATACATCATAATGCGTGGCTTCTTGAATTGTTGCCAGAGGTGATAGGCTGCCGTGAATTCTTCTTCGGTGCCAGAGAGATATTCTTTCTGTGTCGCTGGATTCGCCGCGCCCGAAGGCATGCCGAAGCGATGCCATAAAATGCCGATGAAAATATCCCATGTCGTTGGCTTGAGCTGGTCGAAGATGACTTGCTGCGGACGCCCGGCATCGGGCACGACCATACACCAATCTACCATTTCAAGAAAAAGTTCTTGTTTCTCAGCCAGCGGCTTTAGCGAATCAACAATTGTATACACCTTCGTTCGTTCAGTTGCCATGTTAGATGGTGAGGCGACAAAGACGCGCATTTTAGTAAATTTTTGTAGTCCAGATATCTTGTCAGCTTTATTCTTTCCGCCACGGTGGGAGAAGTCTGCCACACTTCCCAATCCTGTTTTTTGCCCATCGGGAATTTGTTCTTCATCAATCAGGTCATTAATCAATCCATAGACATTTACATTTTGATAGCTTTTAATGCATTGGATGTACCTTTGCCGATCCTCTAAAAACTTGCGCAAAGTCTCGTAGGGATAAAAATGCGGCTCTTGGCTGTCTCTACACATCGCACAATTGCACGGAATCAATTGACTGTACTCCAAGCGTCGGTACGATGCATGAATTTTTTCAAGCTCATATGTCACAATCGCCATCATCTCTTTTTTGTGTTTTCCGGAGATGCGAATTCTAATTTCCCGTTTGCCATAATATTCGATGACTTCCGCCCGCGTTTGATCTTTCTCCAAAATCACCCCACTTTTCCAAACGTTCTTTTGCGCGGCAATAAATTGGTGCATGGCGACTATGAACTGCGTGATAATTCCTTTCAGCATGAACTCATAGGTGTAGCGCATAATGAGATTGTTCTTCTCGTCCCATTGATATTCCGGCTGATTTTCTGTCAATAGTTGTGGCGCGATATAAGTATCTTGACTACCGGGGATTTTGTAGCATAGTTTGAAATTGATCATCAACTGTAACAACTCATCCTGCATATTAGCGTATTCCGGCGCATCCCAGATATTCGTTAGTTCAGTTCGAATGAATTGACCAAGGTTTTGCATTACGGTTTTATTATCGAGAACTTTATAAACCGCGTCCGTGCCCCATTTGGGTTTGAGAATTACTGTCTTCTTCAAAAGCGGGTCTTCCTGAAAGTGCAGGCAAACACCCAGATCGTGCAAATACCCACTCAACTGCAAGCTGTCGTTTCGCTCCATAAAACCGTTTTCCTGGCAAGTGGCTAGGTAATCTTCGATGCTGATGTGGTCGCGATGGTCTTTTTCGAGCGCTTCGCGGACTTTGACCCAAGTTTTCGGCAGCGGCGTGCCAATATGCGGCAACTGGCAAATGTGATGCTTAATCTTTTTTATTATTTCGGAAAAGCCTCGATTGGTCGCAAGGTTAGTCGCGAGCGTTTCCTGCAAGTTGGAAAATTCTTCGCGAAGCATGCGTTCATTTATTTCTCGATGACGATCTTGTTTTTCATTCTTGATAATCACCATCGGGCTGCTATCACTCAACAAATCAACCACGTTGAGCCAATAATAAAAATCAGTATCTTCTTTGCGGGTGTCTGCTACTAAAGCATACAATGATCTTTTAGTGAGGAAAAATTGATGCGTGGCATGATAAATCTCCTGCCCGCCAAAATCCCAAATGTTGACTCGAAACCGCCGTTCATCATCCATCGGAAAATGCCACTGAATGACATCAATACCCTTTGTAGAAAGCTCTTCTTCTTGTAGTTGATAATTTGAATTTTCTATCTTTTTCACAAATGTGGTCTTTCCCGCCCCACCTTCGCCCACGATGATTAATTTGGCCTCAAATAGATAGTCTTGGCCTTCAACTTCGAGTTGACGAAAATAATCGTTTATGGCCTTGACTCCTTTTTCTACAACCTCTAACGGAGGGGTCTTGATGGGATTACCACTTACAGATAGTTTTTGTAAATTCTTTAAATTACCAATCGATTCAGGGATCGTTACTAAACGATTAAGCCGTAAGTCTAGCGACACCAGGTTACGCAACTGGCCAATCGTTTCGGGAATTGACACCAGTCGATTGAGTCCAATGTTTAGCGATCTAAGATTATGCAGTTGGCTAATCATATTGGGAATCTCGACTAACTGATTGTAACTTAAATTTAACGAAACTAGATTTTGGAGTTGACCAATTGCATCAGGAATAGAAATTAATTCATCGTTGTGCAGATCGAGTAGAGTTAAATTTTGCAGTTTGCCAATACTGCTGGGGATTGATCTTAGATGGTTGATTCCTAAATCGAGTGACATCAAATTACTTAATTCGTCAATCCATTCGGGCACCATTGTGATGCGATTACGGCTCAAATCGAGCGTCAAAAGTTTGTTCAACCGATTTAAGTACTCAGGTATATCTGCTAGTCTATTACCAGCTAGATTTAGCGTCGAGATGTTGTTTAACTGACTAATCACGCGGGGAACGTCGGTCAATTCATTGTAACTCAAATCCAGGGTTGTTAGTCTCTGCATTGGGGAAATCTTATCAAGCCCTGTAGTCAGATTATTGAAGCTTAGATAAAGTGAAGTCAGATTGCTTAGTTGCGCAATATCTTTTGGTATGTCACTGAAGCGATTATTTCTCAGACTCAAAACTTCCAAGTGTTCCAAATCAAAAACTTCAGTGGGAATGCTGTTTAGCTTTTGATGATCGGGTATATACCAATCACAGCTCAAATCTAATTCTTTGAGTTGTTTCTCTTTGGCTTCCTGTATTTTTTTAAGGAAATGTTCAGGTATATTGCTCATGATACAAAATCCTTTTGAAGTAGAGAGCTTTCTTGATCCAATCCAGATGGTTTTTACGGCGTGGAGAGTAGTCGATAAACTAATGCCCATTGTGCTCAAGATAACAAACAAAATTGAAAAGTCAAGCCGGCGCTTTCTTATCCCGAGTCGTTCATAAAGAAAACCACGAAGCCGTCCCGCCACAGCGGAACGAAGAGCGAAGAGCCACGCGAAACCCCTGAGCCACGCTGTGTTATAGCCAATGCCAAAATTAGAAACTAACGCCAGCGGCGTGAGATGTTTATAGAAAATGCCCAAATCCAAAATCGTAAACGCCATCGGCGTGTCATGTTTGTACTCTCAATAATTCTTCAGATTTTTCAATCTGTCCTGGCTTGAATTCATGCCACGCCCTATAAACATTTCACACCTACGGTGTTTCTTTCATGGCTGATTTGGTTCGTGGCTATAAACATACCACGCCTCCGGCGTTTTCAATTGGGTAGTTCGGGGCGTGGCTATAAACATCTCACGCCTCCGGCGTTTGGCATTTTCTTCGGTATGAAGACTTCATTAGTCATTCAGCCTGAATAGTTCATAAAGAAAACTGCGAAGCTATCCCGCCGCGGCGGAACGAAGAGCAAAGCACACCACGCCAAACGCCGAAGGCGCGCTATGTTTACACCCAAGATCAAAATTAGAAACTAACGCCATCGGCGTGACATGTTTGTGCTCTCAAAGTTGCTCAGATTTTTTCAATTCATTCTTTTGAATTCATGCCGTGTCCACAACCAATAAACATTTCACACCTACGGTGTTTCTTTGTAACTGATTTGGTTCGTAGCTATAAACATACCACGCCTCCGGCGTTTTCAATTGGGTAGTTCGGGGCGCGGCTATAAACATCTCACGCCTCCGGCGTTTTGACATTCTCTTCGGTGTGCGAATTTTCTGTTTCAGCTAATAAGCTTAACCGCAATCCACCGCCGCACTGAGTTGATCAAGAAAATGGTCTCGGCTTTTTGCAAATCTGCCAGATACAAAATGCGCTCGATAATTTTTTCCTGCGCCAAAAGCTCGGCGCGAAATGTTCCAGCCAATAAACCGCACGACACCGGCGGCGTGTAGTCTTTGCCGCCTATCCGCATGACAAGATTCGCAATTGTCGATTCCGTCAGCTCGCCTTTTTCATTCACCAGCAAGACATCGTCGCAATCAGGTCTCGAAGCAGCGCGAGACGTGTAAATTGCGCGATGGGTGGTTTTGTGAAAAAGAAAAACTTCGTTGCTGTTCACCGGCTCTTTGGCAATGGCGACCGTGGCGCAAGATTCATCTTGCGCACTTTTCTTTTCCACAATCACCCGCCCATCGCGATGAACCATCAACCGAACTTTGTAATTTCCATCCTGCATCGATGTAGCAGCCTCTTGCAAAATGCCATTTATTTTTTCTTTATCAAAATTAAAACCAAAATACGCCGCAGAATCTTCAAGCCGCGCAAGGTGGCGATTCAAGAGAAAATAGCCACTTCGGCTTTCATAAAGAATTGTTTCGAGCAAAGCGAACTCCGGCTGGCGTCGCTCGATAAATTTTGCTTTGAGCAAGCATTCTTCATACTCAGCTTTCGGCGAGGAAGAGTAGGTAATGCCGCTGCCAACGCCGACTTCGACGGCTCGACTGAGACCTCGGCGAGCTCGGTCGAGCCGCTCGCCGAAGTCAAGCTCGGTCTGCGTATCAATGAGCAGCGTGCGAATCGCCACGTTGAACATCGCTTCCGGCCCAGGAGAGAGAAAACCAATCGCGCCGGTGTAAATTTTCCGAGGCGAGTCTTCGAGCTGCGAGATGATCTGCATCGTGCTGATCTTCGGCGCGCCGGTCACCGAGCCGCTGGGAAAAAGCGCCTGCAAGATTTCGGTGAAGCCAACGCTCGAAAGAAGTCGGGAAGTAATCGTCGAGGTCATTTGCAGCACCGTCGGGTAGCGCTCGATCTCGAAGAGTTTTGGAACACTCACCGAGCCGTGCTCGGAGATGTGCCCCATGTCATTGCGCAGCAGATCGACGATCATCACATTCTCGGCGCGTTCTTTGATGGAAGTCTGAAGTTGTTCGGCGAAGCGCGCATCTTCGGCGGTCGTTCGCCCGCGCCGGTGCGTGCCCTTCATCGGGCGAGTGGTGAGCTGGCCGTCTTTCCAATGAAAGAAAAGCTCGGGAGAAGTTGAAATGATCTGATATTTTCCAAAACTGATATACGCACAATAACCGGCGCGCTGGCTTCGGCACAACTGATGATAGAGCGCAAAAGCCTCGCCACGAAATTTTGCCCGCAGGCGAAAAGTAAAATTGACCTGATAAGTATCTCCGGCAGCGATGCGCTCGCGAATCTTTTCAACGGCGTTTTGATATTGCGTTTCATCGATGCTGGGCTGCCAATCGGAGAGTTCGAAATTCCCTTTGCGAAAAAATTCTCCGGCGCTGATCTCGCGGCGCTCTTTGAAGATGCCGAACCATAAGAGTGGAAAATCAGAACCACTCTTCACACAGAGATCGGCGTCAAACCCAAGCGCAGCTTCATAAGAAATAAATCCCGCGGCATGGAAGCCCTGCTTTACAGCCGTTTCAACATGACGGACGGCTGGAATTATTTTGCGATGCGCGCGCGCGGAAATTTCTTCGACACAGCCATCGAACAAAAATGAGTGGCCGCTACCCGTGTAGCTTTCAAATAAAACAAAAGGCGTGGTCATGCCGGAATATACAATTCATCCCGACATTTGCCACGCCTTTTGTTGGTAGGGTTTTTGATGGAGTTGTTCCGCCACGGTTTGACCGTGGCGTGGTTTCGTTTCCGAAAAAAAAGACCACGGCCAAGCCGTGGTCGAGCAGGTAATAAGGGCAAAATTATTAAAAGAAAAATCGGGGGCTTCACTTTTTCAAAAAAATCCCCACGAAATACGCCGGCCTTGCCAACACATTTTGCCCGCGCGCCGCAAATACCGTCCGCGCATTGATGCCGAAACTCTTCGTGAAGTTGTAAAACACCCCGGGACCGTACGCCAGATAACGCTGGTTGTTTGCAAAAAATCCGCCCATGCCGCCGGTCACGGCATCATCCCCGTTTCGAAACGGCTCGAGGCCGTTTATCTTGAAAACCATCGTCAACGCCGCGCCGAAGGTATAGCCCAGCTCGGCCTCATAACGAAACTCATCGGAATAACCGTTGGTGCGATTGTTCACACCGATCTCGCCGGTGAAATATAACGGCTTGGGGTAAAAAGAATGGCCGAGTTGTAGTGAAAGAATTTGGTTGAACTCGCCGTCGCCGGTGAGCAACCCACTCTCCTGCGTGTCGTCGCCAATCGGCAAGCCGAGCTTGAGGCCGGCGCTGATCACCGTCGAGCCGCCGCGCCGCAATCCCACCCGCACACCGATCTCGGCATCGGAAATGCCGGAGACTGAATCGCCGGGAAAAAAGACGAATCCCGTCCGGTTGCCGATCTGACGATTCAGCGTAATGCGCTTATAAAAAGGAAAATCGCCGATCACCGTCAGCCAATCGTTGACGCCATACTCCCCATAGAAACTTGTGGTGTATTCTGCCAGCGTCGGAATGGAGATGATTCTGCCGTCCGGCTCGTAAAAACGGTCGGCGCGAATGAGCTGGAATTTCAATTCGTAGTATCCCAGGCCACGCTTTTGTGTCCACGCCCCGGCAACGGCGTTCTCAGTCATGAATATGAAACCGGCGAGCACAGCCGTCAAGATAAACACACTTCTCATCGCTCATTTCCTCATCTTATTTTTTTCTTTTTGCCTTTTGCTTTTTATTTTTTGCCCCTTGCCATATTACTGCAATTGCGCATATCCGAACGTCACATTGAACGGCACGCAATGGATAATCACCCAATTGTAAGTTGTCAAGGTTACAGCGGACGGCACATTGTAACTTTGGGCTCCTGAAGTTCGCTGCAATCGTCCAAGGCTAATGCTGTTCGCTCCAACGGCATTAGTCGTGGAAAGAAAAACATCCAGCCCCGGGCCGCTGCTGCTGCTGAAATCGTTGCCGAGTTTTAGGACGAGACTGCCGTTCGCTTGTTGCTCGAGCGTAGCGGTGCCGCTGACGTTGTACGAGGTGCCGGGCCGTCTCGTAAACGCGCCGCTGCGGCTCGCGCCCAAAATGGTAAGAGGCGCAGCCGGGCTGTCGATGCCATCGGCCGTCGCAATGATATTCACGACCCCGGGTTTGATGCCAGTCGCCAAGCCAGACGAGTTGATCGAAGCAATCGTCGCATCGGAGCTTCGCCAGCTGAAGGTTTTGCCGGAGAGCGCATTGCCGAGCAAATTGCGCGCGACGGCGTTGAACTGTAATGTTGCGCCGGTGCTGATTGTTCCGATATCCGGCGAGACCACGACCTGCGCCACCTGATTGGAATTGGCCACGACCGTCAACGTCGCTTCATTACTCGTCACCCCGCGCGCGTTGGCGCTGATCATCGTTTGGCCGGCCTGCTTGCCGAAAACCTGCCCGTCGGCGTCTATCGAGGCAACGGCCGTATCGGAGCTTGACCATTGAAACATGATCGCTGGAACGGCATTTCCCAGGCTGTCATAATAAGCTGCTTGAAAGCTCGTGGTTCGTCCGATCTCCACGGCGGAGCTTGCAGGAGTCACGGCGATGCGCACCGGCATTAACAAAGCGGGTTCTTCGATGAGATCAGTGCCAACGCAGCCGATAAAAACCGCGGCGATCAATATTAAAAAGCGTTTTGTGTCTCTCATTTGGCAATCCTTAATCAAGTTCTAAAGCACAAAACTCAGGATAAAATCTGAAAGTTTGAGAGCCCACTGATTGAGGAAAGCCGCTGAAAAAGCATTTCATCGGTGTCCCGCATGGGCGGGATTCAATCGGTGGGGCTGCTGACCTGGCTTCGGCTTTCAGCTCGCCTCGGTCCCGCTTCTTATTGGAAATGGAAACGGGGCGGGATGAAAATTTGATGTTGTTTGTAATGTTGAAAACAGCATTGTTCAATTGAAAATTCCGCGCGCATGTCGTTCGAGTTGTCGTTTGTTTTGCAATATCCTTTCAATGAGTTGACCAATCGCTTGGCGCTTCACCCCAAGATCGGCTTCGCGTGCAAGCGACTGGCCACCATGCGCTTGGACAAAATGATTACGGCGTAATCTGCTTCGTGCGGTTATTGCGAAATTCGTTCGTGCCGTTGAAGTCTTCCCACGCCTGGTTGAAATAGTAAATGGTGTTGCGATTGAATCGGTTGTTCGCCGAGCCGGCGCTGGTTTGGATGCCGACGCCGAATCGATTGAGCGTGTTGAATCTGACAAGATCGTTGTAGGGGCCAGCCGGACCTTGCCCTGCGGCCGGGTTGTAACAGATTCCCAGCAATCCATTGTCGCCGCCGCGAACTAAATTGTGAGCGAGCCGGTTTTCAAAACTGCCGCCGCCGCGCACAAACAGACCGAGGTTGACGTCGAGGAATTCATTGTTCCGAACAAGGTTCTTGTAGCTATTCACCAACAGAATGCCGATTTGCGGCGGACCTGGAACCTCATCGCCGCCCCGGACACGAACATTTTTTACAATCGATTTGCTTGATTCCAGCAATGCGATGCCGACGCCAAAAGTCCTCAGCGTGCCGTTGCGCACAACCACGTGGCTCACGCCGTCCAGCACGATGCCGCGACCGGTTTTGTTACCCGGACCGGTGATCGTGTGATCGTTGAGATCGAGCCGAACGTCGTCAGCCTGGATCACAATCGCATCCGAGGTTGCTGAAAAGTCGTTCACGACTTTGTAATTGCCCGGCTCGGTGATCACAGTCGGTCCGGTAATTTCGGTGACAGTGGATTTGTTCAAGGAAGATAATTCAGCCTCGAGACTTGCTTCAAAATCGTCGATTAACCTAAGCTCTTCGTCTTGTGCCTGATCAACCGGCGCTTGAACCGGATTTTGTTTTTCGCAGCCGGAGATGACCAACATGAGCAGCAGCAAAGCCAGCGCGCCCCCGGCGGTGCCGGCACGAAACACTTTGCGTAACATGGCATACCTCCTGATTCGGTTAATGGAGAAACGTGACTTAAACGAACTCTCCAATTAACGAAAAAGCTGTCACGGAAGTATCACGAGGGAATCAACAAAGAGTAAAAAATATTGTGGAAAGTTTGGAAATGAAATGTGATTCTAAAGGCTCAAGGGCCTGGGGTGCTGTGCTACACCAAAATAATAACATCAGCCAACTGATACATGAGCCCAACTGTCAGGCTTTTTCCGTTGGGTTCATCTATCCGCTGGGGGCAAAAATTTTTCAGGATTTTTTGAGATTGATTCGACAAGTCAACTATCGCAACTGTGCGGCGATCTTCAAATCGAAGAAAAACGTCGTCCCCACATTGACGGCGCTGCTTACGGAAATTGTGCTGCCATGCAAATCCAAAATTCTTTTGGCAATCGCCAGCCCCAAGCCGGCGCCGCCCGAGCCTCGCGCGCGGCTTTTTTCAATTCGGTAAAAACGCTCGAACACCAGGGGCATCTCTTCAGGAGGGATGCCGCAGCCGGTGTCCGAGATTGCGACACGAACCCGGTCATGATGATTCTTCAGCTCGACTTTCACCGCCCCGCCTTCGGAGGTATAACGCAGCGCGTTGTCGATAAAGTTGGAAAGCGCGCGTTCGATCATGCCGATGTCCGCTTCGACCATCGGCAAATCTTTGGGCAATGCGGTTTGCAGATCGACCTTCAGCTCCTCGGCCTGCGGTTTGAATTTCATCACCACGTCCTGGGTCAATTCCGCCATTGAAAAAGGCTCGGCTTTGGGTTGAATCTGCTTGGCGTCGAGCTTCGACAGCTCGAACAGCTCGCTCACCAACATGCCGAGCGATTTGGTGTTTTCGAAAATGACTTGCAGATGCTTGCGGCGCTCCTCGGTTTTCAGGGATTCATCTTTGATCAAGATGGTTTCGATATAGCCCTGCATCGAGGCCAGCGGGCTGCGCAAATCGTGCGAGACGTTGGCAATCAGCTCGCGGCGCAAATCATCGGTGCGTTTCAGCTCCTCCATGTTTGCGACGATGGTATCGGCCATGGCGTTGAAGGCTTTCACCAGTTGGCCGATTTCGTCGTTGGATCGAATGTTGATTCGCTGCGAAAAATTCCCGGCCTCGAATTGCTTGACCGCCGAGGTCATTGCGCGAAAACGCTTGGTGAGATAGCCGAAGAGAACCAAGCCGACGACGCTGGTGAGAAAAAGAATAATCGCCAGACTGACGGCGGTGGTGCGAATGATGTAACTCTCTCTGATCATCTCCGCGGCTGAGTCGTATTGCTCGCCGCCGAGAATGACATAGAGATAGCCGTGAACATCTTCGCCGATGTTGATGGTCGTCGCCGAAAACGGCTTCTTCTTGCCGATGTTTCGTGGATCGTCTCCCTCGATCGGCATATCGCGAGGTGTGCCGAGGAATTTTTGAATGGGTTCCAGATTGACGTAATCCTGTTTGACGGTTTTTCCAGGCTCGGCAAAGAACGCGAGAATTTTTCCATTGCCGTCGAGCATGTAGATTTCGACGCGCGGATTCATCACCATCATGTAGTGCATCGTGTGCATGATGTCGCCGTAAGCGATGCTGTCTTTGAGAAACGGCGTGAACTCTTTTGCCAAATCGCGCGCAAGGTTGAGGTTGAGTTTTTGGTCGGACTCATTGACGAAGCTCATCGAAGAATGCACCGACACCAGGGTTTGCACCAGCCCCAAAATGAGCAACAGCACGAGAAATGCAGCCGAGATTTTTCCGTAAAGCGTATGCAGCACGTTTTTCATTCCGCCAGCTCCTCCGGCTCGACAAAACGATAACCCACTCCCCATACGGTTTGAATATATTTCGGATCGGAAGGATTTTTCTCGATCTTGCTGCGCAGCCGATTGATGTGCGAGTTGACGGTGTGATCGTACCCGTCGAATTGATGGCCCCACACCAGATCCAATAATAGCTGCCGGCTGTAGGCGCGTCCGGGGTTGGAAGCAAACAACGCCAGCAAATCAAATTCTTTGGCGGTTAATTCCACTGGCTGGCCGGAGAGCGTGACTTTGCGTTTTTCCAAGGAGATGACCAATTCATCATAAGCCAACTCTTTTCGCTTCGATGAGTCTCCGGCGTTCTCTTTATCTGCTTCGATGCGGCGAAACAGCGCTTTGATTCGCGCCGCCAGCTCGCGCACGCTGAACGGCTTGGTGAGATAATCGTCGGCCCCCAACTCCAGGCCGAGCACTTTGTCGAGCTCCTCGGATTTCGCGGTGAGCATCAAAATCGGCGTATAGCGATTCTCAGCGCGAATGCGTTTGCAGACTTCGATGCCGTCCAGTTTCGGAAGCATGAGATCCAGGATCACCAGATCATATTCATGCTCCTGAACTTTTTTAAGTCCAGAAAGGCCATCGGCGGCCCAATCCAAGCTGTATCCTAAATCCTTTAAGTTGATTTGGACGAGATCGGCTACGTCGGGATCATCTTCGATGATCAGAATTTTGTCGGCTTTGCTCATGTAAAATCACAGTCCTTTCGGATCAGGAAAAAATACCGGCGTTTGAATTTAATAAATATTTATCGCAAAAGTATCACGGGAGCATAAAAAATTCTGCTCATTGACTTTTGCAGCAGATTTGGATAAGTTTCCCATAAATGTTTGCAGGTGGGGTCTAAGCATCTGCGCCGATTTGAAACGCTCCTCATTTAGTATGGAGAACTCATGCGTATGCAACTTTGGCAGCTTTAGTTTTTGGTTTGTTAGCCTGTCAGGACAAAGGCCCTCAAAACATCGTTCTGGAAGATCAAAAAGCCAGGGTTAGTTACAGCATCGGTTTGAACTTTGGCAACAATCTCAAGCAACAATCGATCGAAGTCGACCCGCCATCCTGGCGCGCGGCCTCCAAGATGCGATGTTCGGCGCTCAAACGCTCATGACTGAAGATGAAATTCGCCAGTGCATGACGCAGTTTGAGCAAGGCATGAGTGCAAAACAATAGGGAGAAAGCAAGCATGGAAGCAGATAAAAACATGAAGGAAGGCGAGACCTTTCTTGCCGAGAACAAAAACAAAGAAGGCGTGGTCACTCTGCCGAGCGGATTGCAGTACAAAGTGATCACAGCCGGAGCCGGCCCAACTCCAAAGTTGACT
>Ga0247727_10014097_pt1 | contig 13349 bp, 12 predicted proteins | sample WisWelCaveWW1625_FD_202498 | JGI IMG/M metagenome (GOLD analysis project Ga0247727, IMG submission 202498) | Biofilm microbial communities from Wishing Well Cave, Virginia, United States - WW16-25 | ecosystem: Environmental > Aquatic > Deep subsurface > Groundwater > Cave microbial mat | place... | reverse complement strand
CGGTGTGGTGCTTCAACACCCCGTACCGTGTCCGGAGGCTCTCACTTGTCAACAACGTCTTTGGAGACGACAGCTAGACTGCGGGACGACCCAGGCCCCACCCTCCCACGACAGGATGCCCGTGACCGAACGCAGCCTCGTCCTCATCAAGCCCGACGCTGTCCAGCGCCTGCTCACCGGGCGGATACTGGCGCGGTTCGAGGAGCGTGGCCTCAAGATCGTCGGCCTGAAGCTCGTCGTCGTGGGGCGCGATCTCGCGGAGCGCCACTACGCGATCCACCGCGACAAGCCGTTCTTCGCGGGCCTCGTCGAGTTCATCAGCTCGAGCCCGCTCGTCGCGGTCGCCCTCGAGGGTCCGAGTGCGATCTCCATCGCCCGGGCGATGGTCGGTGCGACCCGGCCGAACGAGGCGGCGCCGGGAACGATCCGCGGCGACCTCGCGCTCGAGACCGCCCAGAATCTCGTCCACGCCTCGGACGGCGAGGAGACCGCGCGTGCCGAGCTCGCGCTGTGGTTCGGCCCTGGCGAGCTCGTGAGCTACGAGCGCGACATCGACCGCTGGGCGCTCGCGCCGGGCGACTGACCCCGTTCGGACTGCTCGAACGTCGACGCCGCCGGGGAGGCACTCGGCACGGGCGACCCGTCCTTCGAGCCGGGGGCGGCCGTGGAGGTCAATGAGACGGCGGACGCGAGGACGGCGAGGGCGAGCGCCAGGCTCGCGGCGATGAACGTCCGCTCGCCCTTCGCCGCGGTCGCGACCGCCCTGGCGAGCGCGACCGGCGAGCGGGTCGAAGTCGGTCGCCGGGTCTGGCTGTCGAGCCTCGGCCGCTCAGACGGCGCGCGGGCGACGACGTCCGACGGGCGCTCCAGTCCGGCACGCAGGACCCGTCCGAAGACGAGCGCAGGGCCGAGCGCGCCCAGGAGCGCGACGGCGTCGTACGGCGGATCGAGGGCCAATCCGACGAGACCGCCGCGGGCGGCCGCGGCCCCGCCGGCCGGCAGCCCGACGAGCCCTGCCGTCACGAGGACGAGCGCGGTCGCCAGGAGCGGCGATCGACGCGCCCAGCCGTGCAGCTCGGCCAGCGTGCGAACGCCGAAGCGACCGCGGACAGCGGTGGCCCAGCCGGCGAAGCCGGATGCGAGAGCGCCGTAGGCGACCAGCCAGGCGGCGAGCAGGGGCGCCGCCGACGGGTCGAGCGTGGCGAACGCAAGGAGGCCGAAGCCACCTGCCGCGACGATCGTGTAGCCGATGACGTGATCGATGTCGTCGTGGAGCAGGGCGGCCGTGGCGCCGAGCACGATCGTCCCGCCGGCGACGATCGCGACCAGACCGCGCTCGACGCCGAGCAGAGCCACCCCCGGGCCAAGCGCCGCGATCGCCCAGCCCGCCGCCACGATCGCGAACGCCGCGCCGCCCCAGGCGAGCGCCGCCGGCACCGCCGCCGCAGGGATGGCTTCGACGAGGCGCGCGGCCCAGACGTGCGTCGGGATCGCGCCCATCCGCAGAGCCACGGCAGCGACGATCGCGATGAGACCGAGCCCCAGCGTGGAAGCGGCCGCGGGATCGACGCCGTCCGCGGCGCCCGAGCCGACGGCGAACGGGCCCGCCGGGGATGACTCCCAGGCGATGACGCCGAGCCCCAGGAAGCTCGCCACGACGACCGTCCGAAGGGCTCGCCAGGCGACGAGCGCCCGCGTCCGCGCTCCGGCGACGGCCGGAGCGACGACGGCGACCACGCCGCCGGCGGCCAGGAAGGCGAACGCGGCCGACGCGTCGGTCGAGGCGATGGCGAGGATCGCCGCACCGAGCCCGATGAGCGCCGGCCCGGCGACCGCCAGCGAACCCACGCTCAGCGCGTCGATCGCGACGAGGAGGGCAGCGCACGCGGCCCACGTCGCAGCGAAGGACCGGAGCGTCTCCGAACCGACGAGTGCCGCGGAGCCGAACGGCAGGACATCGGTCGCCCGGATCTCGGACGCCAGCCAGGCCACGGCGATCAGCCCGACGAGCCCCACGCCCGTCGCGACGCGGGCGAAGCGAGGGCGCACAAGGCTGACCAGGACGCCGAGCCCGAGCGACACGGCTGCGGCGACGGCGACGCTCACGGTCAGGCGCCCGAGCCGGGACCTGCGCCGGGGCCTGCGCCAGCCCCGAAGCCGGCGTCGCGGAGCGGCCCGACGTGGGCTCCGAACCTCGCAAGCGCGGCGACGCCGGCCGCGACCGCCAGCAGCGAGGCTACGACCGCCAACTGCTCGAGCGCCTCCGGACGCCCGCCGAGGCCCGCGCGCAACAGCATCACGCCGTCGATGAGCAGCAGCAGGCCGACCCCGAGCCGGATCGTGTCATGCGGCAGCAGCACGGGCAGCGACGCAAGTGCGAGGACGGCCAGGCCGGCTGCCGTCGGGATCCCGCTGCGGAGGACCACGGGGTCGAGCGGGCCGGGCTGCGGTGCCGGATCGCCGGTGTCGAGCGGTACCGGGACGACGAGTTCGGCCGCGACCGCCAGCCCGATGACGGCGACGGTGACCGCAGCGAGCGCCAGGGCGGGCCAGCCGAGGCCGGAGCCGCCGAGGCCCGGGCGGCCGGCGCGGACGGCCGGCCACAGCAGGTATGCCGCCAGTGCAGCCCCGACGATGCGCAGGGCGAGGGCGTTCAGTCCGGGCAGCGGTTCCGCAACGAGCGGCGCCGCGGCCAGGGCCAGGACGAGGCCGGTCAACCCGATCCGCGGCTCCCGGGCGGCCACGGCGGCGACCGCGCCGGCGACCGCGATGAACGCCGCGAGGGCAAGGCCGCCGATCACGGCGTGGCGCCGGCGAACCCTGGGTAGGTCGGCGCTTCGAGGATGCCGAACGCCTCGAACGGCCAGTAGCGCAGGAACGCCCGCCCAGCGACGTGCGAGATGTCGATCGGGCCGAACGTCCGCGAGTCGGACGAGTTCCCGCGATGGTCGCCCATCACGAACAGCTGGCCGTCCGGGATCACCCAGCGTGTCGCGCCACCAGGCGTCGGCTCGGTCGGCTGCGGGATGCCTTCGACGCGGTAGAGGTAGGGCTCATCGAGCGCGCGCCCGTTGACCTGGACGACGCCGTCGAGCAGCTCGACGGTGTCGCCGCCGACGCCGATGACGCGCTTGATGAACGGGATCGCGCCGCCCGGCGCCCAGGCTTCCGGCGGCTGGAACACGACGATGTCGCCGCGGGCGAAGTCGGCCCAGCGTGGCGTCAGCTTGTCGACCAGGACGTACTCGCCCTCTTCGAGGGTCTGCTCCATCGAGCCCTGCTGGACCTTGTACGGCTGGGCGACGAACGTCTGGATGACCCAGAAGATGACGACCGTGAGGACGAGCGTCTCGACGATCTCGAATAGGCAGCCGATCGCCGGTCGCTGGCTCACAGGACGCGGAGTATAGGGTCTGCCGCCGGGATGGCCGCGCCTTCGCCCCCGCCGCGCCGGACCCGGGCGGACCGGCCGACCGCGTCGTGACTGCATAGCCGGTGCGGGTCTTCGTGTTTGACCCGTCGGACGGCCGCTTGTTACACTCCGCCGCGGCCGGACGCTCCGCCCATGGACCGCGGGCCGGCTCCCCACGGATCAACGTCCCGACGGCCCGCGCGATGCGCCGCCGCGAGAGCATCCGCCCGACCCCGACCCGGAGGACCCGACGAAGCCGATGAGTCCCGAGACGCTCCAGCTGATCATCCTGCCGGCCGGCCTGATCGCCGTCCTGTTCGCCCTGTGGCTCGCCCGGGATGTCCTGTCGCGGGACGTGGGCACCGCGGCGATGCAGGACGTGGCCGGCACGATCTACGAAGGTGCGATCGCCTTCATCCGCCGCCAGTACACGACGATCGGGCTGCTCGCCGTCGTCGCCGCACTCCTGCTCACCGGCCTCATCGCATTCTTCGAGACGCAGGACGTCGCCGACACGGACGTGTTCGGGCTCGACCTCGGCTGGCGGACCGGCCTCGCCTTTCTCGTCGGCGCCGCCTGCTCGATGGCGTCGGGCATCATCGGCATGTACATCTCGGTGAAAGCCAACGTGCGGACCGCCGCGGCGGCGCAGCACAGCCTCGTCGGCGCGGTCCAGACCGCGATGCGCGGTGGGGCGGTGTCCGGCTTCCTCGTCGTCGCGCTGTCGCTGCTCGGCGTGTACCTCAGCTTCGTCGCCTTCGGCGGTTTCGATGACCCCGACAAGGCGCCGTTCCTGATCGTCGGCTACGGCTTCGGGGCGAGCTTCGTCGCTCTCTTCGCCCAGCTCGGCGGCGGCATCTACACGAAGGCGGCCGACGTGGGCTCCGACCTCGTCGGCAAGGTCGAGGCGGGCATCCCCGAGGACGACCCGCGAAACGCGGCGGTCATCGCCGACCTCGTCGGCGACAACGTCGGCGACTGCGCCGGCCGCGGCGCCGACCTGTTCGAATCGACGGCGGCGGAGAACATCGGCGCGATGATCCTCGGCGTCGGCGTGTTCAAGGTGGCGGAGCTGCTCGGCTGGCCGAGCCCCGAAGCGTGGATCTTCTTCCCGCTCGTCGTCCGCGCCTTCGGCCTGCTGTCGACGATCGTCGCGATCTTCTTCGTCCGTGGCCGCGAAGACGAGGACCCGATGAACATGCTCAACCGCGGCTACTGGGTGACGACGCTCCTGTCGGTCGCCGCGCTCGCGCTCGTCACGAACGTCATGATGCAGACGACCGGCGAGACGGGGGCGAACGGCATCCCGGTCTGGATCTACTTCTTCGGCTGCGGCGTCGTCGGCCTGGCGACGAGCGTCGCGTTCGTCTACATCACGCAGTTCTACACGTCTGGCTCGTTCCGGCCCGTCCGCGAGATCGCGGAGGCGTCCCGGACGGGACCCGCGACGAACATCATCGCCGGCACGGCGGTCGGCTTCGAGACGACCGCGGTCACGGCGATCTCGATCGGGGTCGCCCTCTACGCCAGCCACTGGCTCGGCTCGCAGGCCGGCCTCGAGGTGAACGGCCGCGACGTCGGCGGCATCTTCGGCACGGCCGTCGCGACGATGGGCATGCTGATGACGACCGCCTACATCCTGGCGATGGACACGTTCGGCCCGATCACCGACAACGCCGGCGGCATCGCTGAGTTCAGCCGGGCGGACGTGAAGGCGCGCGAGATCACGGACCGCCTCGACGCCGTCGGCAACACGACGAAGGCGCTGACGAAGGGCTACGCCATCGCGTCGGCCTCGCTCGCCGCGTTCCTCCTCTTCTCGGCCTACATCGACAAGGTCAACCTCATCCAGACGAACCGCGGCGGGCCGCTCCTGGAGGCGGTCGACCTGGCTGACGTCAACGTGTTCATCGCCGCGCTCATCGGCGCGATGCTCGTCTACTTCTTCAGCAGCCTTGCCATCCGCGCCGTCGGCCGGGCCGCCGGAGCGATCATCGTGGAGGTCCGCCGCCAGTTCCGCGAGAGCCCGGGGATCATGGACTACAGCGTCCGCCCGGACTACGCGCGCGTGGTCGACATCACGACCCGTGCCGCGCTCAGGGAGATGATCGCGCCCGGGCTCGTCGCGGTCCTGACGCCCGTCGCCGTCGGCCTGCTGCTCGGCTACGAGGCGGTCGCCGGCCTGCTGATGGTCGGCACGATCGCCGGCGTCCTGCTGGCGACCGTCCTGAACAACGGCGGCGGTGCCTGGGACAACGCAAAGAAGTACATCGAGTCGGGCCAGCTCAAGGACGTCGACGGCAACGTGATCGGCAAGAAGACGCCGGCCCATGCTGCGGCCGTCGTCGGCGACACCGTCGGCGACCCGTTCAAGGACACGGCGGGACCATCGCTCCATGTCCTGGTGAAGCTGCTGGCGACGATCACCCTCGTGCTCGCGCCGCTCTTCATCCGGTAGGCCGGCAGGGGCCCGTCGATGGACCCCATCCTGCAGGCGCTCATCATGGGCATCGTGCAGGGACTCACCGAGTTCCTGCCGGTGTCGAGCTCCGGCCACCTGATCATCCTGCCCGAGCTGCTCGGCTGGGGCGACCCGTTCATCGACAGCCTCGCCTTCAGCGTGATGCTCCACGTCGCCACCCTGGCGGCGCTGCTCGGCTACTTCCGGGCGGACTGGCGCCGCCTCGTGCCGGCCGGCCTGGCGACCGTTCGCGATCGCTCGTTCCGTGGCGACGCCGACAGGCGGCTCGCCTGGCTGCTGGCCGCGACCACCGTTCCGGCCATCGTCGTCGGCCTCGCGCTCGACGAGCCGATCGCAACGGTCTTTCGCGAGGCTCGACTCGTCGCCGTGACGCTGGTCGTCGGAGCGGCGATCCTGTGGCTCGCCGACCGCTGGGCGACCCAGCATCGGCGGATCGGCGACATCGGCTTCCGAACGGCCATCGGCATCGGTGCGGCCCAGGCGCTGGCGCTCGTGCCCGGCATCAGTCGCTCCGGGATCTCGATCTCGGCTGGCCTCGTCGCCGGCCTGGACCGCGAGTCGGCGGCCCGCTTCAGCTTCCTCATGGCGACGCCGATCACCGCCCTGGCCGGCGCCTGGGAGGCCCGCAAGCTGCTGACGGGCGAGGCCGGCGTCGATGTCGCCATCGAACCGCTCGTGGTCGGCATGCTCGCCGCCCTCGCGTCCGGCGTGGCCGCGATCGCGATCCTGCTGCGCTTCCTGCGGACGCACTCGCTTGGCGTGTTCATCGTTTACCGGGTCTCCCTCGCCGCGGCCATCGTCGCCTGGTGGCTCGGCGTCGGCGGGTAGGGACGAGGACGCGGCAGATGGAGGTCATGAAGCAGGCCCGTCAACGGGCCATCCGCGACCTCGTCGCGACGCGCACGCTGCGAACCCAGCAGGAGCTCGCCGCCGCGCTCCGCGAGCGCGGCTTCCGGACGACGCAGGCGACGATCAGTCGCGACGTCGCCGAGCTGGGACTCGTCAAGGCCTCGCGCGAAGGGCTGACCGCGTACGCCCTGTCGCCGAGGCTCGTGGAGGCCGACGTCTCCGGCGAGGATCGCCTGCGGCGCCTGCTGGCCGACCTTCCGGTGGAACTCCGGGAAGCCGGCCTGCTGATCATCCTCAAGACCCTGCCCGGCTCGGCGCACGCGATCGCCGCGGCGCTCGATCGTGCCCGCTGGCCGGAGGTCGCCGGCTCGATCGCCGGCGACGACACCGTCTTCATCGCCGCCCCCGACCGACCCTCGCTGCGCCGCGCCCGGGAGCGCCTGCGACGCCTCACCGGCGGTCTTTGACACCCCGACGAGGCCGCGCTAGGCTACGCGCCCGGCTCGAACTCCAGCCCGCGGAGCATCGCGGACAGGCTGGGGTTCTTCCTTTATCGGACCAGCGCAGCGGCGTCCCGGCCACCCGGCCCGGAACCGCCTCCACAGGGGCGACCCGGTGAACAACAAGCCGACGTACATCTCGAAGGACGGCCTCGAGCGCCTTCGCGCGGAGCTCGAGCAGATGATCACCGTCCGCCGCCCGGAGATCGCCCAGCGGATCCACGACGCCAAGGAGCACGGCGACCTCACCGAGAACGCCGAGTACGAGGACGCCAAGAACGAGCAGGCGTTCGTCGAGGGCCGGATCGCGACGCTCGAGGCAATGATCAAGAGCGCACTCCTCATCGACGAGCACCACTCGATCGATCACGTCCAGATCGGCTCGACCGTGAAGGTCGATGGCCCCGACGGCGCGCAGTCGTTCACGATCGTCGGCTCGGCGGAGGCTCGACCGACCGAGGGCCGGATCAGCAACGAGAGCCCCGTCGGCCGCGCCCTGCTCGGCCGCAAGAAGGGCGAGTCGATCACCGTCCACGTCCCGGCGGGCGACTTCTCCTACAAGATCGTCGGCATCAGCTAGGCCCCGGGCGGGCGCCCGCGAGGAGCGCGTCGAGATGGACTGGGCGGACGAGCTGGCGGCCCGTGTCTCAGGACCCCAGGTCGTCAACGACTCGAAGACCCCGTCCGGCACGGTTCACGTCGGCAGCCTCCGCGGCCCGGTCATCCTCGATGTCATCACCCGCGCCCTCCGCGCGGCGGACCGACCGACGACCCTGCTGTACGGCGTCGACGACCTCGACCCGATGGACGCCCAGGCGCTCCTGACGCCCGACGCCGTCGAGCGCGAGATGGGTCGTCCACTGGCCCACATCCCGGACCAGGAACCGGACGGGCACGCGTCGTACGCCCGTCACCACGCCCAGGTCTTCATCGACACGTTCGCCGGACTCGGCATCCGCCCCGATCGCTACTACTGGATGAGCGAGCTGTACGCCGCGGGCGAGATGGACCCGTACATCCGGCTCGCGCTCGACCGCGCCGAGCGCGTTCGCGAGGTCTACCGCCGCGTCGCGAACGTCCGCCACCCGGATGCGTGGCATCCGCTCAGCGTCATCTGCGAGTCGTGCGGCCGGCTGGGCACGACGATCGTCAGCCGCTGGGACGGCGAGCGCGTCTACTACGAGTGCCGGCCGGACCTCGTGACGTGGGCTCGCGGCTGCGGCAACTCGGGCTCGGTCGCGCCGTTCGGCGGTCGGGCGAAGCTGCCGTGGAACCTCGAATGGGCGGCCCAGTGGAGCCTGTTCGCCGTGACGATCGAGCCCTGCGGCAAGGACCTCGCGACGGCCGGCGGGTCACGCGATCGCTCGGACGCGATCGCCCGCGAGGTGTTCGAGCGCGAGCCGCCGATCAACGTCCCGTACGAGTTCCTCAACATCGGCGGGCGGAAGATGTCCACCTCGAAGGGCAGGGGGGCGGCCGCCCACCGGATCGTCGAGGTCGTGCCGCCGGAGCAGCTCCGGTTGCTGTTCCTGCGCCCCCGCCCCGGCAGCGCGATCGAGTTCGACCCGGACGGCACGGACGCGATCCCGCGGCTGTTCGACGAGTTCGACCGCCTCGCCGCGGCGACCGCCGGTCGCGACGTGAAGGGCGAGCTGCCGGCCGGCTACGAGGCCGTGTTCGCCTACTCGCTGCTCGATCCGGCGGGCGACCTCGCTGCCGAGGCGGCGCGCTTCCGGCCCGCCTTCTCGCACCTCGCTCTGCTCGAGCAGGTCGCGGGGGTCGACGTTCGGGCCCAGGTGGAGGCCGAGAAGGGAAGCCCGCTCGATGTCGCGGAGGCGGCGATCCTCGACGAGCGGCGGCGGGCCGCCCGAGCCTGGCTCGCGACGTACGCGCCCGAGCGGTCCCGTCTGGCCGTGCGGCAGGACGGCGTTCCGCCCGAGGCGCACGCCCTCGATTCGTCGCAGCGGGCCTTCCTGCGGGCGCTGGCCGACGCCGCGACCGGCCGGCCGGGGACGCCCGTCGGCGGCGATGCCTGGCAGGCCGCCATCTTCGCGGTCGCGGTGGACGCCGACCTGCCAGCCGGACGGGCGTTCGCCGCCCTGTATCTCGCCTTCCTCGGCCGGCCGAACGGGCCGCGCGCGGGCTGGCTCCTGGCGGGCCTCGAGCCCGCCTTCGTCGTGCGACGATTGCGCGAGGCCGCGGACGCGGCCGCCACGGGAGCGGGAGCATGAGCGTCGGCCTGGCCCGGCTGCGCGAGGAGCCGGACGCCATCCGCAGGGGCGCGACCGACAAGGGCGAAGACCCGTCCGTCGTCGACGCGGCGCTGGCGGCCGACGCTCGCCGGAGGACGCTCCAGGGTGACGCGGACGCGCTCCGCGCCGAGCGGAATGTCGCGTCGAAGGCGATCGGAGAGGCGATCCGCGGCGGTGCGCGAAGTGATGCCCCGGAGGTCGGCAGGCTGCGCGCCCGCTCGACCGCGATCGGCGGGCGCCTCGAGGCGATCGACGCTGACCTCGCGGCGGCCGAGGCGCAGGTCGAGGAGCTGCTGCTGCGGATCCCGAATCCCGCCGAGCCGGACGTCCCGATCGGCGGCGAAGAGGCGAACGTCGTCGTCCGGACGTGGGGCGCGCAGCTGCCACGCCTCCAGCCCGTCGCCGGCGAGGTCGGCGCGGAGGCCGCGGCCGGTGACGCGACGTGGGAACGCCGGCCGCACTGGGACGTCGCGGAGCGGCTGGCCATCATCGACCTCGAGCGTGGCGCGAAGATCGCCGGCTCGGGATTCCCGGTCTACCGCGGGGCCGGCGCGGCGCTGCAGCGGGCCCTGATCTCGTTCTTCCTCGACGTCCACAGCCGCGAGAACGGCTTCACCGAAGTGTGGCCGCCGGCCGTCGTGAACCAGGCGTCCGCCCGCGGCACCGGCCAGATCCCGGACAAGGAGGACCAGATGTACGTCGTCGGCCGCGACGACCTGTACCTGGTCCCGACGGCCGAGGTCCCGGTCACCAATCTCCATCGGGACGAGATCCTCGACGCGGCGTCGCTGCCGATCCGGTACGCGGCCTACACGCCGTGCTTCCGGCGCGAGGCCGGGGCGGCCGGCAAGGACACCCGCGGCATCCTGCGGGTCCACCAGTTCGACAAGGTCGAGATGGTCCTGTTCGAGAAGCCGGAGGCGTCCGCCGAGGCGCTCGAATGGATGACCGGCCGGGCGGAAGACCTCATCCGGCGTCTCGGGCTGGCGTACCGCGTCGTCCTCATGGCGACGCGCGAGATGGGTTTCAGCCAGGCTCGCAAGTACGACCTGGAGGTCTGGGCGCCGGGCGTCGAGCGCTGGCTGGAGGTCAGCTCGTGCTCGAACTTCCGCGACTTCCAGGCGCGCCGGATGTCGGTCCGCTTCCGTCCCGAGCCCGGCGCGAAGCCGGAGCTCGTCCACACCCTCAATGGCTCGGGCCTCGCGCTCGCCCGCATCGTCGCCGCGCTCCTCGAGACGTATCAGCGTCCGGACGGCTCCGTCGAGATCCCGCCGCCGCTCCGTCCGTACCTGGGTCTCGAGGCGATCGTCGGCGAACCGGCGAGCTGACGGGGCGCTGCTATCCTCGCCGGCGGAGAGGTGCCAGAGCGGTCGAATGGAGCGGTCTTGAAAACCGCAGGGTCGCGAGACCCCGTGGGTTCGAATCCCACCCTCTCCGCCAGGCCCGGATCGGTGAGGTCGTCTAGGTGAGCGAGCTGTGCCCGCACTTCGACACCGGCTTCGACGCGCCGCCGCCGCGGGACGTGTGCGAGACGTGCATCGAGATCGGCGGCACCTGGGTCCACCTCCGGCAGTGCCTCCACTGCGGCCGGACCGGCTGCTGCGACAACAGCCCGAACCGGCATGCCTCGGGACATGCCCGCGCCGTCGGCCACCCGATGCTCAGGACGGCCGAGCCGGACGAGGACTGGCGATGGTGCGCCGCGGACGAGCTGTTCTTCGTCCCGGGGCCGGCCGGCTACGAGCTCTACCGGGAGTGATCGGCGGCGCTTGACGCGCTCGGAGGCGGCTCCCATACTCCCGGCCACATCTCGAAGACGTGGCTGTGATCGGGACGAGTACTCGTCGAGGCCGACCCAGAGACCCGGTGGCTGGTGTGAACCGGGACGGTGACGACGGCGAATGGACCCGGGAGCCTCCGGACCGAACGCGGGGCCGATGCGGCAAGAGCCGCCGGCGGACGTCAACTAGGCTCCGGCGCAGAGCGCCAGCGTTAGCGGGCAGCGCCGATCGGTCGCTCGTCGACCCGTCGGTCAGGAGAGTGCGGCATCGCCGAATGAGGGTGGCACCGCGGAAGGCACGACCTTTCGTCCCGGGAGGACGAAGGTCGTTCTTGATTCCCCGGGCCGTCGGGCCCGGGACCGCCGTGAGGCAACCGACAGCGAGATGACGAACCCGGACCCGCTCAGCCTGGCCGAGGCGAAGCGCCTGGCCGGCGACGCCGACACGATCCTCCTGCGGGCGACGCGGTCGGCCGACCTCGAGACCCCGATCGGCGCCTTCCTGCGGCTCGACGACGGGACGACGCCAGCGTACCTGCTCGAGTCGGTCGAGGGCGGCGAGCGGCTCGGCCGCTATTCGTTCCTCGGCATCGGTCCGCGCCAGCTGCTCGAGGTCCGCGACGGCCGCGCCCACACCCAGACCCGGCCGGTCAGCGTCCCCGAGTACGCCCCCGACCTGCCGACCGACGTCGTCGAGGCGCCGGACCCGCTGCCGGCGCTGCGCCGCTTCGTCGGCCGTCGCCGCGTCGAACCCCGCGACGGGATGCCGCGCTTCACCGGTGGGGCGGTCGGTGCCCTCGCCTACGACGCCGTCTCCATCTTCGAGCCGAGCGTCCCGCTGCCAGCGCGCGATCCGATCGGCGTGCCGACCGCAGCGTTCATCGAGACCGACCTCGTGCTCGTCTTCGACCACCTGTTCCACACCCTGTCGGCGATCGCCTCGCTGCACACCGAGGCGCCCGACCTCGAGGGCCGCTACCGGATCGCCGAGGCGGCGATCTTCGAGGCGCTCGAACGGACGGCCCGGCCGACGGCCGGCGAGCTGTCGGGCGCGCCGCGGACGACGCCCCGCGCCGGCGGCGCCGAGCCAGGCGCACGGATCGAGACGAGCCTCGGGCGCGAGGAGTACATCCACGCCGTCGGCGTCGCCAAGGACGCGATCGCCGCGGGCGAGGCGATCCAGGTCGTCCTCGCGCGACGCCAGTCGATCGAGCTGCCGCTGGACCCGGCGACGGCTCGACCGGTCGATGGCATCTCGCTCTACCGGTCGCTCCGGCGGATCAACCCGAGCCCGTACCTGTTCTTCGTCAGGACGCCCTCGTTCGAGGTCGTCGGCGCGTCGCCGGAGCTGCTCCTGCAGGTCGACGGCGAACGCCTCACGACCCACCCGATCGCCGGCACCCGCCCGCGCGGCGCGACGCCGGCCGAGGACCAGCTCCTGGCCGAGCAGCTCCAGCGAGACCCGAAGGAGCGTGCCGAGCACGTCATGCTCGTCGACCTCGGACGCAACGACCTCGGACGGGTGGCGCGCGCCGGAACGGTCTCGGTCAGCCGCTACATGGAGGTCGAGCGCTACAGCCACGTGCTGCACCTCGTGTCGCACGTCGAGGGGCGGCTGCGGCCGGACCTCGACGCACTCGAGGCGCTCCGCGCGGTCTTCCCGGCCGGCACGCTGTCGGGTGCGCCGAAGGTCCGCGCGATGCAGCTCATCGCAGCAGCGGAGGGCGAGCGGCGCGGCCTCTACGGTGGCGCCGTCGGGTACCTCGGCTACGACGGCAATCTTGACACGGCGATCACGATCCGCAGCGCCGTCCTGCGCGACGGCCGGGCGCACGTCCACACCGGCGCCGGGATCGTCGCCGGCAGCGTCCCCGAGCGCGAGTTCGAGGAGACCGAGCACAAGGCGGCGGCGATGCGGCGGGCGATCGAGCAGGCGATCCCGACGCCGGGCGGCGCCGGACCGCCAGCCACCCGCCCGTCGGCCGCCTCCACCACCGCCGCGTCGGGGTCCGAGGGTCCGCCGTGATCCTCGTCATCGACAACTACGACAGCTTCACCTTCAACCCCGTCCAGG
>Ga0247727_10014096_pt1 | contig 13349 bp, 11 predicted proteins | sample WisWelCaveWW1625_FD_202498 | JGI IMG/M metagenome (GOLD analysis project Ga0247727, IMG submission 202498) | Biofilm microbial communities from Wishing Well Cave, Virginia, United States - WW16-25 | ecosystem: Environmental > Aquatic > Deep subsurface > Groundwater > Cave microbial mat | place... | reverse complement strand
ATCAGGCCGCACAGGTAAGCCGGTTCGTGAATCCAGTTGTCGAACACAGCCAGGTTGGGGTTCTGCGGGCCGCCGTCCGAGCCGAAGACGAAGGCGATGTTCGGGAACTGGGAGGCTACTTTGGCCACGGCGTCGCGATTGCCAAAGGCGTCGCCGAAGATGATGTCGGGCGCGTTCTTGGTGGCCTCTTCGCGCAAAACGCGCTCCATGTCGCCGGAGTAGCCAATATTGTCTGTCAAGGTATACACAATGTCGCCGCGATCCTGGGCCGCCAGCAGAGCGTTGTGGATCACGTTGTCCCACGGCTCTTCGAGCGGGGTGGCGTACGCGCCAAAGACCTTGATCACGCGATCCGGCGCCGGGGTGGACGTAACTTCGACCGGCACCTCAACCGTTGTCTCGACTTCGACGGTTTCTTTGACGGTGACGGGCGGGGCCGTTACCACGATGGTCTCGGGCGTGGGCGTGGCGCAGGCGCTGAGGATCAGCGTCAGGGCGGCGATCAAACTTACAACGATAAAATTGGGTTTTCGAGCAGTCATGGTTTTTCTCCTCCTGGAAAATCGTAGGGCCGATTCGATTAGGGGTTGACGAACGTTTTTCACCAATATGGCTTTCCTCCTCTGTTCAAAGTTTCAACTTCCAATACTCGGCTTCTTCCTGCCACTCGTGCAAGTAAGCCTTCGGGTTTTTGCACCGCATTCCCCAGTCACCGATGGCGCAGACCGGCCTGCCCTGAAAGGCGGTTTCTGCACGTTGGCGGTAGTGAGGTTGAGTAACTGTGTCAGGGTGCAACCAGGGCAGGTCGGTGTCGGGCAGTTGCCAGCCCTGCTCGGCCATGCCAAAGGCGGCCAGCCCGTGGGTGAAGGTGCATTTCAATCCAAGCTGGGCGCAAACGCCGCGAATGCGTCCCCCGCCGACGCGCGAGCCGCAGGCCGAGAAGAAATGGACTTGCTTGAGGCCGTGCGGCGCGGCCCATTCGGCGAAGGCCCGCATCCCTTTTGAGACGCTGGCCCCGGAGGCCACGGTGTCGCCCACCAGCACGGTCTGACATGGCGCTTCAAACGAGGCGTAGTGATAGTCGGCGAACCACTGGTTGCGCTCGTCGAGATGGCGCTTGATGCCAATGAAGTTTTCGGGGAGCAGACTTCCGAAGACGGTTTGCCACGCGGGCTGGAGGCCGTAATAGAGGCCGCCGGTGAGGATGGTGAGGCCAGCCACGTTCTCGGCGGCGTCGAGCAATTTACTGTCGCGCAAAGCGGCCAGCCAGTGGATGGTGGCCTCGCGGGCGGCGTTCAAGAGAGGAATGCCGACAACAATTCGATCAAAGAGGAAAGATTCGAGGGCAGGTGATTCGAGGATATAAGTGTCAGTGTCCAGCGGGCGGAGATTGTAGGTCAAAGGGCGACTCCTCTATAGAAAGATTTTCAACCGCTGGGGAGTACAGTCTACCTTGAATAGGCAGAGGACGCAAATCCAAGTATGCCAGGATGAGACGAGATCATCTTGTCATCCCTTCATCCTATCATCTTGTCAGAGCACTTACGCTTCTCCAATATCCTCCGCCCACAACTCCAGGTGCTCACGGATAAAATCGCCCAGCATCTTGATGCACTCCTCAGAATGGAGATCGATCACGGTGACACCGTTCTCGCGCAGCCAGTCGGCGCCGCCCTGAAAGTTCACCGACTCGCCGACGACAACCGTGCCAATGTTGAACTGGCGGACAAGGCCACTGCAATACCAGCACGGGGCCAGGGTGGTGACCATGATCTTGTCGCGATAAGTTTTGACTCGCCCGGTATTGCGGAAGGCGTCGGTCTCGCCGTGCACCGAAGGATCATCCTGTTGCACCCGCCGGTTGTGGCCGCGCCCCAGAATGTTGCCCTGCGCATCAGCCAAACACGCGCCAATGGGAATGCCGCCCTCGGCCAGGCCCTGCCGCGCTTCGGCGATGGCGACGGCTAAAAGTTTTGCATAGTCCATGAGGGTTCTTCCTTTCTCTGCGATGCGGATTGACGGCATTATACGCGAGAAGCGAACGTTCACGATTTTGTTCGGATAACAGTCCACCTCTCACTTCAGTGTATAATCCTCCAGCAGAGGCTCCTGCATGGAAATCACCTGGTATGGTCATTCGTGTTTTCGGCTGACGGAGCGTGGGCTGGCTACCATCGTCACCGACCCCTATGACAACAGCATCGGCTACGACTCGGCCAGGCTCAAAGCCGATATCGTCACTGTCAGCCACGACGCGCCCGGCCACAACAACGTGGAGGCAGTGAAAGGCGCGCGCCCCATCACCGGCCCGGGCGAATACGAAATCGGCGGCGTCTTCATTACCGGCATCGCCACCCACCGCCCGGAGAAGAAAAAGAAGGACGGCGAGAACGGCTCCAAGAACACCCTCTATCTCTTCGACTTCGACGGGTTGACCGTCGCCCATCTGGGCGACCTCGATCATGTCCCAACGCAGGCCCAGATTGAAGACCTGGGCACCGTGGCGGTGGCTCTGGTTCCGGTGGGGGGCGGCGGCGGCCTCAATGCAGCGCAGGCGGCGGAAGTGATCAGCCTGATCGAGCCCTCTATCGTCGTGCCGATGCACTACAAAACCCCGGAAGTGACTCTCAAACTCGAACCCTTGAACAAGTTCCTCAAAGAGATGGGCCTCAGCACCGTGAAGACCGAAGAGAGCCTGACCGTGAAGAAGACCAGCCTGCCTGAAGAAACGCACGTGGTCGTGCTGGACTACAAGCGGAGTTGAAATGTATAAACTGCTGATGAGTTGGGACATCAAGCCCGGCGTCGAGCAAGAGTATTTTGAGTTTGTGGTCGGCGAGTTCGTCCCCGGCATCACCAAACTCGGCATCCAGCCCACCGAGGCCTGGTACACCACTTATGGCACCAGCCCGCAAATCCTCACCGGAGGTGTCGCTGAGACAGTGGATGCCATCCACAATGCCCTCGCCAGCGAGGAATGGCAGGCGCTGGAAGAAAAGTTGGAATCGTATGTGGACAATCTTGAGAAGAAAGTAATCCGCGCCACGGGTGGATTTCAGTTGTAGGTCAGGACCTGTCAGGTCTTGGTTGAGAAACAAAAACGGCTCCAGCAATGGAGCCGTTTTCGTTTCTGGGCGCGTTACTCATCTGCCGAACTGGATTTGTTGGAGGAAGTGCTTTCGCTCTTCACTTCGGGTTTGGGTTCAGACTTCGTATCGGTTTTCTTGTTTTTGCTCTTATCACTGCTCGAAGAGTCATCAGAGGTAGAAGCCGACGAACGGCTGTCGGTTTTGTACCAGCCGGAGCCTTTGAAGATAATGCCCGGCGGCTGGATCAACCGCCGCGCTGTGCTCTTGTTGCACTCCGGGCAACGCTTGATGGGCTTGTCGCTGAACTTCTGCGATTTTTCAAATTGCACACCACAGTTATCGCATTGATAGGTATAGAGAGGCATTGCTGGTTATCAACCTTCTTGAACAAAACTTTGGCAAGAGACCGGGCGGGATTATAACACCTTTATTCCTCCCGCGTCTGTTCCTCCACCGCCAGATCGTCGCGCCCGGCGTAGAGCGAGCGCCCCAACAGCCGATCATAGGGCGTCCACGACTCGCCTTCGGGCCGGTTCGCCAGCAGTTCGCGGAAGCGGTTGATTTGCGCGTCCAGTTCCTCGATCTGGTGCAGGGCCATCGCTTCCAGTGTTTGCGGGCGGCGCGGCGACCCCCACTCATAGCGCCCGTGGTAACTCACCATCATGTGCCGGACGCGTAGGGCCAGGTCAGGGGGGAAGTCGGCCAGTTTAGCAACGGCGGCGGCTACCAGCTCGTCGCCAAGCACCACGTGTCCCAGCAGTTGGCCCTCGTCGGTATAGTCAATGTCGGTTTCCCAGTCGTACTCGCGAGTCTTGCCAATCTCGTGGAGAAGTGCGCCTGTCAACAGCAAATCCGACTCGATCTCCGGGTAGAGCGCCACTGTTGCGTCGGCCAGCGCCACCACCCCTACCGTGTGCTCCAACAAGCCGCCGAGGTACGCATGGTGTATCCGTCGCGCCCCTGGGGCCGCCGCAAAGCGCTTCATGAACCCGGCGTCGTCGAAAAAGTGACGGAGCAAGGCGTTGAGATGGGGATTGCTCACGCGGGCAATGGTCTTTTGCATCGTCTCCACCATGGCCTCAATGTTCTTGGCAGTGGAGGGGCGGAAGTCGCGCAAATCGTATTCGTCGGGTTCGGCCCGGCGCAGACGGGCGATGATCACCTGTGGGCGATCCATGTAGCTCTCGACATCGCCCTGCACCTTCACTACCTCACCCTGCTCAAAGGTCTCGGCCAGTTCGGGCGCGCCCTCCCAGGCGCGGGCCAGCAAACTGCCGGTGCGGTCAGCCAGCACGACCGTGAGAAACAGGCCGCGTGTACGGTCGCGAAACGGTTCAAGCTGTTTGTAGCGCACCACGTAAAAACCGGTGAGGCGGTCGCCCGGTTTTACTTCGCGGATGTAGAGGCCTTTTTGAGGATGATAAGTGTCTGCCATGAGTCAACTCAATTTCAGGAAAACGGGCACAAGGCCCTACACTACGAAACCGTTTCACGATCGGCTGATCCTACATGACCGAATCGGCAACGGGCAAGGTGAACGAGAAAACACTGCCGCCTTCGGGCCGGTTGTCCACCCAAATGCGGCCTCCATGAGCCTCGACCGCCAGCTTGCAGAAAGTCAGCCCCAGGCCCGTGCCACGCCGCCGGCCCTGCCGCCCTTTCACCTGCGCAAAGCGGTCGAAGATTCGTTCGCGGTAGTCATCGGGGATGCCGGGGCCGGAATCCAGCACCTGGCACAGGATAAACCGGCGGCTATCGCCGTTCATCTCATCGGCCAAGCCGCCGCGCACACTGACCCGCCCGCCAGAGGGAGTGAACTTGAGGGCATTGTCAATCAGGTTGGTCAGCACTCGTTCGATCTTTTCCTGATCGATGAATACGCGAGGTAGTTCCGCCGATGTCTCATTGATCAAGATCACATCCTGCATGTTCGCCGTCTGCACCAGATCGCCCACCACACTGCCCGCCACCGCAGTCAGGGGTAGCGGTTTCTGATCCAGATACATTTTGCCTGCTTCCAGCTTCGATAGATCGAGCAGAGAGTCCACCAGATTCAATAGTTTCTTGCTGGAGCGGAGTGAGACCTCAACTGCCTGGGCCAAGATGCCCGACTGATCGCTGGGCACTACTAAATCGTCAATGAGCTTCAACGCGCCCAGTACCGACGTCATCGGACTGCGCAAATCGTGGACGATCATCGCCGTCACTTCGTCGCGCACCTCTTCCAGTTCCTTCTCCTCGGTCACATCCCGAATCACCGCCACCCAGCCGATCATGCGTTGCTTTTCATCCAACACCGGCGTCGCCGAACGCTCGAACACGCGCGGCGTGGATAACAGGGTCAATTTGTAAACGTGCTTCGGCGTGTGGTAGGCCAGCCCCTGCGACAGACTCTTGAATAAATCGCCTAGTGCTTCGACGGTGAAGCCAAGCTTGCCGACAATGTCGAGGTCGGGGTGGCGGAGCAAATCGGTCACTGAGCGGCCGACAATTTCCTCGCGGCCCACGCCCCACATTTCTTCGAGGTGTGGGTTTGCCAGCGCAATGCGCCCGTTGGCGTCAATCACCAGCACGCCCTCGCGAGTGGAATTCAACACCGCCGCCAACTGATCCCGGCCCTCGATCACGCGCTGAAAGAGGCGGGCATTCTCGATGGCGACAGCGGCCTGCCCGGCCAGCGTCGCCGCCAACCGCACATCGGCTTCGTTGAAATCGCGACGCCGTGTGTCGTAGATTTCGACATGGCCCAATATATGGTAAGCGGCCATCAACGGGAGGGCCAACACTGTCCCCCACCCCAATTCCCTTAATAACGTCACTTCAGCTGGATCCGTATCCAGATCATCAACCCGGATGGTCATTGGCTCCTGATTACTCAAACGGCGATACGCCGCCGGGTAGAGCGACACGAAGGGCGGCTCGTTGGATCCGTTTGAAGACCCATACTCCGAATTGAATTCCGCCAAGATAACCGAAGCGTTGGCGTCGAGGCTCCATTCAGAGATAACGCAGGCTGTTCCGCCAACGGCTTGAGCCATCTTCTCAGCCACCGTGCTTAGGATGCTGTTGATGTCGAACATGGACGCAATTGCCTTACTGCTTTCGTACAACAGCGACTGCTCCCGCAAACTTTCCTGCACCTGCCGGTACAACTGGGCGTTGTCAATGGCCACCGCCGCCTGCGCCGCCAACTGAGAAACGAATCTGGCATCATCCTGAACGAATTTATCGGGCTGGGGCGACTCCAGGGTGATGACGCCGAGGGTTTTATCTTCATGTTTGATCGGTACGCTTAACTGCGAGCGAGTCCCGGTGATTGGGCGCGTGCCGGCCTTCACTTCTGTATGGGAGGGATCGGTGCGGACGTCGGGTATGAGGCAGATTTGCCCGATCTGTTGGGCGCGGGCAGTGATTGACCCCGGCGGCGCGCGGTGCAGGGACAGGTCAGAGTGCTCAGGCGCAAAGCCCCGCGCCGCGACTGCGTCCAAAATTTGCGCTTCAGCATTGTAGAGATGAAGACTACCCACCGCGGCGCGGGTGAATTGCATGGCCCGCTCCAAAATCAGATCAAACAACTGATCCAGTTCGAGTTGCGATGAAAGTTCGCGGCTGATGGCTTCGAGCGATTGCAATTGCTCAACACGCCGGGCCAGCGCCTGATCGGTGCGGGCAAACAAGCGCGCATTGGTGACGGCCAGCGCCCCTTGCGCCGCAAATGTCTTAAGCAATTCAATTTCAGTGATGCGAAAACTGTGCGGCTCAGAGAAGTACACCGCCAGCAGGCCGATGGCCGCGCCCTGCGCCTGCAAAGGCAATTCGGCATACGAGCCAAACCCTTCAGCCTGAGCCAGAGCCAGGATGTCGGGCGGCACATTCTCATCTCGTACATTCGGGACGACGACGGGCTGGCCGGTGGTGATGGCCGCCACCCGGCTGGCGGCATCCATGGGGATGGTACGTGAGGCCGAGAGATAGGCCTGGGTCAGGCCATTGGCGTGGGCCAGTTCCAGGGTACGGCCCTCCTCGCTCGACAAAAAGATCGCCGACTTCTGCGCGCTGAAGACTCGGATGACCGAGGAGCAGACTAATTCCAACACACGTTCCGGATCGAGCGAGGAACTCATCGTGGCCGAAATCTCGGTGAGAGTGGAAAGTTCGGCGGCGCGGCGTTGCATCTGACCATAGATTTCGGCGTTCTCAATGGCAATGCCGGCCTGCCCGGCCAGCGTGGTAAGGAGGTTTTGCGACTCCGGGGTGAAGGCCTCACCGGGGGTGTATGACAGAATTGCCAAACACCCGGCGACCCGGTTGTTCGCCACCAACGGCACACCCAGCCATGATTCGGGATTGTTCCGCCCCGGCTCCAACCCCAGTCGTTCGATCACATCGTCAAAATCGTTGGCAATCAGCAACGGTGCGCCAGTGCGAATGACATGGTCGGTGAGGCGTTTGGCCGAGCGGCGTGGGGCCCATTCGGTGAACGAGCCATACTGAATCGCGAGCGGAAAATAGACGATGTCGGTATCAGCATCGTAAAGGGCAATGTAGAAATTTTCCACGCTCATGACGGTGGACACTTGCAGATAGATCGTTTCGAGCAAATCTTCGAGGTTGAGGTTGGAGCGCAAAGCCTGACTGACTTTGTTGAGCAGGCTCAGTTCGCGCAGGCGCTTTTCAGCGTTGAGGCGTGAGCGGCCAAAGTTGTGGACGACAACGGCGATACCGGCCACCATCACCATCAACCCCATGTACAACAAAAAGCCCAGCTTCACATTCAACAGAGCGGCATACGTTGCCAACGGCAGGGGCAGAGTTTCGAGAATGGTCAGCCGGTCGCGGTTAGCGTTGAAGTGTCGCCGCAGGCCCTCACCCCGCAAGCGCACATCAATGAGCAGAAGCAGGTTGTAGAAAAGATAAAAGCCAATCGCGTAGCCCAGCAAACCGATGAGGGTTTGGGAAGAAAAAATATCGGTCAGGGGCAGTGACCCGCCGAAGAGGGTATATCCGCCCAGGGCCGCCAGCATACTAAAAATTTCTTGTGCAACATCGAGCGCCAGCGAACCCAGTTGCTCGCCACGAGACATTTCGCGGTAGGCCGGGGACCTGCGCCACAGCAAGCGGATCACGTCCCCGATCACCACGCCTACTGTCACCACCGCGATCATTGAGAGCGGGTTGGCCATTAATACCACCGTCAGCCCGACCATCGTCACTAGTGATCCATCCCCTGAGGTGAAGGGGATGGTGTAATTGACCATGAAGATGGTGATGGCCAGCGCCAGCAGGAGGTAGGGCCACTCCGGCCACCTGGCAAGGTTTGGAAAAGCCACTATCCCCGCCAGCAACGCCGCGACAGCGGCCAGGCCGAGGATGACACGAATAGCGATACTGCGCTTCAAACGACTGTTCACAAGGTTAAGAATATCACGGGACGCCCGTAGGCGTGTACGTCGAGCCGGGGGCCGGCCCGGCCAACTGGACCAGTAGGGCGGCGGCCTCCGCCTGGGGCGTGGTGCGGTCGGCCACATTCAGCACCAGCGCGTTCCGCAAATCGGCAATGGCCTGATTAGGTTCGCCCAAATTTCCGTAGGCGCGGGCGCGCCCAACCAGCGCATCAAATTTTTCCAGATCCCCCTCCGCACGTTCCAAGGCGCTCGCCAACGATTGGACGGCCTCATCATAAGCCTTTGCGCCAAGATAAGCCAGCCCCAGCCAGTAATGGGGGTCAAATGCCGCCCGATCCCTGTCCACCGCTTTTTTAAACTCCGCCGCCGCCGTCTCATAATCCTCAGCGTTATAGTACGCCCGACCGATTCGCAGGCGCAGGGCCGTCGTCACCCCTAGCCGCAGGGCATCGTCAAAGTTTTTGCGGGCTGTATCCAGGTTGTCGAGTCTAAGGTTCGCTTCACCCAATGTGACCAATGTCTCACGCGGATCGTCTGGTTTAAGCTCAAGGGCCTTGGTCAGGAAGAGCAAAGCAGTGTTGGCCTCCCCTCGTTCTAAATACGTTTCCCCGGCCATGCGCCAGCCCTCGGCGTCGTCAGGGTGGTAACTCAAATACAAATTCAGCGCCCTCAAGGCTGTATCGTAATCCTTCGTCGCAATTGCCACCTCAGCCTGCACCCGGTACAAATCGAGGGCCGTCGGGTCAACTTCAAAACCGGCCAGCAGAGTCTGGCGGGCATCGTCGTATCGTCCAACGCGGTAGTATTGCTCGGCCAAATTCCAGAGCACAGTCACATCGTTCGGGGCCAACGTCCGGCCAGCCTCCAATTCGTCAATGGCCTTCGCCATGTCTTTGCGGCTGGTATGGTAGAGGGCAGAATAAATATACGGCTCAACCCAGCGCGGGTCGTTGGCTTTGGCCTGCTCGTAATCCTTTAGCGGGTTCGACCTCAGGGCAAAGGACGCCCGCCCCCGCCCCAGATACGACAAGGCATGATTGGAATTGACTTTGAGCGCGGCATCAAACTCGTTGTAGGCCTTGAAGTTGTCATCTTGCTGAAGATAGATTTGGCCGAGGTAATAATGAGCGGCATAGTTGCTTTGATTCTGGGTCGCCGCCTCGATGAAATGGATGGCCGCCTCCTCCAATTTACCCGCCTCATAGGCCCTCTGCCCCAATGTGTATTTCTCCTCTGGGAAGAATGGTAAAGTGACTGCTGGAGTGGGAGACGACGTTTGTGGCAGACCAAGACGCAAGGCAATGGGCGTAAGGACCGAATCGGGCGCAGGGGTGGCGATGCCCGCCGTGGCCGGGGGCGCGGTGGCGGCGAGGATGGGCACAGGCGTAGAGGTAGGGGTCAGAGTCGGCGGCGCCGGCGTTGTGCTCGGCAATAATCCAGCCGCCGCCAACAATTGATTCCGAAACACGATCAACCCACCGCAGATCAACAGGAGTCCCAACAACGCCAGAATCGCTACGATCTCCAACCGACGGTTGCGGCGAATGGCGAGGCCGGGCCGGGCGCTGGCCGCGGCCACGGCATGCACCGCCTTGCCCTCGGGCAGTTTTTGTTCCAGCCCCACCCCGACGACTTCGATGTTCAGCCCGGCGCGCTGTTCAGGTGAGAGGGCGCCCAACATTGCCAGTCCCCGCTTGGCGGTTTTGTTGTCCGGGTTAAGTTTGAGAATCTGATTAAGGCAATAGAGCCGTTCGCGATCAGACTCAACGACGGAACTCATCCATAGCCAGGCCAGTTCATTTTTCTGATCGTAGCGCAGGTAGCGAGTGAGTTGGTCTTTGGCGGCGGCGCGTTCGCCGCGTTTGGCGGCGGCAATGGCTTCCATCAGAATGTCAGGATTGACAGGCTGATCGGTCATATGCGCCGAAGTTTAGCATGGATTGGAGGGGTGGACAATTGAACGGCAGCCGGTCGTCTTTTATCCGTCGGCGTTGTATAATCGCGCCTGCCTATGGAAGAGATCGAGTTCGTTGAGCCGGACGAAGTGCCTCGGCCCCCTGAAGCCGTAAAAATTGAAAGTCTCAACGCCCGCGTCTATCCCGACCGGCGGCGGGTGCGGGTGGATGTGAAGGTGACACCCTTCCTCGAATGCCCCAATTTGGAGTTTAACGTCATCAACGCCGAAGGGCAGGAAGTGGCTTCGCTCTCCATTATCGAGTCAATGGATCACATTTTTGAGATGACGGTGCATTTGCGCGGCCCGCAACCGAGTGGCCGCCACACCTTGCACGGCGAACTCTTCTATAATCCCGAAGAATCGCGCCGGACGAAAGAAATCACATTTGAGGTTTAGAATTTGGACTCCCTAATCGGCAAAACCATTGGCCGCTACAAAATCGTCGAACATCTCGGACGCGGCGGCATGGCCGAAGTCTACAAGGCCTACCAGGAAAATCTGGAGCGTTACGTCGCCATCAAGCTGATGCATAGCTTTTTAGCCGACGACTCCGATTTCTTTAACCGCTTCAGCCGTGAGGCCCGCAACGTCGCCGCCCTGCGCCACCCCAATATCATCCAGATTCACGACTTCGACCGCGAGGGCGACACCAGCTATATGGTCATGGAGTTTGTGGACGGCGGCGCGCTTAAAGAGCGGCTCGAAGACTTTGCGAAGAAAAGCGAGCACATGCCGCTGGCCGAAGCCGTCCGCATCATCAAAGACGTTGGCGCGGCGCTGGCCTATGCCCACAAGCGCGGCATGATTCATCGCGACATCAAACCCGCCAATGTCATGCTCGACAGTCACGGCCGGGTGATCCTCACCGACTTCGGCATCTCCAAAGTGCTCTCGGCCGCCAAATACACTGCCTCCGGCGCGGTGATGGGGACGCCGGCCTACATGGCCCCCGAACAGGGCCTCGGCCAGCCCGGCGATGCCCGCGCCGATATTTATTCCCTCGGTGTAATGCTCTATCAACTGGTCACGGGCCGCCTGCCCTACGACGCCGATACCCCGGTGGCCGTCATCCTCAAGCACGTCAACGAGCCGCTCCCCATGCCAAGCTCGATCAATCCCGATCTGCCCCTCGGCGTCGAACGGATTATCATCAAAGCGCTGGCGAAGGATCCGAACGAGCGGCATCAGACAGTAGACGAATTGTTGGCCGACTTGAGCGACCTCAAAGCGGCAGAGCGCATCGAGCTTCCGACCACGTCTACGTTGATTGGCCGCGCTGGGGATCGCACGGTCGCTGGTGGGGCAACGGTGGTGAGCGGGGGAGCGGGCGCGACTCAGGTTGCCAAAGGCGCCGGCGGCGAAACCGTCGTCAATCCTCCGACAGCACCGCCGATCACCAGCAGTGGATCGAACTGGATGCCCATCGTCCTCGGCGGCATCGGATTATTGGTCGTCGCCGGAATCGCGTTGGCCGCCATCTTCGGTGGCGGCTTCTTCAGCGCGGCCAGCGCCACCGACACCCCGCCACCCACCGCCACCGCCCCGGTCGGCACGCCGACCACGGATCTGATTTTGCTCGTCCTCACCGAGTCCCGCGCTACCGATATTGCCAAGGATGCGACTTTGGAAGCGCGGCTTGCCACACTCACCCCGTCAAATACACCCGCGCCTTCGGACACGCCTGCCCCGACACCGACCCTCGATCTCACCGCCGCTTTTGCCTCGTGCCTCTTCGATGCCGCCATCACCAAACAAGACCCGGCTGACAATTCCCCAGTGCCAGTGAACAGCGCTCGCAAGATCACGCTAGAGATCAAAAACACCGGCCAGTGCGATTGGGGCGATCAAGCGGTAATCGCGTATGTAAGTGGCGACAAGTATTATGAGGCCAATGCCGACTCGATCAAAATCCCCGCCGCCAAACCCGGTGACGCCGTCTCTGTCGTCATTCCCATCCGCCTCAAAGACCCCAAGCCGTTGAAAAGCGCGTGGCAGATCAAAGTGGCGGGCAAGGATATTGGCGCACCCGTCGTCTTTAGCTATCGTGGCTTCATCCCCGTCACGCTGACCCCCACCTCGCCGCCCGCCACCCCGACCCCGCTTGCGTCGCCGACGATACAGGGCGGCGGCCAATTGCAATCCGGCTCGACGATTCAATTCTGCGAATATGTTCCTGGAACAAGCGACTACCGGTGCTTCATCACCATTTCCACTCGCGGCGGCGCGCCACCTTACAATATCATCGTGGATGGCAACACGGCCTGGTCGGGCGTTGCCGATCCACAGAATGATTACCGCTTCTACCGACCTGAACGGCGGTGCAACAACATGCTCTACACCTGGCGCGTCACCGATGCCGCCGGCCAGAGCGCCAGCTTCTCCGGCTTCTTTAACCCGTTGGAGAACACAAAGTTCAACAACAACACCGAGGTCTGCGGACTGGGCCGCCCGCCGGGCGCGCCGCCAGTGGCCCTCACCTTCCTCGCTGAACAGTGGCGCTGATCTTCGCGTGACTTCTTATCCCGACGGCCCTGACGCCGGCAGCTTCTTCACCACCTTGCCTTCAGTAGCGGTGAAGGCCAGCCGCATCACCCTCGTCGAAGTCGGCGGTCAACGAGTTGTTCTCACTCGCGTCGAAGGGGAGCTGTGCGCCTTCGACGCAACCTGCCCGCACGCCCTGGGCAACCTCGGCGGCGGCTTGATTCATAATGGCGAGATCGAATGTCCGGTGCATGGCTGGCGATTCAACATCCGCACCGGCTGGGCAGTTTGGCCGGAAAAGGAAAAACTCAAACTCACGCGCCATACCACTAAGGAATGAGAATTAATTAACTGTCCGATTTGCACTTACATTTTCGGGCTGGCGTTGTCTGGTTCAAAGAGTTACGCTTCACAGTA
>Ga0247727_10014095_pt1 | contig 13349 bp, 10 predicted proteins | sample WisWelCaveWW1625_FD_202498 | JGI IMG/M metagenome (GOLD analysis project Ga0247727, IMG submission 202498) | Biofilm microbial communities from Wishing Well Cave, Virginia, United States - WW16-25 | ecosystem: Environmental > Aquatic > Deep subsurface > Groundwater > Cave microbial mat | place... | reverse complement strand
GGCTTTGGATGGATTCGGCAAGCTTTTTCACTGTTTCGTATGTTAAATGTCTTTTGCCGTACGGCTTGCTGTAAATAATCTGCAATGCGGTAAGCTCGTCTTTCTGGTCATTAATAAATTTCCGGAATGTTTCAATTATGGTGCGGGCTTTGTCTTTGGCCTGCTTATCGAATCCGGAAAAAATAACGCTGTCCTTGCTGACTCTATCTATTATCTGCTCAGATTTTGTTTTAAGATCAATCAACTTCTTCCGGAAATCGGGGATATCAAATATTTTACAGGATTTTATTTTTATTTCCTCGGTGGCTTTTTTTATCTGCTTTTCCGAAGGTTTTTCGGTTTTAAACATTTTTTTTGCGGTTTCGGTCTGTTTGTCCGGGTCAACGGCATCAAGCAGGCTGTTAATAATCATCTTCAATTCCCTTCCATCCGACAGTGTTTTTATCTTTTCCCGGTCCGGGTCATCAATTTTTTTATCAAGACGCGCCAGTCTGTCCGCCAGCGAAGTGAGCATATCATCTTCCCGGTTTCCGGCTGCAATACCCAGCAGAAGTTTATCAAAGGGAATGGTCTTTTTCTTTTCCAGCGGACGAGAATCGGTCTTGTCGCTTTCACAAACGCCGACCGCGTCAATAATCATAAAATGGGTTTTATCATCGGCATCGGGCGTCACGCTCCTGAAATCGGTGGACGAAATTACCCGTGTGCCTCTGCCTTTCATCTGTTCGAAATACACACGTGACTTTATGTTGCGCATGAACAGCAGACATTCGAGGGGCTTTATGTCCGTACCCGTGGAAATCATATCAACGGTTACGGCAATGCGGGGATGGTATGAATTGCGGAAACTGGCAATCAGGTCTTCGGGTTTGTCTCCCTGCGTGCGGTAAGTAATCTTTTTACAGAAATCGTTTCCTTTGCCGAATTCTTCCCTTATGATACGGACTATATCTTCAGCATGGGAATCGTCTTTGGCAAATACAAGGGTTTTAGGCACTTCGGTACGTCCCGGGAATATTTCGGTAAAGAGGTTATCCCGGAATGTTCTTATCACGGTTCTTATCTGGTCTGGCGCAACCACGGCCCGGTCAAGCTGGCCGGATTCATATTCAAGGTCGTTGTCCAGTTGTTCCCAGCGTGTTTTGCGGGTAAGTTTGTTCCGTTTATCCACATAAAAACCTGCGTCAACCTTACTGCCTTTTTCCGTAATCTCTGTTTTGATGCGGTACACTTCATATCCTACGTTCACGCCGTCGGCAACCGCTCTGTCATGTCCGTACTCCATTACCAGGTTCTGGTTGAAAAAGCCAAGCGTCTGCTTCGAGGGAGTTGCTGTAAGGCCGATAATGAACGAATCGAAATATTCAAGCACCTGTCGCCATAAATGATAAATTGAGCGGTGACACTCATCCGTAACTATAAAATCGAACGTTTCAATGGGGATGGCAGAATTATATCTTACGTCCATAGGTGCATCGCCTGTTGAAAAGTCGTAAAGAGAATGCTCTTCTATTTCCTCAGCAAGGTCTGGTTCGCCTTTCAGCATGGAATAAAGCCGCTGAATAGTGGTTATACACACGCGGCTGACCGGGTCAAATGTATTGGAACTCAAATGCTGGATATTGTAAAGTTCGGTGAAAAGCCTGTGATCATCCGGGGTGCGGAACTGCTGGAATTCTTTCAGGGTCTGGCGGCCCAGGTTGCTCCTGTCCACCAGAAACAAAATCCGTTTTGCGTCCGCAAATTTAATCAGCCGGTAGATGAAATTTATGGCGGTAAAGGTTTTCCCGCTTCCGGTGGCCATCTGAATAAGGGCACGGGGTCTGTTCTGTGCAAAAGATTTTTCAAGGGTTGTTATGGCTTCAATCTGGCAGTCGTATAATCCCTCTTTGATAAGGCCCGGTAATTCCCTTAACCTTGCCCGTAAAGTGGAATTCTGAGCTGCCCAGTCATTAAGGGTTTCCGGCTTATGAAAAGCAAACAGCGGACAGGAACGGGGTTCCGGGTCGCGGTTATCTCTGAAAAAGGTTTCGGTGCCTGTGCTTTCGTAGGCAAAAGGCAGTGGTTCGTCCACATGCGGAAGATTTGCCGGTACACCTGCGGTATAGCGCGCCGATTGTTCTGCCACCTGGCTTAATGTGGTTCCTTCAGACTTTGCTTCTATCACTCCTATGGCTTTTCTGTCCACGAAGAGCAAATAATCTGCAACGCCGGTTCTTAATGGGAATTCCCGAACGGCCACCCCAAAAGATGCGCCAAGATTTATGCGTTTTAAATCCTGAACCTGCCAGCCGGCGGATTCGAGAAGCAGGTCGATATTTTCACGGGCTTTTTCTTCTGGGGTGGTCATGTTTCAAGTTGCCAGTTTGTTTATTTCTTTAATTTTTTAACACAGATAAATTTTTAGACCCGGTATACATAGAGTCTTATAATGTTTGGAGTGTTTTCTGTTGAGTCTTTAACTCTAACATAAAGTTTGCCTCAACGCAGTCAGTCAAAACGGGGCAAGACCAGTAAAACAGCTATGGGGGATAATTTACGGGAAGAGACACAGAGAGATTCAACCTTCCATTTTAAGATCAGAGAATGTCTCCACTACAATCCGATTTCCGATTACTTCATTCACGCGCACGGCGGTCCCCTTTGAGATAAAGCCGCCATCGGAGACCACGTTGATGCGCTGGCCTTCTATCTCGGCATATCCTGCCGGGTGCAGGTCGGTTACGGTCAATCCGGTTTTTTGGAGCAAGCCGCTGTAATTAGCCGAGGAGCGGAAGCCTTCCGATAAATTTTCCGAGGATTGATGAAAAATTCTTGTTCTGGCCAACGCTTGTCCGCCGGCGAGAGCGGTTGTGATGAATAAAATAAGGCTGCCGATAAATACGCCTCCAAGCAAGAGGAGGTTCTTATACAGAATTTTAAATTCCCAGGGGAATCTGGGGATCGTAAAATTTTGAAAGGAGAGGACGAGAGACATAAACATGAGCAATAATCCGGCTGCACCAGTGATCCCAAAGCCCGGCAAAATAAATATTTCAGTAATGATTAACCCCACGCCAATTACAAAGAGAAGGAGCTCTGTATAATTGGCCAGCCCTACCATAAATTTACTGCTGAAGACAAGTGTTAAACAGATGATTCCGACAATACCCGGAATTCCAAATCCCGGTGTTTTAAATTCAAAATAAAGAGCGGCCAGTCCAACCATCAGTAAAATCGGAGCAAATTTGTCAATCAGCCGGACAAAGCGTTCTGACCAGGAGGTCTTAAAATGACGCAGAACATTTTGTTTGGGGATCTCGTATTTCTCAAGAAACTCATCGAAGTTTTTAACCGTCCATTTTGAAAAGCCCAGGTTCAAGGCCTCGTGGGCATCAATCGTTAACAATCGCCCTTTTTCAACTAAAATTTTTTTTTCTTTGATTTTTGCTTTTTCCTGAGGATTCATCACTTCAAATTCCCGACTGGTGATCACCTGTCTACCCTGAGGAGTCACAATTTCGATAATCTCCATATCCTTGCTGACCATGGCCTCGGCCAATTTTTCCGGGTAGCCGTTTTTTTTAGCCAAGGCTCGGAATTTGGCCCGTAAAGGAGATTGAAATTTTTCTCCCATCTCTTTGGGGCCTTCCTGATCCATCGTGATCGGCGCACAATCGCCAATCGTTGTGCCTTCGACCATGACGAGTTCATTACAGGCGAGGGAAATTAAAGCGCCCGCAGAAATAGCCTTGGTTTTAACAAAGGCAACCGTTTTGGCCCAATCAATCGCTGAAATATTGTCGGTAATTTCAAAGGCTGCGTCGACGCGGCCACCGTAGGTGTCGATTTCAAAGACGACGATGTCCGGCTGGTAAGTCTTGGCGCTGTCGATGGAGCGCTTGATAAAAGCCGATAAGCCAAAGTCGATCATTTCAAAAACGGGAATGATGACCGCTTTTTGAGGGGCCGCAAAGAGCACATCCGCTAAAAAAACCAAACCCAATATGAGTTGCGACATAGATTTAAACAAAGTAAATTAATTTTTTTTGATTGTCAAAATTTAAGAACGGGGAGGGCGGCGTTAGTCCTGATTTCCGACAACTTTCTTAAATTGTTCATTAAAAAGCTGTGTATACAATCCATTCCGGTCGAGCAGTTCACGATGGGTTCCTGTTTCAACCACTTTCCCCTGCTGCAACACCGCAATTTGATTTACATTTAAAATCGTTGACAGCCGGTGGGCGATGATAATGGTTGTGCGGTCGGCCATGAGCCGGTGCAGGGCCTCCTGAATCAGATTTTCCGATTGGGAGTCGAGCGAGGCCGTGGCTTCATCGAGGATTAGAATTTTAGGATTTTTCAGAAAAACGCGGGCAATTGAGAGCCGTTGTTTTTGGCCGCCGGAGAGCGTCACCCCCCGCTCCCCCACGAGGGTGTGGATTCCCCGCTCCAGTTTGTTTACAAACTCATCGGCATTGGCTGCGCTCAGGGCCTCGCGCATTTCTTGCTCAGACGCCCCCTGTTTTCCATAGAGAAGATTTTCTCTCACTGTCCCTGAAAAGATAATACTTTCCTGCATCACCGTGCCGATCGCCCGGCGCAGCGTTGCGAGCTGATAATCACGAATATCTTCCCCGTCCAGCAAGATCTGACCTTGATGCACATCATAAAAACGGGGAAGCAAATCAACGAGGGTGCTCTTGCCTGCCCCGCTGGGCCCGACAAGGGCCAAGGACTGCCCGGGCTCTACCTTAAAGCTGATATTTTGCAGAGTAAAATCACTCTTGGCATTCTGATAGCGGAACCCCACGTCTCTAAATTCGATTCTGCCTCTTGGTTGATGGAGCGATTTTGTTTTGGAGCGATCCACAACCTCAGGTTGAATTTCAAAAAATTCAAAAACGCGCTCAAGCCCACCGAGGGCAGCGGCAAACTGATCGAGAATCATATTGAGCCGATAGATGGGAGAATTTAAATGATGGAGATAACTGATAAAAGCGACAATGGCGCCGGTGGTTAACAGGCCCTGATGGACATAGACCATTCCCAGACAGAGCACCGTGAGCGCGCTGAGCTGGGGGAGGATTTCCCCAATCGCCTGCTGCAGGCCCCGCAAGTGAGACATTTCATACCACGCCCCGTAATGGGCATCCAGATAAGAGCGAAAGTTTTTTTCTTCATAATCCTCCATTTGGAAAGACTGAATCACTTTAATCCCAACGACCCGTTCCATGAGAGAGCTTGTCACCGCACTGTAAGAAGACTGGGCCAAGCGTCCCTGTTTGGTTACCCTGGGGAGCGTATAGCGGAAGACCAGCCCATTGATTAAAGAAAAACTTAAGGCGATCAAGGTGAGCTGGACATTTAAATGGAATAATAAAAACAGGACCGGAAAAAAAACGAAGAGGTCCGTGGCCAGGGCCGTGAGCGGGCCGGCCAGAATCGCATGCGCGGAATTTACGTCATTCAGCACGCGCGAGACCACATCCCCGCTCCTGCCTTGATTAAAATAATTTGCACTTAAGCGCTGGAACTGCCGGTAGAGCCGGGTGCGCAAGTCGAAGGTAACCCGCAATGCCAAGGTAGTTGGAAGATAAGATTGAAAATAGACTAGAATGGATAAGAGCAGATAGAAAATAAACAAGCCGATGAAAACGAACTTTAATTGGCTTAAAAAATTAACCGGCTTCTCCAAGGTATAAGTGTCAATCAGAACTTTCATGACCCAGGGGAAGACAATCCCGTAAGCCCCCTTTAAAGAAGAGAGCAGCACCGCCAGATAAAAAAGTTTACGGTAATTTTTAACGATTTGATAATAACGATTTAAAATCCACTTTGTTTTCATAAACCCATTGTCAACGGATTGGCCGAACCGGTAATAATGTTTTTGCATATTCTAATTCTTCGGGATTTAATATTGTTTTTATGCGGTCTAAGACCCGCGGCTCATTTAAGGTTTGGACGAGGAGCAGACCCAGATCCTGCACCAGTGCAATTTCTTTATCAATCTGACGGTGAACATAATGAGACAGTCCGGGGATCATCATCATGATGGATAGAATGCCTTTGATAAAAGCATTTTCCATCAAAAAATATCCTTGCACATTGAATTGCATCGAATCCCGAAGTTCGGCATACGCAATCGTAACAACGGCCCTGCCCTGCAGGGTCACGTGTTTTTGCTGTGAGGCTTCAAGATAAGAAAGAATATAATTCGATTGAGAATCATAATGGCAGTACCAAAGTTTTCCGCTCAGCCCCTTAAAGTCATTAATCCGGTAATAACCGTCATCCGGTTCAACGAGGTATTTCCGTTGGCACAAGTGTTCTAATAGTTTTGCCCCCAGTTCGGGCCGAAAAAACAACCGGTCCAGAACATGGTCCTGAGTCGATGCCATGAAGAGCACTTTTCTGAAAATCGGGCGGTGGTCAAGGACATTCCTGATCCGCTCCAGAAACTGCGAGGAAAGGTCCGGGGGAAGAAAAGGATTATTTTCTGAGAGTAACGGGGAAAAAAAAATAAGCAATGCCCAAATCATGATTTAGGCATGAATATAAAAAATAGAGCAGAAGAATATCAATAATTTTAAATACTGGCTTTTCCGAACAGCAGAGGGAGGGTTATTTTTTCTTTTGAGCGAGGTCGTTTTTGCGGACGGTATCAGAAAATACTTCTGCGATTGTCTGAATGTAGTCTCCGCTTAGTACGATGAGCTTTCCTTTGATCCACATGCCAACTTCTACCATGGGGCCATCCTTTATTAAGAGTTCCTATTATTGATATCGACAGGAGCAGAAGAAATGTTTAGCGGAAAAGAAACAAACAGGCTATGAAAAAAATGCAGAGTCTTATAATAAATCAGGTAAACTTTGCCGATTATTAAGAATTTTTTGATTGGCTATATGTGGCATAACTGGTTATATAATCATGAATTGCATAATTTTAAACCGGCTGGCATATAAATTGCGGAAAATACAATCGATTCTTAAAGGGATTTTTCTATTTAAAATTAAAGGACTGAACATGGTTAAAGGAATTTTGCATTCTGCAGCGAGCATGCTGATTATTGAACGAAAACAAGAGGCTATCGCGAATAATATGGCCAATTTAAATACGACGGGATTTAAAAAAGCTGATTTGTTTCAACAGGCCCTGATTGACGTTTCCTCGAAGAATGAACTGGACTGGCTCTATGGCGGCGGGGAATTGAATTTAAACGGATTAAAAATTCAGTTTAAGCAGGGTGCTTTTGAAAACACGGACAATCCTTTTGATGTCGCTATTGAAGGCAGCGGATTCTTTGTCATCGAAACGCCCCAAGGTTTGCGGTATACTCGGAATGGGCATTTCACCCGCAATGCGGATTCGTTCTTAACTACGGAAACAGGCGACTCTGTGCTTGATGAAAACTTTCAGCGCATCCGGGTCAATGGCGATACCTTTCAAGTTCTGGAAGACAGTGTTATTCTCAATGAATCTCCTTCGGATGAATCCGTGCAAGCGATAGCCCGCGGCGGTGAAGGTGTTCCGCGCCGCACCAAATTCTTACTCGTTTCCTTTGAAAATCTGAATGATTTAATCCAAGAAGGGAATAGTCTGTTCAAGTTGAAAGAAGCAGGCAAACAACCCGTTCCGGCTCAAGCCGTGACGCTCTATCAGGGAAGACTCGAGACCTCTAACGTGAATCCCCTTCAGGAAATGGTCGAGATGATTAAGGAATATCGAATTTATGAGGCTAATCAAAAAGCCATCCAGTCCGAGGATGCTACACTTGAGAAGGCTGTTAATCAAGTCGGCCGGGTGGGCTAGTCTCCCTCATGCCACTCAGCGGGGAGAGGTTTGGCGTTAGGAAGACCATCCGGTCATAGGCAATATTGATGGCTAAAACGATTGAAAAAATCATATTGAAATTATCGAGAACTTATTTTACTGAGTTAAGGGAACTGTTCCGTTTTTTGATTTATTTACGCTGAAGTTTTTAAATGATCTATGCATAATTACGGGTTATCCGTTCAGACCCCTATTTAAAGGAGAAAAAAAATATGTTCCGAGCGATGCATTCCGCTGCCACGGGTATGAACGCCATGCAGCTGCAGATTGATAACATTTCCAACAATCTCGCCAATGTTAATACTACGGCTTTTAAAAAGAACCGGATGTCCTTTCAGGACCTGATGTACCAGACCCTTTACGAAGCGGGCCGTCATCGTACGGAGGATATTAAAACCCCGACCGGACTGCAGGTCGGAAACGGCGTTCAGGCCGTCGGGAACAGCAAAGTTTATTCGATGGGGGCGCTCGATCAAACCGGAAAAGAATTAGATCTCGCGATTGTGGAAAAAGCGCAGGGTAACGTTTCCTTCTTTACGATCCAGATGGCGGACGGCAGTTTCACTTATACGAGGGCCGGTGATTTCAGTTTATCCGATGACGGGACGATCGTCACGCAAGACGGTTTTGTATTAGACCCGGGGATCACGATTCCCGAGGGAACCCTGGAAATTCAAATTGCCCAGCAGGGGACCGTGCTGGCCCTAACCAAGGAGGATGAAGCGCCTGAAGAAGTCGGACAAATCGAACTGGCCCGGTTTGTGAATCCGGATGGACTCAAGGCTGTGGGCAAGAATCTGTTTATCAAGACGGCCGCCTCCGGTGAACCCATTATCGGGTCTCCGGGCGAGGATTCCTTTGGGACTATTTTGCAAGGGTCTCTCGAATCGTCCAATATCCAGGTGGTTGAAGAAATGGTGAAGATGATCCAGGCTCAACGCAGCTATGAACTGGATTCTAAAGCGATTCAAACAGCCGAGGACATGCTCGGCATTGCCAATAATTTAAGGAGATAATCATGCTTACCTCTAAATGGTCAGATTTTTTCCGGACTCTGTCAGAGAGATAGAAGAGTGAAAGGACGAAGAGCACTATAATAGAGATTCCTTAAAAGACATTCATTCCACAAAACAAGGTTTTCGAAATGACGAAATCTTTCCTTTTAATTTTATTCCTGAGTTGTTTTTCGGGCGCCTATCCTGAGCATACGCTAAAAATCGTTCTTTCTCCCGAATCACAGATAGACCGAGAACTTTTTACCCTGAAAGATATTGCCGCGCTGCAAGCGGATGATCCGGATCTCATCGCCAGAGCCGAATCACTCACCTTGGGCCATTCTTCCGTACCGGGGTATTCGCGCCTGCTTAGTCAGGAACAACTGAAAACGACTCTGCACCGTGCACTCGGGGATCATTTTACGATCCAAATTTCCGGGCCGGAACGGATTAAAATTTCAACTGCTTATCAGGAAATCGGAGAGATCCAGATCAAGGAAGCGTGCCGCGCCTATCTCTTTCATGAAATGCCCTGGCGCAAAGAAAAGGTTACGCTCCTGTTCACGGCGGTCCCGCAGCAGATGATCATCCCTAAACTCCCCTATTCGATCCGGGTTGAAAACAAAGGCTATCGTTTTCGGGGGCCCGGACAGCTCGAAGTAAAAGTTTTTTCAGAACAAAGAGTCGTGAAGACAACCGTCGTCAGTGTTTATTTGAAGGTTTATGAAAATGTTCTCGTGGCCGCGAACAAATTAAAACGGAATTCCATCATTGCAGAAGAGGCTCTGAAATTTGAACTGAAAGAAATATCCAAAATACCCGGAGAATTATTTTTTCATCCCAATGAAATTGTCGGCAAACAGTTAAAACGGTCGGTCAATGCCGGCCGGGTGCTGGATGCGTCGATGGTGGAAGAGCCTCCCCTGGTGAAGCGGGGGGAGAGCGTAGAACTGATTGTTCAATCCGGGAGCATCCAACTGCGAACACCGGGGATTGCAAGGCAAAATGGAGGATTGGGGGAGATGATTCGGGTCAAAAATTTAAAAAATAGACAAATTGTGCAAGCCAAGGTCCTTAGTGCAGAACAGGTCGAATTAAAACTGTAACTTCAAATAAAAAGAGGGACCCATGCATCCAATCCTGATTGATCTTTTGCGGCGATTCCTGCCTCTGGCGGCCGGACTCTTCCCATTCCTGTTGATTTTTTTCTATGGGAATGCACGTGCCGAAACACGTTCCTTCCACCAATATTCATTATATACCAATCGCACGGCTATTAAATTGGAAGATGTTGTCACAATCTTGGTCGTTGAAAAAGCCAGCGCAACCAATGATGCCAAGACCAGAACCAAGAGCAGCAGTGAAATGAATGCCGGCGGCCGCGCCGGTTCGGGACTGCTTGATTTTATCCCCGGCTTTGATATCGGGGCTTCTAATCAAAATAATTTTGATGGCAAGGGCGAGACCGAGCGCAACGGCGATCTCAAGGCTAAAATTGCCGCGCGGGTGATCGAGGCGTATCAGAATGGAAATTTGCTGATCCAGGGCTCAAAGCTTGTTGAGATTAATGATGAAAAAGCGGTAATCACCATTTCTGGGATTATCCGTCCAGAAGACATTCGTCCCGATAACACGATTTATTCTTTTAATCTGGCCGATGCCCATATTACCTACACTGGCAGCGGAGATATTAACAGTACGCAGAGGGCAGGACCCCTGACACGGATTTTCAACTGGCTGTTTTAGGAGGCGCACGTGAAAATATTTTTAATCATTGCTGTTTTTGCAATTTGGTTCAATTCTTCTTCCGCAGCGCTGGTGCGGATAAAGGATGCGGCTTCGGTTCAAGGATTACAGGAACTCCCCCTGGTAGGCTATGGACTCGTCACCGGATTACGTGGAACCGGAGACGGCGTACGCACTCAGTTTACCATCCAGTCTGTCCTGAATATGCTCAAACATCTGGGGATTACCGTCTCTGACCGTAATTTACGTCTCCGCAATGTGGCCGCGGTCATGATCAGCGGGATTCTTCCCCCGTTTGCCAAACAAGGCAGCCGCATTGAAATTACAATCTCATCGCTCGGAGATGCGAATAGTCTGGAAGGCGGCGTGCTGCTGATGTCCCCCTTACAGGGACCTGACGGCAAGGTCTATGCGGTGGCCCAAGGTTCGATCAGTATCGGCGGATCGAATCAGCTCCCTTTAAATAAAGTTTTCAATAAATTCAGGAACCACTCTCTTGCCACGACTATTCCGGAAGGTGCGATTGTTGAGCAAGAGGTTATTACCAACAAACTTAATTCAGATTTTGTTAATATTGTTTTAAAAGACCCGGACTATACCACGGCTGCGCGGATGGGCAATGCCATCAACGAACGTTTTGGCGGAAATTTGACTAAAGTGATTGATGCGGGAACGATTCGGATTTTGATTCCCGGAGATTTTCAGGTTGATAATAAGATTGTGGAATTTATTGCGCTGGTCGAAAATGTGAATGTCTTTACGGACCAAGTCGCGCGGGTGGTGATCAACGAAAGGACCGGCACAATTGTGGTGGGAAGGGACGTCAAGATATCCGAAGTCGCCATTTCACACGGTGATCTAAAGATCATGATCGAGGAGCCGGCACAGCAAACTGCAGGAACTCCCGCTGAGACAGCGGGACCGGCCACAACTCCGCTCGATATCAGCAGCGCCGGCTTTGCCGCGGATACCACGGCAGGCGATTCATTGTCCGCGGCTTCCCGGAAACCGGCTCTCAAAGAAAACTATCTTATTCATCTTAAATCCACGTCAACCGTTCAGGATCTCGTTGACGCGCTCAATGCGATTGGGGCCTATCCGCGGGATATTATTGCCATTTTTGAGGCGATCAAGAAAGCCGGGGCGCTCCATGCCGAATTGGAGATTATGTAATCTGCTCTTCTGTCCCACAAAGTTAAGAGTTTTCCTGAAAGGGAGGCTCTTGTATTTTTAATTTCAAAAAAAGACGGATCATCCGGTTCAGGCGCTGCTCTTCCTGCGGGCGAGATAAGGACTTAATTTTTTTCTGATTCTCTCCGGAATCCGGATTCCCTCGATTACGCCCTCTTTTTTCAAGCGGCAGCAGACCATCGTACAACTTCCCAAAGCGGCGAGCTTTTGATTTGTATAAAATTCCACCCGGTAGGCGAGGGATTTTTCTCCAAGGTGCTCAATCAAGAGACGGATTTCGATCAGATCTTCCACATGAATGGGGGATTTGTACTCAAAAGAGGTCGCCACGCGCGGCCAGGTGATGGTTTGTCCCTGCTCTTTCATTTTCAGCGAAAACCCCAGTGATAAAAACAGAGCCTGTTCCGTTTCTTCCATAAAACGGAAATAATTGCTGAAATGAACCAACCCGGCCATGTCGGTTTCATAAAAATTGACGCGATGTTTGTAGGAAAAATGAGAAGGCATGGACAACCTTTAAATAAAAAATGTTTTGTTAATATAATTAAAAAATCCAAACGGCCAAAATTATTGTGAAGCAAAAATATTGTTTTGTGTTTTTCTTTTTTTAAAAACAGCGATCTAAATAATTTTGTTTTAGGGAGCGCGGGGCCGGAGACGGCGGGGCGAATAAAAAAAGAGCACTCCAAAGAGGAGTGCTCTTTCGTATTTAAAGATAACCGTTCAGGCTATTTCAGCAGGAGCGTGCGTACCGATTTAACCGAGTTTCCCGCTTTCATTCGTACAATATAGAGGCCGGAAGGAACGGCTCCACCGCGGGAGTCTCTTCCATGCCATTGTAACTGATAGTGCCCTGCATTTTGTTTTCCCGACCAAAGCCGGTTAATTTCGCGGCCGCTCAGATCGAAAATCGAAATCGTTACGGCCTGATTATGCTGCAGGGTATGACCGGGAACAGTATATTGAATTTGAGTGACCGGTCTAAATGGATTCGGTGAAACCAGAAGTGCTGCCGTGGCCAGCGCAGGATTGGCTTGAGCGCGGATTGAAATCGGTACTTCTTCCAGCATAATATCAATCCCCTCAACCGTATCGCCCATGACGGTTACAATTCCCGGCATGGAATCCAGTCCGAAATAAGCTCCCCATTGAATAAACTGCGGATCCCCCTGAGATGAGAAGGGAGGATTACCGGTGGTATCCAAGCCGGCCCAAACCAGATAGTCCCCGTCAAAGACGTCGCTGAATTCATAGGAGCCATCCCAGTTCGTCTTGACGAAGGTAAAAATATTGCCGAAATTGGGGCCGTTCGATCCCGAAGAGGAGTCGGCTTTTTCGAGGAAGACATAGATTGAGCTGTTGGGTTCCGGATGATGTTCCGTTACCAGACCCCGAATGACACCCGGAGGAACCAAGACAAAATTAAAGACAACTGTATCGCCGGGCAGTACACTCAAAAAACAAAAAGTGCTGCCGTTATTTAACTTGGTAGCCCCTTCAACCACATAGCCGGACGGCAAAGAATCGCCAGGGGAATTGTCCCAATTCCCAATGCAAACCGAATAGGTTCCCATGGAATTAATCATTAATTCAAATGTTCCATC
>Ga0247727_10014094_pt1 | contig 13349 bp, 15 predicted proteins | sample WisWelCaveWW1625_FD_202498 | JGI IMG/M metagenome (GOLD analysis project Ga0247727, IMG submission 202498) | Biofilm microbial communities from Wishing Well Cave, Virginia, United States - WW16-25 | ecosystem: Environmental > Aquatic > Deep subsurface > Groundwater > Cave microbial mat | place... | reverse complement strand
CCGGCAAAAGCAAAGTTTGATTGCGATTGACGCCTTGAATATAACGCATTCCTTCCTCCTTTGGTGATTCGACCATAAAATACGTCGCCGGAGGAAGGAATTACAACATACATTTTCACACAGGCTGTCCGTTTTGGAACGCAATTGCATGCGAAACTCGTTTCGATGTTCCATACAAATAGGCGAAACAGGGTTTCGTGCGCAACGGCGTTCCCAAACCGGAGTTTGGGAACGAGAGTTTGAAGGTTGTAAATCCGTAACCGAGAAAGCCGTTGTTTTTCAAACGAAAAATTTTATATTGGCGGCTCAATTATCGGCGGAAATTTGCGCCGTAATCACCGAGTCAGTGGCTGAGAACGAAAGCGGAGACGGTGCATGGCCTTCAAAGACCCGAAATACGACAAACCGATTCAGCTTCGCAAAACGCGTCGTCCCAAGCAGCTTGCAGTGATCGATCAAAGCGGATGCACGGGCTGCATGGTGTGCATCGACTTTTGTCCGGCGGATTGCATTCTCATCGTGCCCGGCCCGGATAGCAGCAGCCCGACAGTGCATCGTTTGGTCGAAGTCGATCTCCCGCGTTGCATTGGCTGCACGCTGTGCGCGAAATATTGTCCGTGGGAAACGATCTCGATGTTGGAATTTGATGACGGATATAAGAAGGCGGAAGAGTGGACCATCCGAACGGTGCTCAATGAAATCATCGAACCCGTCCCCGCAGCAGTACCAACTGCGCCCCGCGCCGCTGCACGCCGCCCGGCTCACGCCGAGGCTGAGTGAGGAAGACTGCAACGATTTGCGCGAAGGCCTCGAGTTGTTCAACGCGGGCGAATATTGGGAGTCCCATGAAGCATGGGAACGCATTTGGCAACGCCACACCGAGCCGTGGCGTTTTTTTATTCAAGGGTTGATTCAAGCCGCGGCTGCGCATCATCAATTGCGTCGCGGTATTCCTCATGGCACGGTGAAGCATCTCAAAAATGCGCTCGTCAAACTCGAAGTCGCGCCGCCGGATTTTGCGGGCTTGGCGCTGGAAGAATTTCGAGAATACTTGCGGCGATTGCTGGCGCAGGTTGAAGCCGTAGAGGCTTCCGAGTTCGAGGCTTGTAAAAATTTGAGCGCAGCGCTTTTGCGTTGGGCGAACATGAAATAGGAGGTTTCGCATGGCGATCTAACCCTTCATGCTTTGTCAGACGTTTCTCTCAAATTGCTGCGGAATTTTCGCTTGACATTGCTGCGCATGCGATAGTATCTTGCCGCACTTTTAACGCAACGAAAAAGTAGCGATCATCATTTTATCTCCCGTCTTATGAAAGCGAGCCAAAGCGCCGACCATCTCTCCGAACGCGAACGCCGGGTTTTGAACTCCATCGTCGAAAATTTCGTTCGCAACGCCGTTCCGGTAGGCTCGAGAGTGTTGTCTAAAAAGCACGGCATGGAGCTCAGCCCTGCTACCATTCGGAACGTGATGGGCGATCTCGAAGAGATGGGCTACCTCACGCATCCCCATACTTCCGCGGGCCGTGTTCCCACCGACAAAGGTTATCGCCTATATGTTGACTCGCTCATGGAAATCGAGGCGCTCTCCGAGCAAGAGAAGAACGAAATCTTGCAGCACTTTCTGCGCGTGAGCAAAGAAGTCGATTCGATTCTCGACGCGGCTTCGCAAATGATCGCACGAGTTTCCAACCAGCTCGGCGTGGTACTCTCGCCACGTTTTTATCAAGGCGTGTTCGAGAAGATCGAACTGGTGCCGATTGCAGAGAAGAAAGTGCTGATGGTACTCTCGATCAAGTCCGGCCTCGTGCGCACGATCTTGTTGAAGATGGATGCGGAAGTGTCGCGCGAGGTGATGGACAAAACCGCGGCGATGATCAACGAGCGTTTGCACGGCTTGAGCTTGATGGAGATTAAAAGCACGCTTGACAGCCGATTGCGTGATCTCATCGAAGTGGACGCCAATTTGGTCAATGCGATTGCCAGCTCGGCGTCACCGCTCATCGACCAAATCGATCACCGCAATTTTCATTTCGGCGGCACGAACAATATCATGGCGCAGCCGGAATTTGCCGACCATCACAAGCTTTCGAATATGCTCAATCTGCTCGAGAGCAAACAGATCGTTATTCATTTGTTCGAGCAGAACGAATCCAAAAGCGAGCTGACCATTGCAATCGGCGAGGAAAATCGCGACGAGCTCATTAAGTATTGCAGTTTGATCACCACTTCTTATCACCTCGGCAGCGTCACGGGCACACTGGGCGTGATCGGGCCGACGCGCATGCGCTATCCCAAAGTTATTGCGCTGGTGGATTTCATGGCGAAGGTTTTGACCGAAGTGTTGGAAGAAAGCGTCGGCGGCACGGTTACTAAAAATTAGCCTAACATGTGAGGATTTGATTTTGGCAATGACAGAGGTGAAGCCGGATCAACAGGTCAAGGACGGCCAAGAAGTTGAAAGCGATGCCGTTGCAACACTCGAGCAACAAGCGCAAGAAAATATCGCGGAAATTTCCGAACAAGCTACGGACGCAAGCGCGACCTTGGAGCCGCAAAGCGAGAAAGTAGAAACGGCAACGCTGGTAACTGAAAGCGCGGCCTCCTCCACCGTCGAGCTGCTCGAGCTTGAAACTCGCGGGGATGAACACGCGGGAGAAAACGGCGTTTTTGCGCTCCACGAGGAGGACGCGGAGCATACGGCTCCCTTCGATTCTCCCTCCGAGAACGTCTCCGATGAGCAAGACGCGGAAAAGCCGAAAGGCTTCTTTCGGCGCCGCGTGCAAAATCTAGAGCTCAAAAAACTCAAAACTGAAAATGAGAAACTGGCGGACGAAGTCGAGGTCTTTCGCGATCGTTACGTGCGCTTGGCTGCGGAGATGGAGAACTTTCGCAAACGCACGGATCGGGATTTTTACAGCCGCGTGCAAAACGAAGTCGCACGCACGGTCTTGGGTTTCCTGCCGCTCGTCGATGACTTGGAGCGCTGTTTGAACGTGAAAGAGGAATTCCGCGATTATGACGCGCTCGACAACGGCGTGCGTTTGATTCATCAAAAATTCGGAAAAATTTTGAGCGACTACGGCGTCATGCCGATGAATGCGGTGGGCAAAGAATTCAACCCCAATTTTCATGAGGCGTTGACGGAGATGGCGAGCGCGGATCAGCCCGCAGGTATGGTGCTGGAGGAGCATAGCAAAGGCTACATGCTGCGAGACAAAGTTTTGCGTCCGGCTAAGGTAATTGTCAGCAAATAAAAAATCGTAACGCAGACTTTCAGCCTGCAAACCAGGCAGGCAAGGATGCCTGCGCTACAAATTCGTTGTTCGTGTAGTGAGAAAATATGGCCAAACGAGATTATTATGAGGTTTTAGGCGTTGCGCGCAACGCTTCGGAGGAAGAGGTCAAAAAAGCGTATCGCAAGCTCGCGATGCAATATCATCCCGACCGCAATCCCGGCGACCATGCCGCGGAGGAAAGTTTTAAGGAAGCCGCGGAAGCCTACGAAGTTTTGCGCGATACGGATAAACGCGCGCGCTATGACCGCTACGGCCACGAAGCCTTGCGCAGCAGCGGCTATAATACGGCAAGGGATTTCGAATTTGATTTGGCCGACGCGCTGCGCACCTTCATGTCCGAAGGAATTTTCAGCGATTTCTTCGGCGCCACGCGCGCGAGCCGGGCCGGCGGCGCCCAGCCGCGCGGCAGTGATCTTCAGATTCGCCTCAAACTCTCATTGGAAGAAATCGCGGCAGGCGTAACCAAGAAATTAAAGATCAAACATCACGTGCGTTGCACCACGTGCAGCGGCTCCGGCAGCCAGCCGGGCAGCGAGGCGGTGCGCTGCTCGGCGTGCGGCGGCACCGGCGAGAGAAGGCAAGTCTCACGCTCGCTCTTCGGACAATTCATCAACGTCACCGCGTGCCCGCAGTGCAACGGCGAAGGCCGCATCATCCGCGACGTGTGCCGCGATTGCAAGGGCGAAGGCCGGCGCGAGGCGGAAAAAATTCTGCAGGTAGAAATTCCCGCGGGCGTATCCACGGGCAATTACATTACAGTGCGCAATGAAGGCAACGCCGGTCCGCGCGGCGGTCCTCCGGGCGACGTATTGGTCGTCATTGAAGAAGCGGAACACGAACAGTTCGAGCGCCACGGCGACGACATTTTGCTCGAATTACCGTTGAGTATCGCGCAAGCCGTTTTGGGAGATCGCATCGAGGTGCCGACCATCGAAGGCCAAGCCATGCTCGAAATTTCGCCGGGCATGCAATCGGGAAAAATCCTCCGAATGCGCGGCAAGGGCATCCCGCACTTGAACGGTTACGGCCGCGGCGATCAGCTCGTCCGCATCCACGTGTGGATTCCCAATAAACCCGGCGTGAAAGAAAAAGAGCTTTTCCAACAACTCGCGCGCATGGACGGCATTCGTCCGCCGCAAAACTGGCGCAGTTTGCTGCAGAAAATGAAAGAAAACTAATGCGGGTTTCAGATGTCGGGGTTTACACGGCAAGAGCAGTGCGCAATTTTATTTTTGCTGGCCACTTTCGGAATCGGCTGCGCGATTTTGTTTTATCGCCGCAACCTGCCGCCACCGCCGGTTGATCGCGCTTTGCTCGATAGCCTGCGGGTGCAAGTTTCCCACTTTGCGCCCGATACCGTTCGAACCGTGCAGCCCGAAACAAGGCCCCACACCAAGGCGCCGATCAATCTCAATACCGCGACGTTCGAAGATTTGGTGAGATTGCCGGGTATCGGAGAGGTCATCGCGAAACGGATTTTGGCGTATCGCGCAGAGCACGGAAAATTTTCGCGGCTCGAAGACCTGATCAAAGTTAAAGGCCTCGGCAAAACCAAAGTGGCGGCGCTGAAAGAGCACGTTGCCGTAAAATGAAGCAGCGAAGTTTACCTTGAAATTGCAACGCCAGGAACCCGGCTGGAAAAAATGTTAGGCGCACTTCAGCAAAAACGGCGTTTTGCTGCTACATTGCTCATTGTGGTTGCCGGCGCAGAAAGTCAGCTTGCAAGACGGGGCTGGCAATCGCAGCCGCGCCGCATGCGCAGCAAAAGAAAACATTGCGAATCTGGATTCTATCGAGTATCATATCGCAACAGCCCGGCAAGGGATGGCGGTTGTTGCAGATCGGTTATTTTTCAGAATAAGATTGGTCCCGCCATCCCTCGATTTTATATTTCTGCTCGGCAAGAAAGTCTGGGCACAGGCTTTGCGATTTTCTTATCCACTAGTGCAGTGACATTAAATCACACAGAATGATTTCTTGCAGGACCAGTTCGGCGCGCTTATGTTCCAAAAGCGACGGCCTCGGGCGCACAAAAAGAAGCTGTGGCAAAAGTGTGCGACGCGCGCCCTAAAAAAGATTAGATCGGATTGAAGCATGGCCAAGGATGTTGAAACAGGGATGATCGGTATCAGTATTCGGGATACCGCCCTGCGGATGAGCGAAGCCTCGCGTTCCAACGGCGAATATAAAATCACTCACATTGCACAGGGACGTGTGCGGACGCCTTTCGTATTTTCCTCTCTCAAAGACGCCAGCCTCATTCATAAATACGCGGAGGACATCAATCGTCTCTATGAAACCTCCAACTTTCAGGCGCGCCGCGCCGTCTTCACTCTTGATTCCAGTATGGTATTGATCAAGCGCATACCCGTGGACGTAAGCTTGAAAGGCCAACGGCTGAAAGATCATGTCTACTGGGAAGTGGAGCAGTGCGTCATCAATCCTTTGGAAGAATACATCATCGATTTCGAGCACATGCCGCCGGCCGAAGAGCAGGAATATGCCGAGGTCGTCGTCGTCGTGGTGCGCCGTGCTGCGGTGGAGTTTCTCAAAGCCGTGTTCAAGAATACGGATTTGAGATTGTCCGCAGTCGAAGTCGACGTGTTTGCCGCGCACCGCGTGTTGCTCACGAATTACGACGCCACCAATGACGCCTTCACGGCGTTGATCGACGTCCGCAAAGAAAACCTCCAATTCGCCATTCTCAAGAATAAAGATTTTTATTTGGCGCAGGAGGTCGATTATTCGTTGGAGGAGCAGGGCGCGCTGCCCAACACGGATGACAGCTATTTGTCCCGCATTCTATCCAAAGAATTGCGGCGTATCATCCTCGACAATAAAATCGGCAAGAGCGTGGAGGACATGCAAGCGATTTACATTTACGGTGAAAACGTCGGTCCGCAGATCGTGGAAGCTTTGCAGCACATCCATCGCGTTCGCATCGATCGCGCGAACCCGTTTCGCAGAATCAAGATCGTTGACGAAACGATGGCGCCCGAGATTCAGAACAATCCCGAAACCTTCGTCGTTTCCGTCGGCGCGGCGTTGAAGAATCTTTAATCATTTTCAAATATCATCGAATGGAGGCCGGTAATGGTCGACATTAATTTGTTGGGTGAGGAGGAAAACAGCGAGGACAGCCAGCGCGAAGAGAGTTTCGCCAAAACGGTTAGCCTCGATGAGCCTTATAAAAAAGCGGGTGACGACGACGTCTCTTCTTTTACGAAGCAAGAGCCGATGCAATCCAAATCGTTCACGCGTGAAACTTCTGCGCCTTCGTTTTCGCGCAGACCCACGGAAGCGTATAGCGGCGGCGGTGACGGCTCTTCGCGCACCAAGGCTTATTTTATCGTGCTGGGATTGATTCTCATGGCGCTCACCGCGGTGTTCTTCTTGTTCCCGCGCGGCAGCAAAAAGAAGGGCGATCTCACGGTCAAGCCGCCAGTGGAGAACATTGAAGAGCCGGCGAGTGATTTTACGGATACCACCGGCTTGAGCATGCCCGGTGAAACGCCGGGCACAAGCGAGCAGCCGATCACGTCCACAGACCCGGCAACCACGGAAACACCGGTAACGAGTACGCCGGATTTGAGTTCCACCTTGTCGCCGCTGGAAAAGCAACAGCTCTCCTCCACCAAGCTCGCGGTCACGACCGTGCGGGCCTTGGCCAATTCCTTGAACGGATCGAATGATTTCACGTTGATCACCTATCATGGCAATCATCGTTTCTTCGCAGAGTTTCGTTCTGCTTCTCCCCAAGAAGCGAGCAACGTCGCAGACATGCTGAGACAGAGAGCCGGCGCGGTCGACGCCAAAACGGTTTCGCAATCGGAAATGGCGGCGTCCGGCGGTGCGATGAACAAAGCGTTAGTGAAAGGTGAAATGGATCCGCAAGCCGGCGGCATCATTCTGACCGGCGCGCTCAATCAAATGAGCGCGAGCGAGTTCACGGAATGGCTCCGGCAGCAGGGCGAAAGCCATCGCCTGAGCGTGAAGCGGCTTTCCACCGGCGCCGGCAGCAGCGAAGGCGTGCCGATCCAGATTCATCTTGCGGGCGCCAACGGCGACGTGATGGCGTTTCTCAGCGAGCTTGAAAATGCGAACATCAACGTCTCGGTTCATAAAATCATCGTCAGCCCCTCGGATCGCAAATCGTTGAGCACGGACAATCTCGATTTGGTCATGCAGCTCGCGATGTGATCCGCCCATTTTATGCGCGTCATTGCCGGCTCACGCAAAGGACACCAATTGGCCGCGCCGCCGGGCCGCGAGGTTCGCCCGACGAGTGATCGCGTCCGCACCGTGCTCTTCGACACTCTCGGGGAATCCGTGGTCGCAGCGCGCGTGCTCGATCTTTTTGCCGGCGCCGGCACGCTCGGTGTTGAAGCTCTGAGCCGCGGCGCGCACTCGGCCGATTTCGTTGAAAACCATCGTGCGCACGCGCGCCTCATCCAAGAAAATTTACGCAGGACGCATCTAGAGCATCACGGACGAGTGATACTCGAAGATGCGTTTGTTTTTTTATCGCAAGCCGGACGCCACGAGGCGCCTTATCAAATCATCTTGGCTGATCCACCTTATCACTTCAGCGAAATATCAAAACTTTTCGAGCTGCTCGAGGCCGCAACTGTGTTGGCGGAGAACGGAACCTTTGTGTGGGAAGCCTCGGTGCGCAGCACCTCGTTGCGGAGCGGCAACGTTCCGGCTTTCGTGAGGGAGAAAATTGTCGGAGAAACCGTGCTGCGTTTTTACCGGAAGCAGTGAAAAACGGCGTGAGCTGAATCGGCAACGCGAATCTTTCTTCGTGGCCTTTGTGGTGATAAAACAGCCCTCGCGGCCGTGATGGTCCTTTTGGAGAATACTCGCATGCGCCTCGCCATCTATCCCGGCACTTTTGATCCCATCACCAACGGACATCTCGATATCATTGAGCGTGGCGCGCAGCTTTTCGACCGCCTCGTCGTCGCGGTCACGAACAATCTCTCCAAAAATCCGGTCTTCACCGTGCCGGAGCGTATGGACATGATTCGCCGCCTCACCAGCGATTTTCCAAATGTTGAGGTGGACAGCTTCTCTGGTTTGTTGGTGGACTATGCCGGGGCGCGCGGCGCGTGCGCGTTGTTGCGCGGTTTGCGCGCGATCTCGGATTTTGAATATGAATTTCAAATGGCGCTCGTCAATCGCAAGCTCTCACACGGCATTGCAACGGTATTTCTCATGGCGCACGAAAAATACACGTATCTCAACTCCACCATCGTGCGTGAAGTCGCAAAACTGGGCGGCGAAGTCGAAAGCTTCGTTCCGCCTTTGGTGAAAGACCGTTTGCAGCAAAAATTTCAGAGGCCATGAGTTTTATCGAAACGATTCGCAGCCGCGCTCGGCAGAACCAACGGCGTGTGGTTTTTCCCGAAGCCGCCGAACCGAGAGTTTTGCAGGCCGTAGAAATTTTGCGGCGCGAGCGGCTCGTGTCACCGGTTTTAATCGGCGCGCGTCAAGAAATAACGCGCGCTGCAAGTGCAACAAAAGTAAATTTGGCGGATATTGAAATCGTCGAGTCGCAAGCGCACAAAGAAATTCCGGCGTGGGCGGAAAAGTATAACGCGCGCCGCGCCGCTAGCGGCGTGAATAAAAAAATCGAAGAAGTCAAGCTGCGCGAGCCTTTGCCCTTTGCCGCTGCCTATGTCGATGCCGGTGAAGCCGACGCAATGGTCGCGGGTTCGGTGTATTCGACTTCGGAAGTATTGCGCGCCGCATTGCAGTTCATCGGTTTGAAAGAAGGCAGCACACTGGTTTCGAGCACGTTCGAAATGGTCGCGCCCGATACGAATCGCGTGTTGACTTTCGCGGATTGTGCCGTGGTTCCTGAACCGACTGCCGAGCAACTAGCGCAAATTGCGATTGCCTCGGCGCACGTACACGAGCGCTTGACCGGCGAGCAACCCAAAGTTGCGATGCTCTCTTTTTCAACCAAAGGCAGCGCGAAGCACGCCGCGGTTGATAAAGTCTGTAATGCAACGGAGCTTGCGCGCACGATGAATCCTAATTTGCTCATTGATGGCGAACTGCAGGTTGATGCTGCAATCGTGCCGGAAGTCGCCGAACGCAAAGCGCCAAACAGTGTGGTTGCCGGCGAAGCGAACGTGTTGATCTTTCCTAATCTCGACGCGGGCAATATCGCTTACAAATTGACGCAACGCTTGGCGGGCTATCAAGCCCTCGGCCCGGTCTTGCAAGGCCTCGCGAAACCCGCGAATGATCTCTCACGCGGTGCTTCGCTGGAAGACATTGTCAATGTCGCGTGCATTTGTGCGATTCTGGCGCAACACGAACAAGCCGCAACTAAAAGCTTTTTGTAAGCGGATTGAACGAATAAAACGGATAGAGCATGTTGTTTTATCCGCGTTATTCGAATAATCCGCTTACAGAAAAGCCTTTGCTTTTTCACACCGATGAACTTTTAATGGGCTAAAGACGCTACTAGGAGTTGAACTTAAAAACTCATCGACCCATGCACTTCACCGAATCCGAATTTGCGAAACGCGTCAAGCCTTCCGAAACGCTCGCCGTCACTGCGCTCATTGCGGAATTGCGGCGGCAAGGCAAGAACGTCATCGACCTCGGCGCGGGCGAGCCGGATTTTGACACGCCCGCCCACATCAAAGCCGCGGGCGTGCGCGCTATTGAAACCGGCAAAACCAAATACACGCCCAACGTCGGCACCCTGGCTTTGCGCGAGGCGATTTGCCGCAAGCTGCACAGCGATTTCGGTGCGCAATATGAGCCTAAGCAAATCGTCGTGTCCAACGGCGCGAAGCAAGCGATTCACAATATTGTGCTCGCGCTTTGTAATCCCGGTGATGAAGTGATCGTTCCTTCGCCATATTGGGTGAGCTATCCCGAGCAGGTGAAAATGGCGGAGGCTGTGCCGCGCTTTTTGCCGGGAGAGGAAGCGAATGATTTTAAAATCAAACCTGAAGCGCTGGCGCGCGAAATCAACTCCAGCACGAAGCTGATCCTGCTCAACAACCCTTCGAACCCGACGGGCACGGTTTATTCGAAGGCGGAATTGCAAGCGCTCATTGAAGTGCTGCGCCAGCACGACGTGTGGATCTTGTCCGATGAAATTTATCTCAAGCTGGTTTATCGTGATGCCGCGACGGCGAGCTTGGCGGCGTTTCCGGAAATTCGCGAGCGCCTGCTCTTGGTGAGCGGCTTCTCGAAATCCTACGCGATGACGGGCTGGCGGCTCGGTTACATGGCCGCGCCGCAACCTGTTGCGAATGCCGTTGCCAAAATTCAGAGCCACACCACTTCGAATCCGTGCTCCATTTCACAAGAAGCCGGTTTTGCCGCGTTGGAAGGCAGCGAAGAGGAGCTTGCCGCGATGCGCACGCAATTCGAAGCGCGCCGGGATTTCCTGCACGCGGCCGTGGCGCAGTTACCCGGCGTATCCGCGCGCTTGCCGGGCGGCGCTTTTTATATCTTTTGCAACGTTGCGCAAGTTTTGGGGAAGAAGTATAAAGACAAGACCATCAGCTCGCCTTCAACCCTTTGCCAATTGCTCGTTGAACACGCGGGCGTGGCTTTAGTGGGAGGTGAAGCTTTCGGCAGCACAAGGCACGTACGTATTTCTTATGCAAACTCGATGGAGAATTTGCGCGAGGCCATGGGCCGTTTGCAACGCGCGTTCGAGGAGATTGCTTCTGCTTGAAGTGCCGTGCAATGAGCGCCCGCCTCTACGCCGCCTGCTGGAAAGGAATTGCCCGGGCGCTGAACACAAGTCAAAATAGGCCTCGATGCCGGAACTAGCAAAGGCTCTTCAGCACGACACAAGGAACTGCGATGCTTATCAATGAGTTTTCATAGAAAACCAAGTGAGGTGAGATCATGGAAACGACGACATTGCAACTGGAGATTCCTGTAAGCCAGTACAAGCTTTTGGAAGAAATAGCGTCGCAAAGCCGGAAACTGGTCAACGATGTTCTGACCTCCGTTGTATCAGAATGGCTGGAGCGCGAAGCGCGTTTGCTGGAGGGAAGAAAGCTCATGTTGAAACTGGGTGAGGGCTTGGCCGAAGGTAAGCCTCCTCATGATGCTGCCCGCAATCACGATGTATATCTCTACGGCAAGATGCTATCATGAAAATGGTTTTCGTCGACACTTAGGCTTGGGTCGCTATGGTAGATAAACACGACAGTGACCATGAAGCGGCCAAACAGGCGAATCAAAAACTGCACGCAAAAAGATTTGCCTTCGCGACCAGCAATTTCGTTTTTTGGTGAGACGATCACAGCCTTACGCTATCAAGCGGGGCATCGAGCGGCCATCGATTTTAACCTCATGATAGAACAACTTGTCGATAGCGGGGTTTTGACAATGTTGCGCGTCACCGAAGCCATCGAAGATGATGCCGGGCAAATTTTTACAAAATATCACGACCAGGATTTTTCCTGGGTGGATTGCACTTCGTTGGCAATAATGAAAAGAGAAAAACTCCAGGAAGCTTTCACCCAAGATCATCACTTTCGTGTTATGGGTTTCATCACGCATTCATAAACGAAAAAATTTCGCTAAACTCAGGACGACATGATCGACATACATTCGCATTTGTTGCCAGGCATTGATGACGGTGCAGAAAATTGGGAAGAGTCGATGCGCATGGCGCGCTCGGCCGCGCAAAGCGGCACCACCGAAGTCGTCATCACCCATCACATCCTCGACAATACGCAGTACAAGCTCGAAGCGGAAATTCTCCCCAAATATGCCGAGATGAAGCAGCGCTTGGAAGAAGCGAAGATTCCGCTCACGCTGCACCTCGCCGCGGAAATTTATTATCAGCCGGATATGGAGCTCGACCACCGCATTTCCACTTTCAACAACAACGGGCGCTATTTTCTGGTCGAGTTTCCCATGCAGGGCATTCCGCGCGGCGTGGATGAAAAATTTTTCGACCTCATTCTCAACGGCAAGACCCCGATCATCGCGCACCCCGAAAGAAACTTCGGCCTCTTGAAAAATCCCGACCGCGCCTATGAGTTCGTGCAACGCGGCGCGCTCTTGCAAATGAACGCAGGCAGCCTCGAAGGCAAGTATGGCGAAGGCGTGAAGGCGTTGGCCATTGCGCTGCTCAAGAGCAGATTGATTCATTTCATCGGCAGCGACGGCCACAACGATCATCGCCGCCCGATGCGCATCGGCATGATCTACAACACGATTCGCGAGCTGTGGGGCGAGCGCACGGCGCAATTGATGTTCTACGAGCATCCGCGCAAAGCGCTGTTGGGAGAAGAAATCAAAGCGCCGGAGCCTTTGCCCGTGGAGCCGGTGCAAAAGCGCTCTTCGTTCAGTCCGTTCAATTTGCTGCGCAAGCTGGTGTCGAAAGGCGCGTGAAAGATTTCCGCGACTCGCTTCTCACACGAGCAATTGTTTGATTGAAGATGAAGGCGCGGCTGGCTATATTGCCCATGAGTATCACAACAAATCGAAGATGAATGTTTGAATCGAGGTGATTCATGCGACGCCGAACGTTCGGCCAATATCTTGTTGCCGATCCTAATATTTGTCACGGCAAGCTGACTTTCAAAGGCACGCGCACCTTCGTCGAAGACGTGCTTGAGATGGTTTCCAAAGACATGGACTGGGACGAGATCATTTGGGAATATGGCGGTAGCATAACGCGCGAAGCGATCGCGGAAGCCGTCAGCCTGGCGGGCAAGACTTTTATTGCGAAAGTTGAGAAACGAAGCGGCAGCGCGCGGAAAAATTCTCTGGCGCAGCGAAAGCAAACCCGCAAGCTGGCGCAGATAAAATCTATGATCGGTGATTATCTTTAAGCTCTCGCGAAGAGTTTGAACTCTCGCATGCTTCAACCGGGAACATGTCCTCTTGGCGAGCGTTCGTAAAAAAACAAAAACGCCCGCAAACTCTATGTTCAGACCTCGTCAGATTCGTTTTTAGAATTGTTGTTTGAGCCGCATTTGACAAGGGTTTGAAGCGAAAAGCGTGAATAATTGGACAAAATCGGTTTAAAAACTATATGTTCACTGCGAATGG
>Ga0247727_10014093_pt1 | contig 13350 bp, 10 predicted proteins | sample WisWelCaveWW1625_FD_202498 | JGI IMG/M metagenome (GOLD analysis project Ga0247727, IMG submission 202498) | Biofilm microbial communities from Wishing Well Cave, Virginia, United States - WW16-25 | ecosystem: Environmental > Aquatic > Deep subsurface > Groundwater > Cave microbial mat | place... | reverse complement strand
GGAAGCGTTTTAAGCCGAAATAAAGCGCCGCGCCGGCGACGAGCCAAATCACGGGATGGAGATGGCCTTCATCCAGCCACGATTTTGCATTTTCCCAGAACAGCGCTGGCGAGGCGGTTTTGAAATTGATGAGCAGCACGGCAAAAAAATTATTCAAGCCATGAATGATCGCGCCGGGGAGCATCGAGTCGCATTGCCGCGCCAGCCAGCCGAGAACAAGGCCGAGCAGGAAAATTTGCACAAACCACCACGGCGCCGCGTGATTGGCCGCAAAGATGGCAGCGGTAATGGCCAGCGCCATTGGGATTTTATGATGCTGCTCAAAAGTGGTTTGCACAAATCCACGAAACAGCATTTCCTCAAAAATACCGGCGATGGCAACCGGGGCGAGAATAATCAGTGCCCAATCCAGGCCGCTGTGTGCAATGAGGGTTTGCTCCAATTGCGCTTGCATGCTTTCCGGCGAGAGCAGGTTAAATTCCGGCGGCATGACCCGCCAGACTAAACGCCACAGCGTCATCATCAGCCGATCAATCTCATAAAGCACCAGATAAATGGCCACCGCCAGGCCGGCGCTTAAAAAGACCAGCCGCCGGCTGACCGGATTGAGGCGAAAAATCCGGCGAATATCGTAATGATAGAAATGCAAAAAAAGATAAGCCGGCAGCAGCAATAATAATTCGCCGAGCACAATCGCGCCTTTGCTGCTCGCTAAGTTTCCGAAATAACCGACAATGCCATAAAGCGGCGCGGTGATTAAAAAAAGAATGAGCAGCGCCGATCGTCGCGAAGGATATTTTTGCTGAGGGGTTTTCGCTATCATCATATTTTGATAAATTTTGCCAGTTCAATGTGTAAAAATCCACGCCGATTAAAAAGCACGCTGATAAATCCGTGTGGTAATACTTTTGGGTCGCGGCTCATCCGCCCGGTAAAAGAAAATAACAAAAAGTAGGCCGTGAAAGCAACAGATTTTCACGAAGCTCGCATTTGGCAAAACTTTTTTGCTGATTCGTCCGTCTAATGTTAAGAGTTGACACAGGACCCTTTATGACGGATGGTGATTTGATTCACAAGTTTTTGACCGGGCCGAATTCCGCCGAAGGCGTGAGCGCATTTAACACGCTGGTGTGGCGTTGGGAGAAACCCATGTATAATTTTATCCTGCGCTATTTGGGCAAGCGCGACGACGCCCGCGATTTAACGCAACAGGTTTTTATCAAAGTGTATCGCAATTTGGCCCGGCTGAAAGATCGCGAGAAGTTCTCGTCGTGGATTTATCAGATTGCGGCCAATCTTTGTCGTGACCTGATTAAACAAAAACGGCGGCGCCAGTCGTTCTCCCTGGAGAATTTGCAAGAAAGCGGCGCGCTGGAAGTCACGTCCCATGCGGAGCTAACCTTGCTGCCGGAAGCCGCGTTGCACCCGGAGCGCATCGTCAGCCGCAACGAATTAAAAGATATTCTCGAAAAAGCCCTGCGGGAAATTCCCGAAGAGCAGAGAATCGTGGTGATTATGAAAGAGTATCAAGGATTGAAATTTACCGAGATTGCCGAGGCGCTCGGCCTTTCGGTGAACACCATCAAATCGCGCATGTATTACGGCCTGTCGGCGCTGAAAAAAATTCTCGCGCAGTGGCAGATTGACGAGGAGGCGATGTTATATGAGGTGTGATGAAATTAAAATTCTATTAATGGACTTTCTCTACAACGAGATCGAGTCCGAATCGGAAAAGCTGGTGCGGGCGCATTTGCAAAATTGCGCCGCGTGCCGCGCCGAATATGAAGCGTTGAGCCGCACCAGCCTGACGCTCAAAGCGTGGGAAAATGAAGACCCGCGTTTGCATCTCGTTTTCGTGAAAGAAAGCCACGGTTGGTTGAGCGCGTTGAAAGAAAAATTCGAAAGCAGGCGCGTGCCGGCTATGGGCAAATTGGCGTGGCTTGCGGCCGGCATCGCGATCGGCGTGCTGTTTATCAGCGCCTTATTGAATACAGAAATTTCCTACAACAGCGGGAATTTCGCGTATCGCACCAGCCTGCTGCCCAGGCCGGCGGCAACGGCAGATTCTCAACTCGTGGCGCAGATTCGGCGGGAATTAAATGAGAAGTATCAGCAAATGTTAACGGCCAGCCAGCAGCAACAACGCGCTGATTTTAACCGCACGCTGGCGCAATTTGCGACGGAAGTCGACCGCCAACGCCAGATCGATCTCATGCTGGTCGATCGCGGCCTCAATGAATTTCAACAGCACACCAATTCGCGTTTTGAGCAAAACAATGAATTGCTCAATCAATTTTTGCGGAACGTAAAATTGCCGCAGAAGTAAAGCGCCGAGCGCAAAGCGAGATTTTGTCGCTATGCGCCATGCGCTTCGTGCTCTGCATAAATGAAAAGGTTGACCATGCGAGTTTTTCTTTTTTTCTTTTTTTTCTTTTTTTCTTTTTTGCCTCTGCGGGCGCAGGTGAGCGCGCCCTTGGATACCTCCCGGATGGAGCGCGACCTCGGCATTATGAATGTGGTGCTTGATCGGTTGGTGTTTAAAACCTCCGGACCTTTTGCGCGTCTTGGCGGCGCCGCGACGAAAGGCATTTATTTGCCGGATTACGGCGTGATTTTTCTGCTGCCCAACCCCAGCGGCGCTTTCACCATTTATAGCGTCAGCGGCAATGCGCGCCGGCTGGAGGAAGAGCTTGCGCAGCAACGCCGGGTCAAGTCAACGTCGCGCGCGAAACCTGGCGAGGGCAGCGGGGTGGCCTATGAATATCGCACGGAAAACCAGCGCGATTTCAAAACGCCGCTCGTGGAGTTCTTCGCGAAATATGCCGACGCCATCGGCCAATTGGATGATTCCGAGCGCATCGCGGTTTATCGGTCGGGCGGCGGGAATAATATGTTTTACTCATTGAGCGTGTCCGGGCAAACGGTTGCACGCAACAGCACGGAAACCGGCGCGGAAGATGTTTTAGCCGTGGCGCGGAAGGCCGACATTGTCGCGTTGCGCCGCGGCAAGTTAAAAGCCGATGATTTCACGAATCGTCTGATTTTTAAAAATGTCGAAACGGAGACGGCAAATTCTGAAATCGACATTATGGCGCGAATCATTGATACCGCTTTGCAGGGGCGCACGCGCGAGCAAACGTTGCAAACCAATAATTCCCGCGGCATTTATCTCGACGGTTTTGGCGCGATCTTTTTTACCAACGCGACCTTCGGGCATGACGCGCATGTGAATGTATGGAAGGCTATTGAAGAGCAGCGCGCATTGGAAGAAGGCCTGCAACGGCGAGTTCTGGATTTGCAAAAAGCTGCCGAGCAACGGCGTGAAAATTGGACGACGCAATATAAAAAATTCAAACAACAACTCAGCGAAGTGATGGCGGATTACGGCCATACTTTGCGCCAGCTTAAACCGCAGGATAACATCGTCATCACCGCCGATCTCGATAACACGCCGGAGGAGGGCCCCGGCTATCTCGTTTGCCGCGTCAAAAAGCAACACGTCGATGCTTTCAATGCGCGCCGCCTCAGCCGCGAGCAATTGCTGAAAATGATTTCGTACACAGAATATTAGAAACACCAGCGCAACGCCTACCCGAATATTCCTTCCAGAAGCCTCATTTGCAAAAAAACAAATCATCCGCACCGTGATCAGGACGGTCGCGGTGATCGGACAGCCGAGGCCGGCTGTCCTACATTCGCAGCATCTGAAAAAAATAATGCAACACGCGCGCCGTCAAACCCCAAATGCAAATCGTGCGCTTCGTGCCGGGGATTTCCCAGTGAAAATGCAGATTCATCAAATCCGTTCGCCTTTGTAGCCGCAAATTGGGATTGAATTGCGCCTGTAGTTTCGCTAATGGAATTTCATAAACGGCGGCAACTTCCTGCTGGCGTGGCGTCCATTGCACCGGCGCCGGCGCCCAAGCCACATGCACGGCGGCGTCGAAACCGGAAGTGAGCGTGCGGAAAAATCCCATGCTGCCGAGCAAAACAAGCTGCTCAATATCGACGCCGATTTCTTCACGGGTCTCGCGCAGTGCCGCTTCCAACGGCGAGGGATCTGCCGCTTCAATTTTGCCGCCAGGAAAAGCCAACTGCCCCGAATGCCGCGAACGATCCCGCGCTTTTTCAATTAGCAACACATGCGTTTGCGAGCCGGTCTGGCGCGAGGGCGGTGAATTATAAAGAATCATCATCACCGCCGCGGCCTTCATGCGATGATTGGAAACGAGACGGCCCCGAAAATCGAGCAACAACTCTGCGATCTGATGATGGTCAAGTAGCATATAACCTGAAGCTAAGAAATTTTTCGGCGATCAGCAACGATTTTTTTACCGAAAATTTTCCCGGTGGCTCGCAAACAATCATAAAATAAGTAAATAATTGCTTGGTTTTGTCAAATTTATTTCGTACAATATTATTACAAAAAAGTTCGCCGCCGGTACACTCCGTTGTCCGTGAATATTAAGGAGAGATTGCGCATGCGCAAGGAATCTGTGGAAACGATGGTTGGTAAAGAGGTCGAAGCCTATTGCGGAAAATGCAAAGCCGATACCTGGCATGTGGTGACCGTCGTTAAAAATGGCAAGCTCAATAAAGTGATTTGTAAAATTTGTAATGCGACGCATGCTTACAAAGCTTCTGGAAATGCTGCCGCCCAGTTGGTGAAACCCGCTGCCACCACGAAACGACGGACGACCGGCATGACGCGCACGGGCCGCGGAAAAAAAGATTGGGGAACATTGATTGGTCAAATTGAAGATCGCCAAGTGGTTGATTACGCGCTATCGGGTGAGTTTAGCACATCGCCGGCGATTCGCCATAAGAATTTTGGTGTTGGGGTGATCACCAAAGTTCACCACCGCAACAAAATTGAAGTCATCTTCCAGGATGGCACAAAAATTTTAGCGCAAAACCTAGCCTAAAAACTCGCCATAAAATTACCAAAGACAAAAAGAAATTGCAACAAATTGCAGTTCTCTTTTTGTCTTTCTTTTTCAATCATTTTGCCGCTTCAACATTTTGTTGTTTTAAAAGCGACAAAATCCCCCCGCTGTTTTTTCAACTTGCCACTTGACTTACCTTCCTAAATTGATTACCTTGCAGACGTAACCTTAAATACGGTTTTTCGAACTTTTAATAACCCCTGTATGCTTTTATCCCGTAGCAAACGACATTTTCGTTGGTATGGTTTTTTGTTTTATGGCGCCACCGTTATTTATCTTTTTTCCTGTGCTGATCGCAAACGTCTTAATCCGTTAGATCCGGAAAATCCCAATACGCTCGGCCAGCCGACGGGGTTGAGCGTCACGTCCTTGCGCGACACCGTAACCTTGCGTTGGAATCAACTCACGCTGAACGATTTGAGCGGTTTTCGCATTTACCGCCGGCGCGCAGGTGAATCGCGGTTCTCTCCCATTGCGCTCACGCCGGCGCCGGCCAACTCATTGCAAGATCTCCGTGTAACTTTCGGTTTGCTGCATGCGTATCGCATTTCCGCTCTGGCCGCGGATTTCGAATCACCTTTCTCCGACAGTGTGAGTATAACGCCGGGACCAACTTTTTCGTGGGTGGCGGATGCGGGCACCGGTGATCTGGTCGCGTTGAGCCACGACGGCCAGCACGAAATTTTACGCACCGCCGCTTTTGGCCAGCCGCAGCGCTTGCAAATTGATGCGAAGCGCCGCCAGGTCTGGGTGCTTGATCGCTTTGGCGGAGAATTTGGCCGCGTCACGCTGAATGGACAGCGAACATTAAACAGCAAACGCATCTTCGGCGCCTCGGATTTGGCCGTCGACAAAACGGATGGCAGCGTTTGGGTTGCCGATAGCCTGACCAATGGCCTCATGAAATTTGACAGCATCGGCGTGCTCACGGAGTCATTGGAAAATTACAAAAAGCTGGTCGCGCTGGCCGTGCATCCGCAAACCTCGGAGTTGTGGGCGCTCGACCGCGCCACATTGCGCGTGCTCATTTTTTCGCGCGCCGGCGAATTGCGCCGCACCCTGCCCGTGCCGCTGCAACGTCCGACCGATATCGACATCGACGAACGCACCGGCAAAGTTTGGATTGCTGATGGCCAGCGCATTCTGCGTCTTAATGCCAACGGTGAAAATGAACAACTTCCGGCGGCCACATTGCGTTTGGCTTATCGCCTTGACGCCGATGAAATTTCCTCGGGATGCTGGCTCATTGATTATTCGACCGCCATTCGCGGCAGCGACGTCATAAAACTTTCCGCCACCGGTGAGACGCTTTTCACCAGCAAAGGTTTTGATCTGCCTGAGCGGCTGGCGGCGAATCCGTACGACGGCTCCTGTCTCGTCGCCGATTTTGGCAACGGCCGCATCGTTCGCCTCACCGCCGGCGGCCGCGTCGAGAGTATTTATGATCGCGTTTTTTCGCCGATCGACGTGGACACGGCGCAATGAAAACAAAAGCTTTTTTGAACACGGATAACGCGGATGACGCGGATTTCCACAGGTCAATAATCCGCGTGAATCCGTCCGATCCGCGTTCAAGGCTTTTGCTTTAATATACTGCCGAAAAGGCAAATTTTCAGTTTGACGGAAAAGCCTTCAGGCATATAGCCCGCAGAATTTATTAGTTTTTTAATTCTGTTCACACCGAAACTGTGACGATGGCGTCATCACCTCAAATTTCTCGCGCGGATTTCTGGATTTTATTATTCGCGGCTGCGGGCCTGCTTGTCAGCATTTGGCTTTTTCCGCAAACTTATCCGCAGGCGAGTTTGCAGGGCTCGCTTTCGCGCCGTGAAATTATTCAACGCGCCGAGAGCATTCTCGAGCAAATTAAAAACCCGCGCGCCGGCCTGGAGCCGGTTATTGATTTTCGCGCCAACCAGTCGCTCCTCGCTTTCGGGCAAGTGAACTTCGGCGCCGCCGAGGTCAATCGGCTGTTCAGCAAAAATCTCCCCGCCTTCTTTTGGAACGTGCGCTACGGCAAGCCGCCGTTATTAAAAAATATTTTGCACAGCGGCGCTTCTGAAGAGAAACTGGCCGAGTTCTTTGTGAAACACATGATCGGCGAAGCCCGTTTGCAATTCGACACGCAGGGACGGCTCATTGCATACGATACGTTCACGGAATATCCGCAGGACAGCAGCCACCTCAGCCCGCCGGCGGCACAGGCGTTGGCTCTTCGTCTCGTTCCATTTTCGATGCTGAACGACACGGCCGGCATCGTACTGGAAAAATCTCAACTCACCAAACAGAAAACGCGCCTGGATTATGCCTTCGTGTGGAATGTGCCGCCACCGATGGTCGGCTTGAAAGCACAGCTTGTCGCCACTGTGCGCGGCGAACATCTTCAGCGGTGGCAATTAATTTACACGCCGCAAGTGCCGGCTGAAAAGACGGACTGGACTTTTCAATTGGCGGGGCAAGCGCTTACGATTTCGCTGTTGCTCGTCGCCTTGATTTACTTTTTCTTCAAAAAACTCCGCGCCGATGAACTGAGCCTCAAAGCCGGATTACCGGCGGGTATCATGATCGCGGCGGGCCTGATTTTATTTTTTCTAACCGACGCCACCGTTACTTTTTTCGTTCAGCTTCTCGAAGCTTTTGTGGCGCCCGGGTTCGTGGTGCTGGCCTTTGTGATTCTTTACGGCGCCGGTGAAAGCTTGATGCGCAATCTCGGACCGGATCGTTTGCTCAACTTTGAGGCGGCGCAGCGCGGGCAAATATGGTTTCGTCCGGTCGGTGAAAGTTTCTGGCGCGGCGCCGCCTGGGCGTTGATTCTATTCGCGGGCGTCACCATTCTCCTGAATCGCTTCGCCATGCCGGCGCAGGCGTATTTCAATCCGCATACCGAAATGGAGGCGATCAAGGTATTGTCGGCGTTCATTCCGTCCTTGAGCGCACTTGGCGAAAGTATTTATTACGCGTTTTTTGCCGAAGCGGCTTATCGGCTGTTTTTAATCTCGGTGTTGTCGCGCTTCCTGCAGAAATCGTGGTTGGTCGCCGGCCTCGCCGCGCTGATCTCGGCGTTTAATCCGGTTTCTTTTATTCAATGGTCGCCGTTCAGTTTTGTTTTTGTCGTTAATTTTTTGCTGGGCTTGGCGTTGACGTGGATTTATCTGCGCTATGATTTTTTAACCACGGTCATCACGGCTTTATCGCTGCCTTTACTCATGTATGGGTTTAGTTTTTTGCATGCGAATAAAGCGATTGCTCCGGTGCATGGCTGGGCTTTGCTGCTGTTGCCCGCGCTCTTTTTGATCGGCGGGCAAGCCATCCGGCGGTTCGGTAAAACGGAAATTGACGCGCGCCTCTTGCAACCGGATTATCTCGATCGCCTCGCCGAGAAAGAACGCATGAAACGAGAACTGGAAATCGCGCGCCGGGTGCAGCTCAGTTTTTTGCCGCGCCATTTGCCGAAAATAGCCGGATTGGACGTCGCCGCGCTCTGCATTCCGGCCAATGAAGTTGGCGGCGATTATTATGATTTCGTCAAATTCAGCGAGAATCGCCTCGGCGTGCTCATCGGCGACGTTTCCGGCAAAGGTGTTTCCGCGGCGTTTTACATGACGCTCACCAAAGGCATCATTAAATCTTCCGTGCAGGAAAGTTTCTCGCCCAGCCAGGTGTTGATTCGCGCCAATCAGCTTTTTTATGAAAATGTCGAGCGCGGCATTTTTGTCAGTTTGATTTACGGCGTGTTTGATTTGGAAAAGCGCACGTTTACTTCGGCGCGCGCCGGCCACAACCCCATTTTGCTCATGCGCCGTTTGCAACAAAACGCCACATTCGTTTCGCCGCCGGGCCTTGCCCTCGGGTTGGATCACGGCGACGTTTTCGCGCGAAACATTCAAGAGCAAACGCTGGTCTTGAATCAGGGTGATATTTTTGTATTTTATACCGACGGCTTTACCGAGGCGATGAATGGACGCGCCGAAGAATTTGGCGAATCGCGGATGAGCGAAGTTTTATCCAACGGCCTCGGCGTCACCAGTCTTGACACAATCAACAACATTCGCAACGCCGTCCAAATTTTCTCCGGCGACACGCCGCAACACGACGACATGACGATGGTGGTGGTGAGAGTTTTGTAAACGTCGTTGATTTTTCCACACGGATGAAAAGCGGCACACGGATAAAAATCCGTGGGCCAATTTGTTTGTGAATTCATTTTTCAGAAAAATAGAGAACACTATGCCCGAACCCATTCTAAACATACCAAAACTCCGCGCGCAATTTCCCGCCTTGCAACAACGCATGCCCGACGGCAGTCCGTATATTTACTTCGACGGCCCCGGCGGCACGCAAGTCCCGCAGCGCGTGATCGAGGCGATGACGGATTATCTCGTGAAGATGAACGCCAACAAACATGGGTTGTTTCTCACGAGCCAAAAATCCGATGCGGTGCTGGACGCGGCGGCGGAAGCGATGGCGGATTTTCTCAACGCCGCCTCGCCGCAGGAAATTGCGTTTGGCAACAACATGACGTCGCTGACCTTTCATCTCAGCCGCAGCATTGCCACCACTTTGCAACCGGGTGATGAAATCATTGTAACGCGGCTCGATCATGACACCAACGTCTCGCCGTGGCTGGCGCTGCAGGAAAAAGGGATTGTTATTCGCTGGTGGGATATGAATCCGGAGAATTGCACGCTGGATTCGGCGGGGCTCGAAAAGCTGCTGACCCGGCGCACGAAATTGGTGGCGGTTGGTTATGCTTCCAACGCCGTTGGCACGATTAACGATGTGAAAAATTTTGCGAAGCTGGCGCACGAGGCCGGCGCGATGATTTTTGTCGACGCGGTTCATTACGCCCCGCACGGCCCAATTGATGTGCAGGATATTGACTGTGATTTTCTCGCCTGCTCGGTGTATAAATTTTTCGGCCCGCATGTCGGCGCGCTGTACGGCAAATATCCGGTCCTGGAAAAATTGCCGCCGTACAAAGTTCGGCCGCAGGAGAGCGCGCCACCGCATAAATTTGAAACCGGCACGCTCAATCACGAAGGCATCGCCGGCACGGCGGCGGCGATTGATTATTTAGCCGCGATTGGGCAAACTATCGGCATTAATCGTTTCACCCAATTTTCCGGGCGACGGCGCAAGCTAAAACTCGCGATGCACGCGATTCAAATGTATGAACAAGAATTGAGCCGCTATCTCGCCGCTGAATTAAAAAAGATTGCCGGCTTGAAAATTTACGGCATCGTCGAGACCAAAGACTTCGGACATCGGACGCCGACTTTCGCAATTCGCCTCCCACATTTGACGCCGCAGGAAATCGCCCGTCGCCTCGGCGAACAGGGCATTTTTGTATGGGACGGCAATTTCTATGCGCTCGAAGTCACGACACGTTTGGGCGTTGAAGCCAGTGGCGGCTTGGTGCGCCTCGGCTTGGCGCATTACAACACCGTTGCAGAGATTGACGGCTTGATTGCGGCTTTAAAAAATTTGTAGTAGCCCCTTCAGGGGCACCGTTTTGATTTTATAATGATTGTGACTATTTTAAATACTGCGCCTGAAGGCGCTACTACGAAACTCAATCATGTCAAAGAAAAAAAACAAACCATCTTCCACCCAGACAATAATACTCGCCGGCGGCGCGGCGTTGGCAAAAGGTAAAATTTTTCTGGAAGCCGGCGGCAAACGACGCCAGCAGGTTAAAAGCTTTTTTCGCCGGCCGCTGCCGTTGCCGCTCGCGCTGTTGATTTTTGGCGGCGCCAGCATTCTCGTTCTGGTCGTCAACGGGGTGTTTTCCGCCGTCGGCGATTACGTGCCGCGTTTGATTCGGCCGATTCGCGATTTGCTCATGGTGGCGAGCATGCTCTTGCTGATGGTCTCCATCGCCGCCAGCCAGTTTATCGAAAAACGCAATATCAAGAAAGCGCTGTTGAATGTGTTTTGGGGGATCGTCGCAGCCATCATTTTGCTGGGATTGGCAAACCTGCTCAACGCCGAAGCGTTAATGAGTCCTTTGGTGGCGCTGATCACGCTGGCGCTGTGGCCGCAAATGCGCAGCCTGATTTTTTATAAAAGCAAGCGCGACACCGCGCGCAATTTTCGCTTGCTCGCCATGGCCGGCGCGGCTTATCTCGGCTATCGCATCGTTTTTGACGTTGACACGAACGCTTTTTTTGGCGACGGTTATGCGGGCAAGGCGCTGTCGTTTGCGCTCGTTTTTTTGATGGTGATCAACGGCGCGCGCCATGAATGGATTCGCCATCTCAGCGGCAAACAAAAACGCGCCGCTTTTTTTTTGGGCGCGATCACCGTGGCTTTGTCCATTGCGACGTTGCACGAAATTTCGCAAGGGCGTTACGCCGAGCACAGTATCGCGTTGTTTAATTTTGTCTCCGGTTCGTTTCTGTTCTTTGCCGTTTATAGCTGCATGGCGCTGCTGGCGCTCCTCATGCAATTGCCGACCGCCGGGTTGTTCGATGAAAAAATGCGCGAGATTCAAACCCTGCGCGAGTTGAGCAGCAGCATTATTTCCGAATTGGACATCAATAATCTGGTGCGCACGATCACTGAAAAAGCGATACAGGCTTCCAAAGCCGATGCGGCTTGGCTCGAGTTGATCGACGAGAAAAGCGGCAAGCTGAAGCTCACCAGCGCCATCAATCTCACGGAAGAAGAAAGTGCCAGCCTCAATTTAGATCGTCATACTGGCGTCACCGGCTGGATTTGTGAAAATCGCCGCCCGATTCTCGTGAATGAAATTGAAGATGATACGCGTACCGCCTATCTGAAAAAATGGAAGAGCAACATTGCCGCGCTCATCGGCGTGCCTTTGCTTTCCAAAGGCCGGCCGCTCGGCGTGCTCTTTTCGGCGAAAAGCGATCCGTGGAGTTTTGATCAATTCGATCGCGACATGCTGCAGGCCTTTGCCAATCAGGCGGCGGTCGCGATTGACAATGCAAATCTGTGGCAGGAATCCCTCGAGCGCGAGCGCCTCGCGCAAACGCTGCAAATCGCGCACGATGCCCAAATGAAACTGCTGCCGAAACGCATGCCGATCTTGCCGCACGTCGACGTTGCCGCGCTCGCCGTCACGGCCAATGAAGTCGGCGGCGACTATTACGATTTCTTCGAGTATGCCGACCGCTTGGGTGTGGTGATCGGCGACGTCTCCGGCAAAGGGGCCGCCGCGGCCTTTCATATGGCGGAAATGAAGGGCATCATCGAGGCGTACAGCCGCATTTACCATTCGCCGCGCGACGTGTTGATGCACGCCAATGCTGCGCTGTTTCGCAGCATCGAGAGCACGGCGTTTGTGAGCCTCATTTACGCGCAAATTGATTACGAGCGGCAAGAAATGCTTTACAGCCGTGCCGGCCACTGCCCGATTATTTTCGTGCGCACCAACGAACCGCCGCGCATTTTGCAACCGGACGGCATCGCGCTCGGCCTCGATAATGGCGAGCTTTTCGACAAAGTCATCACCGAAGATCGCCTGCAACTGCAAAAAGACGACGTGCTCATTTTCTACACTGACGGCGTCACCGAAGCGATGGACGAAAATTCCCGCGAGTTTGAAGAGTCCCGCCTGGTGGAACTGGCCGGCATGTTGGAAGGTAAAACCAGCCAGGAGATTTTGCAAGCCATTGAAGACGCGGTCCGCGGCTTCGTCGGGCCGGCGAAGTCGCATGATGATTATACGGTGGTGGTGTTGAAGATGAAGTAAAAAACCATTTGGAATTTTGCGAAAAATGTTTATATTACATGACCACATCGGAAAGCCTCGCCAAAGGCAATTTCCCCACGGACGTTGTGCCGTTTTCCGTTAGGCTTGATCTGTGTCCGGCTCAAAATTTGCAAAAAAGGATACAGCTCACAAGTAGAATATATGCATTCATTATATAGAAATCGTTTTGACACAGTGGTACGTTGCGAGGAAAAATCGCAGTTTAGCTTTGAGGAGGTTATCGTATGACCGGGTTTGAGGTGATGCGCGCGGAAAATGGCGACGTTACGCTTTTGCGCCTCAAAGGTTATCTTGACGCCCATACGGCGCCCGATTTGGAAACAGCGCTGCAAAAACTGATTGATGAAAAGCGGGTGAAGATCATCGTTAGTTTCAAAGAGCTCAGCTATATCAGCAGCGCGGGACTCGGGGTGTTTATGGGATTTATTGAAGAAGTCCGCAGCGGCGGGGGCGATATCAAGCTCACGAATATGAATCAAAAAATCTTTCGCGTGTTCGATCTGCTCGGCTTTCCGACCTTATTCGAAATCCGCGACGATGAAAGCCACGCGGCCGGCAGCTTTGCGCAACCGAAAGCCCGTTAAACGCTTTGATCACGACTAAGGAAGGCGGTGACGGATTGCCCCAGGCGAAGAAAAAATACCAACTGCGTATTCCCAGCCAAAC
>Ga0247727_10014092_pt1 | contig 13350 bp, 16 predicted proteins | sample WisWelCaveWW1625_FD_202498 | JGI IMG/M metagenome (GOLD analysis project Ga0247727, IMG submission 202498) | Biofilm microbial communities from Wishing Well Cave, Virginia, United States - WW16-25 | ecosystem: Environmental > Aquatic > Deep subsurface > Groundwater > Cave microbial mat | place... | reverse complement strand
GCCAACACATGGGATTTTGAAACTTTTTGCAAAATCAGTTATGCCTTTCAGGGATTCCAAAAAAGTCCAAAAAATTTCAGGATCTTCAGGATTCCCAAATTGTAGATGATCAACCATGCCAATTGGGGTAGCACCTGTACATACTACATTTCTGCATGCTTCCTCAAAGCATCCTATTGCGCCTTGTCTTGGGTCGATGTAGCAGTGTTTGGGATTTCCATCAATTTTTGCTGCTAGGAATTTTCCATTATCAAGTCTTAAGACAGAAGCATCGTTACCTGGTTTGATTACTGTTCGAATTCCAACTTCGTGATCATACTGACCGAAGACCCATCTTTTATTTGCAATGTTTGGGCTAGAAATCATTTTCAGTAAAATGTTGGAAAAATTTGTTGGTGTTTTTAGAAATGGCTCTTTTTGTAATTTATTAAGATATTTAGGAATAGCTGAGGGTCTATCAAGTAGTGGAGCGTTTGCAACAATCTTGGTAGGTAAGGCAGCCAAAACTTTTGCCCCTTTTTTCACTTGCATTAAACTATCCGTTTTTACTTTGCCTATTACAGAACATTGAATACGAAATTTTTTGCAAATAGTTTTGAGTGTATTTAGTTTTTTCTTATCCGTAATTATCAGCATTCTTTCTTGAGATTCAGAAACCATAATTTCATCTGGCTTCATATTAGACTCTCTTGTATGAATTTGATTAACGTCTAACTCTATTCCTACACCAAGGGAATCTGCAGTCTCAGAAACAGCACAAGACAAGCCACCTCCGCCAAGGTCTTTCATTGCTTTGATACATTTTTGATCTCTTGCTTCCAAAATTGCTTCAATAATTAATTTTTCAATGAAAGGATCAGGAATTTGGACGGCAGATCTATTTTCTGATTCTAATGAATCTGAAGCAAATTGAGAACCACCTATTCCATCTCTTCCAGTAGGACCGCCAATTAAGACAACTAGATCTCCTTTGATTGCTCTATTTTTTATCAGTTTATCCTTTTTACCAAATCCTATAGCAGCAACATCAACTAATGCATAGTTAGCATAACAGTTATCAAATTCTACTTCCCCTCCAATTGTTGGAATGCCTAAACAATTCCCATAATCGGCAATACCTGATACTGCATTTTTGAAAAGCCATCTAGCATGAGGGTCTTTTTCGATATCTCCAAAACGCAAACCATCAAGTATTGCAATTGGTCTAGTCCCAGTTGATAGAATATCTCTTATTACACCACCAACACCAGTTGCTGCCCCGCCAAATGGTTCAACAGCTGATGGATGGTTATGACTTTCAATATGTACTGTTACAACGTAATTTTCACCAACATCTAGGACTCCAGAGTCATAGCCCTTTTCAGAAATAACATTAGAGCCACTCATTGGTAGCATCTTGAGGTGTTTTTTTGATGATTTGTAAGAACAGTGCTCAGACCATTCGGCTGCTACTATTTGAAATTCAGTTGAAGTTGGTTTACGACCAATTTTTTTTTCAAGATAAATAGATTCTTGTTTTGCTAGGCTCATTGGGTCACACCAATGGCATTTAGAAGAGATTCAAAAATTAATGATGCAGGTTTAGAGTCTATTGGATTAATTTCAGGTTCTGTTGCACGCTCTGGATGAGGCATCATTCCAACTACATTTCCTTCGTTGTTACATATCCCTGCTATCCTTAATGTAGAACCATTTACAACATCAACGTATCTAAAAACAATTTGGTGATTTTTTTTCAGTAGATTTATGGTTTTTCCATCTGCGTAATATCTTCCTTCACCGTTTGCAATAGGTATTGGGATTTTTTGGTGCATTTTTAATTTGCTAGTAAATGGAGTACTATTATTTTCAACTATGAGATTTGTCCATTTACACATAAAATTCAGCGAATTGTTTTTCAATAAAACACCTGGCAATAACTCGGCTTCTACTAAAATTTGGAATCCATTGCAGACACCCAATATTGGAATGCCATGAGAAGCAAATTTTTTGATGTCAGATATTACAGGACTGTGAGCAGCAATAGCGCCTGCTCGAAGTCGGTCGCCATATGAAAATCCTCCAGGAAGTATAACTGCATCTAGGTTTTTTGGGAGTTTTTTTTCATGCCAAAAAAATTGAGTATCAATTTTAAAAACATCGGTAAGAACGTGATACATATCGCGATCACAATTACTGCCAGGAAAAACAACGACCCCGACTTTCACAGTTTTCTTAAGTGATATGCGTTATTAAAATCAAAGCACGTAAAACCATTTTTATTTGAATAAATAACATCAATTGACATGGTACAAGTACGAGATATTATGCAAAAAAATGTAATTACTATAGAGTATAATAAAACGGCTCTTGAAGCAGCACAGCTAATTTCTAAAAATGGTATTAGTTTCTTAGTAATCGTAAAAGATGGTAAGCCGATCGGCGTGGTAACAGAAAAGGATTTTCTTCTAAAGATATCATCAGAGGATAAGCAAGCCTCAAAAATTCCTCTCAAGGATATTATGTCTTATAAATTTAGATGGGTTGAACCATCAACTGATATTGAGGATGCTGTACAAAAAATGCTAAATAACAATATACGTCGACTTTTAGTTCTAGAAAATGAGAATCTTGTAGGAGTAATCACTCAGACTGATTTGGTAGGATTTCTACGAAGTAGGTTGTTAATTGAAGGCACAGTAGAAAATATTCTATCAAATGAACCTAATCCTCAAAAACCTCTATCGTAATTTTGCTTACCATTGGATTATAAATTCGAAGATCATCGCATAGTTTTTGAATTTTTTTTTCTGCAAGTGCCTTATTTTTTTCATTTATCTTAAATTTTAACATCTTTGCAGAGCGTATTTTTTTTACAAAAGAATAACTGCCTTTTAGAACAAGATCCTTCAATATAGTTTCACCTTCTGGATCACTAATGCCTGGTTTATTTTCAATTATAACATGAACTGTATATAATGACATGATTTTGCTTTTAAGTTAAAGCATATTATATCTATTGGAAATTTTCATTTAGATTTAACTAGAGAAATAAAGTGATAAAGAATCTAAATAATTATGGTTTAAATTTTCTTAGTCCTTCTTCTACAACTTGATTTAGTACATTTGAAAAGCTAACAGATTTGGTAGAGTTTTTGATTAGTTTGGCTTGAATTCCACGTAGCTTTTCCACATTACTTTGGTCAAGTACAACTGTTACTCTTATTCCCATCTTAAAATATGTACGTCATACTGAGTTATAAGATGATCTTAAATTTTATTTATAGATTAGAGTTGTGAGAGATTTTTGTAAATGATTTTTTCAAATAGGTTAACGATGTAGAATTAAATTTATAACAGAAAATTAATCGACTTTGTTTAATTTATAAACATTCCATCTTGCTTTAATTGTCCATAAAAATTAAGCTAGAAATGATCCAAGTCACTCATCGATAATAAGATCCATAGTAGGACAAATGTTTCGATGAGTATAAATAAGCGGATCCAACAACGCCGATTTAGGGATAAGGAATGCAAAAATTAAGAATTAACACAATGACATTATCGGTAGTTTTTATTTTAATGATTTCTGGTATAGGCTTTGCATATGCCCAGGAAAGCGCAAACCAATTTTACACGCCTGCTACTGAGGGACTGACTACATTTGCTAATAATGTAGCAGAGTCTGTTCCAAAAATAGTTGCAGCTGTTATCTTATTGATAATTGGGCTAGTGGCAGGAAAGATTGTTGGAAGAGTGGTAGAAAAAGCAGCAACAAAAATATTACAAAAAGTTGACTTTCAAAAAAATGCCGACTCGCAAATAATTGAACTTTCTTCTAATAAATTAAACTCTGCCAAGCTCATTGCAGCTACGATCAAATGGTTTGTTTACATATTCTTTATTGTTGCAGCCATAAACGCACTTCAATTTGTAGAACTAAGTACGGCTTTAACTGACTTGTGGTTATGGATTCCAAATTTGTTGGCATTTGTTCTAATTCTAATAATTGGCTCGATTATTGTTAAATTTGTCATTAAATGGGTTGATCAAGAAATCGTAAACCATGGCTTTGGAAATTCAAAGTATGTCATTACAGGCATCAAGGTTATAATGTATGGAATAATCTTTTCAGTTGCTATTACTCAACTAGGCATTGGAGAATCAATAATACCAATACTAGTATCTGCATTTGCATGGAGCATTGCTGTTGCTATTGGTGCAGCAATTGCAGTGGGCTTGGGATTTACTCTAAAAGATGTGCTCCCAGCAGCAATAGCAGGGGCAGCTAATCATCGCTCAATCTTCAAGGTAGGTCAGAAAATAAAAATCGATGATGTCAAAGGCACAATAACTTCAGTTGGCACATTACACATCATAATTACAAACGAGAAAAACGAAGGTATTGTAATTCCAACTAAAGAATTTGTTGGAAAAACTTTCACTATTCTGCCCTCGAATTAAATAAAAAATAGCCCAATAACACTAACAAATCCCTTAATGGTGAATATATTGCGTTTGTTAGGTAGGAAAAATAAATTAAATTTTTTAAGCAATTTATAATGGTAAAATTGTTGGATGTGTATGACTAGATGCAGATACTGGAAATTAACAATTGATGAAGTAGAAAAGCTAACTTATGATACAAATAAAGTTCTACTTTGGGAGATAAAGTGTACCAGAGAACCAGAAGAAGATGCTATTTTTATTGGTGTATTTCTTTATAGAAATGGAACACCTTTTGATTACACTCCAGTGAAGGGAATTACATTTTACTATAACAGTATAGAACGAAAAGAGGTGCCTGAAATCACAAAATTTCTAAAAAAGAAATTTGGTGGAAAAGATATGGAAAAAGGAGAACGCGTTTTTCTTAAAGATTCAAAAGAAATCTATACTGGAAAAGAAATTGCAGAGCTGGCAAAGGAATTAGAATCCAAATTCAATACAAAGGCAGTAATTACAATTGAATTCCTAGACATCTCAGAAAAAGAACAAAAAGACGCAGGGCTGCCAGAAGAGAAGCTCCTACCGATTCCGACCAAGTAGATAAATAGAGTTCACTGTAAAATATAGTCTCAGATGTCTGAGATTCATGAAATTGCCAAACATCTTGATGAGCTAAGATCTCGAATTTTGAGAATCGTGATTGTAGTCGGAATTATCACTGTTTTTATTCTAACTTTTCATTTAACTCCCATTGAAATTAATGGGATCGCCATTTATTACCCGACCCCAGAGCCGCTTGATAACATTGCTGCACAAATTACCAATTATATGAAACAGCAACTGGTGCCTGATCAAGTTCAATTAATCCAAACAGCTCCTGGCCAAGCATTCTTTGCACAAATTTACATCGCTGCATTAGTTGGAATTGTATTGGGAATGCCTGTAATTATTAGAGAGATAACTGGATTCATTAAGCCTGCACTAAAAGAAAGAGAAATTAATGTAAGTCGTACAATTGTAATTCCAGCACTTGGACTTTTTATAACAGGTTGCCTTTTCTCATACTTTTTAGTAGTACCATATATTCTTGATTTTCTTTACAAATATGGCCAGTCGGCAGGACTAGTGACATTTTTGAACATTATGGACTTTGTTTCATTCGTTTTACAATTTCTCTTGGCCTTTGGGATATCATTTCAATTACCTTTGGTAATGTATGCAGCTACTGCCTCAGGTGTTATTGATGCATCATTTTGGAGAAAAAATATCCGATATGCCATAGTAGCTATAGTAATTTTTGGGGCTGGAATTACCCCTGATGGTAGCGGGATTACAATGTGGTTTATAGCTGGTCCTATGTTTGCATTATATATTGCAGGCATGTTTTTTGTTGAACGAAAAGAACGCAAAAGTAAAAAAACTGAGTTAGATTTTTGATTTAAGGGTCAGACGTAACTAAATTGAAGAGAAGAACTTCTGGACTAATTCTTACAAATTCCTGTATTATTATTAACAGATCATTTGTAAATAATACAGATTCTGATTTTTAGCGTTGAAACTCAAGATAATTGCTGGAATTACTGGGGCAGTTATAATAATTATTTTTGCATATGTATTAAAGACAATTGATGAAAATCCTTCAGGGGTCCACATTGAGGTCACTCCTTTTAATAGTGACCATAAAGGTAATGGAAGAGCATTGCTTGCAGAAGGAGATAATATATTCGAAGTCTGGTTTTATGAAGACGAAGCGACAACTAGTGTAAAAGATGGAGCTGTCATTTTTGAACATCAGTATTTTGGCTTAAAACCCGAAAACAATGAAATCTATGATGAGCTTGGTATACTAAATGACCCGCAGAAGACGATATTTGTAGTACCAATTTTTACTATAACTGCTTATGGCGACGGAGGCTTTTATGAATATTATAGTGGCAAATGTAATGAAGATTGCACAAAGGAAATTCCCATCAGGCATGATCTACCCCCAAATTATCAAAGTAGCGATAATAGTATCAAGGTACTAAGATTATTGGGCTATCCATTTATCACAGATATTGAAATCGAAAAAAATCCTGACATATTAAAAAAATTTGATAAAGTAATTATGCTACACAATGAATATGTTACAAAGAATGAATTTGATGCAGTTACCCAACATCCAAAGGTGATTTATTTACACCCAAATGCATTATATGCAGAAGTAGAGTATTCAAAAGATAATGACACATTGACATTGATTAGGGGACATGGGTATCCCACCCAAGAAATTACAAATGGATTTGGATGGAAATATGATAATACACGTCCATACGAATATGATAAAAAATGTGAAAACTGGGAATTTTATGAAATTGATAATGGTATTATGTTAAATTGTTATCCTGAAAAAATTATATACAAGGATAAGAAGTTGCTAAAAACAATTAAAGAGTATTAGTAGATTTTATACAATATAACGTTCAAAAGTTATTTAATAAATTTGTATTTTCTATTTACTACCTGACAGTTTTGATTCTACTCCATCAGAAAGTTTAATCTCGATCATTTTTTCTTTAGAAGAAAGATCATCCATATTTGCTAAGTTGTGTTCATTACCAAATTCCTGTAATGTAGCAAATCCTATAGCCGATACTAATAGGATGAAAATCATCAGGAGGACTTTCCCCGATTTCATATAATATGTATTGATGTTCATGACTAATAGAAGAGGGTTGTTTGAATAAATCAAACGCGCCTTATTTGACATGTTTAATGGTTTAATAATATTTAGGATTTTTGTCTTCACGTTCGAATTGATTCTGAACACTTAAATCTTAAATCACATCAATAACATCAAAATCATGTTTGAATCAATAACCCTACAATTGCCAGGTGGCACCGAATGGATTTGGATTGTCATAATCATTGGAGTACTAATTTTTGGTGCCAAAAAAATTCCTGAACTTGCAAAAACACTTGGAAGGGCCAAAGGCGATTTTGAGAAAGGAAAAATAGAGGCCGAAAAGGACCTCAAAGAATTTAAAGAAAAACAAGATTCCAAATAACAAAATTATTGTTCTGCAATCTTTGCAAATTCATCCATAATCTTTGTAAATCCTTTTTTGATCTTAGCTTTGCCAAAAAATGCTACTAGTTTTAATGGTCCACTTAGATTAAGATCTGCTTCAATTGTAATTTTTGTACCATCTTTAATGGATTCATATCTTTCAATGATATGACTGCCTTTAGCATCGCCACCTATAACAAAAACTTCATGGAGTTCTGGGTATTTGGTTACATGTTTTGTCATCATAACTAATTCACGGCCTGCTACTCTAATGTGCTCTTCAACTACTGCAGTGTTGCCTCGAACAGAAAGTACTCTGATTGAAGGAAAGTACTTTGGTAATATTTTTTGAAATTGCTCATAGTTTGCTGCAATATCGAAAACTTTATTTCGTTCTGCTTTGACTATTTTTTCAAAATTAATTTTAGGCAATGACATTCGATTTGCTTGATTTTTGATATAAAAGGATAGTCACCTACTAGTCAAATAGTTTAATGGTAATCTTAATTTCGATGTAGAAAAACTGGTGTATGTGAAAAGTGGGCATGGCAGGAAAATATCATTAATTGTAATTTTAATATCAATTTCTATTGGTTCTTTAATTTTTTTCACTCAGATGTATCCTCAATACGTTTTTGGGTTTGAAGAAAATTTTGTGGTTTTTCAAACAGGTATAATTTCAACTGACGATCAAGATTATGCAATTTCCAGAGATTTTGAGACTAGAACAATTCAGGATGGAAAAATAATGAGATTGAGTGGAATTACTACCACTGGTGAGGCTTACTATCTCTTTCAAAAAATGGTAGATGATGAAATTATTGTTAAAGGAAAAATCTTAGTGAATGGGGTCTTTATTCCAATCAAATATAGAGAGAAAATCTTTGAACCAGAAATTCTGATTAAGCCTGAAACTGAATTAATTATATCAACTAAACTTCCGCAGTATACCTATGCTAGATATCCTTTTACAATTTCAGTAAAGGTTTTTGATGCTGAAAAAAATCTACAAGCAAAGTTTGAACAACTAGAAGGGGCGCTTAAAAATGTGTTTGTAAATGTGACTATTACCAATCAATTTGATAAGTTTGTTACTTCATTTAGTGGCATAACAGATTCCACTGGTTTATTTCGTGGAAGCTATGTGGTACGTGAAAATATCGACATCCCAGGAAAATATAATGTTAATGTGACAGTTGGTGATGGAACTAGTGCCACTAGTCAATCTTTTACAACATTTTTCAGAGGAGATATAAGAGATTACTTTGATAAGACTCCATAGAGCTATTCTCCCCATCTTTTGTACAAATTGTGCGCAATATTAAACTGGTCTAAACATTTTCCAACTGTATGCTCAACTATCTCATCAATGGTTTTTGGTTTTGTATAAAATCCAGGAACTGGTGGAAGGATAACAACTCCTAGTCTTGCAAGCTTTAACATGTTTTCTAGATTAATTGCAGTCAATGGGGTTTCTCGTGTCACTAGAACCAGTTTACGAGATTCCTTCAAGGTTACTCCTGCGGCACGAGCAATTAGGGTTTCATCATATCCAACTGCTATACTGGAAAGAGTTTTCATTGAACATGGAGATACGATCATTCCGTCAATTTTATGCGTACCACTTGAAACACTTGCCGCCATGTTTGTCTCATCAGAAACACTTGTGGCAAGTGATTTTACATAATCAACTGTGAAGCTAGTCTCAATTGCAAGGCATTTTTTTGCCCATTCGGTAATAATTAGATGAGTTTGGATATTTTTTTCTTTTAGTACTTCAAGTAGTCTTACACCATAAATAACCCCGGTACTACCTGTAATTCCTATAATTAGTTTCAAAATTATTTCCTGCTATATATTGACATTTACACTATTTTAGTTAATAGCTGTTTTTTAGAATAATCATAGTCACTAGAAAAAAGTTGATAAATTATTATCAACCATTTATCCAAATAGACTTTAAAATATCTGCCTACATAAATGTGGGATGAAAATATTTGAAAACAAAAAAATCTTATTCATAACAATAGTTTTATGTCTGGCTGCAATCTCTGGTTTTTTTATAATATATCTTTCCGTAGATGAACAATTAAAAATTGAAAAAATAGATGAAATCGACTATACCAAACTGCCAAAAGATATCTCTCCTGAAATTTATTATTCTCAGCAAATTTTTGAAAAATGTGACTATGACATGCATTGTGTCACGGAATTTTTGGCAAATCTTACAAAAGAAAATGAAAAACCTGTTGTTATGGCTACCTTTGAAAATACTATTGCGCTTTATCATGAAAAACAGGTAAATTCTCGTTGTCATAGCATAGCCCACCACCTAGGAGAATGGGTATATGGTTATACAAAAAATCTAGATGAATCTTTTCAATATGCGGATCCGTTATCGTGTGGTGGGGGCTTGTACCATGGAATTTTTTCAAATTATTTTTCTATTTTAAACTTTGAGGATGCTATGGCAGAACAGGTGGAAGTAAAACATCTATGTAATGGAGTAGAAGATGATTTCTATTCATTAGACATGGCACATTGTTTACACGGCATTGGCCATGGATTATTACTTTTATATGATTATGATGTTTTTGCAGCTCTACAACGTTGTGAAGAGTTTAACACAAATCCAGAACAAAACTCTTGTGCCAATGGTATTTTTATGCAAAATGTATTAAAAAACTTTGAGACAGACGAAGGGCAATTTGATCAAGAAGACATTCTATTTCCATGTAATGAATTGAAATCACGTTTTACACCAACTTGTTATATATGGCAAGGACCATACATTCTAAAACAACGTGACTTTGAGGTCTATTCAAGCTTTAGAGAATGCGATAAGATAAATCAAGAATTCATTATTTATTGTTATTATGGAATTGGCGCCGAACTAGAAACTGATGCAGCTGGAAAGATGGAGATTGCTTGGCGCTTTTGTCAAGCTGGTGAGAAATCCGAATACCACAAATACTGTTTTAGGGGGATGGCTATGAAAACCTCTATGGTGTATCTTGATAGCGGATTTAAATTCTGTTCTCTAGCACCTGAAGAGAGTAAAGAAGAGTGTTATGATGGGCTTGGATATTGGATAAAACTAAGACAGGATAGTGACGAAAAAAGAAAGATAGAATGCTTCAAGGCAGAAAATACACAATATTTTGAGATTTGTATGAATGCAAAAATCGAAGGGATCAATTATCTTTAATAAAATACCTGTGGTAATTGTTACTCAAATAATCAAGAGTTTTTTTGTTGTTCAAAGTCATTTTATTGGTCTAATTGTCCTAAAGTGTTTTGTTTTCGTTTTAACCAAATTTTAACTCCCACAGTAGCCATCACACTCAATAAGATAATCCCAACAAGAACCATTTCAAAGGAATAAAATAGCATGTGAAATATTGCTAGAATTATGTATTAAAACTTGATATTGATTTTAAAATCTAATTATGATTAAATTGGTTATTCTCTTTTTTAGTAACTAGATAAAACATGTATGGTATAAACAAAAATTTACTATAAATAAAGGCGATTTTTTGGTAAATTATTTTCATATTTTTAATTATTAAATTATAAAAATTGGGTTTGGGGTTGCCCCCTGTTTTAGGTTTATGGAACCGTATCTGTGAACGTAAATTCCCAGTCGAGTTGCAGTGTATCAAGCATGTTTAAAATTACTGCACCGAATGTGTTTCTTGCAAACATATTATTGCCTCCTATAGTAGAATTGTCGTATATTCCAGCTTCATCGATTGTAAGACCCGATCCACCACATAGTGCACCTGTAAAGCTTGTTTGAGCAGTAACGTTCATCTGTGCTGCACAGTTAGGTGCTACACAAGTACCTGCTGATCTATCAGGACCAAAAGTTACACTTTCTCCTCCTCCTGATTCAGTGGAGTTATCTATATCAAAGAAAAGTGTACGTACGCATGCTGGTAAGTCGGTCGATAAAGGACGTCTCATTTCGGTATCGTTGTATAGTAATCTCCATTCACCTTGAGTGCCTACTGCCATGTGACTAAGGGGCTGAGATTTACTAGTGCCAGCGTAAGTATCATTTTGTGTATTGAATAGTTGTCCGAAAAGAATCTCCATTCCAGTTTGAACAATATGGTTTTCAGATTGTCTATATGCAATTATGTTTCCGTCACCATCAAATTGAGTAACTTTAACGTTTCCTGTTAATAGTGCTCCTTGTGGGGCGGATTCCTCATGTACAAATAATTGAGTCCCTTGAGAGAAAGTCAAGGTTGCTCCTATTGAGGCTATCACAAGAATAGTCATTAGAACTCGAGTGTTCTTCAATATTAATTTCATTATCATAGGGATAATAATTCAGGGTTTTTAATGGTAGTTTGTCCAGTTTATACAAACTGGGTAAAATGTTTTTACTTAAGATCTAAATTCAAAACTTTTCTATTTTTGAATTAATTAGGCCTAATGAACATAGTTATTTATCCGCTGTACCTACCCCATCGTTTATTTTGACTTTTATTACATTTTCTTGAGTTTCCTCTTCAGGCTCGGATTGTTCTGTGGAAGAAATTGATTCAGAAGGTACTAAAATTTTTTTTCTTCACCAGTTTGCTTCTTGGATGTGTTAACTGATGGGGACCCTAACAAAACTTCATCAGGCAAGGATGCAATTCCAAAGATTATTACAAATACAACTATTGCTACCCCTATACCAATTCCAGTCTTTTTTTTCATAGACTATCTTATTTGTTTATTTTTAGAAAATAAATTTAATTGAACGATATCTGTTGATGAATGTATTAATTTATCTAATCTACTCTCCTCTCTCAGATCCTACCGTAACCATCGGACTACGCTCTGCCCTGTACTGTACCTTTATTGGTACATCTCCTGTAGCTGAAGCTAGGAATTCACTATCTTGATCTGTTATCTCTACCTTCCATTCTCCTAGTACAGAATCTAGCGATGTAATTGAGAATCTCTCTAATGGACTGTTCTCACCGGAATACCTTACTCTGTATATGTGTCCATCAATTAGCACACTATCTATTCCACCGCGATGCTTTAGTGTGGATTGTTCCACTAGACAGCCAGCTCCAATTACACATGTTCCATCTGGTGCAGTAACTCTGAACTGTCCTACACCATCGTTTGATGAATACATCATTGCAGGTCTTGCAATGATATTGCCGAGCTCATCAGTTGCTGGTACTATTGCAGACTGGTCTGATACTGAAACTATCTTTGTTCGCACAAACGTATCAAGTGCTGCCACACCTGTAATGTACGATTTATCATACACATCTAGCTGTGTCTGTATCATATAGCTGGCACTAGAGCCAGTCTTTGGAATATTCCACTCTAGGTTGATTATATTCTGTCCTGGGGTGAACAGTACTGGTTTAGAGTAAACCTTCTTGCCATCAGTTACTAGCGATACCTCGCCATACACTGGAATATCGCCCTCGTTTGTAAGATATGCAGTTGGTTTGAGGGGGGTACCTTGTGCCTTGATTGTAGTGATATCCATCTCAACTGATGATTCTCCAGAATAGCCCTCTGGCATTACTCCAACTATACTGTGGACTGACTCCTGTACTATTCCTTCCTCAGTTACTATTCTAATCCAGAATTCTACTGCGGGTCCCTTGAGTAGATTAGCTGGGATCATACTAGATATCACTGAGACATTCTCAAGGTCTGGTAGAATCAACGGAGAAATATCCATTGAAATGACCTTCTGTTGGCCAGTACCAAGTGTGACAAAGAATAGTTCTGCCTTGCCTAGTGGAACAATTGGGCTCTCTACTATTGCAGATACTGTAATGTCCTGGCCCTCTTTGATATAATGATAGTCTGTTGCTGGTCTGATGTCAGTGCCGTTTTCAGTCTTA
>Ga0247727_10014091_pt1 | contig 13350 bp, 8 predicted proteins | sample WisWelCaveWW1625_FD_202498 | JGI IMG/M metagenome (GOLD analysis project Ga0247727, IMG submission 202498) | Biofilm microbial communities from Wishing Well Cave, Virginia, United States - WW16-25 | ecosystem: Environmental > Aquatic > Deep subsurface > Groundwater > Cave microbial mat | place... | reverse complement strand
TCACCAGGGATTCTCGGAAATCCCAGATCGTGTTCCCGTCGGGCGCTTTATCCGCCAGGCTTAATCCCAGAAACCGTTGAAACGACAAGCGATCATTGATCTGAAATTCCACCTGTTCATCACTCAGCCCGTAGTATCGCTGTAAAACAAGAATCTTGCACATCATGCGCCACTCGAAAGGCGGCCGTCCACCCGGCCCCCTGGCCTCTCCTCCCAGAGCTGATTCAAGGATCGGATCAAAGATTTCCCATGAGATCACCTCATTGAGCCGATTGAGCGGGTCGCCTTTTCCCGCCAGCCATTGGATGCGCAGGTCGATATCGAAAAATCCGGGAGCGGCTTTGGCCTTAAAAGTTTTCATGGCAGGTTTTGGCGAGTCGGTTGGGAGGGTGGTTTGGGGTGATTGAAAAAAGTTAAACAGCTCGCTTTTAAATCAAAAGTTGCCATCCGTTAACCTTTTTTTCATTATTTTTGACCCAACCTTGCAACGTTTCGAGAAGGCCAGCCTCGCTTTTGCCCGGGTTTTGCCAGAAAATCGGTCTCCAAGTTGGTTTTCATGGTTTTCATCGGTCAGGGGTGAGTTTCCGGAGGTGCCCTGGTGATGTTATCGTTCGTTTTATATCTGGCAGCCTTTTTTCTGATCGTGTGGTTCCGGAAACCTGTTTCGCCGCGCTCATGACCGTCCTTGCTTATTCCTGGACAGGATTAAGTGAGTAGAATGGGGGGGATTGCTTATATTATATCCAAACTGACGATCGTCAGTTTGGATATAAAGACGTTAGAAAGAGATTTCGGACTTTTCCATCTAAAGAGCGCCTGCTTCCAAAGTTCATCGTTGCTCACTCCCCAGACATCCGTGAGGGCTTGATAACTCTCCAACTTCCGGGTTGTGCCCGTGCCATGGTTCACGTAGATCAGATTGACTGTCTTGGCGACTGCGCAAAGTATGCATACCAAATCACATGCACGCGGCGGCAAGCCGTCCTCCCGCTTGCACCTGCTTGTGCTGGGCGCTGGACCCGCGGGCCTTGCTTGCAGCCATGAACTCGACCGCCGAGGGTACCAAACCACGCTGATCGAACGGAATCCGACCGTTGGCGGCCTGGCGAGAACCATCGAGTACAAGGGCTATCGCTTCGATCTGGGCCCCCACCGCTTTTACACGAAGAATCAGGAAGTCAACAAATTCTGGCACGAGATCCTCGGTCATGAAGTGTTACATATCAAGCGATTGACGCGAATTCTCTATGATGGACAGCTTTTCCATTACCCCCTGAAACCGCTGGACACACTCTGGAAACTTGGGTTTTGGTCCTGCACGATTGCCATTCTCAGTTTTCTGCATGCCAAATGGCGCTTTGCCGGCAGGCCCGCAACGAATTTTGAGGAATGGGTCGTCAAGGAATTCGGATGGAGACTCTTTAACATTTTTTTCAAGACGTACACCGAAAAGGTGTGGGGAATTCCCTGCTCTCAAATTGGCGCCGAGTGGGCAGCACAACGGATCAAGGGGCTTTCGCTTGGTCAGGCGATCCGGCATGCCCTGTTCAGACCCCGGCAAAAATTTGTAAAATCCCTGGTCGATGAATTCGACTATCCGCGTCTTGGTGCGGGACAGGTATACGAGATTCTGGCCGCGCTGCTCCAGGAGCATGGGCATACACTGAACCTTAACCACACCGTGTCAAAAATCCGGCTCCGTGAGAATCGTATCATCCGGGTAACAACACAGGATTCCTCCGGAACGGAAACGGACCACGCGGTGGATTTTCTCTTCTCAAGCATCCCAATTACGGCCCTGATCTTCAGCCTTGAGCCGGTGCCACCCCCTCAGATCATCGAAGCAGCGCGCCGCCTTTACTACCGTGATCACATCACCGTGAACCTGATCATGAACCGACCCTCAGTATTTCCGGACCATTGGATCTATATACATAGTCCCGAAGTGCGCATGGCCCGCGTGAGCGAGTACGGCAATTTTTCGAAGGATATGCTGGCCGATCCAAACTGTAGCGCGGTGAGCGTAGAGTATTTCTGTTTTGCACACGAGGACCTGTGGTCTTCATCCGATCAGGATCTTCTGCGGCTCGCCGCCGACGAAGTAGAGAAGGTTGGTCTCGTACAAAAATCTGATATTACTGATGGCTTTGTAGTTCGTGAAAAAGATAGTTATCCCACTTATTATGTGGGACACCGCCCCCACTTTGAGGCCGTGAAGGAATACGCGCAATCCATTAAAAACCTGTCTCTGATCGGGAGGGGTGGTATGTACAAGTATAACAATCAGGATCATGCCATTTTATCCGGCATCCTCGCAGCAAGATTTTTCGATGGAGAGGATGTGGATCCGTGGAACGTGAATATCGATGAAGCTTACCTGGAAGAAAAGCCCATTGAATGATCAGTGGAGGTCGATTCTTAGCTCTCGATCCCGGGGGATGTGGTGGGCAATTTGGCTGATCCTCGTCTGGTTTCTGTGTCTGGCACGTTTTCCATTCCTCGGGGCCGACGCCGGAAATCCGGGTTTGTGGACGCCTGGATATTTTGTGGCAGATGAAGGATATTATACGGCGGGAGGCAGACTGGCCTACCTGACCGGATCCTTTCTGGATCCACAAATGGGCGAACCCCCGACATTCTTGATGGCATGGGGCATGCATGTCCTAAGCTACCTCTCCCATCTTTTAGGAGGTCTTCATTTCGCAACAGCCCGTTACCCCACGGCTGTGCTGTCGGTGATCGGCTGGCTGTCGGCATACGTACTGGTCTCGCGTGTCACCACACCGATCCTCGCTGGTTTGATCACCGCGGTGGTTTCGTGCAATCCCGTCAGCCTGACGTATGAGCGCGTGGCAAGCACCGATGTTGTTGTGGGCAGCCTGGTGATCTGGGCATTTACACTGGCTACATCAAAGCGCCTCTGGAAGGTAATTGCAGGTGGCGTCATTCTAAGCGCGGCGTTGACGGTGAAGACGACGACGCTCGGGTTGGTTCCCCTCATTTTTCTGGGAATTCTCACGCGCCGTCGTGAGAAATGGAAATTTGCGGCAACCTTTGCAATTTCGTGGATTTCCACCTCGATCATTGCCTGGTTGTGGCATTATTCCTATGTCACTTCCATTGCGGTTTCGACACTCGATGTGGATGTGATCGCAGAGATTTCACGCGCTGTGGCTCCGGGCCTGCTGAGTTTCGATCCCGCCGAGTGGATCAAAGCGCTTTCTGTCTTCCCACGATGGCCGATCAATCAACAGCTGGGCCCCATGCTGATCTGGTTGATCGTTCCCGCATGTTTGCATATTGGTTTCCGCTGGTGTCGCGGCGCCTACTGGATGACACCACGGAGCGGCATATTGATTGGTGTATTGATTTATCTTGGAATCCTGGCTACCCAGCGCCAATCACCCATTCGCTACTTCCTGCCCGCGCTTTATTGGATACCTCTCCTTCTCATCCATGCACGAGCACTTCTTCCGCGTAAAGACGGACCCGGTGTGAACATTCTAAAAACGCTTGGATGGGGCAGCATGGTGATGAGCATGATTTATTGGATCCCATCCAGCCTGAGAGAGAAAACCCTTACAGACCACTTTTATAATGAATACATACTGCCCAAAGTGGCTGCATGGTGGCTCTATATTCTTCCATGGAGTTTTGGATTCCTGTTGATTTTCCTGTTGTCCAAGGTCCTCTGGGCAGTATCCCTACGTCTCAATCAATGGCTGGTGACCTGCGGCATACTCTTCGTTGCCAGCTTGTTGATATTTGCCAGTTACAGCGTTCTGGTGCCACAGGTTTCAGTGGAAACGACTGTCAATCAGTGCTTGATGCAGATCGAATTGGTTTCATTGTTCCTGGTCATGAGCCTGGGACGGACATTCGGTGGATGGAAAATGTGGTATGGCTTTTGTCTTGCCGTCTTTTTCGCATTTATTTTTCTAAACAGCCATTGGGGATCCGCATCTGCATGCCTGATTCAGCCGCACTACCGGGTGCAGGAAGCCTGTCGGACACTGATCAGTAAATTACCTCCTGATGCAATTGTCATCGGGGACCGAGCGCCATCTTATTTGAGAGCTACGAAACTTCGTCTTGGAATATCCACTCCCAATTATTCTCCTGAGCAGTTCGTCGACCGGATCGAAAGGCTGCTTGAACAATATCCAGAAAAGCCCCTTTACTGGTTGGCTGTCCCGGATGGTTACCAGTGGTCATATTTTGAGAAACACGGTCGGGAATCACTTGAAGTTCAGGAAATCACTTCGGTTGAACTTCCATCGATGCAACGCGCAACCTTTTGTACTGTCTACCTGTATCGCATTCAATTACGCAGGAGATAAATGGCCTGTTCAGTGGAAATCCTGCCATTCAAGCAGGATCCGATTGCGCAAGACCGGATCTTTCCAATCCTTTTTTGCAATCACATTCAACTCATCCTCTGTGAGTGGAACTCGCGCACGCATCCTCTCTTCAGGAGATCGATCAATGACAACCGCGCCCAGAAGCGTATTCAGGGGGCTCCATCGCAAAGTTCCCAACTGGGAGTCATATGGCAGAGGCCGAAGATCACGAAAGGGATTCGTCTTTACCAGGGTCACGGAGGCAAATTGGTCATAAAGCATGGGTCGAATTGCCATCCTTTCGATGGCAAATTTCTTCGGGCCGGCAGAATGCCCGAGAGGCGCCAGCCAGAGGCTTTGTCCTGTTTCCGAAAGAACAAATTCCACGAATTTTTCAGCCACCGGCCGATTGGGCGCGCCTTTCAAAATTGCAATGCAATCGGGGTTTAAAACAGATTCTCCCGGTGGAATCACCAGACTCATGTTCTCAGCGCCCACTTCCGCAATTTGAGTGAATCCATAAAAATCCACCACCAGCGAATAGGCCACATTGCCCAGCGCGCACGCTTTGGCGGCGCTGCTTCCATTGCGGTCAAATTGCCGGATATTCCTTCCAATACCCAGAATCACTTTCCATCCCTCTTCCCAACCATAAGCCTGAAGAATGCTCTCGTAGGCCATATGTGTTGCGCCGCTGTTGCGGGGATCACCGGATCCAATCCAGCCTTTCAGAGCCGGATGCGTCAGATCCCGCCACGATCTGACCGGCGGAAGTTTCATCTGTTGTACCACCCGTTCGTTCTTAAGAATTCCAAAACTGGAAAGCGCTGTTCCAAACCAGCACCCTTGTGGATCATAAAGGGGCAAACCGGAAATCTCTGTCGGAATCCCATCCATCAATGCGGATGGTGGATGGAAGGCGCCGAGCAGACCCCGTTGTTTCAGCTCAACAAATGGATCGATTCCCCCTCCAAAGAAAAGATCAATCCCGCTCGAATCCGGTGTCTGCTGATATTCGGACAGGATAAATCGTAAATCATCATTGGCCCCGCCCATATCCCGCCAATCCAGAGTGACAGAACGCCCGGTTTTGTCCTTGTACCAGTCGTTGAAAGCCCGGCCAAACTCGGTCTTGATCCCTTCCCAGTGGGGGGAGATGAGGACCAACCGATCCTGGGCATGGACCGGGAACAGGGCGATTGCGCTGGCAAAAATGCTGCTGAGCCACCCCATCCATCCTCTCGTTCTTGTCGTCGTCGTCGTTTTCGGACAAAAGGTCGAGGTCGAGGAGGAGGACGAGTACAAGGACGATTGCATGATCAGCCCTATTAAATTTCAAGTCGAACCGGAAACCGACTCAGCATCTCACAACCATTCCGCCGGATCACCACCACATCCTCAATTCGAACGCCGCCCACCTCCTGATAATAAAGTCCCGGTTCCACAGTGACCACATTTCCTGCCTTCAATTTCCAGGGCATCGAGCTCACACGCGGGCTTTCATGAATTTCCAATCCGAGACCATGACCCGTCCCATGAAAAAATCCCTCATAACGTCCGGTGGAATTCCCACTGACATAACCTTTTTCGTTGAAAAATTTTTCGACTGCTTCATGGACCACCCTGCCATCCACACCATCCTGCAATCTGGAAATCGCCAGCTTTTGGGCCCGCCGCACCGTCTCAAACTGACGGTGCTGCGTCTCACTCGCTCTGCCTTTAACCACGGTGCGTGTCATGTCACCCCAATATCCTGTTTCCAGGTCACGTGGGAAAATATCCAGGATGACCAACTCGTTTGCTTTCAATCGACCATGGCCACGCTCGTGAGGGTCACATGCCTGCAATCCACCCGCCACAATGGGATGAGAAATCTCGAATCCCCGACGAGCCGCCTCCATTCGGATCACCGCCTGCACCCGCTCCGAAGTCAGTGGAGCTTTACCCAGCATCAAAACACCATCGCGTCCCGGGCGGGAGGACCGAATCATTTCGATGGCATGCTGCAATAATTCAGCCGTTACTTTCAGCGCCTTCCGGATTGCAGCCAGCTCAACCTTGTCCTTGCAAACTCTCTCAGGGAAAAGATCATCCCTGACCACCGCAAGCTTGATTCCCCGCTTCCGTAATAAACCCGCCAATCCCATGGGAAATAATGGTGATACCTGCACTTTTCCTATTCCATGCCGCCGCAGTGCTTCGGCAATCCAATCATGAGTTGCCACAGGAGAACGCCGATTTTTCTTCATCTCCTCCACCAGGGCGCTCTGATTGATTACATGATGGACACGCGCCTCCCTGCAGCCACGATCATATTCCAACTGACTGAGAGCAATGTACCGGCGGCCGCTTTTCTCAAAATACAAAAATGGATCGGGAGCCGGAAAGCGGGTGGCGTACAGCATATCCGCACTGTGCTCACTCGCTGCGTAGATAAGTCGGTGCACCAGGAATCCTTGGTGAGTTTCGAGACATGAAGTTCTTACCTATCGGTTAACGCAGCCACTCCTGGCAAGGTCTTTCCTTCAAGAAATTCCAGTGAGGCTCCACCGCCGGTACTCAAAAAGGTGATTTTATCGGTCAAACCCGATGCATGAATGGCACTGACTGAATCTCCTCCGCCCACAATGGATCTGGCTCCGCTTTCAGCCACCGCGCGCGCGATTTCATAGGTCCCCTTCGCAAAGTTTTTGTTCTCAAAAATCCCCATGGGCCCATTCCAAAACACGGTTTTGCTCCCCAAAAGTGTTTGCTGGTAGAGTTCAACCGTTTTGGGTCCGATATCCACTCCACACCAGCCGTCTTCGATGGCTGCGCCTTTTGTATTTTTCATATCCCGGAATTCAACGATCTTGCGGCGCTTTTTGTCCAGCTGTTCGGTTTCCACTCGGCGCGCGACAACGTGATCCACTGGCAAAAGGAGGCGCTTGCCCTTCTGTGCCGTCAAATCGAGGATTCGCCTGCTGACTTCCAGCTGATCATCTTCAACAAGAGAGGCGCCGATACCGATACCCTGACTCTTGAGAAATGTATAAGCCATTGCACCACCGATGAGCAGACTATCAGACTTTTCTAGCAGTGATTCAATCGCGCCGATCTTGTCGCTCGCCTTGGCCCCGCCAACAATCGCCGCAAATGGCCGCTGTGGGTTCGCCAGCTCATCACCGAGATATTTCAATTCCTTTTGCATGAGAAATCCCACGGCGGACTGTGGCACATGATGAGTCACGCCCTCGGTTGATGCATGAGCGCGGTGGGCGCTGCCGAAGGCATCATTCACATACAGATCCGCGTAAGACGCGAGTTTTTTGGCAAATTCAGGATCGTTGGCTTCTTCCTGGGGATAAAACCGCAGGTTTTCCAGCAACAGACAGTCTCCATTCTGCAGGATGGCAACGGTCTTCTCGACTTTTTCGCCCACACAATCATCCACAAAGGCCACTGGACGAAGCAGCAGGTTTGAAAGGCGCTGAACCACCGGTCGCAGGCTCAGGGAGGTGTCACGTTTCCCCTTTGGACGGCCGAGGTGACTGCATAAAATCACGCGCGCGCCGTGCTCAAGCAGATAATCCAGGGTTGGCAGCGCGGCGCGGATTCTCAAGTCATCAGCAATTTGCCCTTCGGCACCGAGGGGCACATTAAAATCCACCCGCACCAGCACGCGTTGTCCGTGCACATCCAAATCTCTTATGGAGAGCTTGGGCATGGGGGGAATTAAGAATGAGAAATGAGAGCGGATGACTGCCTTGGTTGCAGCCACGAGGAAATTCAAGAGGCGCTGTTTGCTTCAGGTCTTGTGAATCTTGTGCCTTTTTGTGGCCACGCTCCTGGTTTACAAGAGAAGCTTCACCACATCGACGCAGCGGTTGGAATAACCCCACTCATTGTCGTACCAGCTGATGAGCTTGAAAAACCGGCTGTTCAAGCCGATGCCCGAACCTGCGTCAAAAATGCTTGAATGCGCGTCGTTAATGAAGTCCGTGGAAACCACCTCATCTGTTGTATAGGCCAGGATCCCTTTGAGATAGGTTTCGCTCGCATTCTTCATGGCCTTGCAAATTTCATCATAACTCGTTTGTTTCACTGTGCGAACGGTGAGATCCACCACGGATACGGTGGGTGTTGGCACACGGAAGGACATGCCGGTCAGCTTGCCCTGCACCTCGGGAATGGCCAGTCCAACCGCCCGGGCGGCTCCGGTGGTGGAGGGAATGATATTGATCGCTGCACTGCGGCCACCCTTCCAATCCTTTCGGGAGGGGCCATCCACGGTTTTTTGAGTGGCGGTATAACTGTGCACAGTTGTCATCAATCCTTCCTCAACGCCAAAACCCTCTTTTAAAAGAACATGTACCAGAGGCGCCAGGCAGTTGGTCGTGCAACTGGCGTTGGAAATAATGTGATGCTTTGTTTTATCGTACTTTTCGTGGTTCACGCCAAATACCAGAGTGATATCCTCGCCTTTTGCAGGCGCTGAAATGAGAACTTTTTTGGCGCCCGCGGTGAGATGACCCCTGGCTTTCTCAGCTTCCGTGTACAGGCCGGTGGACTCAATCACGATCTCGACACCCAGCTCCTTCCATGGGAGGGCATGGGGACCTTCCTTTATGGCAAGGCACTTGATTTTCTGGCCGTTGATCACCAGCACGTCATCCTCAGCCACACTAGGGGAGGATTTTTCGCTGCGCACCTCACCCTGAAAACGGCCCTGGGTCGAATCATACTTGACCAGATAAGCGAGGTTGTCGGCAGGCACCAGATCGTTGACGGCGACAACCTCAATTTCCTTTCCAAGAAGACCTTGATCGCACAAGGCCCGAAAAATCATACGGCCAATGCGGCCAAACCCGTTAATGCCAATTTTAAGTTTCATGTTGAGCGTGTATTTGTCGGCTGTTGCTTGAACCTTTAACCAGTTCTTTTTCGTACCATCGAATAGTGTCTACAAGAGATTGTGTCAATGCTGCAGGCGCACGATCCGCATCCCTGGACGAAAGGATTTCGCAGATGGGATGGGGATCTTGAGACTGGATGGCAGGCGGATGGATTTTTACCGATTGGTAGCCAAGAATGTTGGCATTACTTCGGATGACACCATCAAACAAATCACCCGCAGTTGAAGCCATGCCGGATTGGATCAGAACAAAATGACGGCCACCTTCTTCAAGAGCGCGTTCGATCATGTGGTCGAAATAGCATGTCTGATCTGAAATTCCGGCCAATGCTTCGACGAACTGCTCACGATTGCGCACCCATTCTCCTGCATACGACGTGAATGGGACCACAGGGTCGCGCAAGCGCCCGTTCTTTTCGTAGAGCCTGAGAAGCTCCTTCGTATGGCGAGAAACCTGTTCCAATCGATTAAAGTGGGGAGTGCCATTAACCTCGATCGGCACACGTCTCAGCTCAATTTTGCGCTTTCCGACAAATAACGCCCGGAAACGCGTCATTTCCAGTTCATTGCCCGCGAAAATAGCCGTGTTGGGAGACATCCGTATCGCGGGTGAAACTCCGATGCGATGTTCCCGCACATCCGCAATGAGCTGTTCAAGAACGCCGTTATTGAGGGAGAAGACCAATTCGAGACGTCCATGCAATTTCCCGGCAAGTGCTTCCTTGTCCAGGGCGAGCGCAGGATCAATTTTTCGACGGATTTCGTTGAGCAAGTCGCGTTCAACTTCCGATAATTTCCCACGCGGATTGAAGAACCATTGATTGACCTCCTGTCGGGAAAGTTGCAGCTCCCCTTCTGACAGCAAATGTGTGCATTGGTGTACCAGCAGGGACATGTCTTCGAAAGACACCACCCCCGCCAGCCAGCCGGCCAGATAGGTTCCTGCACTGAATGGCAGGATTTGGAGGCGTGGAATCAGGCCGGTGCATCCCACCCGCTGCAAATCCCGGAACAGTCTCATCAGGTGTACAAGATCGTCGCTCACCGACCAGCAGCCATTATCATGGAGATTGCCCAGCGCTTCATGCCCCGCTATCTCATGTCGGGCGAAGGCGCGGAGATCGAAGCCCACCACCTGGTTCATTCGCACAAAAATCTCGTCGACCAGTTTTTCATTATACTGGTAACAGTTGGCTTCCGCTTCACCGCGACGGGTTACTCCCAGTCCAAAGGGCACGAGCACAATATCCCGCGCCAAACCATTGCGCTCATTCCTCCGGGCGCCCCACCTGGAAAAAAGTTTTTCGCGCACCCGATAGACTTTTCCCCAAAGACGGTCGGTGATCGTATAGTTGCCGGCGGGAGAGATGTTCCGTTCTACCGGATGATGCGGCGAAAAATCCATAATCACGCCATCGCCTTCAGGCCATACAAATCCGGAGTTGAGTTCCGCCCGCACGGCAGCGGCAGGGCTGGCCGGTTCTGCTTTCAATTCCTGCCATCCATGCGATCTTCCCCTTTTAACAATGGCATCCAGGAATACTTCGTTCTTCAAGAGCGGAATGCCGCCATGAAAAGCGAGGATGGTTTGCACATTGGCGTTATCGTAGATTGCTTCGCCCAGGAGATAAGGGGTGAGGAATTCGAGTTGCCTTGCGATAAATTTTTCGTGCGCACTGCGAAAACCGGTGTCGGGATCAAAAAGTTCCCATCGAATGTCCTGCCACGGCACGTTTTGCTTGAATATCTTTTCCACCAGCGCAAGCGGCGGCGGGTTGGGATTGACAATATGATAAACACGCCCCAGCGAACCCGGCACCGCATGAATCTTCATCACGGCATCCAGCACGAAGTCAATGGGAACGATGTTCAGTGTGGCGTTTCGGTCTCCAAGGACGCGCAGGTCATATTTAAGTGGCCCGGTTTTGGGGTCGATTCCCTGCTTTCCACATAACTTTGCATACACCCGGCTGATGACATCGAACACATGATTGAAGGCATTGAATTGCTCATACCGGCCGAACAGGGAATCACCCACCACAATACTGGGACGGTAAATGCTGGCGGAAATCTCCCCGCGGATCTGGGCCTGCCAGACGTGCCGCTCCGCTTCCCATTTACTGCGCTCATAGGTATTGCGAAAGGCGGGTGGTTTGATACCCGGGATTTCACGGACAATACCCTCACGAATCCTGCCACTCGATCCAAACGTGCTGAAGTAATGCAATTCGCCGATGCGCTGCTGCCTGGCAAATTCCAGGACATTGAGCGTTCCCAGGAAGTTGGTGTTGTATACCTCCTGACTCTTTGTTTCTGTCAGATCAAGGAGCGCAGCCAGGTGCCAGATCCCCTTTGTGCCGGGGCCGCACAAATCATCCCTCCGAGATACGGGGATTCCCAATCCCTTTTGACGCACGTCGCCCGGAATGGGTTGAATGCGGGTTGTCAGTGACTCATTAAAATTGGGCAGCAGCCCGTGCAATTCATGAAGGATGGAGGTGAACCGCTCTCGGGCTTCAGCTTCGCTGCCTGCCCGGATGGGACAGACCACGCGATACCCAAGCTCGGCCAGGCGGTAGGCAAATCGCTTGCCAAGAATCCCTGTAAAACCGGTCAGTAAAACCGTTGCTGAATCATTCATCCTGGAAAAGTTTTCTGGCCACCAGGGTGGCATTATGCCCGCCAAAACCAAAGGAGTTGGTCGCGATGGCTCTCACGGGGACTTCGCGCGAGGTGTGTGGCACGTAATCCAGATCGCATTCTGGGTCGGGGTGGTCAAGGTTGATCGTTGGCGGTATCCTGCCTTCCTGCAAAACCTTCGCGCAGATGGCCATTTCCACTGCGGCTGCAGCTCCCAGAAGATGGCCTGTCATCGACTTGGTGGAGCTGACCATCACTTTGCAGGCGTGCCCGCCAAACACACTTTTGATCGCCTGTGTTTCACAAATATCGCCCTGTGATGTGGATGTGCCATGGGCATTGACGTAATCAATGTCTTCAGGATTCAGTCCGGCTCCCTTGAGCGCCAACTTCATGCACCGGGCGGCGCCCTTTCCATTGGGTGAGGGCGCCGTCATGTGGTGCGCATCTGCTGTATTTCCGTAGCCAGCCAGCTCGCAATAAATACGGGCGCCTCGTTTCCTGGCATGTTGCAGCTCTTCCAAAATGATGATCCCAGCCCCTTCGCCCATGATGAATCCATCGCGGTCACGATCAAAGGGACGGCTCGCCTTTTCAGGTTCATCATTACGCGTGCTCAGCGCCTTCATGGCCGAAAAGCCTCCAATCCCGAGTGGACAGATGGCCGCTTCACTTCCTCCTGCAATCATCACATCGGCCTCTTCACGTCGGATGATATGAAAGGATTCCCCGATGGCATGTGCGGCTGTGGAGCATGCGCTGACCACGCCCATATTGGGACCGAAGGCGCCGACTTCCATCGCAACCATCCCGGAGGCCATATTGCTGATCATCATGGGAATAACAAAGGGCGAAATTCGCGACGGCCCTTTTTGCATCAGGTTGCTGTATTCCACCTCAAGAGTCTGCAATCCCCCGATGCCAGAACCCACCAGGACGCCGACCATCTCTCCATTTTCAGCCGCCAAATCCAAACCCGCATCCTGAATGGCCTTTTTGGTGGCAGCCATGGCAAATTGCGAATAGGGATCACAACGGCGCACATCCTTCGGAGTTTTAAAGAAGGGTACGGCATTAAACTCTTTGATCTCAGCCGCAATCCGGCAGTCATAGGCGCCGGCCTCAAATTTACTGATACGACTGACGCCGGATTTACCGGCAAGAATGTTCTGCCAGAAAGTTTCCAGATCCTGTCCAAGCGAAGTGACAACACCCAGGCCGGTGATGACAACACGTCTGAAAGAATCTGTGGAGTGCATATGTCAGAAAAGGCTCGAAAAACAGGAGCTGGATATTGTCAGTAAGAGCTTTTTGATGCAAGCCTCGGTAAGAGCACAGCCGAGGGCGGCCAGGGCTTTTTGTTTTGAAGGGGGGAGGCAGGGTGATTTTGAGAGGGGGCGCATTTTTTTTCTAGACAAAGTGGCCGATTTTTGATGGGATAAGGTGGATGAAAACCCCCTTAATTTCTTTGGCTCC
>Ga0247727_10014090_pt1 | contig 13351 bp, 9 predicted proteins | sample WisWelCaveWW1625_FD_202498 | JGI IMG/M metagenome (GOLD analysis project Ga0247727, IMG submission 202498) | Biofilm microbial communities from Wishing Well Cave, Virginia, United States - WW16-25 | ecosystem: Environmental > Aquatic > Deep subsurface > Groundwater > Cave microbial mat | place... | reverse complement strand
TGGTTACGTTGGCTCGAAGATTACGATGAATTCTTCGGCACTGAAAAAACTCAAGGAAATTGTTGGAGTTGAGAATGTCCTCGATTCTCAGGAAGCGCGCATCGCTTACTCCTATGATGCGACCGCAGCACGTTCTCAACTTCCCGATGCTGCAGTTCGACCCTCAACGGCGGAGCAAATTGCACAGATCGTGAAACTTGCCAACGAAGAACGGTTTGCGATTGTTGCTCGAGGCTCCGGCACTGGACTGAGCGGTGGTGCTCTGCCCGTCGAGAATTCAATCGTCCTTCTGATGAATCATTGGAATCGGATTCTTGAGATCGATCAGGAAAACCTCACTGCCCTTGTCGAGCCGGGAGTTATCACGGCTCAGCTTCACCAGGCTGTTGAAGCATTGGGCTTGTTCTATCCCCCGGATCCCGGAAGCTCGAGCATCTGCACTCTCGGCGGGAACGTCGCGGAAAATTCCGGAGGACTGCGCGGTCTGAAATACGGCGTCACCAAGAACTACGTCATGGGTCTGGAGCTTGTAGTGCCGACAGGTGAAATTCTGCACACTGGCGGAAAATCAGTAAAGGACGTCGCGGGTTATAACTTGAAAGACGTTCTTGTTGGTTCGGAGGGAACGCTCGGCATTTTTACGAAGATATTGCTTCGGCTTATTCCTAAGCCGGAAACGTACGTAACCATGCTGGCTTTTTATTCTTCCATGCACGACGCGGCAAAAACCGTTTCCGCTATAGTCGCGGCCAAAATTACGCCCGGGATGGTAGAGTTCCTGGATAATACGACGATCCGTTGCGTGGAGGATTACACTCACCTCGGTTTACCCGTGGACGCGGAAGCGATGCTGCTCATCGAAGTCGATGGAAGAAAGGCTGTTGTTGATGAAGACGCACTCCTGGTCACGGAGATGTGCAGGAAACATCATGCAACGTCGGTCAAAGTCGCCCAGAGTGAGCAGGAATCCCTGAAGCTCAAATCTGCACGACGGGCCGCATTTACGTCCCTCGCGAGGGTCAGACCGACGACGATCATGGAAGATGTTGCCGTTCCTCGCGCCGAGCTTGCCCGGTTGGTGGCTCGCATTAGAGAAATCGGACTCAAAAATGATGTCCAGATAGGAAACTTTGGCCATGCGGGGGATGGAAACCTTCATCCGAATTATCTCACCGATGAGCGGAACAAGGATGATTTTGCGCGTGCAGAGCGGGCGCTCTTTGAAGTTGAGGAGACGGCGATTGAATTCGGCGGCACCATCACCGGAGAACATGGGGTAGGGGTTTACAAGAAAAAACTGCTGGAGAAAATGGTGGGAACGCCCTCGCTGACAATGATGAGAACGTTGAAGCAGATGATGGACCCGAACAATATTCTGAATCCGGGAAAAATATTTGACCTCAAACCGCGGTGTGAAGGCCCGCTGCCTAGAGACCGCGAGCAGATTAAGAAGTTTGAAGACGTGGCGTGGATATGAATCAAAAGATCTTCAATGGTCATTGCGGGACGGCCTTTCCGAAGCAATCTGATTTGTCAGTGCGAATTCAGATTGCTTCGCCTCACTATGTTCGGCTCGCGATGACAGTTCTCTTAGAGACATGAATCTTATCCAAACAACTCTCTATCACAAAATTCTTCCACCGAGAACCAGCAAGGACTCCAACCACTCTACGCTCATTATGCTTCATGGACGTGGAGCCGACGAGAATGATTTGTTGGGGTTAGCAGAGTATTTAGATGAGCGATTGCTTATCATCAGCGCAAGGGCTCCGTTTCCATTCCAGGGGGGCGGAGGTTATGCCTGGTATGACATCGTCGGAGTAGGCAGGCCAGATCCGAAAATGTTTGAGGAAAGCTATGACATGCTCGTCCAGTTTCTCGGCGACATTGCTCAGGGTTACCCTGTCGATATTCAGCGGATTTTTCTCCTTGGCTTCAGCATGGGTACGATGATGGCCTATGCATTGATGTTGACTAAGCCGGAATTCATTTCCGGTGTTGTAGCCAACAGCGGTTACGTACCGGAAGATACGGGCTTAACCTTTCAGTGGCAAATGCTTTTCGGCAAGGGTCTCTTTATTGCTCATGGAGTATACGATCCGGTCATCCCCATTGAGTTCGGACGAAGGGCAAAAGAATTATTTTCCAAAACGCAGGCCGATGTCACGTACAAGGAATATCCGATGGCACATCAAATCAGCGAGGAAAGCTTGAAGGACATGTCACAATGGTTGGCTGAGCGCCTTGACAACAATGACTAGGAACGCCGACAATCCTCCATCGCGCAAGGAATTCAGCATTCCACAATCGACAATTGAACATGATTCCGCTTCGTGATACGATTCCGTCTCGAACCATTCCTTTTGTCAATTATGCGATCATTGCCGCCAACGCGCTCGTGTTTTTGTTTGAGCTCTCACTGGGGAGATATCTCGATGATTTTGTTTTTCAATTTGGAATAGTGCCGATTCGCTTCGTTGAGGCCGTTCAAACGACACACATCGACGCTTCGGTTATTTTTCCCCTGTTTAGTTCTATGTTTCTTCACGGCGGTTTTTGGCATCTCGTTGGCAATATGCTTTTTCTGTACATCTTCGGAGACAATGTGGAGGATCGATTTGGCCATGGGCGGTATCTTTTCTTTTATGTTCTTTCGGGGCTTGCGGCAGCATTTACTCAAGTTTTTATCAATCCTCTCTCCGAAGTTCCGATGGTGGGGGCGAGTGGCGCTATCGCCGGCGTGCTGGGTGCCTATGTACTGTTGTACCCGAATGCAAAGGTGGTGACACTTATCCCAATTTTTTTCTTTGTTCAGATAGCTGAACTTCCGGCGTTTATTTTTCTGGGGTTCTGGTTTCTCATGCAGTTTTTCAGCGGATTCATGTCTCTGGGTGTAGGAGCAGATGCCGGAGGCGTTGCGTGGTGGGCACACATTGGAGGGTTTGCGTGCGGGGCGTTGCTGATGCCGTTCTTGTCCCGGAGGGAAGGATTTCCAAAAAAGGCCTGACGGCTGTGAACGCAACGATCCAACAATCTCCTTACGATATCCTCAGTCGCTGTATCCACTGCGGTATGTGCTTGCCAGCGTGCCCCACCTATGCGCTTACCGGTCTCGAGATGTCATCTCCCCGCGGTCGAATTCGATTGATGAAATTCGTTGCAGAAGATAAACTTCCGATTACCGAATATTTTGTTGATGAGATGTATTTTTGCCTCGATTGCCAGGCGTGCCAAACGGTCTGTCCGGCGGGAGTCGAGTATGGCGAATTGGTGGAAAACGCGAGACGCTTGATTGCGGAGAATCGAAAAGATCCGCTGGCGGTCCGACTTGTAAAGAAATTCTTTCTCAGTGGTCTGTTGACATCGAATCGTCGATTGAAATTCGCCTCACGGGTGATGAGTTTTTATGAGCGGAGTGGCTTGCGGAATGCCGTGGAGCAATCCGGTTTGCTTTCGATAGTTTCGGAGCGCTTGCATGAAAAGCACTCGATGCTTCCTCACGTCGCCGATAGATTTTTTGACGACAATGTTCCCGAAGTCATCACCCCGGAAACGGACGTGAAGGGCCGTGTGGGATTCCTCACTGGTTGTATTATGAACGTTGCGTTGCCCGAAGTTCATCGAGATGCGGTTGAAGTGCTGCTCGCCCACGGTTTCGAAGTTGTGATCCCGAGAATGCAAGGTTGCTGTGGGTCACTGCACGGCCACAACGGTGAGATTGACCTGGCCAAAAAGTTGGCGATGATAAATCTTGATGTGTTGGAGCAGTATGAGATGGACAGCTTTGTTGTCGATTCGGCGGGCTGTGGTGCGTTTCTCAAGGAGTATGGAAGGTTGCTGGCGGATCATCCCGTATACGGCGCGAGGGCTTCGGCATTTTCTGCAAAGGTCAAAGAAATTACGGAATTCCTGGCAAGTATTGAACTCCAACCCTGTCCGTCAGTGAAGGCAAGCGTCACATACCACGAGGCATGTCATCTTATCCACACGCAAAAGATCAGTGCGCAGCCCAGGAAACTCATTCAGTCGATTCCCGGCGTCCAGTTTGTCGAGCTCCCCGAAGCATCCTGGTGCTGCGGCAGCGCGGGCATTTACAACATCGTTCGCTTCGATGACTCGAAGAAGCTCCTTGAGCGGAAAATGCAGCACGTAGCTTCGACGCATGCTGACATTGTGCTGACAGCAAATCCGGGCTGCCACCTGCAGCTTCAGTATGGAGTTAAGAAATATGGCTTGAAAATGGAAGTGATGCATCCCGTGTCGTTGCTGCAGAGAGCCTATGGGGGCGACTGGTGAAGCCTGTCATCATCGTGCATCATAGCGAGATCACCCTCAAGGGAGAAAATCGGGGCTTCTTCGAAAAACAACTGATGCGAAATACGCAGCGCACCCTTCACGATCTGCTTCCGGCGGCGGTTATCTCGGGAGGCTACGGGCGGTTTGTGGTTAGCCTTCCCGAAGAATTTGCGAACAATGCAGACGGGAAATGGAAGGATGAAGCCGTCAGGCGATTGTCCGACGTCTTTGGAATTGCAAATATTTGCGTTGGCGTGGAGGTCGCTCAGGATTTGGAAGTGTTTTCCAGAACCGCCGAGGGGTTGCTCGAGGGGTTGACATTTCAGACATTGAGAGTCGAAACCCGCCGCGTGGACAAGAATTTTCCGATCCACTCTATGGAGGTCAACGCCCGCGTCGGTGAGCACCTCTGCAGGCGGTTTGGTGTACGGGCAAATCTTTCGCGCCCCGACGAAACTATTTTCATCGAAATTGTCAACAAAGTAGCCTACGTTTATCGCTTGAAAATCAAGGGGGCGGGTGGACTGCCTGTGGGAGTTTCCGGCAAAGTGACAGCGCTTCTTTCCGCTGGCTTTGATTCCCCCGTAGCATGCTATTACCTGATGAAGCGCGGGGCGACGGTCACCTTCGTGCATTTTCACAGCTTTCCCTACGTCACGCGAGATTCCGTCGATCAGGTAAAGCAGTTGGTTAAACTCTTAACGAAGTTTCAGTTTGATTCCAGATTGTACGTTATCCCCTTTGGTGAAGTGCAGCAGGAAATTGTCGCTCGGACGGCTCCTCCTCTGCGCGTTATTCTCTATCGGCGGGTGATGGTGCGCGTTGCAGAGGAAATAACTTCAAAGGAACACGCACAAGCAGTAGTAACGGGCGAAAGTTTGGGTCAAGTTGCATCGCAGACCTTACGGAACATGCGCGTTATCAATGATGTGGCTAAACTTCCCATCCTTCGGCCACTCGTTGGAATGGACAAAGAGGAGATTATTGCAATTGCACGCAAGATCGGTACATACGACATTTCAAAAGAGCCGTATGACGACTGCTGCTCTTTTCTCGCACCACGGAGACCGGAAACCTGGTCTGACCCCAAAGCTGTGGAAGTGGCTGAAGCAACTTTGGATATACCCCGGCTGATCTCGTTGTGTATAGAAAAAGGCAGCGTGGAGCGGTTCTCGTTCTTGGAGGATGTAAAAAAGGCGACTGCATGAGTCGATTTTCGGGCAATCGGACTGAACCTCCAAAAATTCACTCCAGAATAGCATTTTCTTCACCGCGATGAATGAGCCAGCGGTCATCCTATAAAAATAAATCCCGGAAGAATATTCTGTCGCGGCCAATGATAGCTCATAGATTCCGGCCTCAAGAGTTCCTTCAAACAGAGCTGCAATTTTTCGCCCTAAAATGTTAAACAGTTCAATGATGACTTTACTTCGTTTCGGCAAACCGAATTCGATCGCAGTTTGTGGATTGAATGGATTGTGGTAGTTTTGGTGCAGAACGAAGGCCACGGGGATTTCTGGTGGTCCAACTTCAAGTTTCATTGATTGATGACGAAAAACTCTCTATATTGGAACAGTTACAGGCCCTGGGTTTTTCTATATGATCATCTATGAAACGCTTGGCATTTCAATTGATGGTTCTTACGGCACTCACGTGTAGCTCGTCTTCTTCACAATCATTCGTGCGCGAAATCGAAAGCATCCCTGTGACGGTCGGCGGTCAACCGGTAAGTTTACCCTGGGCTGGCGGGATCAATTCACCTGAGTTCCAATTCGTCGATATTGATGGCGATGGCGATCTTGATCTCTTCATCATGGATCGGGATAACAACGGCGTCCCACAGGTTGACTTCTACCGGAATGAGGGGACGCAATTTATCCCAAATCTTAAACTGCGACCTCATGTGATTACCCTGCCGTCGTTTTCCTACTGGTTTCTCTTTCTGGATTTGAATGGCGATGGCCTTATTGATTTGACGACCGACACCGCAGGAAGTCGTCTGAATTATTATCAGAATGCTGGCACACCTCAGTTGCCCCGGTTTGTCCTGGCAGTGGGGTCCATGCTCGACTCTTCCGGTATTCCCATCAACGCCGGAAGCAATAGTCTATCTGCATTTACCGACATCGATGGTGACGGCAGGATCGATTTTTTCTCCGGTAATTCGATCGGGACGGTAAATTTCTACAGGAATGTCGGATCGCCCAGTGTCCCAAATTTCAGCCTCATGACTAATTCCTGGCAAAATATCCTGGTGATCTCCGGCGGGTCTTGCGGAGGGTATGTGAGACCATCCTCAGCAAGCTCTGCTCACGGAGCGAGTGCCTTTTTCTTCGCGGATCTTGACCGCGATAGCGATCCCGATCTTTTATGGGGCGACTTTTTCGCAACAGGGTTGTACTATTTTCGCAATGACGGCAGTCCCCAGAATCCCGCTATGGTTCTTGTCGACACAAACTGTTTCCCATCTAATCAGGCTGTGGTAACGCTCGGCGGAAATCAGCCCAGCCTCGTCGATATCGATGGGGATGGCGATCTCGATTTCTTCGTCGGTGTAGGTGTCGTTAACGGTGCGCTCGTTCAGCGCCATTCATTTCTGTTTTATGAAAACGTCGGAGATTCCGTCAACGCCCTCTTTACCAAGAGGACAGAGGATTATCTTTCTCTGCTCGATGTTGGCAGGAACGCCCACCCCGTCTTTGTAGACCTTGACGGCGACAGCAGGCGGGATCTTCTGATCGGAAACGTCGAAGGGAACATCTGGTATTTTCGAAATGTTGGGTCGGTCACGTCCCCGAGTTTTATGCTTGTCGACACAGCCTTCGCCGGTATTTCCGGTGGCTACACGTACGCCCCAGCGTTTGCGGACATCGATCATGATGGAGACGAGGACCTCTTTATTGGGCGCTTCGATGGCAGTATGAAATTCTATCGCAATACCGGATCTCCGACGACGCCACAGTTTGTGCTCGCCCCGTCGCCGGTTGACACGATACGAGTAACCTACGACAATGCGCCTGCGTTTGTGGACATTGATAATGATAGTGATTTTGATTTGTCTGTCGGAGGATCAAACGGAAGGCTGAAATTCTACAGGAACGTCGGGAGCGATACAAATTTCGTTCCGGTTCTTGAAAGCTCGTTTTACGATAGCATCACTGTGGGCCAGGATTCCGAGCCGACATTCGTTGATATCGATGCAGACGGGGATTATGATCTGTTTATCGGAACGAGCGAGGGGAGGGTTGAGTTTTATAGGAACATTGGGAATTTCCAGAATCCTCAGTTCAGCAGAATAACAAACCATTACGCCAGCACCGACCCTGTGCAAGAGGCGGTACCAGCATTTGTTGACGTGGATGGTGATGGCGACCAGGATTTGTTCGTAGGTACGCTCACAGGTGGGATACATTTCTACCGCAATCAGGGCGCAGTTTCAGTCGGTGCTGAACCCGCTGGGCCGGAAAATTTTCGCCTGTATCAAAATTTTCCGAACCCTTTCAACCCAAATACGAAGATCGAATTTTCACTCGGTAGAGCGGGGTATGTGAATCTTAAGGTCTACGATCTCCTTGGACGCGAAGTTGCAACATTAGTCAATGCGGAAATGAAACCTGGGAAATATGAGGTCTCGTTTTCCTCCGGAGGCGGAGATGCAAGCAATCTGGCCAGTGGAGTGTATCTCTATCGACTTGTTGTCAATGCAGGGAATCCGCAGAATCCCATTATCTTCAGGGAAACGAAGAAACTGATCCTCCTGCGATAACCATTTTGAGCTGCGCCGGTGCACGGTCAATCGCATAGGCGCCCGCAACCGTTTTCCTGTAATTCGAGTCTAATCCTAAGCACGAAGGTCAAGGTTCTCCTAATCGAATGGTGCCTCCAGACAACGAACTCATCCAGCAAGCTCAGCGGGGAGATATGGTGGCGTTTGAACAGCTCGTACGGCGTTATGATCAGCAAGTGCTGTCGATCTCTGCAACGTACGTCAATGACCGCGACGACGCGAAAGATATCTACCAGGAAGTCTTCCTGCGAGTGTTCAAGGGACTTCGCAAGTTTCAGTTCCGCAGCGAGTTTTCCACGTGGCTCTACCGTATCACGACAAATGTATGCCTGTCGTTCCGTGCTCGCCATAGAAAGCACTTACATCAATCGCTCGATGGGGAGATTGAAACGGGAGACAATCGGTCCGCCGGCGTGTCACAGACCGTGGCTGATGGTTCGGCTGCAGATGAAAAACTGCTGCGTTCCGACATCAGGTCTCATGTGGAGCGCGCGCTGGATTCTCTTTCCCCACACCAGAAACTTGTATTCACACTCAGGCATTTCCAGGGATACAAACTTAAAGAAATTGCTTCCATGATGGATTGTGCAGAAGGAACTGTTAAGAAATATCTTTTTACTGCGACGCGAAGGATGCGAGAAGAGTTAGTGGATGTGTTCAATTAAAAGCAGCTTTCGGGTTCAAGGAGGACCACAGCGATGACACACAACGATCATAAACAGCGGGCTCTGCTCTCGCTGTACGGGGAACTAAGCGAGGCCGATCAGCAGATTCTGGATGAACATCTTCGCGGCTGCGGTGAGTGCCGGGCTGAGCTTGAACAGTTGCGAAAACTTCACGCCTCTCTTGGTCAATCTAAACGCCTGGAGCCGAGTAATGAGCTGCTGAATGAAGCCCGGCGGCAATTCCAGAAGACACTCCAATCCGAGCGCTCCAGCCCCGGTGCCCTGAGCGCGTTTCTCGACCTCCTCGCGCAGTTTGAACTTCCGTCATTTAAGGTCGTGTTCGGCGGCGTTTTCATCTTGGCGATTGGAATGGTTCTTGGATATTTCGCATTTACGCCCTCGTTTCAATGGGAGAGGTCCCTGATGCGTTCTGCCGTGCAAGGTGGAGGGGGAGAAGATGGGACGCGGATCACGAATCTGCGATTCACCGACGCCGATGCCGGCGATGGGGAGATCGAATTTACCTTCGATGCCGTACGAACTGTTCGTATGAAGGGCAGCATCAACGACGACGATATACGAAAGGTAATGGCATACGCCTTGTTGAATGAACAGAATCCCGGAATGCGCATACGCACGGTGAGCGCGCTTGCACCTCAGACCGAAGAGCAGCAGCCTACCGCGAAGCCAGATAAAGACGTCAGGGAATCGCTGATCAAGATTCTGACAACCGATTCCAATCCGGGGGTGCGAAAAGAGGCTCTCACTGCGCTGCAGAAATTTCCGCTCGATGACGAGATACGGGATGTGCTGCTGTACGTGCTGAAGCACGATCAAAACTCCGGGATTCGAGTGGCAGCCATAAACAGCCTCGGGAAAATAAAAGCACAGAAATCGCTTCTTGATGACGAATCACTCCGGATTCTGCGAGATGCGACTCAGAGAGATGCGAATAATTATGTTCGTATTTTGGCTAAAAACGTACTAGAGGAGATCAAACAACAATGAAAAACATCACATGGCTTTTCTTCGCGGTCCTCTGGATCGCAATTGGACGATCTCCGGCGTTGGCGTCGGGAGAAAGCGATACACAGTCAAAGTCGTTCAACGTCAGCAAAGGCGGGGTGTTGCAGGTGGATATCGGCGCGGGGGACATCAAGGTCACGCCCTGGGATAAGAATGAGGTGTATGCGACGGTGGAGGGTATCGATGAAAAGGACGTCGACCGATTGAAGATGACGCAGAGCGGTAACAAAGTCACCATAAGATTCCGGCCGAAGTGGGGATGGTTCGGAGGCTGGTCGAAGGAAAATGTTCACGTTAATGTCAGGGTTCCGTCTCAATTCAATTTGGAACTCGAAACGGCCGGCGGCGACATTGAGATTGCCGGAAGTCTCACCGGCGATGTCAAAGGCCAGACCTCCGGAGGAGATATTCGAGTTGCCGATGTGACCGGAATGGTCGAAATGAAAACTTCAGGCGGTGATATCCAGACGAAGAAGATCGGGGGCAACGCTGTTTTGAAGACTTCGGGTGGAGATATACGCGTGGGGGTCGTCAGCGGCGACGTCGAGGCTGTTACGTCCGGCGGCGACATTAAGGTTGAAAGCGTCGGGAAGATCCTTACCGCAAAGACGGCGGGCGGTGATATTATTGTGGGCGATATCGGCGGCGAAGCTACGGTCTCGACGGCCGGCGGAGATGTTAAGGTGGGGAAGGTGTCGGGGAAAGCGGGGCTCAGCACGGCGGGAGGGGATATCGAGCTCCGTGCGGCGTCGGGTTTCGTTTCGGCAAAGACTGCCGGCGGCGATGTGAAACTTGAAGACGTGTCGGGATCTGTGGAGGCAAAGACTGCCGGCGGCGACGTCCGCGTGGAACTTACTCCCGGAGGAAAAGGAAAGAGCAAGCTGGCTTCTTCCGGAGGAGATGTCAGCCTGTTCCTGCCGGAAAACGCCAGGGCCACCATTGATGCTCGAATCCGGATTCACGGATGGTGGGGCGATCGCGATGACGAGTATGACATCTTTTCAGATTTCAAATCGGAAAGTCACGAAAAGGATGAAGATGCGGAGGAGATTCGCGCAACATACGTCCTGAACGGAGGCGGGGAGAAGATTTCCCTTCAGACCGTCAACGCGAATATCGAAATCAGGAAACTGAAGAAGTGAAATCCTGACTTGGAAAGTGAATCGATATCTACCAACGTTAGGATTCTTGGTCGCAGCGGCGTTAGGTGCCTCGGCGCAGACTCCCTCGGCACCCAAGACCATTGAGGCACTCCGCGCGAGGCAGCCGATTCGTATCGACGCATCCCTCTCTGACTCGGTCTGGCAGTCGCCGGGCCGTTCGGACTTCACTCAGCGGGATCCGGTGGAAGGTGCGGAACCCTCTCAGAAGAGCGAAGTCTGGGTGGCGTACGACGATGAAGCGCTTTATCTTGCGGCGCGAATGCACGATACCTCTCCCGATTCCATAGTAACAAGAATCAGCCGTCGCGATGCCGGCTCGAATGCCGACTGGTTCTACGTCGGTATCGATTCCTACCACGACAAACGCAATGCGTTCTACTTCGGTGTCAGCGCGGGCGGCGCCGTTGAGGATGGGATTTTCTACAACGACGAATGGTCCGATAATTCCTGGGATGGCGTATGGGATGTCTCGACAAAGGTCGATGGTGGAGGGTGGACGGCGGAGATGAGGGTTCCCTATTCGCAGCTCCGGTTCGAAAAACTCGACGAGTATGTCTGGGGCATCAATTTCCTTCGGACAATCGATCGCCGTAACGAAGAAGACTACTTCGTCATGGTGCCGAAGAAAGAGAGCGGGGGAGTTTCCCGTTATGCGGACCTAACGGGCATCCGCGGTATTAATCCTCCGGCCCGACTCGAGATTCTTCCGTACGCTGCAGCGGTCGGAAAATTCCTCGAGCACGACACGGGCGATCCGTTCAACGACGGCAGCGTGTTTACCAACAATCTTGGGGCAGACATCAAGTGGGGTCTCGGCAGTAATCTTACGCTTAACGCGACTTTCAATCCTGATTTTGGTCAAGTGGAAGTCGATCCCGCCGTCGTGAATCTCACCCAATACGAGACTTTTTTCGAGGAAAAAAGGCCATTCTTTGTTGATGGGTCGAACTTTTTCGAATTCGGTCGTGGTGGAACAAACAGCAATTGGGGCTTCAACTGGGGGAATCCGGACTTTTTCTACAGTCGGCGAATCGGGAGACCACCCCGTGGGGAGGTGCAGCATGACGGGTTTACGGACATCCCCGACCGGACGCATATTTTGGGGGCGGCGAAACTCACAGGAAAGCTTGCGGAGAACTGGTCGATCGGAATGATGCATGCCGCCACCGCGCGTGAGTACGGCAAGGTCGATAGTTCGGGCGTTCGTTTCGCGGATGTTGTGGAGCCGCTGGCATACAACGGTCTTGTGCGAACGCTAAAGGAATTCAACGAAGGAAGACAAGCAATCGGATTGATCGGCACAATGACTTTGCGCGATCTCAACCAGCCGTATCTCGTCGATAATTTCAACCGCCACGCGTACGCTTTTGGGATTGATGGATGGACGAACCTTGATCGGGACCAGACGTATGCGATGACGACATGGCTCGCGACATCGCGGATCGAAGGGACATCGGATCGCCTTCTCTCGCTCCAGACTTCTTCATTGCATTATTTCCAACGACCGGATGCAAAACATGTCAGCATCGATTCAGCCGCCACATCGCTGACGGGATATGCCGGGCGTATCGCTATCAATAGGCAAAAAGGAAACTGGCGGTTTAATACGGCTCTTGGCTTCATCACGCCAGGATTCGATTCAAACGATTTGGGATTTCTATTTCAAACCGATCGAATCAACATGCACGTGGTAGTGGGATATCGGTGGTTCAATCCCGATGGAGTGTTCCGACGCAAGGGATTGACTGTGGCGACGTTCAGGAACTACAATACCGTCGGGACGAAGGTCGGCGAGGGGTACTTCCTGTTTTACGACTTGCAACTGACGAGCTACTGGGGAATCGAAGGTAACGTCATTATTCAGCCCGGGGTGCTCGACGACCGTTACGCACGCGGCGGACCGCTGATGAGAACCACAAATTTCTACGGAACAGACCAGGCAATTTATTCCGATTCACGCAAGCCACTTGTTCTCGGATACGGCCTTTTTGCCGGGCGCAGCGAGTCGGGTGGCTATCGCGTCACCATGTCTCCGAGCATAGAATGGAAACCAAGCTCGGGTGTTGCCTTACGATTTTCCCCGGATTTCACGCGCGACGTGACCATTGCGCAATGGGCAACCGATCCCATTTCGGATACAACCGCTACAGTCACATATGGCAAACGGTACGTATTCGCGAAACTGGACCGAAAGGAATTCTCTGGAAGCATCCGTCTGGATTGGACGTTCACGCCGAAACTCAGTCTGCAGGTATTCGTCCAGCCGCTCATTTCGGTGGGACGCTACACAGAATTCAAAGAACTGAAACAGCCCGGCACGTATTCGTTCAACAATTATGGGGAGGGCAACTCGACAATCACGTTTGCAAACGACCAGTACACCGTCGATCCTGACGGCACAGGTCCATCGCAAG
>Ga0247727_10014089_pt1 | contig 13351 bp, 12 predicted proteins | sample WisWelCaveWW1625_FD_202498 | JGI IMG/M metagenome (GOLD analysis project Ga0247727, IMG submission 202498) | Biofilm microbial communities from Wishing Well Cave, Virginia, United States - WW16-25 | ecosystem: Environmental > Aquatic > Deep subsurface > Groundwater > Cave microbial mat | place... | reverse complement strand
TTTGCACGTTCATCCGTTCAAGAATTTGCAGAATAATCTCCGGCTCTCGACAGAGCTTTTCGTAGCTCACAAAAACGATTCGGCTGTGATTATTCGCAAAGGCCTCTTGAAGAAATTTTTCCGTCATCGCCCAATAGGCCGCGATTCTCGCAACTTTGTCGTGATCATTGGCGTGAATTTCTTCCTGCCATTGGTTAAAAAATTCGGCCCGACCGTCTTTAATATCAAGCAACTGTTCTTTTAAACTCAAATGATCAAACAGCCAATACCAATCCGTTATTTTGGCGCTGGCGACGACGGCGCGCGGATCGCGATAGACGTGAATGATGGGCATTGCGAACGTGCTGTGCGCGGCGTGCAGGGAAAATTGGCCGCGCGTGAATTTTACCAGAACGCGGACGCGATAACTTTCCGACGGATTTTTCCGCAAAACTCGCACGGCGCGCCCGGCTAAATCGGCGCGAAGCGCGCGGTCATAATAATGATAGAGCAGTGAATGAGACGCCAACGTCTGATCCGCACAATACGGGATAAACAACTCACGGAACGATTCCGATTTTTTCGCGACGCCGTAATATTTAAACAGCTGCTTCGCGGCCGGCACCATAAAATGGAAAGGTTCGAAGATCGTCTTCGCTTGGAGAATCTCTGCCAGCGCTTCCTCCAACCAGGTTGTGCCGCTGCGCCAAAACCCGGACACGACGACAGTGTCCGCCGGATTAATTTGACCGGCCAGCGCGTGATCGATTTCTGCAGCGAGTTTTGCGTCATCCGAGGGTTCTTCATTCCGGCTGCTTGATTCGCCGGCTGGCGAAGATATGTCTTGAATCGCTTCCATCACAAATTTTCTTTAAATAATTTTTGTCATTAATGTTCATGAACGATTGGCCGGCGCTTGATCTGTTTTAATTTTTGGTGCACGGCTTCCTGATATATTTTTTCTTTCGCCGTTTTCTGCTTGCGGTCTTCAAGATTAAGTCGTTCAACGAGCGCATTCAAACGAATCTCCGGATCGGCCACGATGTGGTTGAGAAGGATTTCGAAATTCTCCACCATGCGAACGATGGTTGCCGGCTCAAGCAGATCAGCGCAGTATTCGAAGGCGCCAACGAGTCCATCCGGAAAATCCCAAATGAAAACTGCAATATCGAATCTCGCAATCCCATATTCAACCTCCAGCGGCGTCATCGTCAGCCCAGAGAACTCCAGCGTCTCCATCGCGCCCGCAGACAAACCATAACCATATACGGCCGGGTTGTAATCCGGCGTGAGCAGATCAAACACGACTTGATAGAGCGGGTTGCGGCTGGAATCCCGCTCGGGCTGCACTTCTTGCACTAACTTTGCCAGCGGCAACTCTTGATGCGCCGAGGCGCCGGACACAATTTCACGCACGCAACGCAGCAATTCGCGAAAGCTCCAATCGCCGGAGAGTTGTGTGCGCAATGGCAGGGTATTAACAAAAAACCCGATCAAATCCTGCAACTCCCTGCGATTGCGATTGGCGAAAGTAGAGCCGACGATAATGTCATCTTGTCCGGTGTAACGATGCAGCAAAACTTTGAAGGCGGCGAGCAACGTGATGAATAATGTCACTTCTTCGCGCCGCGCCAATCTCCGCAGCGCTTCCGTCAATGACTTCGGGAATTTGACAGACTGATGCCTGCCGCGAAATGACTGCGCCTGCGGACGCGACCGATCCGTGGGCACCTGCAACACCGGAAGATTGCCGCTGAGTTGTTGTTTCCAATAAGCAAGCTGCGCTTGAAAATTTTCTCCGTGCATTTGTTCACGCTGCCAAAGCGCAAAGTCGGCATACTGGATTGGCAGCTCGGGCAACGGCGAGGACTCGCCATTTGAAAAGGCTTCGTAAAGAGCGCGCAGCTCGCGAGTGAAAATGCCCATCGACCAGCCGTCGGAGATGAGGTGATGCATATTCAAAAGCAGCGCGTGCTCATCGACGCCGAGCCGCAGCAATTGCGCGCGAAATAACGGGCCTTTGGAAAGATCAAAAGCTTGCTGCGCGTCCGTCGTCGCCAAACGCATCGCCTCGGTTTCGCGTTGCGCAGAGGGCAATGCCTGCAAATCGATCAGCGGCAGTGGCAAGCGCGATGGCGGCGCGATTACTTGACACGGCATGCCATCCTTTTGCATCACAAATGTTGTGCGCAGCGTTTCGTGGCGCCGAACAATTTCACTCAAGCTTTGTTCGAGCGCCGCGACGTTGAGTTTGCCCTTGAGGCGAACAGCGCCGGGAATATTATAATGCGCTTTGCCGGGTTCCAACTGTTCGAGAAACCACAAGCCTTCCTGATTCAAAGCAAGTGGCGTTACGCCAGTATCATGTCGTCGCTGAATCGCCTGTTCTTTCGACGGCGAAACTTTGACGCCTTTTTCTTTGAGCAAATGTTCGAGCAGCTTGCGCCGTAGAGAAGAATTCGTCATTAGGTCATTCGTCATGACATTCGTCATTGGTCATTCATCACTAGGTCGTTTTGTCAAAATGCCTCGATGACTTAATGACCAATGACTTTTTTTTCTTCACCCAATTTAAAATATATTGGGCTATGTCGAACGCCGCTTGCGGTTTGCCCAACCGCCGGGCGTTGCTTCGCATCAGCGCCAGCCGTTGCGGATCATTCAAAAGTTGCGTGAGCTGAAACGACAATGTTTCAAGATGATGATTCTTGATAGCCGCGCCATTCTCCAACAAAAAATCGCAGTTTTGCGACTCCAAACCCGGAAAGGGATCGACAATCACCATTGCGAGGCCGCAGGCCATTGCTTCCGCCGCTGTCATTCCACCGGACTTGGACACGAGCACATCCGCCACTCGCATCAGCTCGTCGATGTGATCCGTAAAACCAAAAATTCTGGCGCGATGTTGCGCCGGCACGGGGATTTGTTCGAGCCGTTGCTTCAACTCCTGATTGCGTCCGGCGACCACTACGATCTCCAACGGCGTCTTCACCGCCAGCAAGGCAGTGAAAGTTTTCTCCGCCGGGCCCATGCCCAAGCCGCCGGTCAATTGCAGCACGATTGGGCGATCGCCGATCAAGCCTTGCGAACTCAAACATTGGGTGCGATCCTTTATTTCACTAAAATTCAGATGAATCGGCGTGCCGGTTATGCTGATGCGCTTTCTTTTCACGCCCAACGCCTGCAAATGCGCCGCACCTTCTTCAGTTGCCAAAAAGTAATGCTCGTAATACCTGGCATACTCCGAACGGTGCGTCACGTAATCCGTCGTCACCAAAAATTGTGGCGCATGCAACTTGCCCTGCCGTTTCAGCGAAGCAATCAACTCGCCGGTCGCGCCGACATTGACAATGAGATCCCAGGGCTCAGATTGCAAAAACGGCAAGAACGAACGCAGCAACCAGTAAGTTCCGAAACGACTCCGCAAATTGCGCTGCCAGAAGTGGAATCGGTCAAATAAAGAATACCGGCGCTCGTCATCGGGCTTATCAGCTCGCGCATACAAATGTGCCACGCGATGCGGCGCGCGCTCCTGAATCGCATTGCCGTTCTTCGCCGCGCGTCGCTGCAACCAAGCGTAGTCAAGCTGCAAAATATCGACGTCGTGAACAATGGCGTTCGGATCAAGCCGGCGCAGCGCCAGCGCAACCGCTTGCGCCCCGCGACGAGGTCCCGTGCCCGTCGATTTGCTCAAGAGCAATATTCGCGGCGACGCGCTCAAGTTTGTTGGCTCGAGAACAATCGTGCCGTTTCCATTTTCTGGCGAGGGCAATATCATGGTTAAATATGATCTCTAAATTTCAATTTATCTTTTTTAACTGTTGGTCGTTTTTCCATCCGTTGGGCAATCATTTTTATATACCTTAAATTCAAGATCATTGCTGGCGAAAAAAAAGATTCTTCCAGAATGACATTTCTTTTATTTCAGTAAATTAAACTTACTCACTTCAATCATAAGTAAACAGCACGCCGAGTGTCTGATCTTTTTCTCTCATCAATTTATTGTAAGCTTCAAGCGCATGCTGAAAATTAAAATGATGTGTTATAAAATTTGAAACAGACAGCTTTCCCTCGCTCATCAGCGCGATCATTTGTTTTCTTGCCAGCAACTGTTGCTCTCGCGGATCGAGCGGTTGAAAAGCCGGAATAATCTCAATTTCTTTGCGTTCAATATCCCACATCGGCAACGTTACATTCTCAGCAATCGTGCCCAATTGAATAACTCTGCCTTTCACTGCACAAACGGAAACAGAATCGATCAGGCTTGCTGCGACTCCGGCGGTGTTGATGACGATGGAAAAACCTTTTGATGCGGTTGCCTCATTCGTAAATGCTGCCAGATCATGTCGAGAAGCATTGATCGTCACCGCGCCGATTTCATCGGCTTTGGCCAGCCGGAAATCATGCAGCCCGGCCATGAACACTTGTGAACCGGCGTAATGAACGGCCAATTGCGCCACCAGCAACCCAACGAGTCCATCGCCGATCACCATGATTTTGGCGCCTGGTTCCAGGCGAGCTTTGCGTATTCCATACCAGGCCACCGCGCAATGGGTGATGAATGTCGCCTCTTCGTCGCTAATGCCATCGGGAAGCAAACACGGCACAAAACGTGAAGTCGCCGGCGACTCGATTAAAAAAAAGTTTGCATGTGGCGCCTGGCTGTAAATGCGTTGGTTCGGCTGAAAATCCTTGACTTGAGATCCAACTTCCTCGATGACGGCAACATTGCTATAACCAAGAGAACATGGCAGATTTGTCCAATAAAACTCGCCTCTAATTTTTCCCAGCTCCGTTCCGGTGCTGATCAAGCTTCTTACGGTTCGACACAAGATTTCATTGTCTTTAGGTTGCGGAATCGGTTGACATCCGATTTCAAGTTTGCGTTCCTGAGTTAAGACAATCGATTGCTGAAGTTTCATAAAATTTCATCTTTACTTTTTAGCGACGACGATAATCTCATTGGCGAAGCGATCTATCGGCAAAACTTTGGCAAGTCGCGTCAAATTAGCGTGCAGAAACAACTCAATTTTATATTGCTTCGAGAGCTCCAGAGATTGAAGCGGCCAGAAATTGGCGTAGCCGTGCCGTTTGTAATCGATGACAGCAAAGCCGGCGTTCTGCAACAATTTTTTGAAGCCGGATAAACCGTGTCGGTTGATGACCAACCCGCCGGCCGGATTTTTCCAGTCTTCGCCGCGCGCCAGCAATTTTTTCATCGCCTTTTTAACCGCGCCATAAACGATTCCCAAACCGAAGAGTCCGGAGATTTTGATGTTGATGGGAGCGGTAACAATCAACACGCCGCCCGGCCGGAGCAGCCTGTGCAAACAGGCCACCATTTTCGGCTCATCCGGTTGATATTCTAAAAATCCCAAAGCTAAAATTCCATCAAAAGAATTTTCAGCGAGGTTGCTCTCGGTCAAATCGCCGACGGTGAAGCGATATCGGGACGGGTCGATATCGTTTTCAAAGAACAGACGTTGGGCGAGTTTGATCATTTTCTTTGCGATATCCGTGCCGTGCACAAAAAAACCTTTCTGCGCCATCTCCAACGCCACGACGCCCGTCCCGCAGCCCGCATCGAGAATTCCGGCGCCGGGCTTTAAATGCTGATATAAGAAAGCGAGAGAAAAATCTTTGCGATTTTGCAGAACAATATCATTCACGCGGCGGGGTTTATAGTAAAGCTCCTGCCATTGCTTGCTAAAGCGATCAAATTGCGTCTCGACTCTATCGAGATGATGATGCTCTTTTTGCGTGGTTATCTCTGCCATAGCTGCCTCTAATTGATAATGAGTAATTCGTACAAGGTCTCAACGTCCAAAATCACACCGGCGATTTTCACACCATGGTTTCGGCATAAACCCGGACTTTCCCTTCCGGCCTTTTCATTCGATTCAAAGCCTTTCTGATTTTTTTTAATCTGTGCTGAGTTAACGGCACATACCAGTTTACTCGTTGCGGCCGCGTCTGGCGAATCATCTCCGGGAGTGTAAGAAAACGAAACTGCTTGCCGAGCCTTTCCAAAAGCATATCGACCGCTACAATCGTCGGCGCGCGATCGAAAAAGCGCTCTTGCAGTCCATCAAAAACGCCGTCATGCAGAAGCACGATGCTACCGGGTTGAATCTGGCTCAGGAGTTGATCGGCCATCCAATTGGCATCGCGATCGAACCAATCTTCCGCATGCACGCTCCACGTCACAACATGATAACCCAGCCACAGCGTATTGAGACGCGAGGTCACATTTTGATAACCGTAGGGCGGACGGAAAATTTTCTGCCCATAAGGCGCAATGGCTTTCGCGGCGGCGCGAATCTGCTCGCGCTGCTCGCGGCTGTTGATAAACGGAAAAGCCGGATGGCTCCAGGAATGATTGCCGATTGCATGCCCGGCCTCCGCCACGCGCCGAACCAGCTCCGGATATTTTTGCGCAAACTCGCCGACCGGGAAAAAAGTCGCGCGCACCTGGTGTCGCTGCAAAATCTCGAGCAGACGCGGGGTATATTCCGGATGCGGGCCGTCGTCAAACGTCAACGCCACTGCATCCGTTGCCGCAAAGTGTGTGATGGTTCCCGTCACCTTCTGCGCGAGACGATTATGGAACAACGTCCGAACTATCGAGTTGGAAAATTTGCGCCAGTTTTTTTCAACCGATTCAGGCAACATATCGGATCTTACCAATGACCTAATGACATTTAAGTTTCAACGCGCTGCAATTGCAGCCGTTTCTTTAATCCTTTTTTAATCTTCTGCAATTGTTCCTCAGCCGTTCCTTCATCACTTAAAAGTTTTTTCGCGCCCTCCATGCCCAGATGATGTAGAGCAAAAGCGCTGATCTCCTCCAAAGGGCCGTGGGTTCGTTCAAGCGCCGACACCACTTTTTCAGCTTCCGCTTTATTATAAGCATAATAATCAGCGTATTTTTCCTTCAGCCAGGCCTGGCTATCGCCGAGATGGAAAGTCGCGTGCAGCTTGCGAAACACCGAAAAATTCCGCGCGTGGCAGACCAGATTCATAATTAATACATGATCGATCCATGGAATGCCGAGACAAACGCCGCCCAACTTATATTGTGGATAAGCTTCGCGCTTGAAAACAAAACAATCAAAGCCCGGATGCTTATTGCCCACTTCGGCATACATCAAAGGAATTTCCGCCGGGCTATCATAAATCGTCTCGACGGTGCGGCGATTAATGACAAAGCTATCATAGCCTTGCTCGATCAAAGCATTCACGGTGACATAAAAATAAGGCAGCACCGCGATATCGACATTGGTATAGATGAGATATTCCGCATCAGTGGCGGCGTAGAGACGATCTAAAATATCCGCCAGCAACGGCAGCTTTCGTTTTTTTTGAAAATTTCCGAGATCAAGAACGGAGCGCTCGAGATCGGGAGTCAAATGAAACCCGTCGGGAATCAAAGCGCGGTCTTCAGCATATTGGGCCGTGAACAAATCCACTTCGACTTTGCCTGCGGCAAATTTTTTAGCCGTCTTCATCGTCTCGAACGTAATGGGCTGAGCGGCATAAAGATCCGAGGCTTTGTCGACGATGACGGGATTAATCATGTGCGCAATTTTTCTCATTAATTTGTTCCAGTTGGAATGCAGTACAAAAATAAATTTTTTCGTTTCTTTTCATTTCCACGTAATCCCGACCCGTTGTGGGTCGCTATCGGAGCCATTAAACTTGGTCTCGCAATAGTGCCCCACAAGGGGGCAGGGCTACAATGACTCAATGACTAATGACCTGCAATGACTCAATGACTTAATGACATAACCCTGCGCCACGAGCCAATCGCCCGCGAGAGCTTCGATTTTTTCAACTTGCTCTTCCGACAAAGCGCCTTTCCATCCGCCGGTTGCGCCGGAGTAAATGTGATTGGCGTGCAATTGCGTATGCGGGTCGAAAAAGGCGTTGCCATACGCGCGCTTTAATTTACCTTCTTTTTTGGCCTCTTCAATGCGTTCCTTTTGGCGTTCCAAATTATATTCCGCGGCGATTTGTTGGCATTTTTCGTTGTCAATGCTTATTCCCAAATGCGCGGCGATGCGCTCGACTTCACCGGGCACATCAGTGAGCATCGTTTCGTATTTCGACGCCAACACGCGCGGCAAAGCCATCCATTTATTAAATTGGCGCAGACAGGTTTCGATAAATGCCGTTTCCCACAATTGCTCGAAGGTGAGCTCATGTTTCCGCATGCAAGAAACATACGCATCACGGAGATCGCGATAACAATAAATGCCTTTGGCATTTTGGCGGTCAAACTCTTTTGCCATTTTCTCCGAACAAGCATGGGTTTTGAGAACTTTCCAGTTTTGATCAACCGCATGTTGCTTGCGCAACTTGCTGAAGCGCTCCGCTTTTACCCATTCCACTCGCTTGCCCAGCCCGGCCTCTTCAACGAGCCGCGCCGTGATCTGAAATTGCAAAGTCGAGCCGGAACGCTGCATGCCGCAACAAAAAATCCACATCGTGTTTCTTCCCTAAATTTAATCTTTCAACGAAACTAATGACCACTGACTAATGACAACACCTAATGATGCGCAGCAAATGACGCATTATATGTACCCCAGCTTCCGCAACGTTTCTCCGGCCTCGCGCAAAAATACTTCCAACACCTCGGCCGGCATTTCATCTTTATGGCTGCCGATTTCACCGCGCCTCATAAAGAGCTGGTCTTTTGGCCAATTCGGAAAGGCGACGCCGCCATCGCGAATTTCTTTTTGACGCAGTTTTTCAAATGCGGCTTGCTTTGCCACTCGCGCCAAAAAATCGTCTTCACGCTCAACGCCGGCAAAGTCACAAAAACGCCGCAGCTCTTTGAAAGTATCCTGCTTCAAATCCTCATATTTAATGACCAGCATTTGCGCCTGATACGGGTTGGACAACCACGCTTCAACGTGCTCGTGCCATTGATAGGGCCAAATCACTTCTTGCCCTTGCACGACTTTCAAAAAATCGACTTGCTTTTTGGTCTCGGCCGGAATGTGATGAAAATAAGAAACCATGACGTCGCGACCATCGCGCACGAGATAGATGACGCGCTTATATTTCGGCCTTGGCAGAAAATGCGATTTGAAAAACATCGGCGTGCCGTAGCGCTTGTAATATTTTTGCATGTGACCAGGCACTAAATCTCTGATGAGCGCATACGGCGCAAACTCCGGGTTGACGCCATAGATCGCGCCGGCAATCAGGTTCTGAAACCAGGTGGTGCCTGATTTAGGATGGCCGACCATGAAGATATCCTCGTCAACCGTTTCGGTATTGGGAACCAAGCCGGTCAGGGAACGGATTTGGGAATTGATTTCGTCGCTTATTTTGGTCATAATGATTTGCACGAATTTTCTACAGAAACTCGTTTGGGAATCATCGCTGAATACTTATTCATTGCTCATAACATTGAACTCGAGCGGATAGCGAGAAAACGGGCTAAACTCATCGAACGGGCCGTGCTCTTTTTCGATTTCCATCAGGACTTTCGCGGCCTCGCTTTTGTTATGAGCAAAATAATCGAAATACTCTTCGCGCTGCCACGTCAGATCATTGCCGATATGAAACGTCAAATGCTGCTTCTTGAATTCCTTGAATTGTTTGGCGTGACAGGCCAAATTCCAAATGAAAACCCGGCCGATCATGGGCGCGCCAATGCAGACCGCGCCGAGCTTATATTTGGAATAAACCTCCCGCCGAAAAACAAAACAATCATGCCCCTCGTGCCTTTCGCCGGCTTCGGCATACATGAGAGGAATTTCCGACACGCTTTGATACTTCGACAAAATCGTTCTTCGATTAATGACAAAGGCGTCGTAACCTTTCTCAATAAAAGCATTCACCGCCGCATAAAATTGCGGCATCAAGGCGATATCGACGTTGGTGTAAATGAAATACTCCGCGTCCGAAGCTTCGTAGAGACGATCCAAAATATCCGCCAGCAAGGGTAGTTTCCGCCTTATCTGAAAATTACCCAGATCAAGAACCGAGCGCGCCAGATCAGGAGTCATTTGAAAATCTGCCGGAACCAAAGCGCGGTCTTCGGGATATTGAGCGGAAAAAAAAGTTGCCTCAACCTGATCGCGAGCAAACTCTCGAGCAATTCTCATGGTCTCGAACGTAATGGGTTGGGCGACAAACAAATCTGATGACGGCCCAACGCTCACCGGATTAATAATATGCGCAATTTTTCTGACCATACAATCAATGACTAATGACTAATGACCTAATGACCTAATGACTTTTAAAATGACTTACAAATAACCAAGCTTGCGAAGCGTCTCGCCAGCGTCGCGCAGAAACACCTCCAAAATTTCCGGCGGCATTTCATCTTTGTAGCTGCCGATTGCGCCGCGCCGGACAAAGGCTTTTTCCTTCGGCCAGGTTAAAAGGCCCATGCCGTTCAAAGCTTCTTTTTGGCGCATTTTTTCAAACGAAGCCTTTTCAGCCATCAATTTCAAAAAAGCGTCGTCGCGTTTCACACCAGCGAATTCGCAAAACCTCTGCAACTCGTTCACAGGATTCGTTTTCAAATCTTCGTACTTGACGATGAGCATCTGCGCTTCATAAGGATTTGACAACCACGTTTCAACATGCCGGTGCCATTTGCAGGCGGCCGGAAATCCTTTTTTGCCTTTCACCACTTTCAAGAAATCGGTTTCTTTTCCTTCTTCCATGGTTTTGAAATGGTGAAAATAAGAGACCATGACGTCACGGCCATCGCGAATCAAATAGACGACGCGCTTGAATTTCGGCTGCGGCAGATCATGCGACTTGAAATACATCGGCGTGCTGTAACGCTTGTAATAGGGACGTTTCGGACCGTAATTCGGAACGAGATCCCACACCAGCTTGTAAGGCGCCAGCTCCGGATCGACGCCGTAGATCACGCCGGCCACGAGATTGCGAAACCACGTGGTACCCGATTTCATATAGCCGACGATGATCACGTCGTTCTCAAAGATTTCGCTGTTGGGAACCAGCCCGGTCAGGGACTGGAGCTTCGCGTTGAAATCGGCGTCGATATCTTGATTGTTCATTGGTTGCTCTTTAATCTGTTACAGGTTGAATCTTTGTCTTAAAAAATAGAAAAATTAAAAAAGAATTGCCCAACGGATAGAAACAACTCAACTGATAAAAAATTTTAATCCGCTGGGTTGTTTCTATCCGTTGGATTAATTATTTTCATGGCATCGCTTTTATTCTCTCGCATCAGCGGCATCTTTGTTAGCCACATACCATTGTATGGTTTTTTCCAACCCTTCGCGCAAAGAAGTCGGCGGCTGCCATTGCAGCGCTGCTTTCATCTTGCGCACGTCGAGGATTTTTTTCATCTGGCCGTCCGGTTTTTCGGTATTCCAAATCAATTCTCCGTCAAAGCCGGAAACATTTTGGATCGTCTCAGCCAGCTCGCGAATGCTGGTGCCGATGCCGGTACCGATATTGACCGGCTCAACGTCATCATATATTTCAGCGGCGCGCACAATCGCTTCGGCAGCATCGTTGACGTAGAGAAATTCTCGAATCGGCCGGCCGGTTCCCCACACTTCGACCGCCGCGTCATTTCTCTGTTTGGCTTCGACAAATTTGCGAATGAGCGCCGCCGCAACATGAGAGCGGTCGGGATTATACGTGTCACCCGGCCCATAAAGATTCGTCAAAATCAAATGAATGCCATTAAAGCCGTATTGTTTTTTGTAAGCCCAACACTGGATTTGCATCATTTTCTTGACCGTACCGTAATTCCGCACGGTTTCATGCGTCGGCCCATTCCACAAATCATCTTCTTTCAGCTCGCCGGTGAGATAGCCCGGATAGGAGCAGGCCGTTCCAACGCCGACGAATTTCTGCACGCCGCTCAACCGGCAGGCTTCGATGACGTTGGCGCCCATCATCAAATTTTCATAATAAATTTTTGCCGGATACATTTGGTTGATCCAAATGCCGCCGTAATAGGCCGCGCTGTGAATCACTATTTCCGGGCGATGCTCGGCAAAACAGCGCAAGCCGTCTTGCAAATGAATCAGATTGTAGTCACGCCGGCGCGGCACAAAGACTTCAGCGCCTTGCTCGCGCAAGGCTTCGACGACGGGCGCGCCGAGAAAACCGGCGCCGCCGGTGACGATGACTTTTTTGTTTTTCCAGAAAGACATCTTTTGACCTCGCTTGTCATTCGGAGGAATCTTTTTTTATCAAGCACTGTACTTGTACGAAAAAAGATTCTTGCAGAATGACATTACTTGGTTCATTGAAAATCAATCCTTTTCCAGCACTCTTTTGCAGCGTCATTGCGAGCGCAGCGAAGCGATCCCCAGAAATAACGGATAGTTTCGTCGCAATGACATTGCACGCTCAAAAGGAAGCGCTCCCGCGGTCAAAGATCAATCTCCGGTTAAACCGTAGGAAACATTATCGACCAGCTCGCCGCCGTTGCTGTCCTGTTGCACCAAACGGAGACGGGTAATCGGCGTCTGATCTAAGGCGACGACGCCAAAGAAGGTCGGAATCGTTGTGCCCGTCGCCACGCCGCTGATGATGCCGAGCAGGACGCCGTTAAGCCCGTAAACCTCGACGTCCAAAATCGACGGCCCAAAGGGATTATACAAATTCATTCCTACGAGATTGACTTCACCGGGCTCAAATGAGATGTCCAGATCAGCGACAAAAAAATTCGGCCCGACGACATTACTCGGAAGCCCGAGGAAGCCCGTGGTGAGCAAGATCATTAGCTCGCCACCATTCGTTGAGAATGAGATTCCGTCGGGGATGGCTCCTGGGGAGAAGCACTCGTTGACGGCGTCGCTGTTGAAAGCTCGGCCAGCGCAAAACGAGTTCGGAGGCGTATTAGCATTCTCGAAATTAACCACGGTCTGATCGGGAGCAAGTGCATTGAAACTCGCCCGATTGGTGTAAACGCCGAGATTCCCTTGAACCGCTACTTGCTGCTGTGGGATGTTAGATTTGGAAAGCTTCGGCACGACGCCACTTTGATAATCGGTATACGACTGCCCGCTTCCTTGGCTGAACTCAGCAGGATTGGGAGATGTCAACTCAACTGACTTCTCTCTGCTGCAGGAGAATATCCCGAGCAGCATCGCCAAAATCCCTGCAAGAATAAAGATGCGTTTCATAGTGACTCTCCATGTCTTTAAAGGTTTAAAAAATGGGCAGGACAGACAGACTTTCTGTCATTGCCGCTGCGTTTTATAATCGTTTCGGATCGTTTGATTAGAGTCATGGCGAGCAAAGCGAAACAATCGGTCGCAACCACCCAAGAGACGCCACCCGTCGGATTGCTTCGTCGCTGCGCTCCTCGCAATGGCTACAATTTTAATCCGCTACGAGCAAAATTTATATCACTACT
>Ga0247727_10014088_pt1 | contig 13351 bp, 11 predicted proteins | sample WisWelCaveWW1625_FD_202498 | JGI IMG/M metagenome (GOLD analysis project Ga0247727, IMG submission 202498) | Biofilm microbial communities from Wishing Well Cave, Virginia, United States - WW16-25 | ecosystem: Environmental > Aquatic > Deep subsurface > Groundwater > Cave microbial mat | place... | reverse complement strand
ATTTCTTTCAAATCGATGGCCAAGACGCCAAGATCGCCGTTTTTGTGCAGGCGAGGGATTAATCCATGGCCGATTTCGCCATTGGCGCCGCTGATCAACACAACTGGTTTACGCATGACGGCTCCGGTGCTTATACTGATCTTCTGTTTGCTCCTGGCGAAATCAATTTAGAATGATTTGGATAAATGTCAAGGCGCGCTTGACTTTTGCCAAACACTGTGCGATCATGGCGGCAATGAACTTTGCGTGGACTCCGGTCTGGAGGCAACAAGCACATTGCACCTGATTTCCTAACCCCGAGGAACAGGATATGACACCCTACAACGTCGACCGCGAGAAGCTGCTAAACGCTATTCTCTTCTTCACCCAAAAAGTGAAATACCCGGTCACGACCAAGATTTTCAAGCTGCTCTTCGTGTTAGATTTTTTCCACTTCAAACAGTACGGCCAGACTGTGACGAACCTGAACTACTACACGCTAGGATCGGGACCCGTTCCGTCGGATTTTTTGGATGAAATAAAATCAGGAACAGTGCCTGAGGATTTTCAGAACGATCTTGCGCTCGCTCCTTTTCAGCCCGTGAGCATGAACGCGCAGGAGTTTGAATTCCAGGCGAAGCGGCCTGCAACGCTCGGCGCTTTCTCGCAACGAGAAAAAAAGATTTTGGATGAGCTGGCGCATGCTTTCGAAGATGCGAGTCCGCACATGTTGTCGGAGACTGCATTTCTCAAAAACCGGCCATGGAAAAAAACGCTAGAGGAAAAAGGCGAGGGCAAGCTGATCGATTATATTTTAGCAATCGACAACGAGGCGCGAATCACGAGAGAGCATGCGGAAGAGGCGCTGAAGGAACGCGCGGGCAGGAAATTGTTGAAGTAAAACAATCCACTTGATCTTTAACAAAAATCCTACGTCGAACGCGGCTGGCGTTTACGAATTACGAATTATTTTTTACCACGTTTTTCATATTCTCCCGAAGCAATCATAGCAAAACCATTCACCAGCTGGTTGAAAACATATGCGTATGCATGAACAACGCCGTCAGCGCTTTCAACTGGTATTTGCTTTCGAACATACAAGCTGCGTTCCGGCTCCTTCGGCCAGTAGCCTTCAATCACGTCCAAAGTAGCAAAAAAAGTTTCAGCATCGATCACTTCATACAGCTCGCCGTTTATCGGCTCCCCCTCCTGATTATCGATTAGCCCGACAAACTCCCCCAAATCGTAAAGTGAACCGCGCGTGGTCGCTGTTCCAAGAAAACGGACTTTGTGGTCGCGATTAAGAAAAGCGCCGCGCTCACAACCGGACATCAGGGAGCCGTAGACGAAGAGCAAATTGTTTTGTTCAAGCCCAGTCATGAGGCTTCAAGAGTGGGTGAGAGGGCGAGTGGGTGACGCGGCAACATCCCGCGCATCCACTCTTAAGTTTTTTCAAAAACACTTGCAAGCCAAAGCGTTCCCATGCAACTATCAAAGCATTTTGCGAGATTATCGCCTTGCGATCATTCCGGAAGAAGTTCGATGTCGATGCTCAACGCCGGAAGCTTTTGCAGAATCAGCCGATGCGGCGCTTTATCGTCGAAAAAGTAAATCTGCCCTGCTTGACCGGCGTTCACCTCCACCCGGCGGCAGCGGAAGGCGCCGGCAGGCACGGTGATCTCTTCGAGACGCGATACTGTCGCTCGATATGAGAGCCGCCCGCCTTGCTGTGGGTTGAATAGTGGAAATGTTATGATTTTTCCGACCTTCAAGTCGCTGGCGCGCAGAGCAAATTCGGCAGCATTGAAATCTACGGTGCCGGACGGAATAAGCTCGTCGATGCGACGGTCGCCACCGAGCGCCGGAGGAAGTTCCATTCTGCCGCTGACGCGATCGGATTTGTAATTCAAGCGAATCACGTGAGACTGGTTGGCCTGCGTGATGTTGGTGTAGCTCGAAATTGTTTGCAGCGTGCTGTCGGCGCGGAGCAAAACCTCGGTCGTTTGATTGAACGCGCCGCTGATCACCTGCACGATGCGTATGAGCGGAATGTTATTTTGCGTTTCCCGCCGGATGCTGACACTGGCAACGCCGATTTGTTTACCGGCAGAGACCACGCGATAGTTCGCGGTTTCTTCGTTCAGGCGCGCCGGGTCAAATTGGGCGAAGCCGATACTAGCCAGACTACAAAACAAAGCGCACGCAAAGACGCTGAGACGCAAAGAATACGCAAAGCCATTTCTTTGCGATTCGTAGTGTTTTTGCGGCTCTGTCTGTCGTTTTTGTATTCTTCGCAACGATCTCACCTTTAAGAATTAATCAGCGTTCAATGTCGCTGAGTGATGCAATTACTTTTTCATTAACTTTTCGAGTTCTGAAATCTCGCGCGGTACGCCTGACGACATGAGTTTGTAGCCGCTTTCCGTCACCAGAATGTCATCCTCAATACGCACGCCGATGTTCCAGTATTTTTGATCGATGTCTTCGGTGTTTTCGGGAATGTAAATGCCCGGCTCGATGGTGAACACCATGCCCGGCGCAAGCACATCATAATTGCCGGGATCATGGGTGTCCAATCCCAAGCCATGGCTTGTGCCGTGAATGAAAAATTTTCCATAGCCGGAATCGTCGATCACTTTTTTTGCCGTCGCGTGAACGTCGGAAAACTTCATGCCGGGCTTGACGATTTGCATCGCAGCATCTTGTGCGCGATAGACGATCTCATAAATCTCCCGTTGCGCTGGAGAGAATTTACCGTTCACGGGAATCGTTCGCGTCACGTCGGCGGCATAGTTGTGCAAGTCTGCGCCAACATCGAGAACGACGACGTCGCCGTCTTCCATCTTGCGGCGATTTTCCCAATAGTGCGGGCTGGTAGAATTTGGCCCGGAACCCACGATGCTGGGAAATGAGACATCCTCCGCGCCGCGAATTTTGAAGCCGTATTCGATCTGCGCTTCCAATTCATATTCAAACATGCCCGGCTTCACTCTGGCAATTGCCTCGCGCAGGCTGGCGCAGGTCAGATCAATCACCTGTTGCATCAACGCCAACTCTTCCGGCGATTTGATCGTGCGCATGGCAGTAATCAAAGTCGCAGTCTTTTTTATTTTGAGCTGCGGATTTTTTTGCCGCAAGGCTTTTTGCGATTCGCGCTCGATCCAAAAACGCTGGTTAGACACTTGCTCGTGAATGAAAGCCGGATCATATGACGGCACATAAACCAACTTGACGCTCGGCAAGATTTTTTCTATGTAATCTGATAATTGGCTATTCGCCAACGCCTCCTGAAATCCAAGCTCGGCTTTTGCCTCTTCAAAACCAAGACGTTCGCCAAACCAGCGCTCGGCCATCGGGTTGCGCTCCGGCAGAAAAATAATCTCGCGAACTTTTTGCTCGCCGATTCCCACGCCCTGAGGAACAAGCATCAAAGCGCAGTTTTCTTTGTCGATGCCAGTCATATAGAAAAAGTCGCTGTCTTGATGATACTCATACGGCGTGTCCCATTCGCGCATCTTGGGCGTCGCCGAAAACAAAACCATCGCACTGCTGTCACCTATAGCCTGCATCAGCTTCTCGCGGCGCGCCTTATAAAGTTCCGGCGAAAGGTCGTTAGCAGCATCTTGAGAAAATGATGGCGCCGCATAAATAAGAAACGCCATCACAAGCGCCAAAAATCTTTTCAGCATAGAGTTTTTCTCTATCTATTCTGCGCACGTCCCAAGTTTGAAAAAGCAGACCACCCATCTCCGAATCAGATCGATCGCCTACTTTCTCTCATCCTAAAATATTGCCGCTATTTGCGACTTGCAACTTGCATCTTGTTACTTCACCAGCGTCACCACTGTTTTTGTCGACGTGGATTGCGGAATGGTCATGCTCATTTGGCCGGTGAGGGCGATGGTCATTTCAAGGTCGGCATTATTCGTTGCAACAACCAGCAGACCCTCTTTGGGCGCAAAATAGGCGATGCCGCTGCTCGGCCCTTCACCTTCCACGAAGAAATTCATCCCCATGTTCTTGCCTTCTCCCTTTATCTTCACCGCGCCGGTATAGGAGACTCGAACACACCTATAACCCAGCGTATCGACTTCCGCTCCAACCGTGTATGTGTGATTGGGCGAGAGAATAGCCTGCCCGCCAGCCTGCTCGATCGTATCGGCTCTGGCAATGCTCCACGACTCGCCGAGCTTCACCTCCTTGCCAGGAAACTCAATCAAGTGCAACGACGAATACTGACCGCCTACTTGCGCGGCCATGCCAGCGAGTTTGACGCTGTCGACAACCGTGGATTTTATTTTGTTCCCAAGCGCGCTCATCACTTGGCGCGTGCGCTTGCCGATGAGCCCTTCGGGATTTCTGAATGTCGAGTCCATCGGCGGATTTTGGCTCTTGACATGGAGGCGAAGCGAATCCAACGCATAAACGAAGGTTGCAGTTCCATCTTTATCTACATTTTCCACATCGATGTGCATCATGCTCATGCCTTCAATGGCGGAAGTCATTTCCTGCCCCATCATCTCCATAGATTGATCGGTCTTGACGCTCGTCATGTACTTCAGGCGCTGCCCCTTTTGGAAATGATAGGCGAACTTGTAAGCGCCGGCAGCCAGGGCCAGGGTGGCAATCACGCTGACGGCAAGCGCTGTCAACATCAACTTTGACAACTTTTGCAAACGCATACTTCCTCCAAAAGTGAAATGCTCGAGCTTAAGCCACCAATCGGGAGGTGGGCTTCGAGACATGGGTGAAACCTGCGGTCTTTGTGATTTCTTGGTGACGCCACCCGGACGGCGCCATCAGCTTGATGTAAAATTACTTTGGATCCACAAATTCAAAACGCTCGCTTGTATTCGCAGCGCGCCAGGCCACACGAAACGCCAGCGTGGCGATTTTAGCAATCTTGTGTTCATCGATTTTGTCGGGATGGTCGCTCACTTGATGATAATCTTTGTGCAATCCGGTAAAATAAAAAAGAAACGGAATTTTCTTGCGAGCGAAATTGTATTGATCACTGCGATTATCAAAACTGTCGATGGAATAATCGAGCATCAAGCCGACTTCGCGATTTTCTTCTTCGTTGATTTTGATCAGATCCGGGCTGCTCTTCACGCCACCCACAGATACCGAGTCCGGCGCATTGCGGCCCACCATGTCGAGGTTCAGCATGGCCACGGTTTTATCAAGCGGCAAGAGCGGTTTTTCAACATAAGCGCGCGAGCCGAAAAGTCCTTTTTCTTCGCCGGCAAAAGCCATGATCAGAATGCTGCGTTTGGGTTTCTTTTTCGCCGCGCCGAAGGCTCTGGCAATTGCCAGAACGGCGCACGTTCCCGAGGCGTTATCGTCGGCGCCGTTGTAAATCGAATCCGCGCCCGCTTGTTTTTTGAGATAGCCGACATGATCGTAATGCGCGCCGATGACGACGATCTCGTCTTTGAGTTTTTTATCGCTGCCATCAACCAACCCAACCACGTTGCGCGTCGTCTGCATCATGGTCTCCGTGGTGGTTCGCAAGCGAACTTGGATGTTCGATAACAAAAAAGATTTTGGTTTATACGCCGCATCGATTTGCTGTTGCAATGTCCGCAAAGAATCTACACTGCCGAAAAGGTTTTGAACGGCTAATTCGCCGACTTGCAGGACGGGAATTTTTTCTTTATCGGTAAGAGCAAGCGTGAGCGGCAACGCCTCATCGGGAATGCCCTCAAATAAAGATGGCCAGGGAAAACCGCGCGGCGCGAGGCTGCGATGATTCACCGGATCGGTGACGATTAAAACGCCGGTAGCGCCGTGATCGATAGCGTTCTGCACTTTCCAAGCGACTTGTGCATACTCGGTGTCCTTCTCGCCGTCAAACGGGCTGGCCGCATCTTTTTCACCCGGCTCATGGCGAAGAACGAGAACGACTTTTCCTTTCACACCGAGATCGGCATAATCATCATAATCGTATTCAGGCGCGGTAATGCCGTAACCTGCAAAGGCGAGAGAAGCGATGACCGACGTGCTGGCAGTCATGTCGAACGGCATGAAGTCTTTTTTGATGGCGTATTCCTGCTCGCTGCCGCTGACTGATATGGCTAATAAATTTTCTTTTCCGAGTCGCACAGTGCCGACTTGAAATTCGTTGAAATAGCTGCCGTTCACCGGCCTCAGTCCATAGTGTTGAAATTCTTTGGCAATGTAATCTGCAGCGCGGTCAAGCTCTGGGCTGGGCGTGTTGCGGCCCATCATTGCATCGGCGGCGAGAAAATCGATTTGCTGGCGAATGTCGGCAGGGCGAATCGCGTCAAGCGCTTCTTTGGGTGGTTTCGGGGTATCGAGAAAAACAAGAAGTGACGAAGCAAATCCTACAAGCAACATGAATTGTTTTTGCATTAATGGCGGTCTCCTCAAAATAATCTAAGTTGTGCACACACCGGCTGCAATATCCTAAAGAAATCTGATAAACCCAAACACTTCTTTTGATCCATTACCAAATGCAGTGAAAGGGAGATTGAATATCATTACCCTTTTTCCCCGCTCACCCTCTCTCCCGCTCTTTCTTTTACTCGTACCTCAGCGCCACAATCGGATCCAATCTCGCTGCTTTGCGCGCTGGGAAAATTCCAAAAAAAAGTCCAACGCTCGCTGAGAGAGTGACCGCAAAGATGACCCAGCCGATTGGCAGCACAAAAGGAAAGCCTAATAGAGTTGAGGCAAGCAAGGCTAAACCGATGCCGACGAAGACCCCCAGCGCCCCGCCAATCCCAGACAACGTCGAGGCCTCGACCAAGAATTGCCAGGTAATCTCGCCGCGCGTCGCGCCGATGGCTTTGCGAATGCCGATCTCTTTTGTGCGCTCGGTGACCGACACCAGCATGATCACCATCACGCCGATGCCGCCGACCATCAGCCCGATCGAGGAAAGCACGACGAGCACCAGCGCCACAGCGTCGGTCAGCTTCTTGGTAAATTCGACAACCGCTTCCGCAGTAATAATTGCAAAGTCATCAGGCTCGCCGAGCGGCACTTTGCGTCGCGCCCGCATAAGCGAACGCATATTCTCTCTCACTTCGTCAACATGCTCCGGGCCTGAGACGATCACACTGATTTCCATTTCCTGGCGATGGAACTTGAAATCGCGCTCGAAAGAGGTATAGGGGATGACCATGAAATTTTCGGCAAATCCGCCAAAGATGCTCTTGCGATTGGAGAACACGCCGAGCACCTCGTACTCATGCTGGTTGATGCGGATTTTTTTTCCAATCGGATCCTCATCCGGAAAAAGTGACTTTGCCGCTTTATCGCCCAATGCGACGACACTGCGACGGTGATCTATCTCATGCTGGCTAAAATATCTTCCCTCGGCGATGCTGATATTCTGCACATACATCAAAACCAGATTGGAGCCGGCCATGTGAATCAACTGCGCCTTGCGATCTTTGTATTTGGCCGAGACGCCGCGTCCGTATTCCACATACACGCCGGAAATGTGTGGAAGCTCCTCGAGCGCAAAGGCGTCATCAATCGTAAATCCTTTGCGCTTCTCCCACTCTTTCTCGCCCTCGCCGGCAAAGAAATCGATCTTCGACAAAAAAAGAAACGGCGTGTCGTTGCCGCTGATGGATTGAGCGATGAATTTCTCCAGACCGGCCAGCGTCGCCACCATGCCCATCAAGCTCGCGACGCCGATCATCACGCCGAGGATGACCAGGCCGGAGCGCATTTTGTGCGCGCGTACGGTGTCAATGGCCTCGCGCATCGACTCTTTGATTTTGTCAGCCATCACCCCGCGGGCCACGGATGTATCTACGGACATTTCTCTATCTCCGAAGTGTTGGATTACGGGATTGATGGATAAATGGATTGTTGGATTTTTGATAACAACAGGTGGGAGGTGTCATAGCCCATCAATCCATCAATCCAATAATCCATTTTCTAATCTGCCATCAAATCGCATTCGTGCCTCATTCGTACCTCAACGCCACAATCGGATCGAGCCGGGCTGCTTTGCGCGCCGGAAAAATTCCAAAGAAAAGCCCGACGCTTGCAGAAAGTGTAACGGCGAAGATGACCCAGCCGATGGGCAATACAAAAGGAAAGCTCAAGAGCGTTGAGGCGAGCAATGCCAAGCCAATCCCGACGATGATCCCCAGCGCACCGCCAATTCCGGAAAGCGTCGCCGCTTCAACCAAAAATTGCCAGGTAATCTCGCCGCGCGTCGCGCCGATGGCTTTGCGAATGCCGATCTCTTTTGTGCGCTCGGTGACCGACACCAGCATGATCACCATCACGCCGATGCCGCCAACCATAAGGCCGATAGAGGAGAGCACAACTAAAACAAGGCCAACTGCGTCCGTCAGTTTCTTGGTGAAATCCAAAATCGCATCCGCGGTGATGACCGCGAAGTCATCGGGCTGGCCAAGAGGAACTTTGCGACGCATCCGCATCAGCGCCCGCACGTCTTCTCTCACGGCATCAAGATAACGCATGTCTTCGACTATGATGCGAAATTCTGGCCCTCTGCGCCACAGCAGAAAGTCACGCTCAAAAGCGGTAAAGGGAATGGCCATGAAGTTTTCCGCCAGGCTGCCCATAAAGGTCTTGCGCGCTCCAAAGACGCCGATGACTTCATACTCTTCTTGTGCCATGCCATGCGCATCAATACGAATTTTTTTGCCGATGGGATCTTCGTCCGGAAAAAGCGAGTACGCGGCTTTGTCGCCGAGGACGATTACTTTTCGGCGATGATCTTCCTCGAATCGGGAGAAGTATCTCCCTTCCGCGACATTGATACTGTTGACGTGCAAAAAGGGCTGGTTCGTTCCGACGAGCTGAATCAGATTCGCTTTATGGTCTTTGTATTTGACGACGACGCCTTCGCCATAGACCACCATGACGCCACGCACGTGCGGCAATTTTTCCACGGCAAAGCCATCATCGATTATAAAATTCCTGCGAGTCTCCCATTCTTTGTCGCCGTCACCGGCAAGAAAATCCACTTTGGTCAGAGCCAGAATCGGCGTTTCATTGCCGCTGATGCTTTGCGCGATGAATTTCTCCAAGCCGGCCAGCGTCGCCACCATGCCCATCAAGCTCGCGACGCCGATCATCACACCGAGGATGACCAGACCCGAACGCATCTTGTGCGCGCGTACGGTGTCAAGCGCCTCGAGCATGGATTCTTTGATTTTGTCGGCCATCACACCGCGAGTTGCTGTCTTGCTGATTGACATTTTTGTCTCCATATTCAGTGAGAGGGAGAGTGGGCGAGCGGATGATGAAAATCAAAATCCGTTTCTCCCGTCCTCCCTCACGCCCACCCTTTTTTCTACTCGTGCCTCAACGCCTCTACCGGATCCAGCTTCGCCGCGCGCGACGCCGGATACACGCCGAAAAACAATCCGACGAGAAAAGTGATCAACAGCGCCACGATGATCGACCACGGCGCAATCCGATACGGCAGCGGCGAGAAGGCAGCAACCAAGAAAGCGACAAAAAACCCAAGTGCGATGCCAATGATCCCGCCGATCAGCGTAAGCGTCAGCGCTTCGACGATAAATTGCCAGGCAATGTGACGACGCTTCGCACCAATAGCTTTGCGCGTGCCGATCTCCCGCGTTCGTTCATTCACCGCCACCAGCATCACATTCATGATAATAATGCCGCCTACCACCAGCGTGATACTTACAATGCCAAGCAGCGATCCGAACAGGGCGGTGCTGATCGCTGCCCAAATCGAAAGCAACTCTTCCGAAGTTGTGATATAGAAATCGTCTTCTTGATTCGGCCTGAGTTTATGGCGAATGCGCATGGTGACGCGCGCTTGTTCCTGCGCAATTTCAAAGGATGCCATGCTCGCGGTGCGCACCGGAATGTCGATGGTTTGCCAATGTGTGCCGAAGTGTTTGAGATACGTCGTTATCGGAATGAAAGCATAGATGTTTGGATTTCCGGCGAGAGCGGCCGGCTTTTTTTCAACGACCCCAACAACCGTGTAATGCCGGCCTGCGAGTCTGACGATTCGGCCAATCGGATCGACATCCGGGAACAGGCTGTTCGCGACGTCCCAGCCAAGAACACAAACGGTGCGGCGCTGCTCCACATCGATGCCGGTAAGATGTCGTCCTTCGACCAACAGAAATTCGCCAATCGCCGGATATTCAACCGAGCGGCCGCGGATGCTCACTTGCTCCACGAAACGCCTGCCAACGTTCAACGTTTCGCTGCGATCGAGCGAGGCATCGACAAATTCCGCTGACGTGACTTCGTCGCGAATCGCTTGCACGTCTTCCAGCGTCAGCTCTGGATTGTTCAACGACTTCAAGAATTTGTCGAAGTCGGTGAGAATTTCCCACTCGTTGATCCGCTTGACGGTAAAGACGTTGCTGCCTTGATCGGCGATTTTCTCTTTGACATAAAAATCCATTCCATCGAGCACCGACACAACGGCGATGATCGACATGATCGAGATGATCACGCACAAGATGGTCAGCGCCGAGCGCAATTTATTCGACCACAACGCTTGCAGCGCGATGACTACGCTTTCAAGAAATTGCTGCATGGCGCTACTCCTTTTCGTCCGCCGGCTTGTCACGCTTGGTTATCGAGACGCGGTCGCTCTCTCGCAGACGGCGCAAGGCGCTGAAGGGGCCGATCACTACTTCTTCGCTGGGTTCGAGGCCGGAGAGGACTTCGAAGAACCGATCACCGGCAATGCCGATCTTGACTTCGCGATAGCTGACCTTTTCATCTTTCACCACAAATGCGCCTTGCATCTCCTTCTCTTTTGTCTTCAAAGAGTCACCCGCACCATCGGGCGCGCTGAATTTCTTTTTTGGATCCAGCGGCTTCAATTCGGAAGGCTTGCGCAGGGTCAACGCTTGGATTGGCACGGCGATGGCTTTCTCGCGATAGCCGGTGGTGATATCGGCTTTGCACGTCAGGCCGGGGCGCACGCGCGGAATTTCGGAAATGAGCTGAACAATGACTTCGAAACTGGTGGCTTGCTGCTGCGCGCCGCCGGTGGCGCCGAGAATCGGGCTGCTGCCGACCTTCGTCACCTTGCCTTTGAAACTGCTGTCGGGATAAGCATCGAGCTTGACCGCAGCCTCCTGATCGACGCGCACGTTGACGATGTCGGTTTCATCGACCTCCACCAAGGCTTCGATGACGGAAAGATCGGCAATGGTAATCAACACCGTAGCCGGATTATTGAACGCGCCGACAAAAACATTCTCGCCCTCTTCGATGTTGCGCTTGACGATGACGCCGGGAATGTCGGCGTGCATGTTCACTTTGCTCAGCTCATGCCGCGCGCTTCTGAGCATGGCGTCAAATCGGGAGATCTCTTGCTCTGCAGCCGCGACTTGCAGCTTCTGCACATCGAGCGCGGTTTTGGCTTTTTGGAGAAGTTCTTGGGAGGTTAGATTTTTTTCCGACAATGCGCGCTGGCGATCATATTCTTGCTGAACCTGTTGCAAGTTGGCGCGCTGCAAATCCAAGGTAGCGCGAGCTGAGCCAAGCCCTGCTTCGATCTGTCGCACGCTGGTTTCCGCCGGAGTTGGATCGATTTGCATCAAGAATTGCCCGCGCTCGACGCGGTCGCCTTCTTCGACCGCCAGTTTGACGACTTTTCCAGTAGTACTGGCACTGACATCCACCGTAGTTTTGGCGCGAATCTTCCCGGAGGCCGTGACCACGGCGCGCAGCTCGCGCTCTTCGACTTTTTGGGTTTCAACTTTTGCCGCGGTTTTTTCACGCTGGCGAAGGCTCGCAAAGATCAACAATGCAAGAAGCAATACGCCGCCGACGCCAATCAACACTTTCGTTCTGGTTTTCATCTTCCTTCCATCCTCTTCAAACTGAGCTAATTATTTTTTAGGGAATCATGGAGCGTACGAGATGCACGCGGAAATTTCGCGACAATTATACGAAAGCGCAAGAAGAAAGTAACAGAGGGAAAAGAGCAAATTTAAAGGTGATGAAGCGAAGGCGGCATCTCCACCCCATCGACACAAATCCGTTGAATAGCATCCGCAATGTCCTCGATGGCTTTGACTCGTTCAAGCACGATGGCTTGCCCTTTTCCCCAAACCATCGTCGGCACCGGGTTCATCGTGTGCGTTTTTACGGAGAGGTCTTCAAAATTTCCATGATCACTGGTGAGAATGATCGTCGTTGTTTGTAAATCTAAGCGGTTCAGCACGACCGAAAGCAAAGTATCCAGCCTTTGAACGATGTTCTCTGCCGCCGCCATTTCCTGATTGTGGCCGATCATGTCGGTGAGAATAAATTCAAAAAGCGTGAAATCGTTTTGAATAATGATCTCTGCTAAAATTCCGGCGCTCTCATCAGGCGTGCGAAGCGGCGCATCCACTTTCATCTGGCGGAGGAACTCGTTGGTCAAATCGTGGGACACGGCGCGACCATCGCGCAAATCCTCAAACGTCCGCCACGGATAATCTCCCGCCAAAAGCGCACGCGTCGTCGCCGAAATGCGCTCGCCGCGATTCTCAAAATATTCTTTTGAAAGCGCATTAGCAAAAGTCGCCGTCTGTCCGGCGTCGTGAAGTTTTCTAAAGATGCTGTGTTCCTGCAAAAGGCTGCGCAAGGTTGGCGTTGGAAAACCTGAAATGTGACGGCCAACGATCTGCGCTGACTTCACACCACAGAAGATTGCAGTTTGTCCTGTGGCGCTTTGCGGCAAGCCGGGAATGCCCATGCCGGCGGACGTGGGAATAATTTTTCCGCCAAAAGGCAAATCCGGCAACGGCTCATTCAGAAAAAAGTTGAAGAACCGCGACGGAAATTTCGCAAAAGGATTTTTTTCAGGATCGCGCGCGCCGATGCCGAGGCCATCGATGAAAAAAAGAGCAATTGGCATGATAGTAAGAAATTTGAAAATTGAAAAACCAAACGCGAAGTCGGACATGCGGCTGTTCGCATATTCTTCGGCTCATCAAGTCCAAGTCCGACTTCACATGTTGATAGCAAACACCAAATGCTTTAAATCTCGAAAAATCGTTTCCCGCTCCGGCGACATACCAAGCTTTCGAGCAACGCCTTGAGATGGCATGTTCTCAGGCCGGATCAGCGAGATGACTCGATTCAAACCCAAAGTCTCGAATGCGTATTGTCTCACACCTAAAGCCGCCTCTGTCGCAAATCCCCTTCGCCAAAACGGATGATGAATAAGATATCCAATCTCGAATTCCAAAGCGCCATCAACTTCCTGCAATATCAGCCCAACCTGGCCAACAGGAAGTTCAGTGTCTTTATCCACCACTAACCACAAACCGTGACCATCTTTTTCATAGCGCTTCATTTGGCGTTCCACCCACGCCTGCGCTTCATCGCGCGAGTAGAGCTTTGGGTAATACCGCATCACTTC
>Ga0247727_10014087_pt1 | contig 13353 bp, 13 predicted proteins | sample WisWelCaveWW1625_FD_202498 | JGI IMG/M metagenome (GOLD analysis project Ga0247727, IMG submission 202498) | Biofilm microbial communities from Wishing Well Cave, Virginia, United States - WW16-25 | ecosystem: Environmental > Aquatic > Deep subsurface > Groundwater > Cave microbial mat | place... | reverse complement strand
ATACCGGAAGGGTTTACGCTCGATTTTGAAGCAGGTATTTTTCACGATCAAAGACATCTTCAATTACAATCACTCAGCGGATGGCGTTCGTTTGTTCTTCTGAATAATAAGAAAAGGACCATCGTAGCACTTGTGCACTATCACCTTGAAGGAGTTATTGCGAAAAGTCCGTTACGGAGCCCGTACGGTTCATTCATTTTTTCAAAAACCATTTCGGATGACTTATTAAATGAATTTGTTGCATTCACAGAAATGAGGCTAAAAGAAAAGGGAGTTGAAGTTCTTTTACTTAAAAACCCCCCTGAAGTTTACGCTCCTCTAGAAAGTGAACTTTTACAGCGTGTATTGCTTCAAGCAGCTTACGATGTTCAAGTTGAGGAGTTAAGCGCTGTGATTCCTGTAACGGAAAGAAAATTTGAATCGATTCTGCATGTTTCGGAGAAGAAGCGCCTGTGTAAGTGCAAAGAAAGCGGATCGAGTTTTCAGCAGGTGCCTTTAGAGAATCTATCATCTCTATACAGTTTCTTGAAAACCTGCCGGGAAGAGAAAGGATATACGCTGAGTATGTCATTGAGTGAATTGCAGTTGGTTACAAGCGTCTTTCACAACTCTTTTTTCCTGAGTACAGTAACAATTGATAATCAACTTGCTGCAGCCAATATTTCCATTCAGGTAAATGATCATGTATTGTATAACTTTTATCACGACCATAAGGGTTCTTTTGATTCGTTAAGTCCGGTTGTTTTTTTAAATGAGGGCCTTTGCCAGGTTTGTCAACAAAAAAAACTTAAGCTTTTAGATTTAGGAACTTCGAATGCTGATGGTGTGCTGAATGAATCTCTTTTAAATTTTAAGTTGCGCCTGGGTGCCCAACCCTCGCGCAAGCTTACCTTTGTTAAAAAGCTTGCCTGATGCCGTCTCCGCTCGTTACAGTCATTTGCTTGTGTTACAATCATGCCAGGTTTGTACGCGAGGCGATTGAATCGGTATTGAATCAACGTTATGCCGCCATTCAATTGATTGTAGTAGATGACGCCAGTACTGATAACAGTGTAGAAGTAATCCAACAGCTTGTCAGTAAACATTCATTCATTGAGTTTCTTCCTTTGCAAAATAATCTTGGAAATTGTAAGGCCTTTAATCAAGGTTTTGCACTGGTCAAAGGTGAATACGTAATTGATCTGTCTGCCGATGATGCATTACTTCCAACGCGCATAGAAGAAGGTGTAAGCGCACTGCAACAAGCAGGTAAAGAGTACGGTGTCCATTTTTCTGATGCTGAATTTATTTCAGAAACCGGAGCGCATTTGGGCTTGCATTCCGATCGGTTTTCTCACAATAGCATTCCTCAAGGCGATATTTACAAAGAACTCATCAACCGGTATTTTATTTGCCCACCCACTGTGATGTTTACGCGTGAAGTAATTGAACAGTTAAATGGCTATGATGAAACCTTAACGTATGAAGATTTTGATTTTTGGATACGGTCATCCCGAACGTTTAAGTACGTGTATTCACCAACAGTTTTAGTAAAGAAGAGAATTACAGAAAATGCCTTGGCGAATAAGCAGTTTGCCATATTCAGCAGGCATTCCCGCACGACCTTACAAGTTTGTGAGAAAATTTTAAAACTTAACAGAACGCGCGAGGAGCAAAAAGCACTTTCAGAAAGAATACTTTACGAAATAAAACTTAATCTGGGACTCTTAAATTTCGGGATTGTGGTCAAATATTTTTTTCTGTGGTTGAAGAATAAGAATGTCAGGTTTCGTCCCGATAGCTATCGGGACGAAACCTGATATCACGAAGCCTTCGACAGGCTGCCAATGACATGTGCCTAAAACCTCGCCCCATTCAAATTTTTTGGCTTCCGAAAGATCGAATAACCCCTCTCCAAATGGCTTGGCTATGCACACAAGTTTTAAACCGAAATCAAAACAACTTCAAATTAGAGAATTTGCTCCCTTCTCCTTTTGGAGAAGGGTTGGGGATGAGGTAAAAACAAACGCAAAAACAATTCTTCTAAAGGTGTGTGCATAGCTAAGCTCCTCCAAATGGAGAGGGGAAGCTCAAGGCGTTCCAGTTGCACAAGATTTGATTGGGGTGAGGTCAAACCGAAATGTCATTTGCAACGGGTATCCCGCCAGGGGCGGGATGGTATTCTCAGGCCGACAATTTATTACTTCCGGTTATCCTCACCCATTACCATACTATAATAACTTTCGTAACGAGATATTGCTATAGCTCCAGATTTAACTGCATCCAGAATAATACACTTCGGTTCGTTAACGTGAATGCAGCTTGAACCAAATTTGCAATTCAACCGCAACTCACGCATCTCCGGAAAGTAATCAGAGAGTTCTTCTTTCGACATGTTCAGTAAGCCAAACTCTTTAATGCCGGGTGTGTCAATGATGAAGGATGTTTCGTTAAGCTGAAACATTTCCGCAAACGTTGTGGTATGGGTTCCCTTTTCAGAGAATCCGGATATAGCACTTGTTTTTTGCTCAATGGATGGGGATAACTTATTAAGAAGAGTAGACTTACCTACACCGGAATGCCCAGCAAGAAGCGTCTTTTTTCTTTTTAATATATTCAGCACATCTTCCTGTTTCTCTTCTAAAGCAGAAATTTCCAAACAACGAACCCCTATTCGTTCATATAATTCGATCAGTTTACGCTGTTCAAGGAGCGTCTCTTGATTGAGCAAATCTTTTTTGTTAAATATAATTACCTGTGGAATGCGAAACGACTCCGCTGCCACTAAGAAACGATCAATGAACCCAAGGGATGTTCGGGGTAGGATTAATGTAGCCACCACCATTGCCTGATCAATATTGGCAGCGATCACGTGGGCATGGCCGGTCTTTTTAACAGATTGTCGTACGATATAATTTTCGCGCGGAAGAATTTCGTGAATAATGCCCTCTCCATTTTCCAGATCGAATGAAACATTGTCTCCAACCGCTATGGGATTTGTTTCCTTGATTCCTTCTAACCGAATTTTTCCGCGCACACGACATTGAATTGTGTTGCCCTCTTCTGAGAAGACATCGTACCATGAACCGGTGGATCGCATCACAAGTCCTTTCATGCTTTTAGTATTTTCCGACAATGCACCATAACCTTTTCAGTAGCGCCCAGATTTTCTTCAACATATTGCCGGGTAACTTCGCAGGCCAGTAAAAAAGTTAGCGGCAGGTTGATCATTTCATATTTGTGTTTAAAGTCCAGATAATCTGAAACCTCAAACGCACCTCCACGGTTAATCAAATCGACCGCTTCCTGAAATTTTTGGTAGTTTTTATTGCCAAAAAAAATGGGGATGCCATAACAGGCTGCCTCCAGAATATTATGAAGCCCTTTTCCAAAAGCTCCTCCTACGTACGCAAATTCTCCATACTTGTATAAACGACTCAGCATACCAATGTTGTCGATGATCATCACCTGGCAATCTTCTACTTTTCTGCTTTCTGCTTTTGAGTACCGAACGTTCTCAGAGTTAAGAGCTTCTTCAAGGTTGCTGATGAATGATTCGGATATTTCATGCGGGGCAATAATGAATTTAATGTTGTAATAATGCTCATTGATAAAGGGAATCAACACATCCAGGTCTTCGGGCCAGCAACTTCCTATGACCATAATCTTTTCATTGTTTTTGAATTTTTGTACCACTGATATTTCAGCACCACTCTTCACCATTTCATTCACCCTGTCAAAGCGAGTATCACCGGCTTTTGTACAATTCTGGATTCCCAATGATTTCAATAACTTGATAGATTCGTCATTCTGTACAAAAAAGTGATGGAAGTTTGTTAAGATTTTTCTGTAAAAGCTACCATAGCTTTTAAAGAAAAGTTGATCAGTCCGAAAAATAGAAGAAACAGAAAGTATGGGAATGTTTCTTCTTTTTAATTCAGAAGTATAATGAAACCAGAATTCGTATTTAATAAAAATTGCCATTACAGGTTTTACTGTTTCAATCAGACGAACAGCATTTTTAGGGGTGTCCCATGGCAGGTAAAAAATGTAATCGGCCTGATCATAATTTTTTCGAACTTCAAATCCGGAAGGCGAGAAGAATGTGAGCAGTATTTTGTGTGAGAGAAATTCACTCTTTAATTTCTCCATCACCGGTCTGCCTTGTTCAAATTCACCCAGCGAGGCACAATGCACCCATACTACGGGAGACGTATTTGACTCAAACCGCTGCTCAAGTTTTTTGAAGAAATCCTTTCTGCCTGTAATGAAGGACCTGGCCTTATTGTTGACGAAGCTGGCAAGAAAGTACCCGATTCTCAACAATATCAGCGTGAAATTGTAGATAAAGGACATAAGTCGCTAAAATATCAACATTAAGCGCTCGTTCTCTTGCAGTTAGTAAATAATTTTGAAAGTTTTACAGGAATATAGTTCGCCAAAGTCGTTAAATTCGAATTCATCGTCAATCTCAAAAACGAACCATACCTCATATGAAGAAAATTTACATCGTAGCAGCATTAGTTTTCTTGATTGGCATATTAGCCCAACCCGTAGAAACTATGGCACAAAATGAATCTGATTTTGCCGCCTTTCTAAAAGCAGGTGAGGAGGATGCTTCAAAATTAATGCAAGCGTATCTAAAACCTGTTGTCAGGAGTATGTCGTATGGCATGACAGGTGGTTGGTACCATACTGCCAAGCCTCACAAATCACTAGGGTTTGATATAGGAGTAACTGCGAACCTGGCGTTTATTCCGAGTTCAGAGAATTTCTTTGATCCAAACTCACTGAATTTAACGACCACAACCTATAATGGCAGCAGACCAAATGACTCTCCTTCACCGTACGATCCGGACAGAAAAGCACCAACCATTTTTGGGCCAAAGGATGAAACAGAGTATACCTCAACGTATAGTGACCCTGTACTAGGGAACCAAACCATAACTTATAATGGCCCCGAAGGATTGGATGTAAAAGATGCTATTGGCTTTGCGGCAACCCCGGTACCCATGATACAGCTTGGTATTGGTGTAATAAAGAATACGGATATAAAAGTTCGATTTGCAAATGATGGAATGGTGGGTGCTGTAATACCCACCGTAGATATTAAAAATTCTGAATTCACAATATTTGGGATCGGTGTCATGCATGATGTGAAGCAACATATAAAAGGGATTAAGATGTTACCGTTTGACCTGTCTGCATTAGTAGCCTATAACTCCGTATCCGGAACAACTGATTTATCAAATGACGACACCAGTGATGCGAAACCGGATAGCCCGGACGGAGTGTTGGATTATAAATTTAATTCGTGGGTACTTCAGGCGTTAGTCTCAAAAAAGATAGCGGTGCTAACTGGCTATGCTGGCTTTGGGTATAACATTGTGAACACAAAAGTGGATGTTAAAGGGGAATATACTATTGATCCGGGTAATCCAACCTTTGTGTTAACAGATCCCGTAGCCATCGACTATAAAAATAACAGTGTGCGACTTACCTTGGGAATGAGGTTGAAATTTGGACCGGTTTATCTTAATGGAGACTACACATTTCAAAAGTATAATACCCTTTCTGTTGGGTTTGGATTTGCCGTCCGTTAAAGATTTTAAAATGAAATCGAAAGCCTCTGATTAGTCGGAGGCTTTTTTTGTTACTGCATTTTCGCAAACAATTTTCCCATAGCTTCTTCGATACGTGCTGGAATAGTCATGCTTTTGGGAGGATTGTTAATTTATTTTTGGATATTACATATTGGTTAATGAATGATCATGAAAGCGATTGTGTGTTTTTTATTCATGCTTTGCTTGCTGCAGTTCTCCAGACTTCATGCGCAGATTGATCCTTCCCCTGCACCGCAATATGTTGACCCTACTGATTTGCGTATGGTGATTCGAAGAAAGAACTCAACGAAGAAGGAGGAATCGGGTGTTCCGGAAAAAGGCAAACTGATGCTGTTTGTTGTCCCCGCTATCGGATCAAATCCCCGCTTGGAGCATTTTATGGTATAGGAGCAACGGGTGCCATGTTCCTGGGAGACCCTGCCACCACCAGCATATCAAATCTGGGTAGCTCCATACTGTTTACAACCAAAAATCAATTTGTAGCCTCTTTGAGAGGAATCATCATGACTCCGGGAAACGGATGGGAGATGCTGGTTGATTTTAAATACAGTTTCTTTTCAGAGAACACGTTTGGGTTGGGAAGTGATAACAGTCAGCCAGTTAAGGAAAGTTGGAATTGGGGTGGAGTCCAGACAGCCGGTGTAAGCGGGGCTCAACCCATGGCTTTTAACCAAATCAAAATTTACTATACAGCATTAAAAGAAATTTATGATAACATATATGTGGGACTTGGTTATCACCTGGATTACCACTACAAAATAGAAGACCTCAGTCTCGATACAGCAGCAACAAACCCGGTGATTACCAGCCATTACGCTTACAGCGAGATCAATGACTTTAATTCTCTGAATTACACCACGTCAGGAACCAGCTTTAATTTTGTGTATGATAACCATGATCATACAGTGAACACGTACAGGGGTGCATTTTTGCAAATTGCCTTTCGCACAAACCCGAAATTTCTGGGCAGTGAGAAAGATTCGAAACAATTATACCTGGAGGCAAGAGTGTTAAAAGTTTATCAAAAGAACGGCCGCGTCATGTGTTAAGCTTTTGGGGGATTGCTAACGTGGTGACTTCAGGTGAAATACCTTACCTGCATTTACCCGCCAGTGCATACGATATGCGTAATAGAATTGGCAGGGGTTATGTTGCCGGCAGGTTTCGCGGACCGGGCTGGGTAACGGCTGAAACCGAATACAGATTCCCGCTAACTAAAAATGGATTGCTGGGTGGAGTTTTATTTGCCAGCGCCACCACCACTTCCCGCGATGCGATTGTAGTGGGAACTGAATCATTGCCTAAGCTCAATTTATTTGAAGCCCTCCGCCCGGCAGGTGGTTTCGGTGCGCGTCTTATGCTGAACCGCACGGGTCGGTTAAACCTGACTGTGGATATGGCGTTCGGACAAAATGGAGCGAAAGGTTTTTATTTTGCGGTAGGGGAGACATTTTAACATCTAATTTTTTTTGATACTATAGCTTGTTTCAAAGAGCGGGCTTTTTTAATTTCTTTCTACCAAAATATATCCAACCTCAGGGATAGGTGGTATGCCAAGACCACGCATGTTCATTCATCGGTTACTTTTAACTGATGCACCAGATCAGTAAAATATCTGATCGACCATACATTTAAAACGGATGGATTAGGAATGAATCGCTCAATATCCGCCTTAATTTGTTCCATGGATACAGTCTTTATCTTTTCTTCCAATAGTAGAAGAACCGCTTCCCGGCTGATGGTTTCCTGTTGCCAATCTCCGCCTTGTTTCGCGCGTAAAGCAAAATGAGACAGGTGCATCGCTGTGCCGCGTTTGATGTACCACTCCAAATCAAACCAATCTCTTCCTTTCACCCTGTTCTTCCATTTTCTGAAAAGCAGTGCATGTAATTTACCTGCAAATAAATCGGGCAGCGTAAAACTTTTTACATAAAAGGAGAATGGTTTCAATAATAACTTTTCTTCTGTTACAAAGCCCAGAGGAGGATCTGTATCAACTTCCAGCTTTATTTTTATAGTGACTTTTTCATTTGGTGGTAATTGTAGTAAGCTACCCTCGACAATAATTTCCTTCCACAATGTTTCGGATTTAAGGAATGCAGAATCAACGCTTGTTTGTTTGCTTTTTACTTTTCCTTTCACTGCTACGGTTATGCCCAGGGCTGCAAACTCCTTTACAAGCGCATCCAAATAAGGCTCAAGGGTGAAACTGTTTTTTTTTTCAAGCAATGAAAAATCGAGATCTTCTGAAAAGCGATTCAATCCGTAAAATATCCTGAGCGCTGTTCCCCCATAAAATGCCGCTCGTTCAAAGAAGCCGGAACGATAGAGACCTGCCAGTGCAATTTCCTGCAGGATCTCCCGCAGGGCCTGGTGTACTTCTTCCCTTGATTTGGGCTGGTATTGCTGAAGCCAGGCGGTTATCATAGTTGTTCAAGTGTTTTGATGAGGATTTGCAAACTATTTCTTTTTGGTGCTTTCAGCAACCAGCTTCTAATTGTTTCGATATGAAGTTCCTTTAGCCGTTGCTCATCTAACCGGAGGTCATCAAAAAGATAGGTGAAGGTTCCTTTTACACTTCTGAGCACTACGTCAGATGTTGCAAGGATGAGATCACAAAGAGCCTTTTCCTGAGAAGCCATCAAAGCCACGTTGCTGTTGTCGATCTGTTGTTGTACCATGCCGTAACTGTAATAGGGAAGTGGCAGATGTGTAAAGCTGAATCTTCCGATGGGCGTTTCAAAAACTTTTGACCCTTTTACAGTCATGGATGATAGTGTGTATACTTTCTCCGGAATCAAACCATAATACGAAAGTGCATAGTCCATTGATACATAGCTTGGCCCCATCAGGTGATTGGCGATGAGCATTTTTTCCGGATAGCTGTCTGTATTAAAAATATAGAGCCCCCTTCTCAAGGGGATCAACACATTTGAAGCGATCAACTGATGAATTTTGTCGTTGGGCCTATTGTATTCTTTCAATAGAGAAAGTATCACCTGGCGTGGTATAGGCTGACCAGCGTACTTGGCTATGGCTTCTTCCAAAATCATAGCACTAATGTAAATAAATTGATAGATAATCTGAAATATTCAGATTATCGTATTTAAATGTTACAGTTTCCTTTGCAGGAAGGGGGAATATCAAATGTTCCAAAACCGCTTTACCCGGAATGTTGTGCGAATGCAACTATCCGGATAAATAAATACAAAGCGCAAAGTAAATGTTGGATTTGCTGTCAGGTAATTCGGCCCGTAGAGACGCATAATTATGCGTCTCTACTTCATATTATTTTCCTTTGTATACCGGCTTGCGTTTTTCAATAAACGCTTTCATTCCTTCCTTCTGGTCTTCAGAAGCAAATGTGAGGTAGAAATTTTTCCGTTCAAACATCAGCCCCTCATCCAATTGTGTTTCAAACGAACGATTCACGGCTTCTTTGGCAAGTTGCACGGCTATCGTTGACATCTGTGCAATTTCTTTTGCCAGTTCAACCGCTTCGTGCATATACATTTCTACGGGCACGACTTTATTTACTAAGCCATAAAAGTGTGCTTCGTGTGCAGATAGAAATCTTCCTGTAAGAATCAATTCCATTGCCTTCGCTTTGCCAATGGCTTTGGTAAGTCGCTGTGTGCCACCTGCTCCAGGCATGGTGCCAATTTTAATCTCAGGTTGACCAAATTTTGCAGTTTCGGAAGCAATCACCATGTCACACGTCATCACAAACTCACAACCACCACCTAATGCAAAACCCGATACAGCTGCAATGATTGGTTTTTTTGTTCTTCGTATCTGATCCCACGTACTGAACTGATCCATGATTTGCATATCAATGGCCGATTTATCTGCCATCTGCTTGATGTCTGCACCCGCAGCAAATGCCTGATCGTTGCCCGTAATGATAATCACTTTTACATTTTCATTTTTATCAAGCTGTAACAGCGTATCACGCACCTCTTGCATGAGTTGTGGATTCAGTGCGTTTAATTCTTTAGGTCGGTAGAGTTGAATCAGGGCAATGCCCGGTTGATATTGGTCAGTGACTTTGATGAATTCCATAACGAATGATTTTCACAAATCTAAAAAAATAACCTCACCCTACCTTGCCGGACTTGTTCCGGCATCCCCTTGTGCAAGTACAAAAAGGAGATCGCGGCACAAGCCTGCCTGCCGGCAAAGGCAGGGCCGCGAAGAGCAAGATTTTTCGGAGTAGGGCGGGTTCAAAAAAGAAAAGCCCCCTTCGAGCAAGTGAAGGGGGACTTTTCAAACCAATAGGCGTAAATTGTGCTATGCCTGGGTTTATATACTTTTCTACAAGATACTGTAACCGTAGTTTCAGTTGCTTTTAACCTTCAAAAATGTTTGTTTAAGGTCTATTAAAGTAGGCTTATCCGGTTGATGACGAAATTAAAAATTTTGTTTGTATGTCTTGGTAATATTTGCCGTTCTCCATTGGCGGAAGCAATCTTTAAAACCAAAATTTCAAAAAAGAGCTTGGATCACCGGCTGGAAGCCGATTCGTGCGGGACATCCAATTATAACATCGGTGAATTACCGGATCATAGAACCATTGCAAATGCCAAAAAAAATGGAGTCATCATAGATCATCGGGGAAAACAGCTTTCACAACAGGACTTAGTTGATTATGATTTTATTGTTGCCATGGATCAGAGTAATTATCAGGATATTTTAAGATTAGCGGGGTCAGAAATGTATGCCAATAAAATTGCCCTTATGAGAAGTTTTGATATGCAACGAGACGGTGATGAAGTACCTGATCCTTATTATGGGAGCGAACAGGAGTTTCAGGAAGTTTTTGAAATCTTAGATAGGTCTATTGATTCTTTTATTCACTTTTTGGAAAGAGAGCATCTTAAAGCTTAACCAGTACTTGTAGTGTAGATCGAGAGGACTGCTCAATTAATACACCAGTTTTTTTTCTATAAGTATTGAAGGTTTCTTCGTTGTAATTTTTTACCGTGATTAATGTCAACCCGGTATTGTAATACACCTCAAAATATTTCTGTAGTTTATTAACTAAGGCCATCACCTTATTCTCCCGAAAGTCGATGCAAAATGAAAACGAGATGGCCGAGTTCTGCATCACATTGATTTTTATATCAAGTTCTGAAAGCGCATGAAAGATGGTGCTGAGTTGTTGTTCGTTTAAAAACGTATAATCAGTGACTTTACAAGAGACAAGGCACTGGTTATCTTTAAATACAATTAAAGGCGGCAAATTGTCGACATGGCAATCGTGGATTTTAGTTCCGGGCAATGAAGGATCATCAAAGCTTTTGACGTATAACGGAATTTTTTTCAGTGCCAATGGCTGAATTGTTTTAGGATGAATGACGGATGCACCGTAGTAGGTCATCTCCGCTGCTTCTTTAAAAGGTAATTCAGTAAATACAATTGCGTTAGCAAGTCTTTTCGGGTCCGCGCTCATTACACCCGGTACATCTTTCCAAATGGTAACGGAATCAGCCTGTAAGCAAGAGGCGAAAATTGCAGCTGTAAAATCTGAACCTTCACGACCCAGCGTTGTGGTAATCCCATCTTCGGTAGCTCCAATAAAACCCTGGGTAACAATGATACTCTTATCAAGCACTGGCCTCAAAGATGTAATGGTTTCTTCTGTTTTTTTCCACTGCACCTTACCTTCCCGGAAGGTGGCATCTGTAACAATATAGTTTCTTACATCAACCCATATACTGGTTAGGCCGGTGGAGGCCAGGTACCCCTCAACGATAATAGATGAAACTATTTCACCCATCGAAACAATCTGGTCATAAACCCGGTCTTGCTCATGCGGTGATTCTACTTTTTTAAGGAGATCATTAAAAACTTCGTCAAGCCTAATAGTAACGGCTTCAGGCGAAGAAAAGAGTTCCAGGCAAAGTTGTAGGTGATACTTTTTGATGGCTATTACTTCGGCTTTGTAATCGCTACCCTTAATAAAGGAGTTCAATACACCTTCAAGCGCATTGGTAGTCTTGTCTATAGCCGACACCACGATCAACAACGGAGTGTCGCTGTGTGATTTTACAATAGCAGCCAGGTTGCGAATGGCTTCTGCATTTTTAAGAGATGCACCTCCAAATTTAAAAACCTTCATTTGCGTTGAACTAAATCGTTTGCGGATTAACTTTACCCCCGAACACAATCCTAAAGATCAAATTTAAAAAATTAAGCCTCAATGTATGGAAGGATCACGCATCGCAGAACCGATTGGCAGCGCCCTCGATCGTTTTATTAAGAGCAACCAAGAGCAATTTGCCTATGCAAGTGGTGAGCTTTCGCAATTGCTGCGCGACATCGCGTTGGCCTCCAAGGTTGTTAATCGCGAAGTTAATAAAGCAGGATTGATAGATATTATGGGTTCGGTTGGGTCAATCAATACTGCCGGTGATCAGCAACAAAAACTTGATGTACTAGCTAACATTCGCTTTTCGCGTGCCCTCACCAAAGGCGGAGAGGCGTGTGCGTTGATTTCAGAGGAAGCTGAAACCTATACTGACTTAAACAATGATGGGAAATATGTGATTGCCATCGATCCGTTAGATGGCTCTTCCAATATTGATGTGAATGTTTCTATCGGAACGATTTTTTCAATCTATAGAAGAAAGAGCCCTGTGAGTACTCCAATTCAAGAGGAAGATATTTTACAAAAAGGCTCAGAACAGGTTGCGGCAGGTTATATTTTGTATGGGTCATCAACCATGTTAGTATATACCGCAGGATTTGGAGTAAATGGTTTTACCTATGAACCTACTTTGGGGGAATACTTTCTTTCGCACCCCAATATGAAAATGCCGGTCGATGGGAAAATCTATTCTGTTAATGAAGGCTTGTATAATTCATTTGCCCAACCTGTAAAGGATTATCTGAGTTATTGTAAAGAGAAGAATTACACCGGTCGGTATATCGGTTCACTCGTGGCAGACTTTCATCGCAACCTGCTGAAGGGTGGAATTTACATTTATCCCGCCACAGCCAAAGACCCTCAAGGGAAATTAAGGTTGATGTACGAGTGTAATGCGTTAGCCTTTATAGCCGAACAAGCAGGAGGAAAAGCAACCGATGGAAAAAACAGAGTGCTTGAGATCAAGCCTAAAACGTTGCACCAGCGTGTGCCTTTTTATGTGGGATCAAAAAAAATGGTTGAGAAGGCGGAGAGCTTTTGATTTTTTTCTTATAAGACTCATCAAAAAGTTGATTTGCGAATGCAGAATAACGATTTACGATTTTTGATTTCGTCACGTATCAACGTAAAAAACCTCGTAAATCAAAAATCGTTGATCGTTGTTCGTAAATGAATTTTACAGGATAATAAAGTAATTATTTCTTATCTTCCGGTGCGGTAATGATTTCAGGGGCGAACTTCATAATGGTTCCATACCATTTTACAAGTTTCTTTATATCCGAAACATACACCCGGTTTTCGTCATACTCGGGCAATACCGATTTCAAAAATGATTTCAGTTCAGTAGCATCTGCTTCCGAATCTAAACCCAGATCATTACCGAAAGATGTGTGTATTTTTTTGAGAACATCAGCTAGCGAAACCGTTTCTTCTTTTGTGGTTGTATAAATTGAAATTTCACTCAGTATCGAAAGCTTGTGGTTGGCAGTGGCGATCAATTTGGTTTTTGCTTCATCAAGCGACTCCAAAATTACACCTGACTTGGCAGGCTTAAAAACTTTGAACAACCCGCCTTTTCCTGAAATCGTGGCAATATCATCT